>AR_comb_assmDRAFT_10251360_pt1 | contig 13160 bp, 9 predicted proteins | sample ArasoioldDNA_FD_10543 | JGI IMG/M metagenome (IMG submission 10543) | reverse complement strand
TATTTTCTACTATCTGGTTTGTTTTGCCATTTATGACTGATACTGTATTGGAATCAATATTAGCAACATAAATCATGGTGGTATTTGGATTAACAGCTACGCTTTGGGCACTGCTGTTCTCAGGCAAAGAAATTGTGGCGACTTTTCTATTGATCTTACCGTCTATCACTGTAACCGTATCAGAATCAATATTAGCAACATAAATCATATTGGTTTTTGGATCAAAATTTCCTGCTCCTGGACCTTCACCACAGAATATGTTCCCTACGACAGTATTTGTCTTGCCATCTATGACCGATACTGTATTGGAATCACGATTGGCTATGTATATCATATTGGTATTTGGATTATAAAAAGCACTTAATGGAGACCTGCCTACTGTGATATTCTGAATTACAGTATTTGTCTTGCCATCTATGACCGATACTGTATTAGATTGACTATTAGCTAAGTATATCATATTGGAATTTGAATTGACGGCTAACCCGTATGGGTCTCCCAATCTATCAACTATTATATCGCCAGTGAGAAATTCTTGTCGTGTTGATCCGGGTTCGAAATTAATAGAGGAATTTGCGTTCAACTCTGTATCATACTTACCTGAACTTAAATAAAACAGATTTTTACCTAGTGGTTCTAAAATCCTAGATACCGATGGTGTTTCTGGCTGCCTATTTGTTATGGACATATCTATTGAAGATTGTGCAATTGTACGTTTTAGTAGAACTGAATCTGCATGGTTAAGAGGAGCAAATACCACTGCTAACATCAAGCAAATTGAGCAGTAGCCCAATAAGTATTTGGGAACTATCATAATCATTCTTCTGAAGTACAACATACAAAACTCCGGTTAAATATTGTTATATAAGACATACCTATTTGTTGATATTAGGATCTTATTTTTTTCTTTTCCTATTGTAGATATAGACTATAAATGGTGCCAAAACTGTTCCTATACCAGCTACAAATGTCCATATTCCGGATACTGGGGTTATCCAACTCTTCACAAATGTTTCGAGAACAGGTTTGGGTTCTTCCACAGTCAACGCCATAGTACTCGGTTGTGAAATTACATTTTCGCTTTGTTCTGCTGATGAAGGAAATATGGATTGGACTGGATTAGTACTCGATAATTTCGCTTTGATTAATTGTTCTGGTGGAAAAGAAGAATTAGCAAAAATAGTTAAAGTATAAGGTGCGATAGTGGCATTTTGTAAAGCAGTTATAGTCATAGTAGTAGTTGCTATCCCAAACGATGGTACTTGTAATTGATTGAATCCTTTCTTAAACTCAGCATATACGTTATTATGCGTTTGAGAGGCGGCGCTAAGATTTACTACCGGTTCATAACCTTGAGTTGAGTTTACTGTTACTCCAACAGTCTTTGATTCTCCGGGAGTCAAAGTCAAATTACTGGGAGTTGTGGTTAATATTAAATCCAATGGGGGAATTGCTACCCATCTCGTAGGATCGGTTATCATTATTTCATTTTTGTTTTCTGTTTCAGCATAAAATATGACCTTATACTTACTAGGATAGAGTAGGGAACGTAAATCTAGGGATAGCAGTATGAAGTTTTTTCCCTTTTCAAAAAATTCACTATAGTTATTCACTATATTCAAAGTTCTTTGATCGCCGTTTGGGGACCATTGCTCTAATTTCTTATTCCACGTTTTGCTAATATTATCCCATCCTAATTCAAGTTGATAATCTATACCGTCGTAACCAGTTGTCTTCTCAAAATCTGAATCAATTAGCATTCCATAGTGTACAGCTTTATATGTTAACGGTAGTTCGTTGAAAGGAAAATAAAGCCAAACTGTCGCATTAAGTATCTTCCCGTCACTTTCGTAGTCAACACCTAAAATATCAGTTGAACGTTCACCCTCTGAAACAAATTTTTTTGTTTTAAGATTTATCCAGTCGGTAGGAGGGTCTCGAATTTCTTGTTTAGTAAAATAAGGAGAGAGGCCATATGTTCCATGCTCTGTAATTGACCTGCTTAGAAATAATATTAAAAGAAATGTAATCAAATAGATCCACTCTCTCAATGAGCCGCTTCCCATACCTATCGCAAACTTCCTTGATAAATAAGGTTTGCCTCCCAGTTAAAGCCTTCGAATCTGGGTACATTCACAGGATGTCAGTACCCTTAAAAGGAACCAACTTATATGAGCCGGCTTCTAAGTCAAGCAGATTTGAAGACATATTTGATCAAACAACCTTGATCATCCTTAGATAAAATCAATATTTGTCGCCGATTTGTATAATTACATCTCTGCTTATTTATGGTTAATTAACTCTATGCTCGAGCTTAATATTGCGCGTTTATGTTTCTATTCAATCAAGATAAATACATAACAAACCATGCTCGAACAAACAAGGAATTCGTAATTACTGCAGTCAGTCTAGCTAATTATTGACAAGCGGTGACGTATTCAACATTAAAGAATCAAGAATGTGCTTAAAAGTGGGCAGATAGTACTCATATCTTGAAGATTCGCCCATATAAGACAGAAAATAGATCTCGTTATGAGCTACAGTAATGATAGTGGTCTGTTTGGAAACGGTTCTGGAAACTGGATTGAGATAACTGTACGTAATTTCATAAGCTGAACTGCCGTGGAATATAGTTGGATTGGATTTATAGAGCATAAATCCAGTATTATCCTGTTTAATCCTATCAATTAACTGATTACTGAATTCATCTAATGACAAATGATTGAGAACAGAAACGTTTCCAAAATCCGATACAGAAAATTCAACTGGATATGATTCAGTTCTATTAAATGAGGAAGTGTTTGGCTGTACGGTTATAGGAGAGAAGAAATTAATTTCTCTTGGATTATCATTATTTTTTACTTGTAACCAGTCCGAAGGATATACCATTTTAAAATTATAAACAGGGTTTGTGTATTTTGTATAATTTTGAATGCTGAGCATACCGTAATGCTGTACTTGTTCTGCGGCGCCAAAGGCCTCTTTATTTTGGCATACTTGAAATGAATCAGTAATCTCATTAAAGTAGGGTAAATAATTCGCAAATTCTGATTGTCCTGACATAAATGTAATTGCATACCAGGTATGGCCTATTAGGGAGTCGATAGCCATTGTCTGTACCATAACGTCTTCTTGGTTGGTCATTGTATTACTATAAGCAGGAAAACCACCGAGATTGGTAGAACCCTTGTTAATAAGCTTCTCTAATGGTAGTTTAGCGGGATCAGTAACAATCGCTCGAAACTCTCCTAGCGTACCAGGCCAATATCCAGATTCAATTTGTACTTGAGCAGGATTATTAATTTTATTAAATTCCGGCGGGTAAAAACCTACAACGGTATTGTCAGGATTGTCCTGTTCTACTTTCTGCCACTCTGAAGGATATAAAATCCTGAAATCATAGGTAGGGTTACCGTACATAGAGAATTTATTCTTAATGGTACTATTGTTACACGAAGAAATATTCTGGCCAGATAAGTCTATAACTTGTGGTATCATAGGGGATGATTCATCGAAATGAAACCAGCGAGTGCTCCAACAATTGCTTGAATAATCACAAACTCTGAAAAGAATATCAAAAGTTCCGTTGTAAAGAACGTATTTTGGCTTAAAATTGTCCTTAACTTGCATAGGGCCGTAATCTACATTTAAAAAATCATTAATATTGTCATCTTCGGATTCAAAACTATATGCGGCAGGGTAAATAATATCAGTACCATATAGTGGCCAGTTTTCTTTCGGAACTGTCTTTAACTTAGGTTCTCCTTCTTCTATATCTGGTCTAGCTCCCAAGAATGTAAAATTCCCATCGTTAGTGGTTTCGTATTTTAATGATACTGGTTCATCAAGCTTATCAATAGATGACTCAAGTCTGACCGGTATTATTACGATTTTTTTATTTTTGCTGGATTCAAGTTTAACCAATGCTGGCTTGCAAGTCTGTTGTTGGGCTCGTTGGCCATCTCTCTGAGTACATAAGGAAAGAATCTGCCTATTCCATGAATATTCAAATGAACCATCTTTTTTTATAAAATTAGAAGGATCAAGATCTTGATAGATTACGGTATTACCCTCCTGCATTGACGATGAATACATCCACATGGTTATCTTCGAAATATCCTTTGCGTATATGTTCCCCTTTATAGTATTCCCTTTTACTGTAGATTGAACAACCGGTGCATCATTGTCGTACTTTGTCGTTATATACAGAAAATCAACAATCTTTTGCCAGCTAGGAAGCGTAAATTTTCTTGCCTCACTGAACTCCTCCTCCCTTATAGGCGCATATATTGACAGTCCGCTAGCACTACGTTCTAGCTCACCGTTGATCTTGTATATAACAGTGGCATTCGTTGAGTTTTGAACCGCATCAATAAACTTAGATGATTGTGGAAACCTTTGTTTGATATTAGATGCAACGTCAGCGAGATCCACTAGGCCGGAGGTACCTTTAGAAGTTTGCCCAAAACGTTCTGCCGAATCTATAGATTTTTCAAGACCAATTACTGACTTAAAGTCTGTCATTTTGCTATTTATTTCATGAGCTAATGTGTCCAAATTAGCTACGAGTTCTGGCACTGCCGTTAAATTGACCAGAGAGATTGTTACTTCCTGTTGGGCGTTATATCCCTCTGACATGGATAAAGATTCTGACTTCTTATAAAAAGAGTTTGCAATTGTTTTACCAAGTTCCGAACCGTTCTGATTAGGTGATATAACCAACGATTTAAGTATGGATGAATAATTCCATCCCCACTGAGGTTCTATTTCTTCTGGTGCTACCATGTACCTACCGAACGGAGCAATAGAATTTGCGACTTCCACTGAAGCCATCAAACAAGAATCAAATCCAATTAACTCGATTTTTTTACCATAACCAATCTCATTAAAAGGACTGTTGGTTGTATTTGAAAACGCTTGATTTATTTCGTTAATATCCAATTTATCATCATTAAATTGCTCATCTCCGCCAAATCCATTTATTCCACTTCCATGGTCCCACAGAATCACTACGTATTTTTTTGCTGGGTATTCACTCATTCCCCACGTCATAAACTCAGACAATGACTTCGGGTCCCCCATGTTTTGTTGTCCTAAATCAGCTAGCGTTTGTATTTCATTATGCAGAACTTTATGTCTTTGTACTTTTGTAAAGTCAATAAACCTCTTATCGTCAACTGTTGTTTCGCTGTTACCACCACCAGTTTCAATTAATATGTTAATATTGGACTTAGATCCCACCTCTTCCATTTCCCGAATGCTCTGTGTAGCCGCATATGACTTTCCTTCTAAATCTGAACCTACCATGTACACCATAATTGTGAAGTCAGCCAAATGACCATTGGGCACAGTCAAAAGATAATTTTTATATGAACCATGATTACTTAAATTATTGACAGCTGCGTCTTTGGCATATAATGCATACCTATTATTAGGTTCTATGGATAATGCTTTATCATAGTACTTTAGAGCTTCCCTGTAGTACTTTAGATCCGAATACAAATTTCCTTTATTATACACTGGAAGGAAATTATTAGGGTCTATAGCTAATGCCTTGTCAAAGTACTTTAAAGCTTCGCTATAGTTCTTTAAACTCTCATAAATCATTCCCTTGTTATTTATTGAATCGAGATAGTTAGGGTCTATAGCTAATGCCTTATCATAGTACGTTAAAGCATCCCCATAGTCACCTAAATTTTGAAGCGACAGAGCTTTATCATTTAATGCATCTGTATTATTAGGATCTATGGCTAATGCTCTATCATAGAACTTTAATGCTTCTGAATTATTTCCTGATTTACGGATAGCGTCGGCTTTATCATTTAATGCTTCAGTATTATTAGGATCTACGGATAAAGCCTTATCATAATACTTTATGGCTTCCGCATAACTGCTCTGATTAAAGAGATCGAGACCTTTCATAATTAACGAATTTGTTTGATTATCGCTTACTGCCATTACATTCCAATTATCAATTAAGAATAATGATATCATAGCAAGAAATAAGATGGGAACTACTTTCAAAAATACATGAAAATTCGCTCGCGAATTGATAGATTTTTCAAGAGCTCTCATGACATTAGACCCATAGTTTACAAACTCTTTATATTTTTCTGATGTCAGAATGAAAAATTTTGCCTTAGTACAAATTCGAAATTTCTGAGGAGGAGGTTTTTGACCTGGGGGCCGATAGACATAAATGGTTTTTTTAAGGAAGTAGCGGTTTAGGCCGTTTAGGCCAAGAATCAACTGGTGAAAAAAATTAGAGTTTAAGAAACTAGATAAGTAGTATCGACATACAAAATTAATCAGACACAAATCGCCAGAGAAGATTTATTTTAAAAAGCCAAATCCAATTAATTAGGGCTTGTAAGCCATAGATGATACAGATAATAGTGTTATTCAATATAGCGTACTAATGGTTTTTTAGAAAGAGTATCTTATTTAAAAAGTTGTCCCGTGATCCGGTTTAAGATATCTGATCGTGTTTCAATAGGAACTTTATTCAAAATGGACTGCAACTTATCATCAGAAAGTTTGCCAAAAATTTCTTGTAAGTCCTCAGCAGGAATATTTAGCAATGTTTTCTCTAAATCCTGTACTGAAAGATTATTTAGAACTATTACAAGCTCATCTATTGGTACGTTCCTTAGAGGGTATTCTTTAATCTGATCTTCGCTAAGATTCGTAAGCTCCTTTTCAACTAGCTGAGGGTTTGTAAGATGGCCGTTTGAAGTATTTTGGTCAAATAAATCTGATGGTTCGATTCGTGAGCCGATAGTATTAGATTTTCTTAATCCAGTATTAGGAGCCAAGTTATTTCTAGTCATGTTATCAGTAGAATTAATTGTTTTTTTAGTCAGTGTTTGATTCGCAAAACTGCCCTGTAATCCCAGGATCCTGTCAGGAATTAAAATTGTAACAGTAAGTGATATAACCATTATTACAACAAGGCTTATTTTTACATGAACCATTCTTACAAATTTTTAATTAGTTTCCTAACTAATATAAACATGATGCATCCTTACCATCCCTGTGAGTTTCAAGTAGCCGTTCAATGTCATATTGTTCGGCTTTGCGTTTAGAGTTACCCCCGTGCCTATAAATGCATCAACATATTTATCGAAAATCATTTTACAATCATTTTTTGGACACATATCATGATTTCCTGATAAAATTAATTTAGTCTGTTTAGGAAAGTTGTAATACGTATCAAAATCGTGCTTAAGTACTGTATCAATTTTTATGTATTTTCTGCAAATATAGGAGATATTAATAAGAATGGTATCAAAAGTAGAATCACACTTCTAATTTTCATTTTATTTAATCATTCATTGTCTTGAAGGGTCCTTTATAAAGTCATGGAGCAGGTCGTGAAATTTAACAATTGATTTTAGATAAAACCTTAAATCAATCTCAATATATGACCAGGTTGTGAGGATTTGTTACGTAATACTGCCGATATTTATCGTTATTTCTTTTACGATTTTATTGTTAGGTCTGATAAACTTGACATACGCACAGAGAAATCAAAATGAAAAACTGAGTGTCTATGAGAATCCTTTCCTAGGAATTAGATTATCATACCCCTCCGGATGGGTCGTGGGCAGTCTACAAGAAAAATACGAATGTTCAGATGTTTGTCACGAAACTTGGCAGGTTATTGATCAACCCAGTGATCCTCTTCCCGATGCTACTTTGGTGATCGAAAAATATAATTCTACAGGATCAACGGTTTCAGATAAATGTAAATGTAATTCCTTAGATCAATTCATTCGATATAAGTATAATGAAGCGAGATCAGATAACGATAATTTTACTTCTACCAATGGTAATGGTAACAAAACCGTTGTGGGCACAACGTTGCCAAGTTCGCAGATAGAATACTTAACAAGTTCTTATCCTGCAAAAGGGCTCAAAATCTTTGCTCAAGTCAATAACTCGTTTTACGAGATCTCATACCATGCTTTTGAGGAAGCATTATATTCAAAACGCTTGCCTCAGATTCAAAATGTGTTAGGTTCTATAGAATTTCTACCGGTTGAAAGAACGGCTCTTCCAATACTATCTTCTTTAAGCACAAATGATACATCCAAAATATATGAAAATCGTGACACAGGAATTAAACTGTCGTATCCTTCTAATTGGGGAAATATAGTCGAGAAAAGTGAAGGATGCCCAAAATCCGCTTGTGTATCATCTTCCGATGGCACATCTCAGGTTCGTTTCGGAATATTTAGTGTTTCCAAAGACATTTGTAAATGCTCATTAAAGGACTTCATCAGAACCATTTACAAGGTTAATGAAAAAGGCGTTAATGGTTTCTCGTTTATCAATGACAATCAAACGATTGTAGGTAAAAAGTATCCAAGTTGGCAGTATGAATATTCCATTGTAAACGAGAACAATAATATATCAAAAGGACTAACCATACTCACTACGAATAACGAAACCCACTTTGGGTTTGCTTTTGTGTATCCAAATGTATCCCAAACGAAATTAATACCTGAGTTTAAAAAGGTAATTGATTCAATAGAATTTGTTCCGATAAAAGTTGCGAAAAGACCATCATTTATAGATGCTAATGAGACTGAGATGATGATACCTGAAATACAAACGGGTAATAATCCCAATCGACTTGAAATATTAAGCCATAACTCATTTACAGATTCCTTGGGTTTCATGCATGTAGTAGGTGAAGTGCAAAACAATTCTCCAACAAATGCACAATTTGTTCAAATTACTGGGACTTTTTACGATAATAATAACCAAGTAGTAGGCACTGAATTTACATACACTCACCCCTCGGATATAGGGGCAGGAGACAAGGCTCCTTTTGAAATAATTCTTACATCAACAAGTGTTCCTGTTTCAGAAATTGACCGTTATAGCCTAACTGCAAGTTCTGGATAAAGAGATTTGACAGTATATCCAACTGCAATGCCTTTTAGTTGATCCAGATTGATGCATCTAATTGAGTATTCGTAGAGGTTTAGTCCGCCTCTATTCCATTAATTTGCTCATAATCAAATATCGTATACCAGTAAGTTTTCTGGTTGTTTTGTTTGATAGGATAGCAGTCATCATGTAAATCGTTGCTACCATTCAACACATTTTCTTGTTGTGCACATACTCTGATGTCTTTAGGATTTTGTCCCACTTCGTAGATTATTGGATAACCCTGTCTTGGTGAAATCTTCTGATGATTATCATTAAAGTCTATAGATGGTTGTGCCGAAAGGATTGTATTGTTTTGAGAATCGTAAACAACGATTTTGAAATTATCTCCTATATTATTTCCTTTATAGGCTCCATCTAAGTATACTATAAGTTGATACGATTCCTTCTGCTTCGTATCTGAGTGTGCTCCATTTGATTCGGAAGAGTCTGAACTCAGTGTCCCTTGCTGTTCTTGTTTCATAGAATTAGAACTAGAGTTCTTAGTTGGTGATTCATTGTTATTTTCGTCGCTTGTGCCCGATTGACATGAGGACTTTGCCCAGGATTCCCCAGAAAATTCAGACACATCGCAAAATTCAGTAATGATGTGCGCGTATCCTTTGGACATCAGTTCCGAGTTTAAGTTAACTCCATCACAGTAGACAACTCCTATTTGTCGTCCGAAACTGCCTTGCCTTTGACCGTCGTCAATATCTACTTCGCCATTCTTGCCAAGGCAAAGTTTCTCGACAAAATTCTTTGCAGTATAAAAGCCTGATTCTCCCACCTCAGGCGTGTTTACCAATGACAATCTAATACGTATTTGATTAACATCAAGTGTATCGCCATCTACGACATGGTTAATAGGTCCAGAAATTTCAATACCTTCCGTTATTGTAGATTTAGGCACTGTAGAAGATTTTTTTTCATCTCCAGTATCTTTTTTCTGTTTATTATCATTATCTTTCTTTTTTTCTGAGTCGTTACTATTTCCACATTGAGAATAGTGACCCGTGTCTCCACATACGTAACTTCCATCGTCTGAGGGACAACTGTGCCATCTGTGACAACCAGATTTATGGGCGAAACTATCACTTGATAACAGGGGAACAAAAAACAATAGAACAAAGACAGAAAATAATACTAATGAATACAATTATCGCTAGTTATTTGCATTGACCTAAAAAGTTTATCTCAATGCATTAGAATTTTCTTAACAACAGCAGATTTGAATTTGATAACCTAAAATCCCAAGCGAGACTCACTGAATGATTGAAGTTCCGATCTATATTGGTCTCTATCAGGCAAAGAGTCAACGAACTTTGTAAATCCCATTAATTCCAAATAATGATCACAGAATATGACTAACTGATTGGCAACAGCGATAACGAATCGATATGGTTCCAAGAAGATGAAAAACTCATCGTCAAAGATTCCCCACCTGCTAAATTTATCATACTCAGAAGGTTCATCTCCACAAGCCTTTATGAGAACCACCACCTGTTCTTGTTCTTTAATTTCCAAGAAAAATGAGATTCCAATTGAGTCTTTATATGCCATATCACGAAACCCTTCTCGGTGGATGGATATCTGGCGCATTATATTGATTAACTCTATGAAATTACCATAACTGTCTATGTGCGTTTTCAAAATGGCATTTTTTTTCTTGACCTCCTTCAAGAAATATTTGCCACTTTTAGTAGACAACGATATTCTACTGGGAATGTTATCACCATCAAATGAAATATTATATTTTGATTTTGTCTCTATGGCGAGATTATCAAAAATGCCAGTCACTAGCGACAGGAAATAATTAAAATGATATGGTATCATTATATCTCGATCTTTTGGGAAATGTTGTTGCATACCTATTTCATCTAGTGCTAATAACAGAAATTTGAATCTAGAAGCAAATCCTTCAAGAATGTGAACCTTACCTTCATTCTCTCTTTCTGGAACATGATAATGTGGAATTTTCGTTCGGAAAGAATTCCAATACCAATAATCTTTATTGAGCAAATGATTTGGTCCCGCATAGCATTTGAGTTCATGTTTGGCGTAAAGATCCATATACCTCATAGATTCTTGAACTGTCATGATATTTAGTTTGCCTAATTTTTTTTCAAGCCATTCTCTATTTTCTAATATTCTTCTATTTTGAGTAACAAACACAAATGCATTTTTTTGATAAATTTGGTATAAGATGAATGTTCGGTGGATAAAGAGTGCTAAGATTGAGTTTAACTCGCTTGAATTGAGCCTTTCCTTATCGTATATTTTATCTGCAACCATTCAACGGCTGTCATTTCGGGAACAAAATGGACGTATTTATATTCAGATGGATTGATGTTTTTGTCACCTATTTGAACATGGTCATTCTCCACTGAAAATATGACGAACTGATTGATCTTATCGATAATATTTGAGTTAAATGAATCAGTAGATCGGGTAAAATTAAAATGTTCACTATTTCTATAATTTAGTAGTTTACTGATCTCCTTTTCATTCGACGACAAATAGTTGTTCAGACTTTCTGTTTCCAAGAATAATGACAATTTTTGTTTTTTATCAGGATAATTTAGCCAAGACATTTTACATCAAGATATAGTCAACCTTTCGATTAGCCCATTCTTCGGTGCTCTTACCATCCCAAGCGCTCTTAAGTTTGAATTTTCTTTCCCTCGTTGTCTGGTTGGATTTTATTGTGATTGTGCATTCCTCAAAAAAGACACATGTAGAATAGATTAATTTAGCAATGTCCTTGTTCCCTTCTCGAATCCTCTTTGTGTTGTAAATATATAAGGTGTTCATGTTTTCAGCAACTGACATCAACGAATTTAATAAGTCACTTGTTAAAAAGATAATATCGTTTCCTTGCTTCCTAACTTCCTTAGCATATTCATCTATCTCCATCCTAATCGAACTGTCTGCAAAAGCAACACCCGAGGAACGAGGAAATGCCTTAATCAGGTTTTCATTATAAGGTATTAACGAGGCTCCGTCCCTAATCATCTCCCCAATCTCACCTATTGCTTGAAACCCCAATCTCATTTGTCTCTTATTTTCCTTCAGGGACTTTTTTGCAACTTCTAAATCTTTCTTTGGAATTTCATTATTTACCAATCTTCTCTCCGTAGGTTTTATGGCCTTGGACAGTTCGTTAAGAATTCTCTCCACTTCGAGAAGTGTTAATCTGGACAATGCAAAAATTACTCTTCCCTTGTTTTTCTGGACCGTATTTTTAAAATAATTAGAATAATAGCAATTTAATAGAAAATTTGTATCCGGTAAAAGTAACACATGTTGGAAACACTCGAAAATCGTCTTAAACCATCCCTCATAGTCCATATGAGACTCAATTTTCTTTAGGAAATCAGATCCATCGTTTAGAATGTAAGATCTATTATCTGATCTTAAATTCAAAATATTATTAGGTGAAAACTCGTAATTGAGATCATATAGCCCGGCTTTCTCGTAAACTTCGTTTAGTTCGGATTTATATTTGTCATTCGTCTTTGTTATTTTGCTGGGGGTGTATTCATATTCCAGAAGTGTATCATCATTCAAACCAATAATGATTGAGTCAACAATGTTTCTATGGTAAGTTCCCGGCTTCATGTAAGAATCTTCTAATTCAAGCATCATTTGAGGTATATCGAGTTCCGTCATGCTTTGAATAGTCATCTGTTTGGGAAATAGGAGCAATATAAATATAAACAAATAAATATTAAAACAGTATACTGTTTTTGAATGGCAAGGTGTAGAATTTGCAACAGTGGGATTAATTCTACCTATATCAGAGAAGGCAAAAAATCGTTATGGAGAAAAATAGGTCATTACTGCATGGTATGTGATATTTATTATAATTTGAAATCCCAAGTTTATCAAAAAGGGAATAAAAAATGAAAGAATCAATAACACATAGCGCATTATTGACAAGGACTGAAATTCAATGGTTATTAGGAAAAATCAAAGTTTCAAAACCATACGAATATAGAATTAAGAGCGACCTAAAGAAGAAATTAAAAATATTTACCGAATTAGAAATTCCATTGCTCATCGAAAAAGGATTTATTGATAATAATGATCTGAGTAAATACCCTCAGAATCTGATGACTAATCCTCAGATCAATAACCAGAATTTTTCAATAAATCCATTAAGTATTGAAAATTGTGCTCAAAATATGGTGGGCCGGAAGGGATTTGAACCCTCGAACCCC
>AR_comb_assmDRAFT_10159818_pt1 | contig 13164 bp, 17 predicted proteins | sample ArasoioldDNA_FD_10543 | JGI IMG/M metagenome (IMG submission 10543) | reverse complement strand
CCCTCGTCGCCGGTCCCCATGAGGTCCGGTGCCGCTGTCACCTCGGCGGCACCGGACCCAGCTGGCCCAGGTGAATGTCGCCGCAACGTGTGGCGAATCCCGGCGAAGGTGCTGGTCCTGTGGTCCAGGTTCGGGTCCTGGCACCCTGGCGCCGCCACGGCCTACGGTCTCTCCACTCGTATGCGGGTCTGGGAGAGGAGTCGGTGCGCCATGGTCCGCCAGCGAACCCGGGTGTTCGCCGTCCTGCTCGCCATCCTCGCCGCCCTGGGACTGGTCGGTCTGGGGCGGGCCACGGCCGCCAACCCCGGCGCCAGGACCCGCGCCTACCACGACGGCGCCTTGGCGGGCTATGCGGATGGCTTCGGGGACGGGCGCGCCGAGGGCCTCCAGGAAGGACAAGCGCTCGCCGTGACCGCGGCGTCGCCGCCTGGCACGCGCGACCGGGTGAAGGCCGCGTTCGACGCCGGCTACCGCGCCGGCGCCGACAGCGCCTTCGGCGGCTACGACGGCGGCTGGTCGCTGGGCGAGCCGTACGTGATCGTGCTCGCCAAGGGCGGCAACGGCATCACCTACCGCATCGCCGCACGCATCCTCGCCCGCGACGGCGTCGACTACCACCGCTGCCCGCCCCCGGCCTCCATCTGCCAGCAGCCCCGAGGATGACGCTGCGGCCGGACCCCGTCCGCACCCCGCCGCCGCGGCCGAGCACCTTGCTGCGCCGCCGGACGGTCAGAGCGTCCGGACGGCCTCGGTGACCAGGCGGTCGCCGCCGAACACCTCGAAGGTCACACCGATCGTGTTCGGGGCATCGAGCACCTCAGCAATGACCGCCGCGACATCGTCGCGCGGGACAGCCCCGCGGCTGCCCAGCTCCGTGGACAGCCGAACTCGCCCGGTACCCGGTTCGTCGGTGAGCGAGCCGGGGCGGACGATCGTGTACTCCAGGCCGCTCGCCATCAGATACCGGTCGGCCTCGGCCTTCGCCTCCAGGTAGGGCCGCATGCTGCCAGACGCCTGGTGCGGCCGATCCGCACCGATCGAGCTGACCATCACATACCGGCGCACGCCGACCGCCAGGGCGGCGTCGGCGAGCTTCACGGCACCACCGAGGTCGACGGTCCGCTTACGTTCCGGCCCGCTGCCCGGGCCCGCGCCGGCGGCGAAGACCACCACGTCGGCGCCCTGGACGTACTCGACAAGGCTCGCCTCGGCCTCCAGGTCGGCGAGGACCGCCACCGCGCCGAGCGCTTCAAGGTCGGCGGCCTGCTCAGCCTTGCGGATCAGGCCACGGGCGCGGTGACCCTCCGCGGCCAGCAACCGCAACAGGCGCAAGGCGATCTTTCCGTGCCCACCGGCCACCAGGACATCCATGGATGGAGTCTACGTGTCCGGGCGCGGGCTGCCAGCCCACTACCTGCTGAAGATCTCCTACAACCCGGCGACGGACCGCCTCGTCGGGGTGGCGACGATCGCGGCCCGGGCGACCGAGACGCTGTGCCGGTTCAACCTTGACTTCCAGGGGATGACCGTCCGCTCGGTGGTGGTCGACGGCCGGAAGGCCCGCTGGGCTCGAAGCCAGGACCACGAGCTGACGGTGACGCCCAGGCACGAGCTCAAGCACGGCCGGCGGTTCACCACCGTGGTCCGCTACGACGGTGTGCCCAGGACCCAGATCGACCTGTCGGTCCCGGAGGAGCCGCTGCCCTACGGCTGGATCCACACCGACGACGGCGCGGTCGTGGTGAGCGAGCCCGAGGGCTCGGCCAACTGGTTCCCCCTCAACGACCACCCGACCGACAAGGCGTCCTCCACCTTCGTCGTGACGGTGCCGGCGGGGCTCGAGGCGATCTCCAACGGCCGCCTCGTCGGCCGCCGCACCCACGGCCACAGGACGACCTGGGTCTGGGACGCGCCCGAGCCGATGGCACCGTATCTGGCCACGGCCACGATCGGGCAGTTCGACCTGCGCAGCTACCGGACCGCCCAGGGGCTGCGGATGTACGACGCGGTCGACCCGGACCTCTACGACGAGCCGGTCGACCCCCAGGACCCGGCCTCGCCGACCTTCGGGGAGATCGCGGACGGCTCGCTGGCCCGTCAGGGTGAGATCCTCGACTTCCTGTCCGGGCAGTTCGGGCCCTACCCGTTCTCCACCGGCGGGGGGATCGTCGACGACGCCCCCGACCTGTTCTTCGCCCTGGAGAACCAGACCCGCCCGATCTACCCGGGGTCCTTCTTCACCGATCCGGTCGACGGCGACCTCCTGGTGGTGCACGAGCTCGCCCACCAGTGGTTCGGGGACAGCGTGGCCCTGGCCGAGTGGAAGCACATGTGGCTGAACGAGGGGTTCGCCACCTATGCCGAGTGGCTGTGGGGCGAGCGCGAGGGTCTTGGGACCACCCAGGAGGTCTTCGACTCGCTGTATCAGGAGATCCCCGCTGACGACCCGTTCTGGGACGTGGTGGTCGGCGACCCGGGCATCCCGTTCCTGTTCCATGGTGCGGTGTATGTACGGGGTGCCATGACCCTGCAGGTGCTCCGCAACGAGGTGGGTGACCGGGACTTCTTCCGGATCCTGCGGACCTGGGCGGCCGGGAGGGCCGGTGGTAACGGGACCACCGGGCAGTTCATCGCGCTGGCCGAGCGGATCTCGGGCGAGCAGCTGGACCAGTTGTTCGAGACCTGGCTGTTCACCACCGGGAAGCCGGTGCTCCCGGCAGCTACGGCGACGGGCAAGGTCAGGACGCCGCCGGCGGCGGCCAGCCTGCTCCCGCGGATGCCGAAGACAGCGTTGGGTCTGCGTCGATCCTGACCTGAGACCGCCGACCTGACGGTCGGCGAGCCTGGCAGCGACCGACGGCCAGGCCAGGCCCGGGTGAGCGGGGTCCGGGGCGCTGGCGGCCATCTTGTCGGCCACGATGGCGCAGACTAGATTGCCTAGCCAGACAGTCAAGGGGGAACAGTGGTCCAGCAGTCCCGGCGGAGTCCGCGGCCCTTCCTTGTTGCCGTCGTGGTCGCCGTGGTGCTGATCGGGGGGATCCGCTTCCTGACGACCCGGGGGACGACCTCCGGCGACGGTGGCGACACCGGGACGGCCGCCGGCCGCTGCACCGGCGAAGCGGTCACCCTGGCCGTCACGGCATCCTCGGAGAAGGCGCAGCTGCTGAAGCAGCTGGCGGCCGACTACATGGACCAGGGCCCGACCGTGGATGGGCGCTGTGTCCAGGTCGCGGTGACCAGCAAGGCTTCCGGCGGGGCGATGGCGGCGCTAGCCAACGGCTGGAACGAGGCGTCCGACGGACCCCGACCAGACGTGTGGACGCCGGCGTCCTCCGGCTGGGTCAGACTGCTCGAGCAACGGACCCAGGCCGCCGACCGGCCCAAGATGATCCCGCCCAGCACCCCCAAGATCGCCGCCTCGCCGCTGGTGATCGCCATGCCGCGGCCGATGGCCGAGGCCCTCGGCTGGCCCAAGAAGCAGCTTGGCTGGGCCGACCTGCTCGACCTGGGGCGCGACGACACCGGCTGGGCCCGCAACGGCCACCCCGAATGGGGGCAGTTCCGGCTCGGCAAGACCAACCCCAACTACTCCACCTCCGGCCTCAACGCCACCGTCGGCGCCTACTTCGCCGCCACCAAGCTCTCCAGCGACCTCACCGAGAAGGACCTGGCCAACCCCAAGACCCGCAAGTTCGTCGAGGGGGTCGAGCGGTCGGTCGTCCACTACGGCGACACCACCCTCACCTTCCTCTCCAACCTGCAACGCGCCGACGACCAGGGCGCCGGGCTCTCCTACATCTCCGCCGTGGCGGTCGAGGAGAAGTCCGTATGGGACTACAACCAGGGCAACCCGACCGGGGACCCGGCCACTCTCGGCAAGCACCCCAAGCCGAAGGTCCCGCTGGTCGCGATCTACCCCAAGGAGGGAACGCTGCTCTCCGACCACCCCTGGGTGGTGCTCACCGCCCCATGGGTCGACGATGCCAAACGCAAGGCAGCCGCCGACCTGCTGGCCTACCTGCAGGCCGACAAGGCGCGGGCCAAGTTCCAGGAGTTCGCGTTCCGTGACGGCCAGGCCAAGCCCGGCCCGCTCGTCACCGAGGCCAACGGGCTGCTCAACGACCAGCCCAAGGCGCTCCTGTCGCCACCGGCGCCGCGGGTGCTCGACAAGCTGCTGCAGAGCTGGGGGAGCCTGCGCAAGCGGGCCAACGTGCTGCTGGTCATGGACACATCGGGCTCGATGGGGGAGCAGGTCGCCGGGACCGGCAAGAGCAAGCTGGAACTGGCCAAGCAGGCGGCACGCAACTCGCTGTCGCAGTTCGCCAGCCAGGACCAGGTGGGGCTGTGGATGTTCTCGACCCAGCTCGACGGCGAGACCGACTACCGCGAGCTGGTCCCGGTCGGGCCGATCGACGCCCAGCGCCGGGCCCAGCTCAGCGAGCGCATCGACGGCCTCCAGCCCGGCGGCGGGACCGGCCTGTACGACACGGCGCTGGCCGCCTACCAGTTCGTCAAGGCCCGCGCGACGCCCGACGACATCAACGCGGTGGTGCTGCTCACCGACGGGCGCAACGAGGACGACGGCATCTCGGTGGACAACCTGCTCAGCCAGGTCCGCACCGAGGAAGGGGCGCAGTCGGTGCGGCTGTTCACCATCGGCTACGGTCAGGACGCCGACCTCGACACGCTTCGGCGGATCTCCGAGACGACCAACGCCGCCGCCTACGACTCCTCCAACCCCACCAGCATCGACCAGGTCTTCACCGCGGTCGTGTCCAACTTCTGACCGTGGCCCTGAAGCAGGAGCTGACCGAGCCCTGGGGGCTGCTGCTGGGGGCGACCGCCGCCGGCACAGCTTGGGCGGTCGGCCTGCCCGTGGCGGCCGCCGGGGCTGTCGGGGCGGTGGTGTGGGCGACCAAGGTGGTCACCGCGGCTCTGGAGCTGCGGCGCCCCGCCCAGCTCGGCCGCCAGGGAACCCTGCCGGTCGACGCCCGTTCGGCCGAGAGCGTGTGGCTGCACCGGTCGGACCAGGCGGCGGCCGGCTTCACCGAGCTGGCCGGCTCGATGACGGCGGGGCCGCTGGCCGAGCGGGTCGCGATGATGCAACCCGAGGTCGCCGAGACCGTGCGGGCCCTGCATCGTCTCGCCGGCCAGGCGACCGCCGCCGGCCGGGCGCTGGCCCGCATCGACTCCGCGGCCCTCGCCGCCGACGCAGATCGGCTCCGGGCGGCCAGGGCGACCGCCTCGGGCGACATCGCGGTGCAGCTCGACCGCTCGCTCGCCTCGGTTCGAGCCCAGCAGGAGATCCGTGACCGGCTGGCGGCAGCCCGTGACGGCGTCCTGGCCCGGCTCGAGTCGGGTACGCTCGGCTTGGAGAGCCTGGTCGCCCGGGTGATCGAGCTGTCGGCCATGGCCGTCGGCGGCCCGGCTGGCGAGCTCAGCGCGGTCGACCAGCTCGGCGACGAGCTGGAAGGCATCCGTCAGGGTCTGGCCGAGACCGAGGAGATCTCGCGCCAGGCGCTCAGCGCCTACCAGCGGAACGATCCAGCGTAGGAGGTCAGCATGGGCAGGCTGCTCCGGAGGGCGTGGCGCTATCTGGTGGCGATGCTCTCCGGCAAGCTCGACGAGGTGTCCGACCCGAAGGTGCAGATCGAGCAGGCGATCGAGCAGGCAAGACAGCAGCACGCCCTGCTCTCCCAGCAGGCCGCCGCGGTGATCGGCAACGAGCGCGAGCTGCAGCTCAAGCTCACGCGGGCGGTCTCCGACACCGAGAAGCTGCAGGCCAACGCCCGTCAGGCCCTGCTGCTGGCCGAGCAGGCGCGCGACGCCGGCGACCAGACCAAGGCCGCCTCCTACGAGGACTCCGCCCGCGCGTTCGCCACCAAGCTGGTCAGCGCCGAGGCGTCCATGAGAGACCTGCACGCCATGGCCGAGCGCGCCGCCCAGGCGTCCGCGCAGGCGCGCGACGCGGTCGAGACCAACGCCCTTGCCCTGCAAAAGCAGCTCGCCGAGCGGACCAAGCTGCTGTCCCAGCTCGACCAGGCCAAGATGCAAGAGCAGCTCAACCGGGCGATGGACGGCATGACCGAGCTGGCCGCTCCAAAGGACACCCCCAGCCTCGAGGAGGTCCGCGACAAGATCGAGGGCCGCTACGCCCGCGCCCTCGGCGAGGCCGAGCTGCAGTCCACCTCGGTCGAGGCCCGCATGCTCCAGGTCGAGCGCGCCTCCATCGATGCCGAAGGGGCCGCCCGCCTCGAGTCGATCCGGGAAGGGCTCGGCCTGCCCAGCCCGTCCGCCCCCCCTGCGGTCGAACCCTCGAAGAAGGCGCCGAGCGACGGGTCCTGAGCTAGGGCGCGCTCTCGACCCACAGCCGCGGTCTGACCCTCAGAACATCGTCGCCGGCCGGAACGCACCCGGCAGACGGCGCATCTGGCGCTCGAGCTCTTCTCGACTCAGCCGTCGGCTCCAGGAGCCTGCAGGTCCCAGATTCGGAATGTCTCCGCCGCCCGGACAGCCCGGTCCGGAAGGAGGAGATCCGTCTGGGTCTCCGGCAGGCCAACCTCGGGCCAGGAACAGATCAGGGACAGCAGTCCCTCGAGGGGAGGTAGCGCCGTTCGATCATGGCCTGCTTCAGCGCGTGGTGGCGGTCGGCCGCGGCAAGGCCGTCTCGCTTCGCTTCGGTCCCGCTGTCGTACTGGGCCGCGGCCTCGTCCAGCTGCTGGGCTGTTTCCGCGGCCCGTCGTTGGGCCGTTGCCGCATGCTCTCGTCGGCCGGCGGCTTGGGCGCGGATATCGCGGGCCAGGACGACCGTGTCAAGGGCCAGCCCGCTGGGGAACGCCGTGATCCGTCGAATGGCGGCGACGACATCGTCGCTCCGGCCGAGCACAAGACCGCTGTGGACGACGACCCCGAGGAGCTCCTCGTCAGGCCCCAAAGCATCCTCCTAGATCACCGCGACCAGCCCGCGACGTGCTCGGAGCTGGAGTCATCGAGGCGCCAGCGTAGCCGAAGTTCGCCCCCGAACCGGCCTTGTCAAGGCGACGGTAGCTTTCAGGGTTACCTGGGTAAGGCCAGATCGAGCGCCATGCGATGAGCGGCTTCCGAGAGGAGACGACGGTGCCTGAAGGCGAACCTTGTCCGTACTGCGCCCACCTCGCACCCAATCCCGAGGAGCTCCGTCAACACCTGCTCCACCTGCACCCCGAGGTTGAGCCGGAGCCGGACTGGTGGGACCGCGACGCCGTGGCGCCGCCGGTGCTCTGGTGACAACCTCGACCCGGCGTCCCCCCTGTTCCCTCGGGGGATGGTGATGGCAGGAGGCCGGAGATGAGCGAGGCGATCGGACAGCCGAGTGGGGCGGCGTTGCCTCGCCCGATGGGTGTCGGGGAGATCCTGAGCACCGCCTGGCAGCTGTACCGGCGCCACTGGCGGACCCTGTTGGCCATCGCTGCGGTTGTGGTGGTGCCGTTCACGCTGCTGCAGTATCTGATCGGCGACCAGGTCCGGACCAGGGGGGAGGAGACCGCCAACGGGGTGGTGGTGTCGACCTCCTCGTGGGCGGTGGGGACTGCTGGGCTGGTGGCGGCGCTGGCTGCGGTGGTGATGTTCCTGGTCTTGACCGGGGCGATCACCCGGGCGGTGGCGGCCGAGGTGGCTGGGGAGGATCCCAGCGTGGAGCAGAGCTACCGGTTCGGCTTTCATCGGTTCTGGTCGGTGCTGCTGGTGAGTGTGCTGGTCGGGCTGGCCACGGTGGCCGGGTTGATCTTGTTGGTGATCCCGGGCATCTACATCGGTATCCGGTTGGCGGTGAGTATTGAGGCGTTGGTGGTCGAGGGCCGCAAGGGGACCCAGGCGATGGCGCGGTCCTGGGAGCTGGTCGGCGGGCACTGGTGGCACGCCTTTGGCACGCTGGTGGTCGCCGGGCTGCTCACCGGGCTGGTGAATGCGCTGATCACAGCCCCGTTCGGCGGGACCGGCTGGTTCGTCCAGGCGGTCGTGGCCGCGGTGGCGACGGTGGTCACCCTGCCGTACGGGGTGCTGGTCGGGGTGCTGCTGTACCTGGATCTGCGGGCCCGCAAAGAGCGCTTGACCTTGGAGGCCCTGCGAGCCGACCTGCAGGCGTCAGCGACCTGACGCGATCGCGCTGGCCTGCCTGGTCGGCCTGCTCGTGCTCGCCCAGGCCTACGTCTTCCCGGGGGTCGTGCCCTAGTGGCCTGCCGCTGAGGTGATGTGCTCTGGCAGTGCCGGCCGCTCGTTCAGCCTGCGTCGGCGCGGAGCAGGAGCACGATCGTGGCCAGGCCATTCAAGATAATGGCGGCCGTCACCAGGTAGCCGAGGTTCGGCCGGGGGACAGGACCTCCGGCACGCACGGCACGGTCGACCCGCTGCCAACGCCACCGCGCCAGCCCCGCCGTCAGGACTCCGGCGAAGATGAGCGACACCCCGATCAACTGCCTGGCCCAGATGATGCCCTCTGCCGGAAGGACCCGCTCGGCGGCCACTCCGACGGCCATCAAGGCCAGCCCGGTGCGAAGCCAGCTGAGGTAGGTCCGCTCGTTCGCGAGCTCGGCCTGGGTGTCCGGCTGGCGCTGTTCGCTCACCCCGCCACGCTGCCTTTCTGGCTCTCGTCTCGCCTTCCCACGGCCCCATCTCGCGGCACGAGCGGTCGCGGTGGTGCCACCCGCCAACTCTCTAGTGTCAAGGCGCGTCGAGTCCAGTGTGGCCAGCAGTCTTGCCTGGTGGCCCAGTCAGAGCGATCATGGCCCGGAATTGGGCAGAACCGACCTATGCCCACAAGTCCCGTATGTGGTTCCTCCGCGATGGCCGCCGAGAACGAGGAGCAGCTATGACCGCCGGCACGATCAGTCCCTTTCCGCTCGTCCGCAAGGGTGACCGGGACCATCCGGTCAAGACCTTGCAGTACCTGCTTCGGGCCCGTGGCCACAACGTCGCCGTGGACGGCATCTTCGGCCCCAACACCGACGCCGCCGTGCGGGCCTTCCAGCAGCAGAAGGGCCTGGCCGTCGACGGCATCGTCGGCCCCAACACCTGGTCTGCCTTGATCGTCACGGTCAAGCAGGGCAGCCAGGGCGACGCTGTCCGGGGGGTGCAGGAGGAGTTCCAGTTCCGTAACCTGTCCGGCGACCCAAGCAAGGGGCTCCAGGTCGACGGGATCTTCGGCCCCAAGACCGACGCCGCCGTCCGCGGCTTCCAGCAGGCCCTCCACCAGGACATCCCATCGGTCACCGTCGACGGGATCGTCGGCCCGGTGACCTGGCAGGCGCTGGTCAGCGGGATGCTGTCGTTCTGACGGGACGGGGCGCTGGCCCGAGCGGCAAGGGCTAGGCGTCGCGGAGGCTGCGCCGGGTCTGCGCATAGCGAGTGGTCTCGAAGATCACCAGCGCAGCCAGGATGACCACCAACCCGGCCAGGCCGACCAGCGGAGGGAGGAAGACCGCGGCGGGCAGCGCCGCCAGGAGCACGCAGATCGCCACCAGTCGTGGAATGCTCAGCACGCTGTGCATGCGCTGCTTGAACAGCACGTATCCGGCCAGGTACAGCGCCACGCCGCCGAACAGCGCCGACGCATAGAAGGCGCCCAGCGGCTCTGCCTCATCCGCGTGGGCCAGCACACCCTCGACGCCGAGGGCGGCGAGCACGATCCCAGCAACGATGGGGAAGTGCCCAAAGGTGTAGGCCTCCAGGGCCAGCCTGACCCTGGCCTGGCCGTGCGCCTCCAGAAGTCGGTGCTCGGCCGCGAGCGACGCCATGTCGAAGTACAGCCACCACAGGCCGACGGCGGCGGCCATGCCCAGGATGGCCGCGAGCAGCAGCGGCGCGCTGATGGGCTGCTGCGCGGCGCCCACCCCGATGGCGACCACCGACTCGCCGATGGCCAGGATGATGAACAGCCCGTGTCGTTCGGTCAGGTGCGCCACGCTGTGGAGTCGCCAGTTGCCGTGCCGGGAGGTGAGGTAGATGCCGCCCCAGTCCACCAGGAGAGCACCGGCGAACAGCAGCGTCTGGGTCCATCCTCCTCGCAGCGCCCCCGCTACCAGCAAGGCCGCGCCCGCCAGCAGCGGCCCCCAGGTGATGGCGAGCTGCCGCCGCAGCCCGCGGTCACCGGCCGCGGCCACGGCGTACAGGGTGAGGTGCACACAGCGGACCAGCAGGTAGGCGCCCACCAGCACCAGCGGCCCGTTCAGGCCGCCGGGCGCGTCCTGCCAGGCCTCTGGAATGGTGAGGGCGACCACAAAGATGGCCGCCATGGCGACAGCCATGCCCACCCGCAGGAGGCCCTCGTCAGCCCGTGCCTGGTTTCCTAGCCAGGCGTAGGCCGACCATGTCCCCCACAGCAGGGCGAGCAGCAGCAGCCCCTGGAGCACACCGTGGCCACTGTGCTCGTGCGCCATGTAGCCGGTGACCTGTGTCGCGGCGAAGACGTAGACCAGGTCGAAGAACAGCTCGAAGGTCGTCGCCCGATGGTCCTCGCCGGTGGGGCGAACCCCTCCAGGGACCCGGCCGCGTCGCTGCGCCTGGCTCTGCTCGACCATGCCCAGCACCTCCTCGCCACCGTCCAGCTGTGGCATGCCAAACCTACCCCCAAGGGGAACGGAGAGGTGACCGAGCCCGACGCCACCCGGTCGTTCTCCATGACGCTGCCCCTCACCGACGGCGCGAAGGGGGAGACGCTCAGGGTCCACGCCCAGGGCTTCGCCTTCACCCAGGACGGCGCCACGGCACGGCTGACCCTCCGAGGGGGCGGCCGGGTGACAGTCAAGGACATCCCCACCGGTTCGGAACTCGATCTGCTCCAGACGCTGGAGCTGCCGGCAAGCCCGGCCACCACCTACCAGCTGTCGGCCGACATCGAGCTGCACCAGCGCGACGGTACCGTGGGGGGACGGCTACCTCAACATCCTGGCCATCGACATCGAGATCACCTGACCCAGGTCGCCTAGAGGATCGGGCCGCTCTCGGGCAGGATGTAGTCGGCGCTGCCGCTCTGGTTGGGCGTCGTGTGGGCGCCGCCGGTGGGGCACCTGGAGCTGGCCACGTTGCCGCCGTAGAACAGCCCTTGGCACTTGTTGCACCAGCGCCAGTTGCTCTGCTGGCCCGGGCTCGCCCCAGGGCGGGCCGTCCAGAAGATCTCGTGGAACTGGTTGTCGAACCCGCCGTAGATGGCGTGCTTGGTGTTGGTGGCGGCGCTGTAGAACACCACCGGGTCGCTGACCGCCTCGGGAGCTCCCGACCGCTCCATGAGGTACCAGCCGGTGGGCGGGTCCCCGCCGCGCCAGTACATCTCGTACAGATGGCCGCCGCCGATCCGGTAGGTCACCTGCTGGAGGTCGGCGCTGGGGATGTAGTAGGCCACCGGCACGCCGACGGCGGGCGGCCGGGCCACGCCGGACAGGTCCTCATGCCCGGCTTCGCCGGTTGACCAGTACACGTCGTGGACGTGGTTGCCGGGGGCCCGGTAGACGACGACGTTCTCGGCCGAGTTGAAGTAGGCGCTCGGGTCGCCGGCGGCGCGGGCGACGCCGTCGGTGACCTGGTCCTCCTCCAGCAGGGCGAACACCACCCCCAGGGTGCCGCCGCGGGCGTCCTCGGTCGGGTGGTCTTCCTGCAGCTTCTCGGACCGCGGGATCGGCCGCAGCGTCGTGCGGAACTCCCCGATGCTCCGCGGCACCACCAGGGTGTCGCCCGCGTCGACGTCGCGGTCGCCGAGGTTGCCGTGGCTCCCGTCGCTGGCCATGATCGTGCACTCGCCCTGCAGGAAGGTGTCGTCGCCGACGATCACGCTGTCACCGTCGATCTTGAAGAACACCGTCCACAGGTACGGCTCGGCGCTGCCGAAGCCGTCGCCCTCCTCGTTGCAGCGAATCTCGTCGAGTGACATCCGTGCCAGCAGCGGTGTACGAGCCATCGTTGAACTTCTCCCCGGAGCGAGTTGGCCAGCTCAGCGCCCTAGTCTCGGCGTGCGGCGGGCGATCGGCTGCGCCGCAAAGCACCGCCAGGAGGTGTCCTCCAGCACGTCGGCGTGCTGGAGGCAGCTACTCCTGGAGCCGTTCCTCCAGGTGGACGGTCACGGTGTCGCCCGCCTCCTTGCCGATCGCCTTGCGGACGTCGGCCTTCACCGGGAGCTTGTGGGTGCCGTCGCCCATGGCCATGAAGGAGCTCCGGAAGGGGTGGCCGTCGATCGTCCCCCGGACCTTGACCAGCCCCCGGGTGCCGAAGAACTCCACCGACCCGGGCCAGACGAGATAGGTCCAACCGCCCTGATTGGGGCTCTTCTGGAGCGTTGCCGTGAACTGCTGGTCCATCAGCTGCCCTCCACCAGGATCAGGCTGTTGCCGTCCGGGTCACGCAGCGCGAACATCGGCGGCGCCTCCGCCATCCGCAGCACCTCCGGGTCCGTGTCGACGCCGCGTGCCCGGAGCTCGGCATGGTCGCTGCCGGCGTCCTGGGTCAGGAGGCGGATGCCGGCCGGGACACCCGCGGGAACGAGCGCGATGGTCGTCGCCGAGCCCGGCGGCGCCACCTCGATCCAGCGCCCGGCTCCAAAGGGCAGGTCCCGGCGCTTCTCGAAGCCGAGCTGGCCAACGTAGAACTCGAGCGCCCGGTCCTGGTCGGTCACGGGAACGCCAACCGTTCCCACCGCGGTGATATGGGTCGTTCCGCCCATCCCATCCTCCTCTTGCCGACATCGGTGCGGCCCTCGCCGCTCACCAGGAGGTCGAAGCTGCCGAGCTACTCTCGACATGCATGGACAGGAAAGTCTCGGGACCGTGGAGGCGCCAGTGAAATACCTGATCCTGATCTACAGCAACCCGGCCTCCCGGGAGATCTGGGAGGGGTTCTCCGACGACCAGCGCGCCGAGGGGTTCCGCTACTACGCCGCCCTGGCCGAGGAGCTGGCCGCCTCCGGGGAGCTGATCGTCACCGAGGCCCTCGCCGACCCGTCGCTGACCAGGCGCGTCTCGGTCCGCGACGGCCAGACGCTGACCACCGACGGCCCCTATGCCGAGGCCAAGGAACTGCTGGCTGGCTTCTTCCTGCTCGACTGCGCAGGCCCCGAACGGGCCGTCGAGATCGCCGCCCAGATCCCGGAGGCCGCCTTCGGGCTGGTCGAGGTGCGGCCCATCCTGCAGCTCGGCGGCTAGG
>AR_comb_assmDRAFT_10519093_pt1 | contig 13165 bp, 11 predicted proteins | sample ArasoioldDNA_FD_10543 | JGI IMG/M metagenome (IMG submission 10543) | reverse complement strand
ATGGCCAGCACGTCGAGCTTCTCGTACGGGTAGGCGATGCCGAAGTAGTCCTCGAGGCCCTCGAGGATCTCCGGCGACACGCGCGCCGCCCAGGCCGACTCGTGCGCTCGCCCGCGGGGGGCGATGATCCGGATCAGCACGTGCTTCTTGCCGGCCGCCCGCGCGTCCTTGATCTCGAACGGGCCCACCCCGAAGGCCACCAGGTACGGCGGGAGCGGCCGGGTCTGCCGGAACCTGACCTCCTTCATTCCCTCGCCGGCGGCGGACTCGCTCACGACGGGCGTGTTGGACACCGCGGTGAGCGTCACCGGGACGCGCAGGGTCAGCTCCCAGGGAATCTTCGCCGCCGGCTCGTCGACGCAGGGGAACGCCCGCCTCGCATCCGTCTCCTCGAACTGGGTGAAGGAGTACCAGTCACCGCCGCTCTGCTGGCGGAAGATCCCCGAGTCCTCCTGCGTGAACTGGGTGCCGCGGAACTCGAGACGGAGGGTCACCGGGCCGGCTGCCAGCGGGTGGGGAAAGCGGAGCGCCACGCGCTCGTCGTCGCGGACCACCGGATCGGCGGGCACCTCCTCGGTGCCGACGCGGGCGACGACGGGTCCGAACTCGAGCACGTCGGCGTTGAGCCAGATGACGTCGGTCGGCGAGTCCAGCGTCCCGTCGATCTCCGTGCGCCCCGCGAAGCCCGCCGACGAGGGATCCACGGTCAGCCAGACCCGCTGGGCCGCGGGACGGAAGGTGCGCGGCAGGCGGATGCCGTCGGGAGAGACCAGCGCCGGAGGCGGGGGCGGCGCGACGATGGCGGCCGGGGCAAGGGTCGGCGCGCGCTGGGCAGCGGGACGGTCGGCGGCGCAGGCCGCGAGCGTCAGCAGAGGAACCAGGAAGACGGGACGCAGGTGCATGAAGGTCGCGCACTCTTGCACGACCTGATGATGCGCATGCAACGGTCCTGCGAGGTCAGTTCGGCGGTCCGCCCACCCGTAGGTTGAGCCCTGGACGCAGCGAACGGGCGTGACGGATGCGGTTCCAGCGCTTCAGATCGTCCACCGTCACACCGTACTGCTGCGCCACGCTCCACAGCGTCTCGCCCTCGGCGAGCTGGTGAACGCCCGGCTTGCTACCCGCGGCAGGCGCGGAGGCCGTGGTCGCGACGGGCGCCGGAGCCACGGTCGTCGCGGGGCGCACCGCCGTGGCAGGCGCGTCGGCCTTGGCCACGACCGCCGCTGGCTGCACCTCGATCGGCGCGGCCGCCGGCCCGGGCCACACCGTCAGCACGGTGCCGACCTGGAGCCCCTTCCTGGCCTTCGTCCCCAGCGTGTTCCAGGCCTGGATCTGCTCCACGGTCACGTTGAACCGCTGGGCGATGGTCCACATCGAGTCGCCGCTCTGCACGCCGTACTGGACGCGCGTCTTGCCGTCGACGACCTCGCTCTTGACCGTTCCCTGCGCCAGCGCCCGCGCGTGCCCGGTCCGGGTTCCGGCGGGAACCTCCTCCTCCGGCGCCGGCGCCACGTAGCCCTGCGCGCGCGCCCGCGCGACCTGCCGCTCGAGACCGTGGCCACCCTCGGCCACCGCGCGCGCCGAGGGGACGGGAATGGCGAGCTCGCTGTTGATGCGGAGCGTCTTCGCGCTCCGCAGGCGGTTGAACTGGAGGATCGCCTCGGGCGCCGAGTGGTACTGGACCGCGATCCGCGACAGCGTGTCGCCCTTGCGCACGTGGTGGATCCGGTAGCTGAGCCGCTCCGAGGCCGGGATGCGAGCGAGGGCGGCGGCGACCGTCTCGCTCGTCCCCCTCGGGACCTTCACCAGATACGGGCGCCCCGCGGTCGCGGGAGGCGTGCACCAGCGGCGCAGCTCGGGATTGAGCTCGTGGATGCGGTCGGTGGTGGTGCCCGCGGCGCGGGCGACCACGTCCAGGTCGGTGGGCTCCACCACCGCCACCTCGTCCGCCTCGAGCGGCTGCTGGAAGTCGAACTCGTCCTCGCTGAACCCGAACGCGCGCGGGTGCTTCGCCACCAGGGCGCAGGCGATCAGCTTCGGGACGTAGTGCTTGGTCTCCTTCGCCAGCCCCTTGCCGTCGCTGAGGGCCCAGAAGTCGGCCGTTCCGCGCTTCTGCATCATCCGGCGCAGCTTCTCGCCCCCGGCGTTGTAGCCCGCCCAGGCGAGGTACCAGTGCCCCAGCGCACCGTGCAGCTCGTTGAGGTACTTGCCCGCCGCCACGGTGGCCTTCAGCGGATCGCGCCGCTCGTCCACCCAGAAGTCCTGGCGCAGCCCGAAGCGGCGGCCGGTGCTGGAGATGAACTGCCATGGTCCGGCGGCGCGCGCCCACGAGGTGGCTCCAGGAGAGAAGCCGCTCTCGATCATCGCGAGGTACACGGTGTCCCGCGGGAGACCGCCGCGCTCGAGCAGCGGGGTCATCATCGGGATGTAACGCGTGGAGCGGGACATCCACTTGCGGAACCACTTCCGCCCCGGGCCCTGAAAGAACTGGATGTACTGGGCGACGATCGGCTGCATCTCCACCGGGATGTCGTACTCGGGGGCGACCGCGCTCACGTCGAAGGCGGTGAGGTTGGTGACCAGGCCGAGGTCGACCACCGGCTCGTCACCGGAGAGCAGCTCGGAACCATCCTCCAGGCGCGCCCGCAGCGGGCTCGCGGTCCCCAGCGCGCGGACGGAGCGCAGGACCTCGGGGCTCGGCTTCGCGGCCGGGTCGAGGACGGCGTCCTCGAGGGCACGCATCTCCTCCAGCTCCTCGGAGGCGGGCTCGTCGTCCCCGTCGTCCGGTGTGGACGCAGGTGTGACTGCCTGCGCCGGCGCGCGGGGCGGCGCGGTGGGGGAGGGGTCGGTCGCGGGCGCAGGCGCGGCCGCGGCACTGCTGAGGAGGAGAAGGAGGGCGAGCGACAACGAGCCTTCGATGCTAGGCGGGCCACTCCGATGGGTCAACGCCGGGTGGAGGTGCTCGCCGGTGCGCCGTGGCCCGGTCCCAGCACGCGTGGAAGATACCGTGCGTAGTCGAAGTGGATGCTGTTCTCGGCGGTGTGGCATCCCACACACACGCTCGGGCCGGGACGAGCCCGCTGCACCGATCGCCCGGTCTTGTCGGCGACGTGGAGCGACCCGGGCCCGTGACAGCTCTCGCAGCCCACGTCCTTCCGGCCCTCCACCTGGTCCACCCGGCACACGCCGCCGGGCTGCTGGAAGCCGACGAGGTGGCAGGCGATGCAGTCCAGACGGTACTGCTTCTGGACCGACTCCAGCGTGGCGTAGGCCTTCGCGTGGCCGGTCTTCTCCCAGACCGCGAAGGGCCCCGGGTGGCAGCTCTTGCACGCCTCGCTGCCGATGTAGGCGGCCTGTCCCTTCGCCGGCGGTGGACAGGGCTCGCCGTGCTCCTTCGCCCAGGCGAGGTTCAGCTGGGCGACGTCCCGGTCGTAGTCGGAGACGATCTTCTGGACCGCGGGGTCCTCGGGCAGCGCCGCCTCCACCGGCACGAAGCGCACCGTGAACGTGCCGGGCTGCAGCGCCGTCGCCTGCGCCTGGGTGGTCAGCTGCTCGCTCCGCTGCACCAGCTCGCGAAGACGTGCGTCGAGGAGCCGCTTCCGCTCGAGGGAGAGGCCAGGAGTCCCCAGCTCGCGCTTGAGGAGCTCGATCCGCTGACCCTGGGCGGCGAGCTCGCGCTCGATGTCTCCCTCTCCGCGGGCGAGCTGGACCGGTGCGGCGTCCGGGCCGGGGCTCACGTCGACCCGGAGGAGGGAGCGGCCGCGGCTCTGCACCTGGGCCACCGGCACGGCGCCGCGGAGCAGCCGCCCGTCCTCCGACTCCGCGCCGATGGTCTCCGGAGCCTGCGCCACGACCACCAGGTCCACGCCCGTCGCGCCCTCGGCCTCCGCAGGCTTGCCGGCGAGGAGCCCGAGCACGAGGCGAGCGCCGCCGCTCCGCGCCTTCGCCGCCCCCTGGCTCAGCTCGGCGACGCCGTTGCCGGAGACGACGCCGACCTTCCACCGGCCGGCCTCGAGCAGCCGCGTGTCGCCTCGTCCCATCTCGGGAAGCCCGAGCGATCTGCGGAAGTCCGCGCCGAGGGCGTCGTCGAGGGGCCCCACGAACTGGGCCCCGATGCGCATCGCCTTGTAGGCGTCGGCGATGGCCTGGGCCCGCCGCCGCTCGCCCACCGCCTGGTCGGCGCCGAACCCGGTCCGCTCGAACAGGGCGTCCCCGGCGTCGACGAAGAGCGCGGGAATGCCGGAGGCGCGGGCCTTCTCGACGATGGCCGCTTCCTTGGCGATCCCCCCGCGCATCGCCTCACTGCAGCCGCAGGGGGCGATCTGCCCTCGCACGTCGGCGGCGACGAAGACGGCGAGCCGGGTCGCGGCTGGCGATCCGCCGGCAGCGGCTGCCGGAGCGCCTCCCGGGTTCCCGCGGGTACAACCCGCGAGCAGTGTGGCTGCAATGAGGACCGAGCGCAGCTGCAAAGTTCCGTCCGCGGAGGGACGGTCGGTCTAGCACCGCCGGCCCGACGTACGCGAGTCGTTGACAGACCGCCGACGGAATTGGTTTGAGCGGGGCGCTTGCCGCCGCCGCCCGCAGATCTGATGAAGCTGCCCCTCGAGGAGCTGCTCTATCTCCGCCTCGGGGAGTTCCTCGACCAGCTCCACGGCCGGAAGGTCCCGGAGCTGTACCGCGTGCTCCTCGACCAGGTGGACCGTGCCGTGCTCCGCCAGGCGCTCGAGCGAAGCGAAGGTCAGCTCACCGCGGCAGCGTCGTTCCTCGGCGTGGACCGGAACACCCTCGCGCGCAAGGTGAAACGGCTCAAGGTCCGAGGCCGGACCTGATCGAACATCCCCTCTGGCCTCGAGGGACCGGCGTGGCCATGGTGCGGGGCTGCGCATGATCCGATCGCTCGTTCTCACCCTCCTCGCGGGACTCATGGTGCTCGGAGCGCCTGCGCGTGCGCTCGACGACGGCCTCGGCGAGGTGCCCACCGAGGTGGACCGCACCTCGCCGCTTGCCACCGTGCAGGGCTTCACGACCGCGGCCCACCACAGCGACTACGAGCTCGCCTCCTACTACCTCGCGCTCGACTGGATCCCTCGCGACAAGCAGAAGGCCGAGGGGAAGCGGCTGGCCCGCCGCCTTCGCTTCGTGCTCGACCGCAAGCTGTTCCTCGAGCTGGGGGCGATCAGCAAGGAGCCGCAGGGAGACCCGGCGAAGCCCGGCTACGACCAGCTCGGATCCATCCCGCTGGAGAAGCAGAACGTCCCCATCCGGGTCTCCAAGTACGAGGTCGACGGCAAGCCCACCTGGGTCTTCAGCTCGATCACCGTCAAGTCGATCGATGCGCTCTACGACACGTACGGGCCACCGCTCGCGGAGGTCCTGCCCGAGGTGCTGTTCACCCGCGCCGTCGGCGGGCTCGAGCTCTGGCAGTGGCTGGGGCTCATCCTGGCCTTCGCCGGAGCCTTGATCGGCGGGTGGATCTTCGAGCGCATCGGGCTGGCAGTCCTCGGACGCATCGCCCGGATGACCCGGGTGAGCTGGGACGACCAGCTGGTCCACGCCTCGCGCGGGCCGCTCCGCCTGCCGCTGTGGGCGGTCATCCTCAGCATCGTCACGCCGCCGCTCCTGCTCCCGCCGGTCTGGGCACACGGCATCAGCGTCCTCAACCGGTCGCTGCTGGTCATCGCCGCGGCGTGGTTCGCGCTCCGCTTCCTCGACCTGGCCTCGGGCGTGGTGGAGAGCCGGGTGGCGAAGGTCCACGAGAACGTGGCCAATGCGCGCGCGGTGCGCACCCAGCTGGCAGTGCTGCGGCGAGTGCTGGTCATCGTGGTGTGGATCCTCGCCGCCGCCGCGCTGCTGATGCAGTTCACGGTGGTGCGCACGGTGGGCGTCTCGCTGCTCGCCTCCGCCGGGGTGGCGGGCGTGGTGCTCGGTCTCGCCGCGCAGAAGTCCATCGGAGCGCTCCTCGCCGGCATCCAGCTGTCCATCACCCAGCCCATCCGCATCGGTGACCAGCTGGTCGTCGAGACCGAGAACGGGATCGTGGAGGAGATCAGCCTGACCTACGTGGTCATCCGAACCTGGGACTACCGGCGCCTCGTCGTCCCGGTGACCCAGTTCCTGGAGAAGGCCTTCCAGAACTGGAGCAAGGGCGGCGTGGAGATGCTCGGCACCGTGGTGCTCCAGGTGGACTGGACCACCGACATCGAGGCGATCCGCAAGGAGCTGGCCCGGGTACTCGCCGCGGAGGCGAAGGACCTGTGGGACGGGAAGACGGCCAAGGTGCACGTCGTGGACTCGACCGAGCAGACGATGCAGGTCCGCATCCTGCTCGGCGGCAACGTGGACTCGCTCTTCGACCTCCGGTGCCTCGTCCGGGAGCGGCTCATCAGCTTCGTGCACCGGACCCCGGAGTGGCTCCCGCGGCAGCGCACCGAAGGGAACGCGAGGGTCCAGGGCGCCCAGCCCCCCGGCCCGCCGTCCGCGCCGCCGGCGCCGAAGGCCTGATGGCCGGGACCCGGCGGTGACCCGGGGGGGTGGGTCACCGGGTCGGGTCTGGCCCCCGCACGCGGAGCTGACCCACCCACCGGGCAATCCCGGCTCCCCTTGCCGCTGCGCATTCCCCCGGAATGCCAGGGGGATGGCCCGGTCGTGGCGGCTGGCCCGGGACGTGAAAGAGGACCAGGTCATGAAGCCCTCTCCTCACTCCAATGCCGTCGTTCAGGCTCTGGTCGCATGCCGCGCGCGCCGTGAGCTGAAGGGCACCCAGCGCGACACCCCGGAGGAGCGCCAGGCGATCAAGGCCCAGCTCTGGGCCCGCCTCGATGCCCGGCTCTCCACCTGGGACCCGAGCAGCGAAACGATGGCGCAGTGGGCGCTCCACGTGCTGAGCGCTCCCGGCGAGCCGATCCAGCAGGTCGCCTGAGCATCGCCCGCGGGCGCGCTCCGGTTGCACCTGCGCCCGCTGCCGTGAGCAGCACGTCACAGACACGTTTCAGTTCATGAAGACATGAGGGGAATGCGGTCCTCGCCGGAATAACGGGGCGGGGGGCCGTGGGTTGAAGCGGTCGGAGGATGCACCATGCCGACCGCCGTCCCTTCCGACGCCGAGACTCCGCTGAGCGAGAAGCCCGAGCGGCGCGTCCTGGCCCGTGCGGTGGGGGTCTGGTGGGTCCAGCGGCTCCTCCAGGCGGCGCGCCGACGCCGGGCCGCCGTTGCCCCGCGCGACCGCGACGACGACGAGCCGGGGGAGCCCGCGCCCATGCGCCGCTGACCCGCGCGCCGCGTTCGCCCCGGAGGGGTTTCGTGCGACAGTGCCTGCCGCCATGCCGGTGCGAGAGGGCGACATCCTGGACGGGCGCTTCGAGCTCGGACGCGTCGCGGCGAGCGGCGGGATGGGCGTCGTCTTCCGCGGCATCGATCGGTTGAGCGGTGCGCTCGTCGCGGTGAAGCTCCTGCGGGGCATCGAGGGCGCCGAGCGCTTCCGGCGCGAGGTGAAGGTCCTCGCCGGCCTGCAGCATCCGGGCATCGTCAGCTACCTCGGCCACGGGCAGGCCGAGGACCAGCTGTACCTCGTGATGGAGTGGCTGGAGGGCGAGGACCTCGGGACGCGGCTCGCGGCCGTGGAGGTGAGCCTGGACGAGGGAGTGGGGGTGGGGCTCCAGCTCGCCTCCGCCCTGGCCGCCGCGCACGCGCAGGGCATCATCCACCGCGACCTCAAGCCGTCGAACGTCTTCCTCTGCGACTGGCGGCTCGACCGGGTGAAGCTGCTCGACTACGGCATCGCCCGCCTCGTGGGTGCCGCGAACCTCACCGACACCGGCGCGGTGGTGGGAACGCCGGCGTACATGGCACCGGAGCAGGCGCGCGGAGAGCGGAGCCTCGATGCCCGGGCGGACGTGTACGCGCTCGGGGCGCTCCTCTTCCACTGTCTCACCGGGAGGCCGCCGTTCGAGTCCGAGACGCTGCAGGGTCTCCTCGTCTCGGTCATGCAGCGGCCCGCGCCGCGGCTGGGGGAGCGGGTGCCGGTCCCGCGCGCGCTGGAAGATCTCGTGTCGCGGATGCTGGACAAGGACCCTCGCCGTCGCCCTCCGGACGCCCAGGCCGTGCTGCACGAGCTGACCGCCCTCGGGCGGGGCGCCGAGCTCTCGCTGTCGGCGACGGCCATCAGCGGCACGGCCGTGACCCCAGCCCCGGCGACGACGAGCGCCGTCCGTTCCGCGCTCTCGTCGGTGGCGGTGCTTCCCTTCCACGACATGAGCGCCGCGCGCGATCAGGCATACCTCTGCGAGGGCATTGCCGAGGAGCTGATCAACACGCTCACCGCGCTCTCCGGCCTGCGGGTCAAGGCGCGGAGCTCCTCCTTCGTCCTCCGTGGCACCGAGCTCGACGCCCGGACCATCGGCGAGCGACTGGGCGTGGACGCGGTGCTCGAGGGCGGGGTCCGCAAGTCCGGCGAACGCCTCCGGGTGACCGTGCAGCTGGTGGACGTGGCGGGTGGATCTCCGCGCTGGTCGCACCGCTTCGACGGCTCTCTCGAGCAGGTGTTCGAGATCCAGGACCAGATCGCGACCAGCGTGGCCACCGCCCTCAAGGGAATGCTGAGCACAGAGGAGCGGGAGGCGCTCCGTCGACCCGAGGCCAACATCGAGGCGTATGAGCACTTCCTGCGCGGGCGGCAGCACCTCCACGCCCAGACCAGCACCTCGTTCCTGACGGCCGAGCGCGAGTTCCGCCGCGCCATCGAGATCGATGCCGGCTATGCGCCCGCGCACGCGGGCCTGGCCCAGGTCTACATGTGGCACGTGGACTGGATGGGTCGGGGCGAGCCGGGGCGCCAGGCGGCGGACCAGGCCAGCCGCAGGGCGCTGGAGCTGGGTCCGGAGCTCGCCGAGTCCCACGTGGCCCGGGGCGCGTACCTGACCAGCGTCTGCGACTACGCCGGCGCCGAGAAGGAGTACCGGGAGGCCATTCGCCTCAACCCTCGCTCCTTCGATGCGCACTACCTCCTGGCTCGCTGCGGGGTGCACGCCGGGAAGCACGAGCTGGCCGCGGAGATGTTCCAGCGGGCCGCGGAGCTCCGCCCCGAGGACTTCCAGTGCTGCGCCATCGCCGAGGTTCCTCTGAACCGGCTCGGTCGCTTCGAGGAGGCGGCCCGAAGCCGGGCGGAGGCGCTGCGGCGCATCGAGCGGCACCTCGAGCTCGCCCCGCGCGATCCGCGGGCGCTGATCCTGGGGGCGATCATCCTCGTGGCCGACGGCCCTCGCGAGCGCGGCTTCGACTGGGCCGCACGCGCGCTGGCGGAGGCGCCGGATGATCCGGCGACGCTCATCAACGCCGCCTGCATGTACGCGCGGGCCGGGCTCAAGGAAGAGGCGCTCGAGACGCTGGAGAAGAGCTTCGGGCGGGGCTGGGGCAAGCGGGACTGGGTGAAGAACGATCCGGACTACGACTCGATCCGGGACGACCCCCGCTTCCAGGCGCTGCTGGCCAAGCTGAACTGAGGGCTCAATCTTCCTTGGGGCCCGCGACCTTCGTCTCCGGCCCGAGGACCGGCGCCGCCTGCTCGACGGCGGCGGTGGCCGAGGCGGCGGGGGCCGGCCGGGAGAAGAACGCGTCGGCGGCGGCGATCAGCTCCCCCACCTCGAACGGCTTGCGCAGGGTCTGGAACACGCCGGGCACGTGGTCCACCCACTGCCCGTCGACCGTGGCCGACATCGCCAGCACGCCGAAGTCACCCTGGTCTGCGCGCTTGCGGAGCTCGTCCAGGAACTGCACCCCGTCCATCACCGGCATCTGGAGGTCGAGCACGACGAGGGCAGGACGGGCCATCCGGCCGAGCATCGCCAGGGCCTCGAGGCCGTGGCGGGCGACCGCCACCCGGTAGCCGGCCTGCTCCAGGGCATCCTGGAGTGACTCCCGGAGAAGGATCTCGTCATCGGCGATGAGGATGTCGGGCGCAGCACGCACGGGCGCCGGAACGTGCATCCGGGTGCCACCAGGCACATCTGCCTGGTCCGAAGCGGCTGTCGTGCCTATGACACCAGGGACGGCTGGGTGCCCCCGTCGGCCGTCCAGTGAACACTTCAGCGTGGCGGACTCGTTCGGAGGATCCGCCCGGTGGCGGTCCCAGGGCGGGATTGCCAGCTGCGCTCGGGTCGCGGCGGGGCGAACGGGCTCACGGCCTGGTGCCGTTCCGGCGATCGGGCCGGCGGACAGGCCGGCGTTCCGCGAATTCCGAGACCAGGCTCTGGATCTCCTCGATGTCGAAGGGCTTCCGCATCGCGCGCACGACGCCGGGTAGCTTGCGGAACCACTCCGGGTCGACGAGGGCGGACATGACGATGACCTCGAAGTCCGCCTGATCCGGGCGCTGCCTCAGGTGGTTGAGGAAGGTCACGCCGTCCATGACCGGCATGTGCAGGTCGAGGAGAATCAAGGCCGGCCGCGGAAGCCGGTTGAGCGCGACCAGTCCCTCGGCGCCGTTCCGCGCGCAGACGACCGTGTGGCCGTCCTCCGCCAGCACGTCCTCGAGGGTGTCTCGGAAGTTGTGGTCGTCCTCGGTGATGAGGACCGATGCCCTGGCACTCACGACGTGGACACCATGCCACGCACGGCGGGAACGGGTCCCGGGCGGGGGCCGGCGAGGTGTTGACCTCTCCACGCTCCGGTCGGGAACTTCCGCCCATGCGGCGCAAAGGTGCGCCTGAAGCAGCCCGACCAAGGTCGCCTCGTCCCGCCACGACCCGAGAATCGCCGGTCGCCATTTGTTCCTGGCGAGTGGACCTGTCATGCCATCCACGAATCGAGGCGGAATGCCGCGATACATGTCGGTCCTCATCGTGGACGACGACCCTGATGTGCGCGAGGCAATGTCGGACGCACTCTCCTTCCAAGGCCACCCCAACGTTGTTGCAGCCGACGCGCCGGAGGCGCTGGCGGCGCTGGAACGTTGCGAAACCCCGACCCTCGTCTTGCTCGACTCGGTGATGCCGAGGATGGATGGCGCGGCGTTTCTCGAGAAGCTGAGTCGCCTCGAGTCTCCGAAGGATATCCATGTCGTCTTGACCTCGGGTCTGAGCGGGCCGGCCCCCCAGTCGCCCCTCGTCATCGGCGAGCTCCGGAAGCCCTTCGACATCGCCGCACTCTTGGCATTGATCGACGCCGCCTGAGATCGACCGAGTCAGCAGGATCGGACCTCGCGTCTCGGGGTGTTCCCGCCTAGCGATCAGAGGGCGAAACGCGCTTGACGCCGAGCTTCTTCATCTTGCTCTGCAGCGTGGACGGCTTGACCCCGAGGATCTCCGCCGCGCCGCCGGGTCCGTAGATGCGGCCGTGGGTCGCCTGGAGCACCCGGCCGATGTGCTGGCGGGTGGCGTCCGCCAGGGTGGGAAGCTCGCCTTCGCGGACGCGCGCCTCGCGGCGGCGGCGGCCGGGCAGGTCGATGAGCTCGGCGCCCAGCTCCTCGCCCTGTGCGAGGATGAGCGCGCGCTCCAGCACGTTGGCGAGCTCGCGCACGTTCCCGGGCCAGTCGTGGGCCTCGAGGCGGGCCTGCGCTTCCGGCGTGAGGCGGCGCGCGCGCTTCCCGGTGCGCCGGGCCAGCTCCAGCAGGAGCGTCTCGGCCAGGGGCGCCACGTCCTCGCGGCGGTCGCGGAGCGGAGGGATCTCCAGCGGGAACACGTCCAGCAGATAGAAGAGGTCCTCGCGGAAGCGACCGGCCAGGGCAGCGGCCTCGAGGTCGGCGTGGGTCGCGGCGAGGATGCGGACGTCCACGCGGACCGGACGGTCGCTGCCCACCGGCTCGAACTCGCCGTCCTGGAGCACCCGCAGAAGGCGCGTCTGCAGCGCGAGCGGGAGCTCGGAGACCTCGTCGAGGAAGAGCGTCCCGCCGTTCGCCACCACCACGCGTCCGGGGCGGGCGCGGCCAGCGCCGGCGAACGCTCCCTCCACGTGCCCGAAGAGGTCGAGCTCCAGCGTGCGCTCCGGCACACCGGCGCAGCTCAGCGAGACGAAGGGCTGCTCCGCCCGCGAGGACCAGCCGTGGATGGCACGCGCGAGCCGCTCCTTGCCGCTGCCCGGCTCACCCCGGATGAGCACCGCCGTCTGTGCGCGTGCCACCTGGCGGGCACGGCGGAGGAGAGCCTGCATCTCGGCGCTGCGCACCTGCGACTCCGGACCGCGGCCTCCGCCGAGCTCTTCCTCGAGGAGCTTGGCGTGCGCGTGGTCCTGGAGGTGGAGCCGCTCCAGGGTGATGGTCTTGCCGGCTCCCTGGAAGGCGATGGCGAGGAGCTGGGCGTAGACCTCGACCAGGTTGACCACCGGCGGCGGGTACACCTCGCACACGGTGCGGTCCAGGGTGAGGACGCCGAGGCTCTGCTCGCCGGCGACCAGCGGCGCCACGAGGCACGCGTGCCCCGGCGGCAGGTCCAGCACGTGGTCGAACGGGTCGCCGTCGCCGTGGCGGTGATCCGCCTCGAGGAATGTCCGTGCGCGGCGCGTCTCGAGCGCCTCGCGGATGGAGGGGAACTGCTCGAGCGAGAGCACGTGCTGACGAACGCGATCGTCGGCGAGGGGGCCGCGCGCGGCGCGGACCACCAGGCGGCCTTTCTCGAGCACGAACACCGTTGCCAGGTCGTACGGCGCCACGCGCGCCAGCCAGTCGAGCCCGCGGCGGAGCACGTCGTCCACCGCCTGCTCCGAGCCTACGAGGGTGGCGAGCTCCTGGAGATCACGGGCGAGGTCCACCGGACTCAGGGAGGCAGCGGCTGTCATGGCGCGCACCATAGCGGGCCCTACACCGAAGTGCCGGTGTTTTCGCGCCCTCTGTTCGCCACGGACGTACCGTCATTTCGGTGACGCCAGTTCGTCTGATGAGAGTCAAGCCAATGATTTGCTTGCGCTTTGACGTCGCGCGACGCATCAACAGGGTGCTGGTGGGCCCGTCCGGGCCCCTCGAGCCATTCAACATCCAAGACAACGAAGGAGCGAGACACACAATGCTGACGGTCGGAGACAAGTTCCCTGCGTTCAACCTCAAGGCGGCGGTGAGCCTCGAGAAGGGGAAGGAGTTCAAGGACATCACCGAGAAGGACTACGCGGGAAAGTGGAAGGTCGTCTTCTTCTGGCCCATGGACTTCACCTTCATCTGCCCGACGGAGATCGCGGAGTTCGG
>AR_comb_assmDRAFT_10103608_pt1 | contig 13174 bp, 11 predicted proteins | sample ArasoioldDNA_FD_10543 | JGI IMG/M metagenome (IMG submission 10543) | reverse complement strand
AAAATGACAAGCGTTAGACTCAATCTTGCGTGAGGGAATCCAAAAATCATTCGCGCAATTATCCGAGTGCACCTCACAATTCAAATTATGATTCTTCCCTTAGACGTCTGATAGAAGAGCGTATTCATTATACCAATATTTTATTGGGATAAATATTATAGAATAGAAAGGGATGCAGAACATTGATAAGGCAAGCCTATATACCAAATTGTTCTTTAAACTATAGGAGAAAGTAATAAATTGGGCAATATATCCGAGGAAAAGAAAGAAATTATAAGGAATCTGTACATTTCGGGTATTCCTGAAGAATTCATTGCAATGCAACTAGATTTGGAAATCCCTGTGGTAATAGCCCTTCTAAGAGAGCTAAACGTTTATGAAATACCGAAGCAGGAATGATATAATTGCTCAGATGCTTCAATGTGTTTCTGATAGAGATGCGACAGTTACTAGAATAATGTATCAGTCCTTTTTATCGTATGCACAGATTAAGCAATATCTGCATATTCTCACTGAAAGGGAATTCGTAGAATATAACAGTGCTAGAAGACTATACAAGATCACAAAGAGAGGGTCACAATTTCTTGAACTTTATAAAAATATAGATGAGCTATTAGACGTTGCATAATCAATTCGTGCGTCCTGTACATTCGCCATACCCTAATCATTTTTTTAGTCAAATCATAAAATTAGGTTCGAAAGATCCAAAATAGATTCTTCTGAGGTAGATTCATAATGTACTTGAACTTCAAAGGTAGTATACGTAGCAAGTAGCATGGTGTGAATATGTTTGACGCATGTAAAAATTGACTTTGTTACATATGGACTTCTGATTATCAGTATCACTATTTTGATTTTATTCATGTGTATTGATCAAGGTTCTGTCAAAGATGTACGCGGCGATGGCTTTTCATCGGAAACCCTGCCTCCATTTAATATGAACGGAGAGAAATTATTCCTGTTTGTCAAAGTTAGTCCTACTATAATCAATGTGAGCGACACACAGAATCGATACCTAGATCTAAGGATTATTGATTCTGTTACTGAAGAATCAGTTCAAAATGTATCTTACCAAATTAAAATAGATAAAGATAACAAGGTCATTTTAAATGGCAAATTTCATTCTCAGCCAGGCCCTTTGAAAATAAAAATTGTACCCAAAGGTGAGGGCACTGTTATGACTAACCTTACTTCCCTTTCTGATGGAATTTGGAGAACTTCGACAGGTAACGTTACTATTAGGGAACCAGTTTTTCTTACGACAGGTTTGTATCATCTTTCAATCGAAATACTTGGCGTGGATGATAATATGTCTAAAAACATTGGATCCTCTCGCGGATTTGTTTTTGATTCATGGTTAAGTGTGGCTGATGTAAGAAACACTACTGCTGAAAAGAACGGGAAAACCTTCAATATTACGGTAACATCATTTTATGATCGTATAAACGGCCTTACGTTCGATCCGACTTCAATGACCGTTGTGTGGTCAATGCCATTTGATTGGAATATGACAAGAAGTAAACATGAGAATATCCTAGTCCATGAAGAAATTAGAGTCCCCAAATCTCTATTTAATGGATCCCCTCTACAATATGGAGCTTTTGTCAATGGCATGGCTTTATTTGGCAGGTCTCTTACAATTGATCCATTTTCTTCTCAAAATTTTACGATTGCTCACCTATTAATTAACAAACAGGAAATCATGAAACTTCTGAACCAAGACATGATCAACATTAATAACCAGAGAATGGCTTTTAACCTAACTTTCTTACAGATACCTAAACTACAGAGCTCGTCTGAACTTGAAACTGATAACGGAGAAGTGTTCATTTCCATATCGAGGATCCCTGAACAATTGGTTGCAAATTCCAATACAACATTATTAATTGGTTTCAAAGATCCTGCTACAGGAGTTCCGATCAATGCGGATGTGACATATGGGGCAAAAATACTCGACCCAAATGGCAATTCGATTTATGATGAGGATAGCAAGACGACGATTTACAATACTACAAGCAAAATTAATGTCATCTTTCCGAAAAAAGGAATTTACCAAATATGGGTACATATAGAGGGCCTAGCTCCGTTGGATTCAGATGTCTTTGACATCAGTCGTAATGGAGTGGCTAGGGGATATTTGCTAGTAGAATAGTTACTTACTTTGAATTAGAATTTAACAAATTTCATCATTGAACACGTCAGGTCCTCCGTAGATATCGTCCGTTCCATAAATTTGAAATAATATCCTGAAGATCAAATCTTCGACAATGGGATCCAGCTACAATTGAATGGTTTCTCTAATTGAAGTTTAACAAACACCGTAAATCGCATCTTGAACTATTTTCATGTGAAAACCCAGCTATTAATAAGATGTAAGAGATTCTGATAACAAGACATTTCCAGATTAAACCTCCCGTGTTCAGAATCAGCAGAGTTAGTCAATTTTCTTAGGCTAACCACTCTAACTCATCAAAAGTCGAAGTCATAAATACGAATAGATCCATGCACCATAGGGATTTGGAAAGCAAAGTTACATTGGCAGTAGTTTTATTCATTCTCCTCATTACATCCGTTATGACCTCGGGTGATAAGTTAGGACAGGTTTATGCTAAGAAGGTGTCTAAAAAAGATGATCTTAAACCTTACGTCGGAGTTGACGTAAGGGGTTTCCACACCAGCATACAACCTGCGAGATATCCTATTGCCTTTCCATCTGACTTTTATGAGAAGAGTTTTGCTCTAATTACCAAAGCTGGCATGAACCATATCAGATATGCATTTTACTGGGAGGCCTACGATAAAGATCCTAAGGCATTCATGAAGGAGCTGAACACTGTTGCAGAAATAGCGGACAAGAATAACTTGAAAGTAATTTATGATAACCACCAATATCATACATCAAGCTGGCTTGATTCTACCAATGGAACTGGATTTCCATCAAAGCTATTTGACAAAACTAAGTATAAGCATGGGGCTGGAGGGGCCCCACATGATACCGCTGCTGAGAAATGGTGGAATGAATGGTGGAACAATAAAATCAAAGATAATGAAGGAAATTCAGGTTGGGAATTGCAAGCACAATTTCTCAGACGCGTTACTAATACTGTTGATCATCACAAAAGTACACTAGGATACGAAATATTGAACGAACCTCAGGTTCACAGATCGGATCAGTTGGCAAAAGTTGGCAAATACAATACATTTATTACGAATAATCTCCGCCAGATAACTAACAAAACATTGGTGTATAGTATGAATATACCGGTTCATCCAAGTGGTTCGCCTAAGGACATAGCTTTGATGACCCCTAAAGATAGGGACAACCTAGTTTTTAAATTTACTATTTATGATGCTCCCAAACCAGGCTCATTTGAAGGGAATAAGCTCTCAACAATGCTTAAGGTTGCTAAACTATCCAAAGTGCCGGTCTATATCGGAGAATGGAATGATGCATCACACAAGGATATGGCGAAGGGGAAAAAGGGTTTAGTTATACATACAAAAAATAATCCAGACCCTAAAGCAACTAATTCTATCGTTAAAAAGCTTAAGAATTTGAATGTTTGGGGTTGGGCGTACTGGAATTGGAATTATGTGCCTCACCCCGTCCCTAGCTTCAATCTGGTCAAAATCAAAAACAATGGTGACGTCCACACTACTCAATATTTTACTAATCTTGAAAAGGTAATCAATAAGATTTACTAGAGATTAGATAATTAGCAAAATAAGTAAGACTATAACTATAATATAGTAATTATAATATCTAAAACCTGATCGGAATATCAAGCAAAATTTACTCAGGTGTAATTATTAATTTGCTTTTTACTATAACTTATTGGCCTAACTGACCTGCAATTAAGGACATTTTTGATTTGTGTTGTTAGCAATTATATTACTATTAAGCTCAACGTGTTGTAAACATGTCCTAGATTTACTACCTCTGCAACTTTATCTCTTAATGCAATTCTATCATTTCCTTCAATTTTTAATATAAGATCATACGGTCCATTATCTATTCTATAAATACATTCTACCCCCTTAATTTTGTAAATTTCGGATAATAATATCTCCAAAAATGATTTCTTACATTCTAGAAGCAGAAAAGCCCAAACCAATTAACTAATTATACGGCGAGCAATCTAATAATCTCATCCATAGTCAAGGTCCGTAAAAATTAATGTAACTAGGATTAATCTGGGGATTAATCTGGGGATAAGTCAATAACATGTTAAACCACTTACTAATTTATAATTTCACAGTCAGTACTTACAGTGTCATCCTTTGGATCAAAATCTTCAACTTGATCAAAACCTTCGCCACACTCAAATGAATCGTGCCCTGGACCGCCTATCAATGTATCGTCACCATTACCTCCAAGCAAGTGATCATTTCCGTTACCACCGTCCAGATAGCTTCCTGGAACTAGTAGAGTATCAATCTTTGAACTCGCGAAAATATCACTGCTATTAATATTACTGCTTAAGTTTACATTCTCTATTTTAGGTGGAGTTGTCTCAAGCCTTAAGCGAAGATCAGCAGAGCTATTAGATACTCCAAAGTTATTTGCAGGTACAGAATCTACGAGGCTCGTACTTGTATCTGCCGAGAGATAGTCGTTTCCATCTTGTCCAAATAATTTATCAAATCCAGAACCGCCTTGAATACTGTCGTCACCGGTTCCTCCGTATATTATGTCAGCACCCCTATTGCCTTGTACTATATCATTGCCGTTCAAACCGTAGATTGTTTCGCTTGCTGAGGTCCCAATTATGATATCGTCATTACTAGTACCGACACAAGGGTTTACATCACACGTAATTACATTATTATCTATAGCAGCTGAATGAATATCAATTGATTCGAATACATCAACGCTTGCTATCGAGACCTGAGCTGGAAAGAGGTAACATCCTAAGCTAAGAACGAAACCTACCACTGTGATAGCTAGTGCTCCAGCAGCATTACCATGCACGAAATACGCTTCATAACTAGGTATTAAAAGATCTGCAACCTTATTTAGTATAATTTCTCCAATATAATAGAACGTGCGATCTTATAACGAAAAAGACTCAATTGTTGGCAATTTGTCCTCAGTGAACGAATAATTTCTTATAAAAATCTGATCTTGTATATTGGGGCATCCTCGTTTAAACTTCTAGCTACAAATATGACCTTTAAAATATCGTTACCAAATTAGACGTATGCTGAAAATATAGTTATGAATTGCGTAGTATTTCTAACAATTTTGCAGGTAGAGCATTTTTTGATAATATTCTAAAGTAATCGATAAATTGATTCGCGGTGTAAGTATCGTCGTACTTTGATATTGCAATGCTAAATTGTTCTGGACTCGTGAAATTGATAGTTTCATATACAACTTGAACCCTATCGACAACCATAAAACTGATAGGTAAATTTGGTACTCTCTTCAAATCAAATCTTGATGAGCGCAGAATTTTCTTTACCATATCAGCTATTTCTTTATTGGGAGGTGTCCTTACGATCGCGGCGAGTCTTTTTTCGACACTAATTTGTTCAGGATTTCCGTCCAGAATATGTATGGATGCCCCCTCACGAAATTTCTTGAATACTAAATTGGATATGTGTGGATCGTGATACTTTGTAGCGAAGTAGACCTCCTTCTCTGCGTTATCTAAAACTTTCAATACTTCCGGGATTAAACTATCGAATGCATTTACAACACTATAGCTTGTAAATTGTGTAGCATTAATTTTGTTATGCATGCTAGTTGTGGCTAAAAAATTCTTCACCAAACTCTCTCTTTGCTCTATTGGAAAATCAAGCCTACTTTGCAATGCATCTATCCCTTTAATTTGCCAATAGGCTGGGATAAGCTTGTCCATAGTCTTCAAATGATTTCTATACACAAGTAATCCAAATGTTGTCAATTTATAAACAGATTTTGCGGTCTTTTCAACGAGTCCAATGTCCACAAGGCGTTTCAAACGTATATAGAATTGCTTCTTGGTAAGACCGGCAACGCCGTTAGACGATGAAGGGAATCCAGTGTAGGCGGCATCTAAGATAGATACCGATCGTGTATCCGCAAGAGTCGAGAAAACCTCTTCACCATCTAAACTTTGTGAGCACTGATACATAAAATCACTTAGTGCGAAGGATGATTTCCCGTAATTCCGGATCTTCTACAAGGGTAGTTATTAATTTTATGAGTTCGTGTTTTGGAAGGTTCTCTGGGGTTTGTAATGAATCAATCGCTTTTAACTTCCAGTAATTGTTAACCGCAACTCCAGCTATGCTTTGCAGTTCATAAATTATTTTACCCATGGTTGTTAAATGATACTTTCCATTTTTTCTTATGAGCAATCCTTGCTTCGTAAGAGAGTTCATCTTGGAATAGTATTGTTTTCTAGTTAAATTGAGATTTTGAACTAGAGCAGAACTATTCCCAGGGCTCATTGCAACTGTATTGAATAGCATTAGTGACTTGTCATCTGACAGTGCTTTAAAAAGGGCAGATATTTCTGGACATTTTTGCATGGACTGTTGTCGAAGAGATGGAATTTTTTGCGCTACTGATAGGGTAGGCTGGGACACTTTCATATATTATCCGTATCTGGATAATATAAAGTTTATGATATTGGGTTGACACAGCAATACCGCCCATCTCAAGACAATTCTAAGTTACATTTGGGCAATAATAGGTACTGATTGTTTTACAGTACGTATAATAATTATATTCAGGGCAGGAGTCATATCCTTACTCGAATTAATTGGTGAGTATTTTCTTAAAAAGCGGAGAAAAATGAAAAATGATTTATCCGGTCCTTATTCGCATATACACGTCACATTGGGAAGAGTGTGAAACCGCCGCCCTTTGACTTACTTTTCCCTACTCCTGCATATAAATAGGAAATAAGTTACTATATACAAGGTGACGGGAGAATGAAGGGTTTTTGCAGGGTTGACCGTGCAAGATATTACAAAAATACACCAAAGCGCATATTTTTATGACATTGAAAAAATAGCTGGTTCTAATACAAAGTTGCAGAACCTAATTCAAAGCACGTATGGCCCATCTTCCGAAGCAAATATCGCGACTTAGATTGGGCTTCTAGACTATTAGGAAATTAAAGTAAATTCTCGATACCTTCTGAAATTAGTAACTCTTGTTACTTTGGGAAGGATAGTCTATGGTTCCTTCACACTTTAAAGATAAATCAAACACTATAATTAGTTAATGATACATAAACAGGAAATGCAGCCGGGTTGAACTACTCCGGATTATTTAGGGCTTCTAGGTTAGGAAAAGGCCTTGCTTGCTCCTGCTTGGCTTCGTGATATTTTTTCACAAAATTACAAAAATCATGTACTTAAGATCCTAAGTCAATAACTTAACTACATTTGGTTCATTTGGATCGGGATATTTTGATTAGTAATACAACGCTATCCTATGATATCGAAAAGCTAGAGTTAGCTTGAAATGGACCTAGTATAGCAGATGCAGTATAATTTCCAGGGTTCACTTGAATTCCTCGAGCATCAGACTGATTCCAAGGAAAGGTCCTAGAAGCACCCGCATCCGCAGCTGCAACTAGTATAGGTTCTGTCGTATTAATAATCTGATATTTCACTCCCGTTGCCGGATTAACTACCACCAAGGCAAAGTTGAGACCAGAAGTTCGGAATGGCTGACTGCCGTTGTTTTCTACAATAATTTTAATATCCTCTCCAAGATGGTAAGTTTTTTTGTCAGTTCTTACTGCAAAAGAAGCATTTGAATTATAATTAGAGCTAGAAGTTTTACCCGTATTGCTTGGAGACTCTCTAGCGGAACACTGTGCTACCGCTCCTACGTCCCCGCTGGGTGGCGGAGGACATATGTCAGTTGAAGGACATTCTCCAGACGACCTCACCAAATTGCCATTAGTACACCGAATTTTTCCTTCTTGCGCAGAGGTGCTTGTTATGGTTCCCAAACCATATACATTAAAAGTAACCAAAAGAGCTGTGCAAATAGAAATTATCAGTAAGAAACCTTTGACCCTACCTAGTGACAATAAGTTAATAATCCAATTGCAGAATATAAATATACAAGTCACAAATGGGTTTCTGAAGGTGCGTTATGCTTGAAAGCGACATACGTTCCCTTAGATTGTTTGGAGATAGCGTTGGCTATTTAATGCTAAACCTGATAATCTCGCTTTAAAGCTAACTGACCTTCGCAAGGTTAAAAATTTGAAACGAATAATTTTGGCATTGCTTAACCTTGTTAATCTATTTTCATAATATCCTTTGACATACTATTAAACTATTGACCAAGAGTGTCACAATTCATACTTCGAATTTCTTCATTGCTAAGCGAGTATTTTCCATCATAAACAAGAGGCAAAACGGCAAATGCCATTTCTGTGGTATAGATTTTCTAATCGGTGATATCATTATAAGTTGTGGTCACCGTAGAAGTTATTATCATAAGAAATGTGCGGAAAAACTTCATATCTTGTGATCGCTTAAAAATTTTCTGACCCATCACATTAGTTCATAGTGAAGACAGAAAGGAAGATTTGAATCGTTTCACAGATTGTCAAAATTTAAGATATGGAAAAATAAGATTCCTCTAATCATTAATCTTAACAAATGTAGATTTGAATAAATCCCATTCTCAATTTTGATAATCATAACATGGTTTAAATGCCCATGTTGTGCACTGAGGACCGGAATATTGTCATAGTGCCATGTTGCCAGTGAGAATTAACTTTGACAAATGGGTTCTGAAATAGGGTTGATTTGACGAAATGAAAAAAATGGAGTATTTCCATAAAGCCAGACTCTTGTTAATTGTAATGATTTTGTCGGGGATATTTGCTATGGTTGAAACAAATAGTGCATCTAAGAGCTTCGTTTATGGCCAAGAGACCAATGATAAAGCACCGTATAGTATTCAGAATGTGAACCATACTGAAGCCATTGTACTGTTGGTTAACCTTGAAAGAATTCGCACGCAAATGTCCTTGACTCAACAAAGTCTAGATCAAAATGATGAGCAGGGAGCTTTTGCACACGCGTACATACCACATTCGGTAATTTTTCCCGCTTTAAAAAATACACTAATTACCATATCACGAGGTAACGGCACAAGTTCTGTAAAGAATATTGAATCATCATTGGCAGACATTGCATTTATGATTAAAGCAAATAATCCGAAAGAAATGGTAACACCAAAAATTCAGCGTGTGAGCCAACTTATAAGTAATTTATATTCAGAGTTAATCGGGCCTGTTGCACAAAGTAATCGAGATCTGTATGCTCAGGGTGCTATAGTTCTGCTTGATGATGTCAACAAGTCATACAACTTGTCCGGTTTAATTCCCTCCAGTACAATTGCTTTACAACAAACAGCAAATGATAAGGAAATTAGAAAAGTTAACTATCAAAATGCGATAGGTTTAGTTGACGCATCAAAACAGGACTATCAGAAAATAGCAAATCTCTCGTCAACGAACAAGAATTCAGAAATTAATCTGACTTACTCGGAGTTACGGGACAGAATTGTGACAAGGTCTGATAATATAGAAGTCTCTAGATTAATTTCCAGTACGCAGAGACTATTAGAAACTTCATTCTTCAATGACACTCACAAGGTGGGAAATAATTTTGAAGGAATAAATAATATCCAAAATTCCAATTACTTTTCAACAATTGATGATTTGCTACGCAATGTAATTACAGAAGTAACAAATGGTGATTATCAGAAAGCCGATCAGTATGCAATTACAGCGTACCTTGACAATTTCGAATACCTAGAATCCCCAATTGAAAAACATGATAGTAAACTTAAATCAGATATTGAAATCCAAATGAGGGAGGTGCTTAGGCAAATGTTAGCCCAAAAAGCACCGGCTCAATCAATTACTAATTTTGTTAATAGTCTGCTGCATTACCTTGACAAGGCAAATTCCCTTCTGAAGAATGACACCGCTCAGGAAGCAAGTACAAATCAGTTAGGAGCAAATATTGTTCCCTCTGGTAGTATCTCCAGTACAAACATGAATACAAGCAGTGCAAATCAGAGAAAGGAATTTGCCGACATTCAAGCATTAAGTAAGGGATTTGGGGTTTATACTGGCGAAAGGAAGCAAATGGGTCAGGCAAGCGAGTCATCAAAAGGAACGGTAAGGGAGAACATAGACCAAATTAGGATGAAGCTAGACGATACACTGCGGCTTTATAATAGTCATAATTTCGATGAGTCATTGTCTGCCTCCCGAGCGGCTTATCTTGATAGTTATGAAAATATAGAAGTGCCTTTACGACCAATTAATCCTGATTTCACTTTGGATATGGAGATAAAATTCGCAGAGTTGCGAAATCTTATCCAGTCACATGCACCTTATGAAACCGTCCAGAGTATGGTCATCGAGATTAGGAAAGGACTTGATGAATCAGAAAGACTCGTATCTGGAACTGGTGTTATTGCTCCTGCTATAGCGTTTTCCACTTCCTTTTCGATTGTTTTTAGAGAAGGTCTCGAATCAGCACTAATCATAGGTGCAATACTTACTTATTTGGAAGCATCTAGAAATGACCGGTTTAAAAGGCATGTTTATTATGGCATCGCCCTGGCCCTAGCAGCTACTGGCATTACCTGGTTTATAGCTGAGTACATAATAGCAATTTCTGGAGCGAACAGAGAATTGATAGAAGCAATTGCAGGGATTTCAGCTGTAGCTGTTTTGTTTTGGGTTAGCTTTTGGGTTTTAAACAAGGTGGAAACGAAGAAATGGATTGAATTTGTCAAGGCAAAAGTTTGGATGGCTACAACTACTGGCAGCGTTATGGTATTCATCATGCTTTCGTTCTTCACGGTATATCGCGAAGGATTTGAAACAGTACTTTTCTATCAGGCGATGTTATCTTTTGCAAAGTATATGGAGTTTTATGTAATATCTGGACTGTTTCTAGGTCTTGGAATAATAGTAGGAATAGTATTTTTAATAAGAAAGCTAGGAAAAAAGTTACCATTAAGAGTTCTATTTGCTTTGACCATGGGTGTGGGAGCATATATGTCCATTGCATTCATTGGAAATGCAGTGAGATCATTCCAAGAGGTGGGATACATATCTACTACTCACATGATTGGGGTGATTCCTAGACTGGATATTAACTTGGCAAATATGACTGGAATTCATCCGACATTAGAAACTGCTATTGCGCAAATATTACTTCTAGCAGTATATCTGATAGGTTCGATCTATATTCTGATTATCCGGCCACGAAAACAAAGAGCGATTGAAACTGCGAGGAAATCTATGGCAGACTTTAAAAATCAGTGAGAGAAGGATATTAAGAATAATACATGATCATGAACTTGGGATAAGTCGTTACTGATGTCAATTTCTACAACAGTCACCTTTTGGGATCGTATTACCGTGTGGACAAGTTTCGGGATGTTTCAGTAATGAGCAAAGCGCATTTGTGAAAACAGGCTTCATGTGATGCTCTATGCCACACACCATTTCTTCGTCAATTTCAATTTTGAGTGAATCCTTCATTAGAACTTCCAAAAGCCGTGTATTTCGCATCATATGCTGGCCTATCGCTTCTCCTTTGGGAGTCATTTTAATGGAAGCGCTACCGGCCTGATATTTAATTAACTTCGAATCATTCAGCTTGTGCAGCATTTGGACAACTGAAGGTTGCTTGACGTCCAATAGTTTAGCTATGGAGACAATTTTGATTTCCTGGCCCTTCTCCAGAATACGCCACATCGCCTTCAAATACATCTCCACATGTTCAGCATCGGCTGTTTCAACATATAGCTTCTCAGTGCCAAGCGACTCTCTAGGGGTAATGATGCGATGCATTACAGGATCTTACATTAAGGGGAATAGATTATTAAGATTGTCATTGTATTCAGGAGGTCAAAGCAATTTATGTTGAAAGTATCGACGTTAGAATATTTTTATTTATTCCATAAGTCAAGCTAACTGATAAAGTATGAGGAGCTGCCATAAAATTATTCTTTTATGAATTTACTGACATCATTGCACAACCGAAGTGATTGTATCGACAATTATTCTCACCCAATGAATCTTATTTTTACTCGAAGCTAAGGGCTTTGTTAATAAGAGAATTTTCGAATCGGATTGATATATCGTCACCCTCTACCCCAAATTGAATTCGCTTTACTTTACTCTTGTATAATACCACTCTCTTACCACCGCTATCGATATTAATTCTATCGATTTGGATCAAACCATGTTTAGCGAGTAAATTAATTTTTTTGTAAGCAGAACTTAAAGGTATCTTAGTTTCCGAACAGATATTCGCCACAGACTTAGCATAATCAGTAGTGGATATGATAATGCGATAGGATACGTTATCTAACAGTTCTCGAAATAAATTCAACTTGTTACCTTCTTCATATATTGATTCTTGAATTAACATGGTTTTAGGCCCCCCTAATTAGGGGGGCCTAATATTTAAACGATATGTGACCTGTTCAAATCACGAACACCCAAATCCAATCTTGATAAAATTAAGCTAGAACTATGGGGTAATTTAGAATAATGACTAGAGGTTGAATTCCTTCGCGTATGAAAGTAAAGGTATTGTATTAACCAAAGTCATAAGTTACCGGACCGCTGTCAACAGTTAAGAATTTACCAATGTCCTAAGATTTTGTACAAATTATGAGCGGGCGATACCTAAATAAGCTAAAGTCTATAGGCAGTATCATGAATTGAGGTCCTATAACAAGGTCTGTCAGAAAGATGCAATTGAGGAATACTGTAGTTGGGGAGAAGTAGAAAGGCTAGTAAAAAAAATAGCGGACAACATAAAGAGAAAGCGCATTACGTATCATGCCATTATAGGGATCGCAAATGGAGGAATAATTCCAGCACGATTGATGGCACGTGAACTAAAAGTTGAAAATATACAGCTCCTGCCTGTAAGAAATAAATCTATTGATTTAAAGGAAATGCCCGTATTGCTTAAGGAAAAAAAGTATCTTATAGTTGACGAAATTTACGATAGGGGTGATACATTTGTAAAAGTATCTGATGCTGTAAAAAAGTTGCAATGTGATTTCTCATTTCTCATGACTCGCCATACTCTCGATCACAAAATATTTGTTGGTAAGACTTTGAATCATTGTAAGTGGGTCGTATTTCCTTGGGAATGAGGTGTT
>AR_comb_assmDRAFT_10057106_pt1 | contig 13178 bp, 7 predicted proteins | sample ArasoioldDNA_FD_10543 | JGI IMG/M metagenome (IMG submission 10543) | reverse complement strand
AGCGAAGCGATGCTTGCTTTGATGAAACGGGATCCGTACACACCTTCGAAGGATCAGGACGATCAATCGACGGGCTTCTCCGGCAAGGCTTTGATCGACGGAAAGCTTGATGGCGTTCGGCTTTGGTCAAAGGCAGGATGGACGAGCAAATCGCGACACGACGCGGCGTATATCGAGACGCCGGACGGTTCGAAATTCGTTCTTGTCATCTTTACAGAGAATCATGCAAACGATCGCGAGCCGATTCCGGCGATCGCGCTAAAAGTAATAAACGCAATGAAGGGGATGGGGCTTAGCGCTCGCAACCCCCAATAACACCAACAGGTGCGCACTATGAAAACACTACTTAAGAACGTTGTCTTTGTCGCGGTGATAGCTGTATGTCCGCTCTTTGTTTTTTCGCAGGGAAGCTACAAACAGCCGCCGAAGGAAATAATGGACGTGTTGAATGCCCCGGCGATACCGAACACGTCGATCTCGCCGACACGTGACAAGATCGCGATCCAGGTTCCGCTTCGCTATCCGCCGATCTCCGATCTTGCGCAGCCGATGCTCAGGCTTGCCGGCACGCGCGTCAACCCGAACACGAACGGCCCGCACCTTCAGTTCTACGCCGTGAACGTTCGTTTCAAGAATGTTGCTGATGGGAAAGAGGTCGAGCTTGCGCTTCCGCCTGGAGCAAAGGTCACGGGCCTTCAATGGTCGCCCGACGGAAAGCACGCCGCATTCGGCAACGTGACCCCAAGCGGCGTCGAACTTTGGATCGCCGACACCACGACCGGGAAGGCGAATAAGGTCAAGAATGCTTACGTCAACACCGCTTTCGGCGGCTTTGACTGGGAAAACGCAAATGAGCTTTCCGCCACGTTGGTCCCCGCGAATCGTGGACCGGCGCCGGCATTTCAAAATCTCGTACCGACCGAACCGAACATACAGGAAACCACCGGACGCCGCGGCGCTCTCGTCACGTTTCAGGACCTGCTCAAATCGCCTAACGACGAGAAATTGTTCGATTATTACGCCACCTCACAGTTTGCTCTGATCGATGTCAACGGCAAGGTCCGCAACATCGGCGCACCGGCAATTTTCGACAACACGTCGATCTCGCCCGACGGCAAATACATCCTCGTTTCGCGCGTGCAGCGGCCGTATTCGTACCTGCTGCCCTCGAGTCGCTTTCCGAAAAAGAACGAGATCTGGGACGCAAACGGTAAAGTGGTCCAGACACTTCCGGATGCCCCGCTCCTCGACAACCTGCCAAGCGGCGGCGTTCCCACGGGTCCGCGAGGTTACGGCTGGATACCGACTGAGGCGGCGACTTTGATTTGGACAGAAGCCCTTGATGGGGGCGACCCGCGAAAGAAGGTAACGCCGCGAGACAAGGTGATGTCGCTTGCCGCTCCGTTCACGGCGTCACCCAGCGAATTACTTAAGACCGAGCAGCGTTTTCAGGGTCGTGCCTTCGGTGAAAAAGACGGCTTGATGTTCTTTTTCGATTTCAACCGCGACACGCAAAAGCGGCGGATGTTCATGACTGACTACCGTAACCCGTCGAACGTTAAGCTCATCGCTGATCTCAACGTAAACGATCGTTACAACGATATCGGGCAACCTGTAACGAAACTGCTCCCGAACGGCGGGACCGTTGTTCGTCAGAATGGCGACGAGATCTTTCTTTCCGGCAACGGTGCCTCGCCGCAGGGCGACCGTCCGTTCTTTCGCCGGATGAATCTGAAAACATTGAAGGTCGAAGACATCTTTCGCTCAGGCACCGAAGAATATGAAAGCTTTGCCGGAATGATCGATGACAACGGGCAAAACTTTTTCACGAGAAAGGAATCCGTTACGGATCCGCCAAATCTCTTCATTCGACAGGTTTGCCCTGCCGGACAAATTTGTACGGCGATGGCATACCGGCCGGTGACCGATTTCAAAGACCCGGCACCTCAGCTTCGCGGAATAACGAAACAGCTTGTTAAATACAAACGTGCCGATGGAGTCGATCTTTCGTTCACGCTTTACTTGCCGCCGGGCTACAAACAGGGAACTCGGCTGCCGACGATCGTTTGGGCGTATCCGGAGAGCTTCACAGACCCATCGGTTGCGGGACAGGTCACCGGCTCGACGAACCGCTTTACGCAGATCGGCGGCATTTCGCACCTCTTTCTGCTGCTCCAGGGTTACGCGATCCTCGACAACACCTCGATGCCGATCGTCGGCCCGCCTTTGACGAAGAACGACACCTTCGTCAAGCAGATAGTCGATGCGGCGCAGGCGGCGGTCGATAAAGGCGTCGCGATGGGCGTGGTAGACCGCGATCGTGTAGGCGTTGGCGGCCACAGCTACGGTGCGTTCATGACCGCGAACCTGCTGGCCCATTCGGACATCTTCCGCGCCGGTGTGGCACGCAGCGGCGCCTACAACCGTACGCTTACTCCGTTTGGATTTCAGGACGAAGAGCGTAACTTCTGGGAAGCGACGAAGATCTACACGGATGTCTCACCGTTCTTCTACGCCAATAAGATCAACGAGCCTATCCTGCTGATCCACGGCGAAGCGGACAACAACCAGGGCACGTTTCCCATCCAATCCGAACGCCTATTCGCTGCGATCAGCGGCAATGGCGGCACGGCCCGGCTCGTGATGCTGCCCTTCGAGGCCCACGGTTACTCGGCCAAAGAATCCACTGAACACACGCTTTACGAAATGGTCCAGTGGTTCGATAAGTACGTAAAGAATGCTAAGCCGCGACCCGAACCGGAGGTTGCAGGTAAATAGACCTTTCTGCAAATGAAATGGCGCGGAGGCGAGTTGCCTTCGCGCGTTTGTTTTTGTCAGGACCTTACTGAACCTGCGTAACCTCAAAGATCTGTCCCGGGTCTGACCCGCTCGGAAAAGGAACCTTGTTCGCCCAGTTGCCGTCACGTATCAGAAACCGCGCCTCCTGGGCGTTTGCCGGACGAGAGAAAAAGAATCCCTGACCTAACGGGCACCCAAGATGTATCAACCGTTCGAGCTGCATCTCGTTCTCCACGCCTTCAGCTACAACTTCGATCCCCAGATTCTTTCCAAGCATCAAAATGGTCTTTACGATCGCTCCGCTTTTGTCGTCATCGCCCATCCTGTCGATGAACGAGCGGTCGATCTTAAGACGGTCAAACGGAAACCGCTGCAGGTAGCTGAGCGATGAATAGCCGGTACCGAAATCATCGGTCGAAAGCAGTACGCCAAGCTGATGAAGTTCGTTCAGAACGCTAAGAGCCTTCTCGCTGTGCTCCATGACGGTGCTTTCGGTGACCTCTAGTTTTAACTGGCGCGGATCAAGCCCCGTCGTATGGAGTATTTCCGTTACTTGCTGAAGGAGTGATGGATGCATTAACTGCTTTGCGGAAAGATTTACGCTCACGGAAAGGGGTATGGAGAGGCCGGTTTGCCAGTTAGCGATCTGGGCGCATGCATGTTCAAGTATCCAGCGCCCAAGCTCTACTATCAGTCCGGTCTCCTCGGCGACCCAAACGAACTCATCCGGCCCAACAAGGCCATGCACCGGGTGCCGCCATCGGATCAGGGCCTCGAATTCATGTATAGCACCCGTGTCCAGGGCCACGATCGGCTGATAAAGGACTTCAAATTCGTTTCTCTGGACCGCGTGCCGCAGGTCGGTCTCGACCTGAAGCAGGTTCATGTTGCGAACGTGCATCTCGCGGTCGAATATCTCGTAACGGGCCTTGCCCGTCTCTTTGGCCCGATACATTGCTGAGTCGGCGTCTCTTAAGAAATCCTCCGGCTCGCGCATTATCTCGTCTGAAATAATGATGCCGATGCTCGCGGACGTGAACACTTCGTAGTTGTCGATCTTGAACGGCTTTGAGAGATTTTGCTGAACGCGTTCCGCGACCTGCGTAACTTCCTCGAGAGCGCCGGTCCGGTTTAGCAGGATGGTGAATTCGTCCCCGCCGAGCCTCGCTACCACGTCGCCGGGCCGGACGTCGGTCCGCAGCCGTTCAGCGATCGCGATCAGCAGCTTGTCTCCAACAACATGCCCGAGGCTGTCGTTCACGATCTTGAATCGGTCAAGGTCCAAAAAAAGAACCGCAAAACGCGTGGCTGGCTTTTCTTTCGCTCGCTCGATCGCCGCCCGCAGGTGGTTCATGAACTCGATACGATTCGGAAGGTTCGTGAGCGTGTCGTGTCGCGCATAGTAGGCGAGCTTCGCCTCGGTCGCCTTCTGATCGTCAATGTCTGTATTTGTTCCGAACCATTTCGTGACGTTGCCGCGCGGGTCACGGCCGCACGAAGCCGTTCCCTTATGCCAGCGATACACACCATCGTATCGACGAAGTCGGAATTCGGACTCATAAAGGTAGCCGGTCTTGATCGAATGCTCCCAGCAACGGAGAGTTTCCTGTAAGTCGTCAGGATGAATAACGTCCTTCCATCCTCCGGCGATCATCTCTTTGTAGGATTTGTTGAAGAATTCCAGAGTGCGGGAATTCACATAGTCCAGCCTTCCTTCAGGCTCGGCTGTCCAGACCTGATGAAAAATTCCTTCGCCGAGCTGCCGGTAGCGGTTCTCACTTTCCTTCAATGCATGATCGGTGCGCTTGCGCTCTGTGATGTCGCGCCCGATGCCTTGTACGCCTATCGCCTTCCCATGTCTTTGGATCAAACGTGTACTGAGCTCGAGCGAAACAAGGTGGCCGTCCTTCGCGATGATGTCGATCTCATAGGTGGTCGGAATGTTGCTGCTCAGCTTTTGGCGCGTCATTTCAGTCGCCGCCCTCAACGAGTCTGGCGACAGGACGTCCGCAATGTTCATCTTCAACGCCTCGTCTCGCTTATAGCCGGTTATCCGTTCGCCGGCACGATTCAATGACGTGAAATTGCCCCTGAGGTCGTGGGTGTAGATCAGGTCATTCGCATTTTCAAACAGGTCGCGATACTGCTGCTCGCGTTCGCGGATCGATTCTTCAGCGATCTTTCGATCGGTGATATCGCGCGCTATTCCCTGCACACCTATCGGAACATCGTTTTCGCAGATCGTTGTGCTGTTTACTTCCAGTGTTAGGCGGGTGCCGTCCTTCCGTATGCAATCAAGCTCGTATGCCGTCTGTTTTTCACCGTCGCGGAGCTTTTTCGCAAGCTGCTCCCGGATGAGATCAGAATACTCAGGGGCGGCCACCTGCATCATGTTCAGCGCAAGAGCCTCGTCGCGTGTGTAACCAAAGATCCGTTCTCCGGCCTTGTTTATCGAGACGTAGTTCCCATCCAGATCGTGGACGTAGATAATGTCGTTTGCATTCTCAAAAAGATTACGATATCTCTCCTCACTGTTCTTAAGGGCCTCTTCCGTGTGCTTGCGCGCAGTAATGTCGAGCATGACACCTTCGCGGCAAATAACCTCACCCTTCCTGTCACGGATCAGGCATCCGCGGTCACGTACCCAATGCTCGTCGCCGCGGGCATCGATGATCCGATATTCGTAGTCGACCTCTTCTCCCGATCGCGTCGAAGCCCGGGTTTGCTGAAAGACCCAATCCTGGTCTTCAGGATGGATGACCCGCAGAAAAATCTCCGGGTCCTCCAGCCATGCGTTCAACGGGTATCCGAAGCGTTCGAACGCGGGGCTCACATAGAGGGGTGAGTACGGCGGATTAGACTGGACGGCATAAAAAAGGACCGGCAAATTCTCGATAAAGCTGCGATATTTGTCGTCACTTTCAGCGGTCGAACTGGCTGCGCGCGCTCGGGCGATCAGGTCGTGATCTTGTTCGATTTTATGGCTTGAAACAACACCGGTTTGCTTTGGCATACGGAAGATGGGGTGTCGAACTGCCGGTTTTTGTCAGAAGGGAGATGACGAAAACTGGAACTTTTGGCTACAGATGCAGCTATGCGTCCGGTCGTGGTTGGACCGGAACTTATTTGGAATATTAAACTTAAGCCGAAACTGCAGGCGAAAGTGCCGGATTCCCGACAGCAATTCATGTTCCAGTATTTTTAGTTGAGAGGAAGGCTCGCTTGAAATTCCGTGGTTAGGATCTTGCCGCTATCATCAGTTTCGGAAGTCTTTCGAATAGCATCTTTTGCGAGGCTCGCTTTTACAGGTTTTGAGAGGTAATATCCCTGGCCGCGATAGCATCCGAGGGAACGAAGCAGTTCAAAATGCTCCTCCGTCTCGATGCCTTCAGCAACTACGTCGATCCCGAGGCCCTCAGCCAGCAAGAGTATCGCTTTTATGATCGAGACCGTTTTTGATCCATCCTGGACGGTCTTTGTGAAGGACTGATCGATCTTCAAACGACTGAATGGAAAGCGATGAAGATAGCTGAGAGACGAGTAACCGGTACCAAAATCGTCAGTCGAAAGCAACACTCCCATCTTGGAAAGCTCCGACAATGCGCGAAGACTTTTTTCGCTGTCCTCCATAACGGTCGTCTCAGTCACTTCCAATTTCAACCGGTCGGGCGCAAGCCCGGTTGAGTTCAGTATTTCCGTCACCTGTGCGATCAATGACGGATGAGTGAGCTGTTTTGCCGATAAATTCACGCTGACCGACAAAGGGAAAGGATAGGACGACTGCCATTCGACGATCTGTTTGCATGCGCGTTCCAGCACCCAACCCCCGATCGGGACAATGAGGCCAGTTTCTTCGGCGACGCCAACAAATCTATCCGGCCCTATCCAGCCGCGCTCCGGGTGGTTCCAACGGATCAGGGCCTCAAATTCATATATCGCTCCATCCCGTAAGTCGACGATCGGCTGATAAAAGACGTCTAACTCGTTGCGCTCGATCGCACGCCTCAGATCGGTTTCCAATTGCAGCGTACTAAGTTTCCCCGCATGGATCTCGCGATCAAAGATCTCGTATCGCGCTTTTCCAGCTTCCTTTGCGCGATACATCGCAACGTCGGCGTCACGTAGAAAATCCTCGCCCTCGCGAAGGATCTCGTCCGCGAACACTATGCCGATACTCGCGCTCGTAAATACTTCGTAGTTGTCGAGCTTGAATGCAAGAGAAAGCACATGTTGCAACCGCTCGGCGACATGCACGACATCATCCCGATCGCGCGCCCTTGATAGAAGAATGGTAAATTCATCGCCGCCGAAACGCGCGACGAAATCGCCCGGACGGATACATTCCTTGAGCCGCTCGGCAACGTGGATGAGCAATTTGTCACCGCTCACATGGCCCAGGCTATCATTGACTACCTTGAACCGGTCGAGGTCGAGAAATAGTACCGCGAATTTCGCGAGCGGATTCTCGCGTGCGTGCGTGATCGCATCCTTCAGGCGTTCCATGAACGCCATCCGGTTTGGCAATTTGGTCAACGAATCGTGAAGAGCATCGTATCGCAACTTTTCTTCGGCAACCATCCGGTCGGTAATGTCCCGGTAAGCGAATATGCGCCCGATCGGTTTTCCCTGCAAGAGTTGAGGCTGCGAATATCGTTCGACGTACCTACCGTCCCGTCCCTTAATAAGATCGATCGCGGTAGCGAGTGGGTCCGCGTTCAATCGCTTTATGTTTTCGAGCCAGCGCTGCGGGTCCTCCATTTGGTCCGTTATATGTTTTCTGATCGTAGGGACATCCCTGTCATCAAGCATGTGCTGCGGGATCTGCCACATCTCGACAAATTTCTTGTTGTACACGACGATCTGTTGTGCCAGGTCCAATACAACGATCCCGTCGGCTGTGGATTCGAAAGTCGATGTCAGAAGAGAATTGGAATTGCGCAGCGACTGCTCTGAAAGCTTCCGATGTGTAATGTCACGGCCAATACATTGAAATCCGAGTACTTGGTCGCCTTTGACCAAGCGTCGGGCACTTATTTCGATCGACACCCTGTTTAAGTCCTTCGTAAGGATGTCTATTTCGAAATCTCTCGTACGGTCGTTTGCTAAAGCATGCTCACAAAAGTCAACTGCCCTTTCCTGGAAACCCGGAACGGCAATGTCCGGCAGTCCCAGATCGATGACCTCACCCCGCGTATAGCCCAGGATCGCTTCACCCGCACGATTGAGCGTTACGAATCGCCCTCTACTGTCCATCGTGCAAACCAGATCGTTTGCGTTCTCGAACAAACCACGAAACTGTTTCTCGCTTTCCCGGAGGGCAGCTTCCGCGGCTTTGCGTTCGGTAATGTCGCGCGCAATACCCTGCACACCGATCGGAACATCGTCATGAAAAAGAAGTGTTGTGCTGACCTCAAGCGTTACCCGGCGAAGGCTCTTCGAGAAAATATCGATTTCGTAAACCGTCGATCTTGTGTCATCGCTCTTGAGAGCGATCATATGCCGGGCCACTTCCAGAAACTCAGGCGCAACTATATCCGCAATATTCCTGGTTAGAGCTTCCTCGCGTGAGTATCCAGTGATCAGCTCCCCGGCCCTGTTCAAAGAGGTAAAGTTTCCTTCGAGATCGTGTGTATAGATGATGTCATTCGCGTTTTCGACCAACTCCTGGAACCGCTGCTCACTTCGGTAACGAGCCTCATCGGCAAGGACCTGCGAGGTAATGTCCTGGACGGTTCCAAAAGCGCGTATCGGTTCGCCAGTTTCAGCATCGAATGTGGTTTCGCCTTTGGCATGAATGAAACGTCGTTCGCCGTTACCAATGATCACGCGATGCCGGACCTCGAACGGGACCTGATCTTCGAGCGATTCTGACATAGCCCGGCTCACCAGTTCGCGGTCATCCGGGTGAATGACTCTGTAGAGCCAATCGTTAGTCGGAGCGAAGGCCTGCGGCTCGGAACCAAAGATCCGGAAAAACTCGTCGGACCATCTCAGTATGTCCTCATCTGGGCCGTCGGGATGTTTGTACAGATGTTCCCAACTGCCGACGTGCGCGATCTGCTGGGCCGCATTGAAGTCCGCCTCGCTTTTGCGAAGGACCTCTTCGTTACGTTTTCGCTCGGTAATATCTCCGGAGACGAAAACGACGGTATCCTCGACCATCGGCGAGATGATCCCAACGAACCAAACATTTTTCCCGTCGACGGTAACGTTGTAATCGAACTCTACGGATTCTCGTATGGCGAGCGACTTCTTGATCGCGGCCAGGATGTGATCGGCCTGCTTCTTCGGCAAAATGTGGTCGAGGGTCTTGCCGATGAGTTCACGCGGCGGTCGATATTGGCGCGGTGCGTTGGTCCTTTCGATCTTCAGGCAGCGGCCCTCAGAGTCTAACACCAGGATAACGTCGTTCATTGCCGCGAATACGGCCTGAAGCTCGGATTTCGCCTTTCGAAGCGCTTGTTCCGTTCGTTTTCGATCGGTGATGTCGCGTGCAACGCCTTCGACGCCAACAGGAATTCCGTTCGAATAGGTAAGGCTGCTTGTCACCTCGAGCACGACCTTTTTTCCGTTCTTTCCAATGCAGCCGATCTCGTATGCCGTCTGAACCGCCTCCCCAGATACCTTTTTCGACAACATTTGATCGATGAGCCCGATCATAGCTGGATCGACCAACTGCCGCACGTTCATCGACAAAAGCTCCTCGCGGGAATAGCCGATAAGCCTTTCAGCGGCGGGGCTTACAGAGGTGTAATTGCCCGAAAGGTCGTGAGAATAGACAATTTCGTAGTCGTTCTCGATCAATTCGCGATCAAAACTGGTATCTGAATTTGTTCGCGGGCTTTCGAGTGAAGTATATGGAAGCAATACGTGTTCCGAGGGGGTCTCGGAACCGGGAGTATTCAAAGCATCAACAAAATAGCTGTCTATCTTTGACAAGGGGCCTCCAACTACAAGGCGTGAATTGAGTTAGAAAACGACGGTATTCAACGCGTTTGGAGAGAACCCAAAATCACTTTGGTCGAACACCACGCACTCGATGAGGCAGCCGACCGTAAAACCTAGCAATTCTTCGAAATGCAGATTAGCTTAGCGATTTGCTTGTGTCAACCGCGTACTAACGTTGTTTGCAGGGAATCCAAAAATCTTCTTCTTGCTGCCTTGCGAAGTTTTGGTTAGAGACCAAATTCGCTACACTGTCTTTTCGAATTCACCACTCAAGGACTCGCATTTATGAAGCTAATTTCCTTTCTCTTATTGATCGTTCTTGTAACTTCGGCCGTTGGACAGACAATGCCTGCAGGTGCCGACCCGCGTGTTTGGGAAGAAGCACTTAAGATCCACCGCAGGGCGATCATTGTCGACGGCCACAATGACATTCCTTCGCCGATGACCGATGACGATTTCGATCTCGCCACGAATTCGATCGGCCAGATCCACAAAACTGATGGGACTCCGTATCATACCGACCTTGCCCGCTTTAAGGCGAGCGGTATAACGGGCGAGTTCTTTTCTATCTATGTTGGCGGCGACACATGGCAGGCGGGCCGGGCGATGGATCGGGCGATGGACATGATCGACACGGTTTATCGCGAGACCGAGAAACATCCTCAGCAATTGATGTTGTGCACAACCTCGGCCGAAATTCGCGCGGCGAAAAAGCAGGGCAAGACGTGTGCCTTAATGGGCATCGAAGGCGGCTACGCGATCGAGAATTCACTTCACGCGCTTCGCAATTTCTACCGGCTTGGAGTTCGGTACATGACGTTGACACACAACGTGTCGCACGACTGGGCCGATGCTCATAACGGTGAGGTGAAAAACAATGGCCTTTCCGAATTCGGCAAGGAAGTTGTTCGCGAGATGAATCGCCTGGGGATGCTCGTTGATATTTCACACGTCTCTGAAAAGGTCATGAACGACGTGCTCGATGTTACAAAGGCTCCCATCATCGCTTCGCACTCCTCGGCCCGCGCACTTCGGAACCACACACGAAATGTGCCTGACGATGTGCTGAAGCGCGTTGCTCAGAACGGCGGCGTAATAATGGTCAACTTTTACCCGGGATTCCTGGATGAACGTACCGCCAAGGAAGACGCCGACCGATCAACTCGCTTAAAACCCCAGTTAGATGAACTTCGCAAACAGTTTGCAAATGATCCTCAGGGCTACCAGAGCGCGGAGCGAAAACTCTTTGAAGCCAATCCGATCTTTTTAACGCCCTATACTCGTATCGTCGATCATATCGACCACATCAAAAAAGTAGCCGGTATAGATCACGTCGGCATTGGTTCGGATTTTGACGGCGTCCCTTATCTTCCCGCAGGAATGAATGGAATGGAGGACCTCGCTCTGGTCACATACGAAATGTACCGCCGCGGCTATACGGAACCGGAGATCCGCAAAGTGCTGGGTGAAAACTTTTTGCGTGCCTTCGCTCAGGCCGAACGCGTGGCAGGGAACCGCCAGATCAGCGGGGAGGGAAGCCTGAAAAGGATCAAATAAGATCGGGGAGAGCTGAGAAGTTATTTTGCCTTGCCAAGAAAAGTCATAAGAACGGCGTCGCCGTTTTTCAAACTCAGCTTTCCGTCCTTGATCTCATAAGTGGTTACGCTCCCTAGAGCGTCAAGGAACTGGCGCTCGATGTCCATTCGGTTGTCCTCTATGCATGCCCGCATCGTGGAAAACGTTTCTTTGATCGTCAACTTACTTCCTTCAGTCGTATAGCTCCCACCAAAAAGATTGCAGCTTGTGTTACCGCCCGCGCTCTGTTTGGCGGAATCGAACGAGATAAACGGTGCCTCTCCCTTTACCTCGATTGCGTTTCCCTTGATCGATTCGAGAACCCATTTCTTGTCTTCGAGGTTTAAAGGCCTTTCGATGGCAGCCGCCTTGAATTTCAACGCCACGCGTTCGCCGTCGAGCATCTCGAGTGCGTCGCCGGTCTGCTTGAGCCCGTTGATGCGGCCGAGTTCATCCATAAACCCTTTCTCTACATCGCCGTCGGCATCGAGACAAGCCATCTTCGTTGATCCGATGTTACCGATGGTCAACTTATTTCCCGCGAGCTCCATTGGTCCGAACATGCGGTTACAACCGTTGTGGCCCGAGAATCGGGTTTTCTCGTTGTTTATTTCGATATACGCCTTTGATGCCGATATTGCTTTGCCATCTATCTCCGTCAAAAGCCATTTGGTGCCCGAAGATTCGGTTTTCTGTCCAAAATTGACGACAGCCCCAAGTAATACGGATAAAGATGCGATCACAAAAAGCAGTGCCCATCTGTTAATTTTCTTCATGATTTCTTATTTTGTTCCCCTAAAATTCGAGCGCTTAGCCTTATGGCGCACGCTTACATTCAACAGAACGCTGTAGCCCTGAAATTCTTGCAGACTGAGTTGCAAGCCGATGTATAATGAAATTTACCTGCCGCAAAAAGCGGCGAACGCAAATGGCCCACGATGCATCCTTTCGGAAGAGTACACCCTGTACATTTTCATAGATTTCGAGGAACTGCCATGACCACACGTCGTTTTTACACACGCAGCTTTGTATCGTTGTCAGTTGTTGTTTTGCTTTGCGTCTCGGTTTTTGCTGATACGATCAAGCTTAAGGACGGCAGTATCATCAAGGGCCGCATCACCGCGTTCAGCGGTGGAAAGTTTACTATCGCCATCGGCGAGGGCACCGGCCGCCGCCGCGAGCTTTCGTTTGACGCAGAAGAGATAGAGTCGATAGCGTTCGACCGCAACGACTTTGCCAACCGCTCAGCCGATGTCGTGACCAGGCCCGCTCCGGCCGATAACAGACCCGTTGTTGAAGAGCCGGTAGCTACTGTACCGAAAAAGAACGAGCCTCAAATACAGAAGCCGGTTACGATTCCCGCCTCGATCAAACCGATCGTCCTGAACGTGAACGTCCTGGCCGACAACACGGCCAACGGCTGGACAAACTCCGGCTGGGTCGTCAAAAAGGGCCAGCGGATCCGTATAACCGGCACCGGCGAAGTTTCGCTCGGAAAGGGCCAAAAGACTGGCCCATCCGGACTTTCGGCGCTCGACGATGATTCGAAGCTTTTGAAAAGCGTCCCGACAGGCGCGCTGATCGCTGTCATCGGCGACGACAATAACGAGTTTATTTACATCGGCGCCGACCGTGAATTCACCGCCTCCCGCGACGGCACGCTCTTCCTGGGCCTAAACGAAGGTAATCTCAACGACAATTCCGGTTCTTATAAAGTGAAGGTCGAGATCTCGCCCGAATCGTAGGCAAAGGGCTAAGGGGAACGTTGACAGGTGATGGTCACTGGAATATTCTTCCACTGATCCTTCAGACTACTTTCGTTCCGTCGGACCCATGCGCTCTCCAATACTCGCCGT
>AR_comb_assmDRAFT_10045767_pt1 | contig 13178 bp, 9 predicted proteins | sample ArasoioldDNA_FD_10543 | JGI IMG/M metagenome (IMG submission 10543) | reverse complement strand
GGAGCTGGTTTAGCTCGCGTCGGCGCGTGCCTGCGCTCGCGTAGAGGGCGGCCCCACGAGAGTTGCCAGCTGGGCGGCAATGATCGAGGCGGCCGCCAGCTTCGCGAGATCCTTCTCACCGTGATGCCGTACTTCGGCGGACATGATTCCGACACAACCCGCCGGGGTCACAAGCGGCGCCGCAATCGCGCCGTTGGACACGGAGTCGGTGGCCACCGTCTGCAGGAGCGACGTGCGGAGGGCGGCCGCGGTCGCGTTCTCCGCGTCGCGAAGAATCGTGCCCAGGCGCACGACAAACTGCGGCGAGTACCCGTGGGTCACGATCGGGCTCAGCTCACGTCCGTCGGGATCCGCGATCCAGAGCACGATTCCCGGAGCGTCGAGCACCGCCGCCGCACGACCCAGCAGCGCAGGCAGGGCCTTCGTGTCCACAACTTTCGCGAGATCTGAACACAGGGACGCCATCGTCGGGAGATCGATAGGCGGAGCTAGTGGTGCTTCACTGGCCGGTTCGGCCGTCACTACCGGCGCAGGCTCCGCACTCGGCTGCGACGAGTCGGGCAACTTCAGCGCCGATATCCGAGGCAACACCGAGGTCTCCTCTCCGGGAGCCTCGGCGGGCACCACCGGTCCGGGCACGAGCATCAGAATCGCGACCAATGCGACCGCTGCCGCGCCGGCGGCCGCCAGACCCTCGGCTTGGCGGCGACTTCGACTGTCCGCATCACATGCGGCGAGTTCTTCGGTCCTGGCCTGATCGATCGAGTCCGCCATCGCGCCGGCAATCTCAACGCCATCGGCAAAAATCAGGTCGGCCGCCAGCAGCTTCTGGCCGTTGCGCACGTAATCGCGCGCGCGTCGATCCATTTGCTCGAAATCCTGAAGTGCACTCGACGCGTTGTCGAGCGCGGATTGTGCGGGAGATGAAGAGGCGAGCAGCCGCAGCGATTCGAGTTGCCGCTTCAGGGCCGCGGTTGTTTCTGAAACCTTCCCGATCCAGAAATCGCTTCCCTGTCCAGCGGCGACGTAGGCACGCTGCGCGGCGCGAAGATCGAGAACAGTCCGTTCGGTTTCAATCGCGGTTTGGTCGAAAGCCCGAGCATCGTCAGCGCTTCGTCGTGCCTTTGATTCGCTGGTCCACACAAAGTACGCCGCCGCGCTGCAGGCTGTAACGAACACAGCTGCAAGCGTCAGGCGCACCACCAGACTTTTCATGCAGCCTCCGAAGCGATGACGTGTGACGTTACTATAACAAGGTTTGTTACGCGGCGAGTGTTCCAAAAACATAAAAACGCGATGTCGATCGTTGCGATCATCAATCCGATCTCTGGAGCAGGCGCCGACACATCAGCGGCGGAGCGGCGGATCGATCTCGTGAAGAGTGAAGCGCGCCGTCGTGGGCTCTCGGCGACGATTCATCTGACGGAGCGATCGGGACACGCGCGCGAGCTGGCGGCCGCGAGCGCAGCGGCGAATGTCGATCTTGTAATCGTGTGGGGCGGCGACGGCACCATCAACGAGACCGGTGCCGCGTTGATTGGCTCGAACACCACGATGGGGCTCGTTCCTGCCGGATCCGGAAATGGACTTGCGGCCGCTCTCGGCGCTCCGCACGATCCTGTCGCCGCGCTCGCGGCGGCGTTCGACGGGCGGACGCGCGCCATCGACGCCGGCATCATGGCCGATCGCGCCTTCTTCAATATCGCAGGGATCGGCTTCGACGCGCGCATCGCGAGGCTCTTCAACGAACGCGGCGCCGGACGTCGCGGACCGCTTCCCTACATCATGATTGGACTGCGGGAAGGCTGCCGGTATGCCGGCGCGGAGTACTCAATCGACCTCGACGGAGATCGGCGTCGGGTTCGCGCGCTCCTGATTGCTTTTGCCAACGGCCGCGAATATGGCAGCGGCGCTCGAATTGCGCCGCTCGCCGAACTCGACGACGGGCTGCTCGATGCCGCGATCGTCGAGTACCGGCCGCTCGTCACGCGCTTCTGGGATGCTCGTCACCTGGCGATGGGCACCGCCCATCGCGCGCGCAGCGTTTCGATGAAGCAAGTGACCCGTGCCGTAATCGAAACTGACGGTCCAATGGAATTTCATGTCGATGGCGAGCTCGGGGTGGCGGAGCGGCGAATCGAAGTACGGATTGTTCCGGCCGCCCTGAAGGTGCGAGTCGGGCGAGAAGCCCTCAGCTCTTCGGCTTGAGGATGGCGTAGGCGGGCAGGCCGGTGGCGGAAATACGCTCGAGTACCGATCGAGCCGGCTCCGAATCCGGATCTTCGGCCCTGAACTTGATCTTCACGTAGCTTGACAGCGCCTGTTTGACGTCCTCGCTGGCCAGCGTCGTCTTGTCCATGGTGAGACAGTTTTTGCACCACGTGGCCCACGCGTCGATCAGCACGGGCTTCTTCTCGCGCTTCGCGACGGCGAGTCCTTCGGCGAGCGACGAATGCCATCCGGCTTTGAGCTGCTCCTGCACGCTCGAGGTCACCGCCGCCGGATCCACCCACCGGTTCGAGAAGATCGAATACGCCTCGTAACCGTAGTAGGCGGCGGTCGCGAGAATGAAGACGCCGAACGCCTGCTTGACGCGCACCATCCACTGGCCGGGCTTCGGCAACGCCGCGATTCCTGCGCCGGCGATCGGCCAGGGGATCGCCATGCCGATTCCGAGAATGAAAGGCAGCGCGAGCGCGACGCGGGTTCCGGTTGCGTAAAGGTTGCTCGAAAAAAGGACGACCTGGATCACGACGGGGGCGACGCAAGCTCCGGCGAGCAGCGCCGCCACCGCTCCCATCGTGAACGCGAGCAGGACACTGCCGCGTGAGCCACTGCCAGCAAAGCGGGTCGAGTACTTCGAGAAATCAATCAACAGCAGATCGAACATCGCCAGTCCCAGGACGACGAACAGAATCGCGATCCCGAGATTGAACCACGGGGACGAGTTAATCGTGCCGAAGGTGCCCGCGGTCAAAATGACGACGAGACCAAGCACGCCATAGACGAAGGCCATCGCCCCGCCGTACGCGCTGCCAAGAAGAAATCCCCGTCCGCGTGATTGCGCCTGGGCGCCGGCGCCAATGATCGCAAGGTTGATCGGAATCATCGGCAGCACGCACGGGGTCAGGTTGAGCGCGAGACCGCCAATGAGCACGAGCAGAAGAATCGCGAGCGGGCCGCGGCCTTCGAACATGCCGCGCGGCTTCACGCCGGCCTCCGCGTTCCTGATGAAGCCGAGAAACTCCGACGTGTTCATGTATCCGCCGCTAATCCCCGCGACGACGAAACCATCGAGGAGCGCCGCGTCATCACGCGCAGACGGTACCGCTATCGGCGAAGGCGCCGGCACGATTGTGCTCTCGGTCGACGACGGCTTTTCTCCCGTCCCGAACGCAATTCCCGCAAACAGCTTCGCCTGAGTGCGATCCGGCAGCGCGGCAGCCGTTGCCGGGACGACGCGGACGACCCACTCCACAGCGGCGATCGCGGGCGGATAGCACAGATTGACGTCGCAAGCCTGGTAACGAAGCTTGCCTGGCACGTGCAGATCACCGGCGGACACGGTCGGCGCAATCGACAGTTTCGCGCCAACCAGGAAGTCCCGCTCGAATACTGCGAGCGGCAAATCACCCGTCACCTGTTTGAGGTCAATGGCCGGCGGCCAGACGATTTCTTCGACCGAGACTCCTGTCGGGGCATCCATTTTGAGCGTCGTGGGGATCAGGAGTGGATCCCGCGGCTTGTTCGACTGGGTATGGAGTCCTTCGGGGACCGTTACCTTCAGCGCGAGACGGGCGGTTGATCCCGCACGCGCCGGCCCTTCGACCAGCGGCATCAGGTCGGCCTTCGGGCGCGTCGAGCGCGCGGGTTGTGCGCGGACGGCCGATCCGCCAAGGAAGAACACGAACGCGAGTACGAGGAAGCGCTTCACATTCCCCGGCTTGCCGCCGCGATCAGTCGACCTTCTGCAGCGGGATCAGGTGCTGCGCCGATGTCGCACGAGGTGTTGCGGCGAATTTGACCGGGGGAAGATCCTGGAACATGACGTCCCACTTCCATCGCTCCATCGGGTTGGACGCCTGGAGCCAGTGCCGCGCCGCAACCGGACGTGCGAATGCCAACCCGGCCAGATCCGCGTATCGTTCGTTGCCTGAGAGCCCCGCGGCCAGATCACCACGGACGGCGGCACTGCTGGCGTAGGCCAGTGAAGCGCCGAGCGCGAGGCCGACGTTGACGAATATCTGCCAGTCCTCCCGGGCATCCGTTGGCGGCGCAATGGCTCGAGACGCCGCCTGGAGGCGGCCCTGTTCGTTGACGAACGCGCCGTCTTTCTCGACCCACGACGCGCCCGGCAGCACGATGTCGGCCGCTTCGGCGAGCGCCGTCATCAACACGCCTTGCACGACGAGCAGCGGCAGACGCCCGGATCGACGAGCGTTGATGATCCATGACACATCGCCGATGTACCCGTCAGGTCCTGGATCGAAAACATACAGTGTCCCGACCCGGCCCTGTTCGACGTCCGCACGGAACGCCGAGATATCAGCTTCTCCCTTTGCCGTGGCCCTGACCGGGAAACCAAGGTCCCGCGCACCGTTCACATTCGGGGCGTCAACGGGCGGAATCTTGAACTTCGCGCGGGGCGGTTGGGGTTTTTCCCGGTAGCGCCAGCCAATCGCGACGCCGTCTTCAGGCAGGCCGAACGCTCCGCCGAGTCGCCCAATCAGGAACAGCTCCTCGAGCGACGCGTGCGCCGACACGAAGAATCGCAGCGACGCCGGACCGCCGTGAGCCGAGACCCGGTCGGCCAACTTGGTGATGGCGGTCGTCCAATCGGTTGGTTCCAGCGAACCGGACTCCGCCCGCACCAGCGGACGCTGGAGCCGTCCCTCGCCCTCGATCCAGCGATAGTCGAAGCGGCCGATGTCGCACATCCAATAGCCGTTGACGTCGGGGTTGAAGCGCGGCGTGGTCCGAACCAGCTGCGCGCCTTTCGCCCATTCCGGCTTGGCCTTGATCCACGCCGTCGTGTTGCAGCCTTTTTCGCAGAGCGTGCAGATCGTGTCGACGGCGTCGGGGTTGTCCCACGGCCGCGACTTGAAGCGGTAGTCCTTCGTCGTGATCGCTCCGACTGGACACACGTCCATGAGGTTGCCCGACAGGAGCGAATGCACGCCCTCTTCCTGGAACGTCGCAATCTCGCTTCCGTATCCCCGATCGGTAATGTTGATCTGCGCGTCGGTATCGACTTCGCGCATGAAGCGCACGCACCGCGTGCACAGAATGCAGCGGTTGCGGTTGAGCATCAGCGTCGGCCCAAAATCGACATCGGCGCGCACGCCTTCGCCATCGAACACGCGCCGCGGGAACTCCATCCGGCTCTCATTCGGGCCGAAGCTGTAGGAGAAATCCTGGAGTGGGCACTCGCCACCCTTGTCGCACACCGGGCAATCGAGCGGGTGATTCACGAGCAGGAACTCGAACACGCTGGCACGCGCCTCGACGACGTCAGGCGTCTCGGTGGACACCACCATGCCTTCCGCGACCGGCGTCGAGCAGGAGGTCTGCAGTTTCGGCATCTTCTCGATTTTGACGATACAGACGCGGCACGATCCGTCGATGCCAAGGCCGGGGTGGTAGCAGTAATACGGGATCTTGATGCCACTCTCGATGGCCGCCTGAAGCACGGTCTTGCCCTTTTCGACCGTGACCGGCCGCCCATCTATCGTCAGCGTGACGGTGTCCATAGACCTCTGATCATACCTTTTTTTGCCGGCCTTTCGCCTCAGAGCCAGCGGGAATTGCTGACTGCCTGACGCGCCCTCAATCAGCAATCAGCAATCCGCGATCGACAATCAGCACATCTAACGATCGATTTCCACCAGCGCCGCGTTGTCGGCATTGGCGGCGATGGTGCGCACGGGTCCCTTGAGCGGAATCGTTCGCTCGGTGGCTTTGTCGGCGAGGATCATCAGAACGTTTTCGCTGACGCCGGACGCGTAGGTCACCGTCACCGTGACGGGAACGTCAACGGGCTCGGCATGCTGCTCGAAGCGGATCGTCGCTTCGTCGCCGGACACCTGATAGCTGAACTTGACGTGTGGAACCGCGAATCCGTACACCCACGTGTCGAAGAATCGCTGCAGATCCCGGCCCGACACCTTCTCCATGACCTTGCGGAAGTCGTCCGTGCCGGCCTTCTTGAATTTCCACTCGGCGTAGAACGATCGAATGCCCGCAAAGAAGACATCGTCGCCAACGAGGCGGCGAAGCATGTGCAGCACCATCGCCCCCTTGTTGTAGACGATGGCGCGAAAGATCCGATCGTCGCCCTGGATGTGACCGAGGCGATACCCGAGGTAGATCGGGCCGTTCGATGACGCATCGATCGCTGTCCGCCTCATCTGCCGAAGCAGACTTGGCATGACGCCGCCCTCTCTTTCGGCGTACATCGCGGCGAAGTACTGCGCGAACCCTTCGCTGATCCATTGTTCGTGATAGTTTTTCCAGCCAATCGCCTGGCCCCACCACTGATGCGCCAGCTCGTGAGCCAGGAAGAACGCCGGATAGTTTTCGAAGCTCACCGGATCGTTGCGCCAGACGAAGTTGGAGCCCGGCACCACCTGGTTCAGGACGGCAAAGTATGGAGGGCTGTGGCCGCCGGGGCGATCGCTTTCCGTCAGCGCCAACGTGAAGCTCGGATACGGCGTGTCGCCAGTCAGCGACGCATAGAACGAGAACACAGCGCCCGCACGTTCGCTGACGTCCCGGAGCCGGACCGCCGCGCGAGGCGTCGCCTGAAGATAGAGGGAGACGTCAGATCCGCCGGCGTTGACGCGCGAAGTATCAAAGCGATTGAACCGGCTGACGACCATCGCGAGATAGCGCGCCGGGCGCGAGGCCTCGAAGACGAACGTCTTGCGCCGGCGGCCTTCACCGGTGCCCGGGGTCGTCGTGGGCGCGCCCACCGGCTCCCCGGTAGCGATCGCGTCGAAATCGCTCGGCACCGTGAGGCGGATGCTCGCGGTCGCGTAATCGGTGGCCGTCGCCTGCGGATACCAGTAGCTCCGGTTGCTGTAGAGGTAAATCGGCTGGAGTCGAATCTCAATCGGTTCCTGGGCGGGCGCCTGGCCGATCTGGATCGCTTCGCGGTCGAACGTCTGGGGCGCGACCGGACCGCTGTACCGAACGTCGAGCCAGAGCTCGGTCCCCCTGGTCAGGACTTCCGGCAGGTTGACGATGACGCTGTTCTGGCCGACGACGCGCAAGTGAAGCAGGCGTCCGAAATCGGGCGAATATATCCCCTGGATGTTCACCGACTCAGCCAGCTTCATCGTCAGCGAACTGGTGGCCGCCGATCGGATCTTCAATTTCACCCGCGCGTCGCCGTCGATCCACACGCGATCTGGATTGAATTGAATGTCGAGATCGTACGCGAGCACGTCGAAGTCGAGCCGCTCGTCTTCGGAATAAAACCGGCCGCGCTCCGCGAGCTTCTCGGCTGACGTATAGACCGAAATGTTGCGACGCCGCTTTCGGTCGAAGACGTTGATGTCTTCCGCTTCGCCGCCCGAGCGCGCGTAGGTCAGCGTGCCAAAGCGCTTGGTCCGAAGCTCGGCGATGAGATCGCCAAAGGGGGGCGTCAGCGACCAGCGATCGCGGCTGATGTCGCTCAGATCGATCTGAAGCGATCGAGGGACGAGATCGTTGAAGATGCTCGTCGCGGATCGGACGTCTGACGGGTCCACGGCAGACCGTTTCTTCACCGCGTTCTTGTCGAACAGCGTCTCGAACTGGTACGGCGAAAAGCGCAGGAACACGACGTCGGTTTCTTCGGCGAGCTCGTCGCGGCCCGAAAAGATCCGGATCTGGGTGCGTTCCGCTGGATCCGGCGGGCTGAACTGGATGCGACCGCGCCCGAGGAGCACGATGGCCGTCGGGCCATCGGGTGTGGCGGCGAGGAAGGCGCGCCCGGCCGGGAGGTCGATCGACAGATCGGGCGCACGCACCACGAGGTTGTGAATGTCGTACTCTGTTGCGGTGTTGAGCGACAGACGATACAAACCGGTGACCACCGACAGGCGGCTGACCGCGGCGATCGTCCAGGCATCGGCCGGGGCGGTCCCGGGCCTCACGTCCATCCGCCAGGTACCAAGCACGCCTTCCATTCCGCGCTCGGAGAACATTTCGACGACCAGGCGGAGAGCGCCCGCGTCGAGCTGGGCGCGGTCTCGTTCCGTGACGACCAGGCGGGCGGGCGGGATCGCGGTCAGGCTGTTGGCAAAATCCTCGAAGCTCGGACGGCTGATCTGCGGATGACCGAGCGCGAGGACCGCCGCGCGGTCGCCGGCGGTCGCGGCCTGCTGCAGGCGTCGCAAAAGCGTCGTCGCCCCGTCGGGCGCCGCCGCCTGCTGCGGACTGGCGGGAGCAGGTGTCCCGCCGAGCGCGAGCGCCAGGCAGATGCCGAAGAGAACGCTGGAGACGAACGCGGCCATCGCGGTCCAATATTAGCCCCGCTCGGCCGGGCGACGGCAAAAGGTGCGCGCTGCCTATGATGGAAGATGGGACCAACTACACGGCCTCGTGATCGCTGGATCACGTGGATGATCGCGATGGTGGCGGTCACGGGTGCATATGCCGCAATCGTGGCGTGGACCGGTGGTTTCAAGATCAGCATCGGCGGCCTGCGGTTCAGCTCGCATTCGTGGCAGCGCCCGGCCGTGGTGACCGCCATCGGCGCCGTAGCTGTCGTTGTCGCCGCGCGTGCGCGGATTCTGACCGCTTCGACCCGCCTTGCTGCCGTTCTGGACTCTTCACGGGGGGCCGCGTGGTTCGTGGCCGTCGCCGCGGTGTGGACGCTGCTGATTGGAATCGGGTTTGGGACATTCGCCAGCGGAGGCGCAGACTCCTATGGCTATGTCGGGCAGGCGCGTCTTCTCGCGCACGGCAGCTTGACCGACACGATTCCGGTCAGCCCCGATTACCAGTGGCCCAACGTTGAATACACGCTGACCCCGCTGGGATTCACGAAAGGACAATCACGGGGCGTGATTGCCCCGCTTTACCCGCCGGGACTGCCACTGCTTCTCGCGCCGTTTTCGGCCATTTCCGAACGCGCGATCTACGTCGTTGTTCCCGCTTTTGGTGTTCTTCTCCTCTGGGCGACGTATCGGCTCGGCGCGCTATGCGGCGACAGCATCGCGGCCGCGTGGGCGGCGATGCTTCTCGCGCTCAGCCCGACGTTTCTCTATCAGCTGGTTCAGCCGATGAGCGACGTGCCCTGCGCCGCCTGCTGGCTCGCGGCGCTGGTCGCGGCGTCGCGAAGCTCGACACGTGCGGCGGCTGGATCCGGCGCGCTGAGCTCGCTCGCGATTCTCATCCGACCGAACCTCGCGCCCCTCGCCGTCATCGTCGCGGTTGTGGCGATCGCGTCGGGCAGCTCGCAGCGGCTACGGCGTGCGCTCGGTTTCGTCTCGGCGGTCGGGCCGGGTCTCGTGGTGCTTGGTTGGATCCAATCGATCCGCTACGGATCGCCATTCGCGTCGGGCTATGGGACGGCCGCCAACGTGTTTGCGGCCGAGTATGTTCTTCCAAATCTGAGCCGCTATCCGCGGTGGATCACCGAGAGTCACACACCGTTCATCTGGGTGTCGCTTCTGGCACCTTTCTGGATCGTGCGACGCGGAAAGAATCGGCTTCTCGCGTGGATGGCGCTCGCCATGGCCGCCGCCGTGTGGCTCGCCTATCTTCCGTACATGTTCTTTCAGCCGCACGAGTGGTTCTACACGCGGTTTCTGCTGCCCGCGATTCCGATCATGATCTTGTTCGCGGCCGCCTGCGCGCTCGCCGGGATCCGCGCGCTGCCTGCCGTCTGGCGAACTCCTGCCGTGGTCGTCGTTTCGGTTCTCGTTGGCGCGGCGTCTCTGCACTACGCCGAGCGGAATCGCGTCTTCGACCTCCACAACCAGGAGCGCAAGTACCCGCTCGCCGGAGAGTTCGTGCGCACCAGAGGGCCGGCAAATGCCTTCGTGCTCGCGGCTCAGCACAGCGGCAGCATCCGCTACTACGCGAACCGCCCGACGCTGCGATGGGATCTGCTCTCGCCGGCCAGACTCGACCAGGCGCTGGCCACATTTCGCGCGCAGGGATACGAACCGCTTCTCGTTGTCGACACCGGGGAGTACAAGGAGTTCCGAGAACGCTTCGCCGCGACAGGTCAACGGGCCATCGAGCAGCTGACACCGCTGGCAGTTGCCGGTGACGCGCGCGTCTTTGCGTTTCGATAAGGAACGCTCTGTCAGGCGATACTGACGGCGCGTTTCAACACCAGGATGGTCAGGTCGTCGATGAATTTTGACGCCTTCGCGTGTGCTTCAACAGCTTTCAGAACCTGCACGCCAATCTCGGCGGGCTCCTGCGGCGCGTACCGTTCGACGACGATTTCGAGGCCTGACTCCTCGAACGGCCGGCCGGAGGGATCTTCGGCCTCGGTGATCCCGTCGCTATAAAGCACGAGCGTTTCTCCCGGCGCCAGCACCGTATCAACCGCGGTGAACGTCGAATGATCGAACATCCCGAGCGCGACACCGGTGCTCCCCAGTCGCTCGTATCGTCCGTCGCGGCGCCGTATCATCGGCGGATTCTGGCCGGCGTTCACATACGTCAGCACACCGGTTGACGGCGAGTACACGGCATAGAACAAGGTGATGAAGCGCGACGACGGGCTATGACGGCAGATCTGCACGTTCAAGCGCTCGACCAGCGCGGGCGGCGGCAACTCTTCATCGACCAGCGTTCGTAGCACGGCCAGCAACAATGCCATCAGCAGCGCCGCGGGACTGCCTTTGCCAGCGACATCCCCGAGCGTCACGATGATTCGTCCGTCGGCGAGCGGAAGGACGTCGTAGAAGTCACCGCCGACCGTATTCGCCGGACGCGTTATGCCGCAGATCTCGATGTCGCCGGCGCGATACGTCCCCTTGGGCAGCATCGCGAGCTGTATCTCGCGCGCGACTTCGAGCTCGCCCTTGAGCGACAGCCGGTCGGCAACCTCGAGCAGCACCAGCAGGTTGACGAGAAACAGACTGACGAGGAGCGCGAGTGTTCCGTCGGCCCAGACCGGCATGAGCACGGCGACCTGAAGGAACGGAACGCCGAAGGGAAAATCAACCGACGCGAATCCGCGAAAGAGCCGAATAATGCCTGTCAGCGCCACGATCAGCGCGCCGAGGTAGAGCGCCCGCCGCGCCGGCGACAGCCGCATCGTGAACGCGACGACGAGCTCCCGCAATCGGAGAGGCGCGCTCTTCCACAGCGGCATCCCCGCGAACCGGTCGTCGTCTTTTCCGCGCGTGAAGTACTGGTAGGCGTCGCGGGTGTCGTCGGTGAACAGACGCTGGAGGTCATCGGTCGACAGATCCCGGGTGTAGGTGTCGAACAGCTCGCGAGCGCGGCTCGAAGCGGAATTCTTCAAATCAGGCCAATCTGCCTGCCCACGTTGGCGAAGGCGTCGAGGGCGTATTGGAGGTCGTCGCGCGTGTGCGTCGCCGTGACGATCGTGCGGACCCGCGCCCGGTCACGCCCCACGGTCGGGTAGCCAATCGCCTGGGCAAAAACGCCCGCTTCGAACAACCGATCCGACAGCTGATTGGCTTTCGCGCTGTCGCCCGCAATCACCGGCGTGATCGGGCTCTCGCTGATGCCGGTGTCGAAGCCGAGCCGCAGCAGCCCCTCTTTGAAGAAACGTGTGTTTTCCCACAACCGTTCCATGATTTGGGGCTCTTCGATCAGGACGTCGAGCGCGGCAATGCATGCGGCGGCCACCGCTGGCGGGTGCGATGTCGAAAACAGGAACGGCCGCGCTCGATGATACAGAAACTCGATCAGGTTGCGATTGCCGGCGACGTATCCGCCGAGCGCGCCGATGGCCTTCGACAGCGTCCCGACCTGTATGTCCACGCGCCCGTGCATGCCGAAGTGATCGATCGTGCCGCGGCCGTTCTTTCCAAAGACGCCGCTGGCATGCGCGTCGTCAACCATCATGATGCAGCCGGTGCTCTCGGCAAGGTCGCACAGCGCCGGAAGCGGGCCGAGATCGCCGTCCATACTGAAGACGCCATCAGTAATGAGCAGCTTGCGCTGCCCCGCGGGCAGTCCGTCGATGATGCGGCGTGCGGCGTCCACGTCCTTGTGCGGGAAAACCTTGATCGTGGCACGGCTGAGACGGCAGCCGTCGATGATGCTGGCGTGGTTCAGCTCGTCGGAGACGACCACGTCCTCCTTTGTCAGAATGCCCGAAACAGTGCCGGCATTTGCGGTGAAGCCGCTTTGAAAGACGACAACCGCCTCGACCTTCTTGAACTCGGCGAGCCGGCGCTCGAGTTCGAGGTGAAGCGCCATCGTTCCGGCAATCGTCCGGACCGACCCGGAACCTACGCCGTAGGTTTCGGTTGCCTTGAGCGCCGCCTCCCGCAGCCGGGGATGGGTCGTCAGGCCGAGATAATTGTTCGACGAGAGGTTGACTACTGAGCGGTGATCGAAGGTCGTATGGGCCTTCTGCTCGGCTTCCAGGACGCGGAGTTTTCGGTATAAATTCTGCTTTTTCAGGGAATCGAGCTCGTCGCCCAGGTAGGCCAGGGGATCTCGGCGCATGGTTGGAGTATAGTCCGGCCCGATCTCGGGAAATGCCTGGTGAATTCAGCCGATTGGCATCCCCATTGACTACACTCCACGGGTGGGGCCGTTCGGACTGAAGCTCGGGCACGCTCTTCCGTCTTTGCGGAACCGGGGAGGGAATGTGGGCACGGCCGGACGTACCGGGCGCGACATCTTTGGCGACGTCGCCCTCCTGGTCTTCCTCATTGCTCAGGCATCCGACGGCGTGCTGACCTATGTCGGCGTGAGCACCTATGGCCTGCACATCGAGGCGAATCCGCTCATCGGCTGGCTGATGTCGCTCATCGGCCAGGGGGCTGCGCTGGCGACCGTCAAGGTCGCCGCCGGTTTCTTCGGTATTGCGCTGCACCTGTCTGCGGTGCACCGTGCCGTCGCGATTCTCGCCGCGTTCTATCTCGCCGTCGCGGTTTTCCCCTGGGTCGCTATCCTCTTCTATTACTGAATCCCGAATCGCTCGTCACTGATCACTGATCTCGAGGTGGAATTCTACGGTCCAGGGA
>AR_comb_assmDRAFT_10029616_pt1 | contig 13187 bp, 9 predicted proteins | sample ArasoioldDNA_FD_10543 | JGI IMG/M metagenome (IMG submission 10543) | reverse complement strand
ATGGCGATTTCATCGTGGAAACTTCTTCCCGCCATCGTCTGCGGCAACGCGTGCGTCATCAAGCCCGCGCAGGACACTCCGCTTTCTACGTTCAACCTGGTTCGCGCTTTGAGTGACGCCGGCCTTCCCAAAGGTGTCATCAACATCGTGTCGGGATTCGGCGCTGAAGTGGGCACGCCGCTCGCCGAGCATCCCGATGTTCGCGCCGTCTCCCTCACGGGTTCATCCGCTGTAGGCAAGATCATTGGCGGCATCGCTGCCCAGAGTTTCAAGCATTGCTCGCTCGAACTCGGCGGCAAGAATCCCATGATCGTTCTCGACGATGCCAATCTCGATCTCGCCATCGAAGGCGCTCTCTGGGGAGCGTTCGGTACGACCGGACAGCGCTGCACCGCCACCAGTCGCATCATCGTCCAGAAAGGCGTGTATCGCGAATTCGTCGATCGCCTCGTCGGGCGCGCGAAGAAACTGAAAGTGGGGAATGGCCTCGACGAAACCGTGCAAATGGGCCCGGCCATCAATCAGAAGCAGCTAGAGACCGACTTGAGCTATGTCGACATCGGCAAGAACGAAGGTGCAAAGCTGGTTTGCGGCGGCAATCGCCTCGACCAGGGCGAGTACAAGTACGGCTGGTTCATGGAGCCAACGGTGTTCATCGACGTCGCTCCTAAGATGCGCATTGCTCAGGAAGAAATCTTTGGCCCGGTGGTTTCGATTATTCCTTGCGACGGCATGGAAGATGCGGTTGAGATCGCCAATGGAATCGAGTACGGCCTGTCTTCGGCGATCTATACGAAGGATGTGAACAAGGCATTCACTGCAATTCGTGATCTGTACGCCGGAATTACCTACGTCAATGCGCCGACGATCGGCGCTGAGGTCCATCTACCCTTCGGCGGCACCAAGGCCACCGGCAACGGACACCGCGAGGGCGGTATCGGCGCCATCGACTTTTACACGGAGTGGAAGTCGGTCTACGTCGACTATTCCGACAAACTGCAGAAAGCCCAGATCGATCGCGAAGACTAAGGCGTCACCACAGAGGACACAGAGGGCCACAGAGAAAATCCGCTCCGTTGTGGCCTCTGTGGCGAAGTTTTTTATTTTCTTCGTCGCTTAGCCTGCCTTACGTCAGGCCCTATGATTCCCAATCAGAAATCTCATGATTCATCATTTACAGTTTGCGGGGTCGGTGTATACTCCCTTGCACATGCGGTAGGGCATCGCATGATTCTTCCCTCCAATCGAATCAGCGTCAGCTAACTTTTTCCAGGGGAACTTCCATAGAGTCGTCAACACTGCCTGATTGTGTTGAACGCAAGCCGAATCAGAGGCTGCTCAACCATGCTGAGCATGTTGTGACGAACACAAGTTCAGGAGATACAACATGAGCCATCTTGCTCACCCCGTCGGACTTCGCAATCGCCACACCAACGTGACCAACAAGCATGCTGATCAGGTCGTTGTCATCGGGCTGCTATCGCGGATCGGCAACGCCTGCGGAGGGAAGCGGGAGGCTTGGACTTCTCCGCCGGCCGCAGGTCCCGACGGCACCTGTCCGCCAGCGCTGGCGGATGCAATCTGGGATTTCCAAACCGAGTGGCATCATCGCGGACTGCTGTCGGCGCCGGATGGCGTGGTCGACCCCGGAGGTCACACGTTGCGCCACCTGGATGCCCTGCTGAACGGCCGCTGCGGCCCCGTCATTGACGATCAGTTTCGTGACGTCCTGATGCGCATTCAGACTGACTTCCGCGGATGGGGCCGCGGAGACCAGGATCGCGCCTGCACTCGAATCCTGATACCTGCAACGGTCGGTGCGGGAGCGATCCCCAGCTTCAGTTCTGTGGTCTCGGACCCGACCCAACTTCTGACGCTGCTGTCGAGGATTAAACCGGATATCAATGGCTGGGACGTTCTGCCGCTTTTCGAGGGCGCCTCCGCCTGGCTGCGCAGCAATCGGGTTCTGTCTCAGGGTTGCGGAACGCCAACTTCGCCTAAGCCAAACGCGCCTGCCTTCGATCCCGCGCACGAAGACCCCTGTACTTGTTCCGACAGCGTCGAAATTGGGGGCCGCTGCTGGCTGAATGGCACCGTGAACTACGGCACCTTCGGCGTTATGGTGAAGTTGTGCGCCGAGGCGTTTCTGCCGGCGATTTTTCATTCTCTATTGCTGCGCTACGCGGAGGGATTGATTGCCGGTTACAAACGTATGCGGGGCAATCCGTCAGACGCCGACCTGCCGATTGAATGGACCCGGGCCACGTTCAACGGTGGTCCTGGCGCGACCCCACCCTCCACAGTTGCCGGCAATCGCGCCAATTGTGCCCGGGGATGCCGCGTCAAAGGCGACATCGTTCGCTGGGACTATGTCTGGGAGCCCGTCAAGCGCCGCGACGCTTCGGCGCTGCCTGAGGCCAGCGTCGGCGACGTCGCTCGTTGACTACGAATGCGGAGTAGCGCATTCGGAAAAGGTAGGTTTGGTGGCAGTCGTTTTACGACGACTATTCGGGTACGCTGGAGGAACTGCTGATCGACCGCCAGGAATAGATCGAAACTCAATCACCGGCTATGGGCCGTCAGGAAAACTGACGGCTTTTTGTCTTTACTTAATAATGCCGTGGCTGCAGCCACCCGTTGAAAGTACCAAGGTAATCTTGTTTGGTTCCTGACCGCCACCTACCTTGGCAACGAGGCGTCTCCTCCAACCCTCAACTCTGACTCCACGGGGTCGTCTCATGGATTTTTGTCGTGCACTCTGCAACTTCATCCGGATCGACAAGCGCTTTATCTTCTCTGCCTTGATGCTTCTGGCATTGCCGGTCCAACCCGGGCACGTACTCGCCCAGGCGCCGGCCAAAAATGCTCGCAAGATTCTGGTGCGGGTGGAACCCGAGTACCCGGATTTCTTCAGGAGTGGCCACTTCGAAGCACGCGTTTTCGCAGAGGCGACCGTGCTCCCCAACGGCAACGTCTCCCGTGTCGACATTAAAGGCGGCAGCCCGATGTTTGCTGAATTTGTCACCAAGGCGCTAATGAAGTGGAAATATGCTCCCGGACCCGCGCAAACAGTGGAGGAAGTGATCTTTCGCTTCAGCACCACTCCGCGGTAAGCTCTCACGCCTTCATCTGCTATCGGAGCACAATCGTGATTTCCGCGTGCCGCCAGCTTCCATGCATTAGAATTTCTCTTTGACTGCGGCAGGCAGTTCGCCGCAGTGGGGGTTGCATGGCTCCGACCACTCAAGCTCACGAGATCACCGCCGCTTCTCGATTGGACAATGTTCGCTACGCCATCCGCGACCTGGCCTGCGTAGCGGATGAAGTCATCGCCCAAGGACACAAAGTCCTGCCACTGAATGTCGGTGATCCGCTCAATTTCGATTTCCAGACCCCGCCACACATCGTTGAAGCCGTCTACAAAGCCATGCGCGACGGCAAGAACGGCTACGCGCCTTCGCCTGGAATTCCTGAAGCGCTTGAGGCCATTCGTCGGGAGGCGGCACGTAAGGGGATCACGACAATTCGCGATGTCTTCGTGACATCAGGCGTGAGCGAAACGGTTGATCTCTGCCTGACCGCGCTGCTGAACGAGGGTGAAGACATCCTCACACCCAGCCCCGACTATCCGCTCTACTCGGCGGTGTTATGCAAGCTGGGCATGCGCCTGAATGCATACGACTTGAACGAAGACGACGGATGGCAGCCCGAACTGGCCGACATCGAACGCAAGCTCACGCCGCACACGCGCGGCATTGTGCTGATCAATCCCAACAATCCGACAGGATCGCTGTGCACGCGGCAGATGCTCGAGCAAGTCGCGGAATTGGCGCGCCGGCACAACCTCATCGTGTTCTCCGATGAGATCTACGACAAGCTGATACTCGAGGACACGCCACACATCGCCTTCGCCTCTGTCGCGCCCGACGTGCCCTGCATTACGTTTGGTGGTATGTCAAAGAATTATCTTGTTCCCGGATGGCGCATTGGCTGGGGAATCGTCTCCGGAGATGCTGCGGCAGTGAAGACTTACACCGAGGGCGTGCATCGACTGCTACGCGCGCGGCTCTGCGCCAATCATCCCGAGCAGTATGCGATCAAGCCCGCGCTCGAGGGCCCGCAGGATCATCTCGTGGAAGTAAAGCGCAAACTGCGCTCCCGCCGCGATCTGACGCAGAAGTGGTGTGAGACCACGCCGCGGGTAAGTTGCGTGGCACCTCGTGGCGCCTTCTATGCCTACCCGCGGATCGACATCCCCGAGAGCGATGAAGTGTTTGTGAAGGAACTCATCCGAAAGAAGCATGTGATGGTGGTTCACGGTTCCGGCTTCGGCCAAAAACCTGGCACACAGCACTTCCGCATCGTCTTCTTGCCAGATGAGTCGACGCTGACGAAGGCCTACGCGGGAATTGCGGAGTTCATCCGCGAACGTTACGCAACAGCCTGATTCAGACCAACCACTGGGGAAAGTCCTTTGCCGGCGGCGATGGACGAAGTGGGGTCCAAACGCGAATCGGTCGCGACTATCAGTAAATCCCCGGCACCACCGCCGGCACCCGCTTCGCGTATTCCTCAAACTCGTCACCGGATTGCGCTTGCAGTAACTTCTCCTCGGTGCGTATCCGGATCACCATCCCGATCGCGAAGATCACACTGGCTGGGACCAGCGCGATCCAGTGCTCCGTCGCGAGCCCGGTTGCGATTAGCATCCCTGGCATGCCTGTATAGATTGGATTCCGAATGTAGGCGCAGGGTCCGACCGTGATGAGTTGATGCCCTTCGACCAGCCGTGCTCGCATGGCCCACTGCTTTCCGAGCGTGCGTACTGCGAACTCGATCAGCCAGCCTGACGCGGCCGCGATGCCCACGGTAAACACTCCGAAGATGATGCCTGAGACTCCCGACAGGGCCGCGACTGGGGGCAGGAACGGCTGTCGCGGTGGTTGAAAGAACACCATGAAATATCCAACCATCTGCAGAGAGATTCCGAGAGTGGCGAACCTGTCCCGTTTCGCCTCAGCGGCCTTCGGGGGGCGTGTGCGCAACAGGAAGATGCCGGCGAAGAAAATCCAGCACAGCATCACTCCTACGAGCGTGACCAGTGCAGTCGGACTCGGATTCGACAAGGAGGCGCCCACAGACAGCGAGCAATAGTCTATCAATCCGATTCGCATCCCGCCGAACCGGCTCGATCTCACCCAAACTTGAAATCCTCCGTGCCCCTCCGTGTCTTCCGTGGTAAGGCTCTTGACCTTTCTCTTTCTCCGCGAATCTGCTTAAATCAAACTCAGCGCAACACCGCGGGCGTGCCGGTGTTCCGTAATTTGTGGTTGATATCCATTCCCACATTCTTCCCGAGGTAGACGACGGGCCTAAATCCTGGGACGTCTGCGTCGCCATGTGCCGCGCGGCCGCTGCCGACGGCATCACGCAGATGGTCGCATCTCCGCATGCCAACGACCGTTATCACTACGATCGCGAATATATGCAGGGACTCGTCGCGCATCTGCAGCAGCTCGTGGGAGCCACGCCGAAGATCACTTTAGGGTGCGACTTTCATCTCTCGTACGAGAATCTGCAGGACGCATACGCCAATCCGACGCGGTACGTCATCGGCAACACTCACTACCTGCTCGTGGAATTCAGCAACTACAGCATCCCGCAGAATACGACCGATTCCTTTCACAAACTCGGCGATCACGGAATCACGGTTATCATCACGCATCCCGAACGTAATCCGATTCTGCGTGAAAATCTGCAGCGCGTGATCGAGTGGGCCGAGCAGGGATGCATCATTCAGATGACCGGCTCGGCACTCACCGGTTTCTGGGGCGAGACCACCCGCCGCGCGGCCGAGTGGCTGCTCGAAAGTCAGGCCGTGCATGTTCTCGCCACCGATGCCCACGATCTGGAGAAGCGCGTTCCGATTCTTTCCACCTCGCGCGATGCGGCTGCCCAGATCGTCGGCGAAGAAGTTGCAGAAGCGCTCGTTGAAGCCAATCCAGGCGCGATCGTCAACGATCAGGTTCTGCCGTTTTTTCCCCGTCCGTCGGTGACCGGCAGCTACCGAAAACGCTAAGTCCGCCAAATCGAATTTTACCCCGCACGAACAACTCGCTTGAAGGAATGCCTCACGCGGCCATTCTGAACCCCGCTGTGCCAGCATCGGGTTCCGTCCGGAGTTGGCAGGACTAGGAAAGCTCCTCGATCGGCCATGAGGGAGTTAAATCGGTTTAACTTCTTGATGTAAGTAGCTGATTACAATGTGCTTACATATCTAATTTTCCACAACCCAACGAGCATGCAACTGTTTGACCCGGCAGGCTCTGGGGGCTGATTGCACCATTCCCGGTGCACCACTCAAATCCAAAACCAGGAAACACACGTGACTTCGTTTCCTTCGTGTTCCTGTTTTTATTGGGGGCTGCCGGTCTCGCTCGTCGGCGGAGTCGAGGTGGCCGCGGGGGATGAACTCGAAGCAGGTATGGGGGATGCATTCGCGGGAGGTGTGTGCGAGGTTGGCACCGCGGAATCCGATTTCGGACGATCCGGCACCGTCGTCATCGCGCTCTCCGGATTCAGCAGATGATCATTGCTCGGTCCCAATCCAAGGCTGATCAGCGCGCGCGAATCGGGCACGGTCTTGCTCTGCCATCCGTGATCGGCTTGATACTTTCGCATGGCATCTTCGCTGGCCTGGTTCCACGTCCCTTTTGCCTCACCGCTCAGGTAATGTTCCCGGATCAGAGCTTCCTGGATGGCCAGCGCGCGTTCGGAATCGATCTTTTGTTGCCCCCGCACCTTCTTGTGAGATCGCTTGCCGCTCGTCTTGCTCGAAGACTTCTTGACCCCGGTAGAACCGCTCGAAGACGAATGCTGCTTGCTGGATGAAGTGGATGACGTCTTCTTCGTGGGTGTCGATTTTCCGGATGCAGTCGCTGCGGAGTCCTGTGGAGGTGTCCCTGCGGCCATCAGCGCGCACGTCAGGGTCAGCGCGCAAACAGCGCTCAGCTGTGCGTTACGAAACTTTGCGCCAGGACGAATCATCTCTCGAACATTGCTCCAAAAAAGAACAACCCAGCCGTTTGTGGAACCGGCACTGTCATCATCTCTGATCTTCTGCGACAGTACCAGTTCCGGCTGGGCGTCGAACCGTTACGGAAGTGTACCGGCGTCGAAAATAGTTCCGTCCTGCCGGGCCGCACCGCGCGGACGAACCAGGAAGACCACATCCTGGCCGCTCTTCATATTCGACTCGATCCGGGTAAAATCCTCTTCACTGTTCACCGGCTGCTTGTTGATCTCCAGGATGATGTCGCCGCGGGCCAGATTCACGTCCTCGGCAAACGATCCGGGCTTCACATCCTGCACAATGACGCCTTTGCCTGCGGGAATATCGAGACGATCAGACATCTCCGGCGTCACCTTGCGGACGGTCAGGCCGAACTTGCTCGGCTTGGGAGCGTTCTCGTCGTCATTCTCCTGATCCTCTCCCAGGCGTGAAGCAAAGAGTTTGGCGCGGTCAGCAATGGTGACAGTCGTTTCCTGCGGTTTTCCGTTGCGCAGGAAACCTACCGCGATCTTCGATCCCGGCTTGCGCGAGGCGATGTCCGACACCAACTCGCTGCCTTTCGTGACCTTCTTGCCGTCCACGTTGGTGATGGTGTCGCCAACTTTCAGTCCGGCCTGATCCGCAGGACTGCCGGCCACGACGCTCGAAATCGGCACGCCTGTGCCCGAACCATAGACGCGGGCAATAGCGGGATTTTCGACAGCATCGAACATGATGCCAATCGATCCTCGGGAGACTTTGTGCTCAGGTCCAGTCAACTGGTTGTAGACATCCACCACGGTCTTCGATGGCAGCGCGAAGCCGATGCCAGCATAAGCATTCGTCTCGCTCAGGATAGCCGTGTTGATGCCTATGACTTCGCCGTTCAGGTTCACCAGCGGCCCACCGGAGTTGCCGGGGTTGATGGCTGCATCTGTCTGAATGAAGGTTTGGAACTGCCGGCCGGGAACGATGTCGCGGCCCTTGGCTGAGACGATACCGGCCGTCACAGTTCCCGCCTGACCGAAGGGGCTACCAATCGCCAGAACCCAATCGCCGACTTGCATGCCGTCGGAGTTGCCCATTTTTGCCGCGGGTAACGCGTGGTCCACGTCGACTTTGATCACGGCGAGATCGGTTTCCTGATCCGTGCCGATGACTTTGGCATCGTGCTGCACGCCCGGGGGATCATCTTCAAAGCGCACGCGGATGCGGTCGGCCTTCTCGACCACGTGACGGTTGGTCAGAATGTAACCCTTGGAATCGACAATCACGCCCGAACCTAGGGAGCGTTCGCGGATCGATCCATCGCCGGGTCCCAGGCCCTGGCCGGGGCCGCCGAAAAAATGATTGAAGAAATCGTCCATGCCGCCGCTATCGTCGTCGTCGCCCGGCCCCTGGCTTGGGGCGCCGCGGCGGCGGTGCGGGTTCTTGATCGTCGATTCCGTGTTGATATTCACGACGCTCGGCTCAAGCTGCTTGGCGATTTGAGCGAAGGCCTGCGACAAAGGATTATTTGCCGGCTGGGCCGCAGGCAGGATCAGCGGGCTAGCGTCGCCCTTCTGTCCTTCTTTCCCCTTCACCTCGGAGGAAATCAGCGTTCCAATCAAAATGCCGACCGCCAAAGTCGCGAGAATACTCAGGGTGTAAGCCCAGCGATGAGTCTTCATGCGCATCCACATTGCGCCCGAATCCATATGTCTACCTTCCCTCCGATTCCCCTCAAATCCTTCTAATTATACCGATTTACCCTTCGGGCTGGAGCATTGCGCTTGACGAAGGTTCACACCTCCGAAAGTCCATGCTTGTTAGACGCACGAATGCCATAAATCGTTTTACGGCATCGAGTCAATCGGAGAGTTGACGCAGCGCAAACTGTATTCGTACCTCAGCGCGACGATGGGGTCCACTTCGGTAGCCCGGAGGGCTGGCATCAGGGCTGCGAATATCGCGACTGACGCCAATATGCCGATGGCAGCCGCTAGGGCCATGGGATCGGGAGGAGCTTACACCGTACAACATCCCCGCGAGAAGACGCCCCGAGAGCATCGCCAAAACAAAGGCCCGCCCCTAGTCCGATCGCGAACAACAGGAGGACACGGCGCAAGATCATGATCAACACATTTTGTTGGTCGGCCCCAAAGCCATGCGGACCCCAATTTCACGGGTTCGCCACCGCACGACGGATTCTTTTTCAGGACGCGCAAGGCTCGGTGGATATATCACGAAACGGTGTTTGGACGTTGTGCCGCGGTTTAGAAATGAAGGTAGGGTGCAATCTCCTCGCCAATATGGTCAAGCGTTAAGTTTTTGCAAAGGATGCGCCAGGTTCAGGAACAACGTCCGTCGTTATGGCGGGCCCGTCCCACAGTTGAAGCGGGTGTCCGGTTGGGCACAGAGTCTATTTCGCTTCGTAGACTGTCTTTCCGCCTACGACGGTGCGCAAGACCTTGGTGGCAAGGATTTTTTCCGGCGACGAGGCCGTCAGGTCGCGATCGAGCACTACGAAGTCGGCCAGCATGCCGGAAACCAGCTTTCCCTTTTCTTTCTCCTCGAACTCAGCGAACGCCGAGCCTTGCGTGTAGGCCGTAATTGCCTGATCAATCGTGATCCTCTGATCAGGAACATATTCCTGCTTGCCATTCTCGCTTTTGCGCGTGACAGCCGCATACAATCCGCGGAACGGAGTCACGGGCTCGACCGGATAGTCCGTGCCGAACGCCAGCCCCACTCCCTTGTTCAGGAAAGCCAGCCACGCGTAGGACGTTGCGGCACGCTTGGGTCCGAGGCGGTCCTGCGCCCAGCGCATGTCGGTCAGCAGATGGTTGGGCTGCATGGAGGCAATCACTTTCAACTGTTTGAATTGCGCGATCTGAGCCGGAGTAGTCACCTGGGCGTGTTCGATGCGCAGGCGGTAGTCATCGCCGCCGTTCGCAGCTTTGGCGTGGGCTTCCTTCGCGGCCTTCTCGGACTCGGCAAAAGCATCCAGCGCCATCTGCACACCCTTGTCGCCGATGGCATGAAATCCAATCTGGAAACCGGCGAGCACGCGTTCCTTGGTCATCTCGTTCAGCTTCACCGAATCGTAGCGGGGCAGGCCGGAATTCTTTGGATCGTCGGCATAGGGCTCCAGCATTGCCGCGGTGTGCGAGCCCAGCGAGCCGTCCATGAAGCCCTTCAGCAGTCCAGTGTGCAGCATCAAGTCAGATTGCGGATGGGAATCGCGCTTCTTGGTCAGGGATTCCACCGGCTCATCAAAGGGCAGCCACTCGCTGATACGTGCCGTGAGCTTGCCTTCTTTTTCCAGTTCTTCGAAGATCTGGAAATTCTCCCACGTGGGCGAATAGTCCTGACAAGAAGTCACGCCGTGCGCGGCTAGATCGGCGAGGGCGAGTTCCAGTCCCTGGCGGCGCTGCTGATGACTGGGTTTGGGCACGACTGCCAGCACCGCAGCTTGCGCCGTTTCCCGCAAAATGCCGGTGGGTTCCCCGCTCTCGTTGCGATCGATGTGTCCGCCCTGCGGATCACGGCTGGCAAGATTGACGCTGCCCAACTGCAGCGCGCGCGTGTTGGCTACGGCGATGTGGCCGTCAATTCGTACGAGAAACACAGGATGGCCTGCGGAGACCTCATCCAGATCCCAACGGGTGGGAGTGGCCTTCACCGGCCACAACGTTTCATCCCACCCCGAACCTTGAATCCATTCGCCAGCACGGGATTCCTGAACTTTGTTGGCCACGCGGGTGCGGAGTTCATCGAGCGATTTGACTCCGGTGAGATCGACGCTGAGCTTGGTCTGTCCTGCGTCATCGAGGTGCAGGTGCGCGTCGTTGAAACCAGGCACGGTGAAGCGGCCGCCGAGATCGACGACCTGTGTCTGCGGCCCTTTGAACTTGTCCATGTCGAGCGTCTTGCCTACGGCGAGAATGCGGTCTCCTTTGACCGCGATGGCTTCTTGCCGCTCGATGGAGGCAAACTGACTATTGGCGGGCACGCCAGTGTAGACGTTGGCGTGCACAAAGATGACATCGGCCTTGGGCTTGGTGTCGGCCGCGGGAGCGCTGGTCTGCCCTGTACTCATAGTCGCGAGAATGCCAACAAGCACAGCTACACCCGCACTCACATTGCCTGTCAGACTCATTCTCCCACCCCCGCCAGCGTGAGCATGGTCAGCAGGATTCGCTTCAGCCCCAGCTCGCGCCCGTTGGAATCAAACCACTCCTGCAGCGTATGCGCTCCGCCACCCGACCCGCCGCCGCCGATGGCGACCGCTTCCCTGCCCATCGAGAGCGGAATGTTGGCATCGGTGGATGCGCGCTGCACCTGTGCCGCGTTGCCCAGTTGGACATCGACGGCGCGCACGATCTGCAGAATTCGTGCGCCCGGTTGCAACTCGCCCGCCGGACGGTTTCCAATCACGACCACTTCGCAATTCACGGCCGGCCGCTTCTGCGTCGGAGAACGCATTTCGGCCGCCATGGTTTCGTCTTCGACGGCCCGGTTCAGGGCTTGACGCAAGGCCTGCTCCAGTCGCTCCATCTCGGTCATGGAGGTCGAACGAATGTCGACTTTCATGCTGGCCGACTCGGGAATCGAATTCACCGACGTGCCGCCGCGGATCACTCCAACGTTGAACGTCGTCTTCGGGGTCGCGGGCACGGTTGTGGCCGTGAACGTATCAATTGCCTTGGCCAGAATCACAATCGGATTGGGCGCGCCGAAATCGCTCCAGGAATGTCCGCCCGGCCCGCGCACGATGACTTCAAACCGCCGACTGCCGAGGGCCTCGGCGACGATGGTGTCGGCGCCCGCGCCGTCGAGCACCAGGCTGTAAGCGATCGAATCTTTCCAGCGCGGCGTGGAGAAAATGTGCCTCATGCCGCGCAGATCGCCTTCGCCCTCTTCCCCAACGTTTCCGATGAAGACAAAGGGCAGCGCATGCCGGATGCGGACCGACCGCAGCAGGGCCGCGATTCCCAGCATGGCGGCCACTCCTGCGCCATTGTCGGAGACTCCCGGGCCGTATATGCGGCTTCCCTGGTTGCGGATGGTCAGTGGTGTATTCGCGGGAAAAACAGTATCAATGTGGGCGCTCAGGGCAACGTAACGGCGCCCGAAACCAGGATGAGTGCCGAAGACGTTGCCGACATCGTCGGTGCGTACGTCATCGAGTCCGACTTCGCGGAAGCGCTCTGCCAGCCAGGCTCCCCGGGCCGACTCACCAAACGGAGGCGCCGGTATGCGCGCCATTTCCATCTGCCAGTGCAGCAACTGCGGCTCATTGGCGCGAAACCAGTTGAAGGCTGACCGCACCTCAGGCGAGGCCGCGAGCTGCGCCACTTCACGCTGCATGACCTCCTTCACGGCAGCCTGCGTCAATGCAGGGCCGGAGTCTGGCGGTTCCGCGCGCGAAAAATTGGGGCTCATGGCAGGTTAGGTCAGTGTACAACGCAGGGGAAACATCTGGACATTACCGAAGATGGAAACCGTGCGGCTGAAAGTACAAAAGCTCTGAGGAAAACAGCGTGTCCAAGTACAATTCCATGCATACCTTCGATCGTTAAGGGGCGACGATGCGAATGCGACTTACCTTCTTTCTAACGACAGTTGTCCTTTTGTTACCCAATATGGGTTATGCGCAGTCTGACCATCACCACGGTTCGCCTGAGACTCTAGGCAGCGTAACTTTCACCACCTCTTGCAAGAGCGCAGTTCAACCTCAATTTAATCGCGCCGTTGCCCTCATGCATTCGTTTCAATTTCAGAGTGCCATTGAGGGATTCGACGCCATTCTCGCAACCGACCCTTCTTGTTCGATCGCCTACTGGGGCATCGCGCTGAGCAATTGGGGTAACCCGTTTGCTGTAGGGCTCAAGTCATCGGCGCAAGTGGAGCGGGGACTTAGAGCCGTCAAGCAGGCGCGAACCGCACCCCCGAAGACAGAGCGCGAGCGTGCCTACGTCGAAGCCGTCGCTGATCTGTTTACAGACGCTGCCAACACGGATCAGCAAGCACGGAAGCTAGCCTATGAAAGCGCAATGGCGGCTCTCAGTGCTGCTCACCCTGAGGACACCGAAGCGGCGATCTTCTATGCGTTGGCTCTCGCCGCCGCTGCCGATCCGGCCGATAAGACCTA
>AR_comb_assmDRAFT_10067039_pt1 | contig 13195 bp, 6 predicted proteins | sample ArasoioldDNA_FD_10543 | JGI IMG/M metagenome (IMG submission 10543) | reverse complement strand
CCGGCAGGATGCCGGCGCTACGGTGTAGGCGCTGCGGCATAATGGTGCGGTGCGAAGCGGTTGCTTCGTGCATCCAAGAGGACATGACAGCTGAAGGAAATCCCGCCCGCGTGCAAGTCATTCATTCCGAAGCCCGGCCTCACGAGTCGGAGGAACTGAAGCAGTGGCTGGGAGAACTCATATCGCGCAACGGGAGCGATCTGCTGCTGGTGCCACATGCGCCAGCGTCGATCCGGATTGAAGGAGCGTTATCCACGATTGGCGACAGGGCGCTCACGGGTGAGGAGATTGAGGCGGCTGTGCTGCCTGCGATGGCGGCGCACGCGCGGGAAGAATATCAGCAGTACGGGATCGCGGACTCATCGTATCGAGTGGAAGGGCTGGGGAGATTTCGCATCAACCTGCACCGGGAGCGCGGACGGGCGGCGGCGACGGTGCGCGCGCTGCCTTCCAGAGTACCTTCTCTTGGAGAACTGCATCTGCCGGCGGGAGTCGGGGCGCTTGCCAATCTGCAACGCGGATTGGTAATCGTGGGCGGAGCAACGGGCTCGGGAAAAACTACAACTCTGGCGGCGCTGGTGAATGAGATCAATCAGCGAGATGCGCGGCATGTGGTCACCATTGAAGATCCGATCGAGTATGAACACACGCACAACAAGAGTTTGATTGAGCAAGTGGAAATCGGAATTGATGCGCCGGACTTCCCTACCGCTCTGCGGGCCGCGATGCGGCAGGCGCCGGACGTGATTGTGGTGGGAGAGATGCGGGATTCCGAGACGGCACGCATTGCCCTCTCAGCGGCTGAGACGGGGCATCTCGTGTTCACGACGCTGCATACGACTGACGCGGCATCAACGGTATCGCGCATCGCGGATTCGTTCCCGCAGGAGCGGCAGCATACGGTGAGGGCAGAGATGGCGATGGCGCTGGCGGCGATGCTGACTCAGACGCTGATCCCGAAGCGTAGCGGTGGAAGGGTTCCCGCAGCAGAGTTGTTAATTGTGGGATATGGAGCGCGGCAGCATATTCGCAAGAATGCGCTGCAGCATCTGCATCAGGAGATTACGATCACGCGCAAGCAGGGGTCGTTCACGCTGGAGGAGTCGCTGGCACAGTTGGTGTTTCAGCAGGATCTGGCGCGCGAGGATGCGATGACGCGGGCACTTCATGCGGAGGATCTGGATACACTGCTGAAGGCGAAGGGATTCTGAATGCATCGGCTCTCACGGATGATTCTGCCCACTTCCGCCCGGCGGTGAGAGACAGTAACAACCACCACGCAGGACACGGACGTTAACAGAGAATACTTAGTTCCGCATCAATCCCAGATTGGAACATCTGGGGGCGATCCCTCTCGCCCGAGAAATAATCGCCCCCTTTCCCTCAAATCCCAGTGAGGGAAAAGACCACTGGCAGTAAGACTTCGCCAAACGCTGCTGGTGAGCAACGACAAGAATCCAAATGAAGCAGAGTATCGGTCAGCGATAACGTCCAGATAAATGACTACCGACACATAACAGGCTGATTGAAATCACTGACTATTCCGATTGAGATGTTCTTGAGTCACTCGACGGCCCGATGAGACCTGACTGTTACACATAGTATAACTGCTAACTTAGACAGCGACTTAGATGCGACGTGTGAGTTCCCGCACAGACAAGGCACCAACACTTATGTGATTACAATCACTCATGAATGTGCAGATACCCCTTAGAAAATCGATTTTTCTTGACAGTGGCGATTCGTGCGTCGTAACACATAATTGGATTAACAGATGTGATGTTCCCAGCGTCACGCTCGAGGTCTATTCGGGCACACGATAATCCCTGGAGGCTGGAAAATGAATCTACTCTCATCCTTCGCGGGTCACGACCGACTTATGAAAAGGTTTGACCTTCGAGTGATAGTTCTCTTCTTACTCATAGTCGTGGCATTTAGCTCCATTTCACTCGCGCAAGAGGCGACGATCGTAGGTACCGTCACAGACTCGACTGGAGCGACGATTCCTAATGCATCGATCACCATCACCAACAGCGACACCGGAATTACCCGGATGATTGCGACGGGCGCGGACGGACAATATGTGGTACCAGATCTTCACATTGGGCACTACGTCGTAAGAGCACAGGCCACTGGTTTCAAAACCGAGGATCGGAAGGATCTTCTGCTCCAGGTTGGAGATCGAACCCGTGTTGATTTCAGCTTGCAAGTCGGCAACACGCAGGAAACGATCACCGTCGAAGCCAATGCGGTGGCCGTGCAAACTGAGTCGGGCGAAGTGAGCAGCATGGTTACAGCGAAACAGGTCAGCGACCTTCCCACGAATGGACGGACGCTTTATAACCTGTACGCGCTGACACCGGGGGCAGTCAGTCTGCAAGGAGACAACATCGGCCCGACCGCGGTCAGTGGCGACAATAACGTCAGCATCAACGGGGGGCGCATTGGACACAACCTTTTGTTGATCGATGGCGGTGAGAACGCGGACCGGGGCGGCAGCCAGGCGAGCGTCGCGCCGTCTCTGGAATCCATCGGCGAATTCCGCATCAATACGTCCAACTACGGAGCGGAATATGGGATGGCCGGGGCCAGCACGATCACCGAAGTGGTGAAGTCCGGCACCAAGGACTACCACGCCAGCGCATGGTGGTTCGGGCGCAATGATGCTTTCGATGCCCGCAACTACTTTAACCGGCCTCCAGCAAAGGTAGCCGAACTGCGTTACAACCTGTTTGGGTTTAACGGGGGCGGTCCGGTTGATTTCTGGCAGAAAGAACACAAGACGTTCTTCTTCTACAACATGGAATGGCGGCGGCTGATTCAGGGACAGTTACTGAATCAGACGGTTCCGCTGGCGAGCTCATATCCGAATGTCGATGGCGATGCGGTTTTGCCAGACAGCTATAACGGCAAGACGCTGGACATTGCAGTTCCGACCGGGATTGCGAATTTCGGAGCAAACTGCTCAGCCGCCGTTTTGGCGACTCTGATTCCGGGCAAACCATTCCCGAACAACACAATTCCGTCATGTCTGATTGATCCCAATGCGGCGATGCTGCTGACGGCAGGCGGCAACTACGGCGGCATCTTCCCGACACCAAACGTCGGAGCGCACTTTGTTGGAGGCAACAACGTTCCGACGATGGTGCGCGAAGAAATCGTGCGGGTGGATCACACCTTCAACAGCAAATTCTCAATTTTCGGACACTGGGTTAACGATCACATTGCACAGAACTATGGAACCACAATGTGGGGCGCTGACAACGTTCCGTCGATCGGCAACACGTTCGGCAATCCCGCATACAGTGCCGTAATCCACACCACGCACGCGATTAATGCGAACCTGTTGAATGAGATTTCGTTCAACTATGACGGCAATCGCATTAACATCACTCCACTGGGATTGGTCTCGGCGCCGGATGCCTTCCAGTTCAACCGGCTATTCAGCGGAGAAAATGCGCTGAACCGGATTCCGCAGATCGCACTGGGTGGGATTACCGGAGCGACCTACACGGCTGCCTGGACGCCCTGGAAAAACACCGCGAATGATTATCAGATTCGGGATGATGTTTCGTGGACGAAAGGCGCGCACCAGTTGAAGTTCGGCTTCAGCTGGATGACCTACAAGAAGGTCCAGTCCTACTTCACGACGACCGAGGGACAGTTCACGTTCAACGGTTCGTTTACAAAACCGGCGGGGTGCGTTGGCAGCGACACAGTCAGCTGCGGGTACGACTTTGCCGACTACCTGCTCGGCTATTCGAACCAGTATGTAGAGAACGCGGTGCAGGACCAGGGCCACTGGAATAACGTCAACTGGGGCATTTACGCGCAGGATAACTGGCGCGCGACGAACCGGCTGACGTTGAACTTTGGACTGCGCTGGGACGGCATGCCGCACACCTACGAAGCCAATCATCAATCAGCGAACTTCTATCCCAACTTGTACAACCAGTCTCTGACGCCAACGTGGGACGATGCAGGCAACATTTGCAGTGGACCCACGGATCCAGGTTGCACGGCAGCGAGCCCCGGTCTAGGCACGAGCCCAAATCCAATTTTGGCGGGAATCCCCTTCTATGCCAACGGTCTGGGTATTGGCGGCGTGAATGGAGTTCCAAAGGGCCTCGTGAACGACACTTGGAAGAACTTCGGCCCGCGGTTTGGCTTTGCATATGACCTTACCGGTCAAGGCAAGACCATCGTGCGTGGCGGATTCGGTGTGATGTTCGACCGCGTACAGGGCAACGACATGTACAACGGAGCGGGAAATCCGCCGATGAACGCAAGTCCTACTCTCAACAGCGTGTCTTTGTCGAACCCCGGTCTTAACGTAACGACTGGAGATACGATCACAGCAGCGAACCTGCCGATTCTGCCTCTTGGAATCACAGGAATCCTGTCGGAGAACTACAAGCTGCCCACCACCTATCAATACAGTGCGGGCGTGCAGCAGTCACTGGGAAAGAAGACGGTTCTGTCGCTGTCGTATGTGGGCAGCCAGGGCCGTCACCTGAGCTACGCAGAGGAAATCAATCTGCCACCGTACGAGGACATTCCATCGCTGATCGCGACGAACAATGCCGGCATCAACCAACTGTACGGCTATCCCGGCTATGGCGCGATCCGCGTGTACACGAACGGGGCCAACGGTCACTACAACGCATTCCAGAGCGAGATTCATGGGCAGTTGACTCGGGATCTATACGCGCAGGTTGCGTATACCTATTCCAAGGCGATTGATCCAAACGTGGGCGGCACTGGAAACGGTGGGGACCTTAACAACATCACCAATCCGTACGTGGGATGGAAGTTCGATGTAGGACCGTCCTCGTACGACCGGACGAATGTTGCGTTCATCAACTTTGTCTACGAGTTACCAATTTTCCGGAACTCGAGCGACAAAGTGTTGAAAGCTACTCTCGGCGGATGGCGTCTGTCTGGGATCGTCAACTTTGTCTCGGGCGCGCCTCTAAATCTGGGCGTAACCGGCAGCAACGTAGCCAGCGTGATCCAGAACTCGGGCAACCGGCCGAACCTGAACGGATCGATCACCTATCCGAAGACGGCGGCTCACTGGTTCAACCCGTCCGTATTCTCGGTGCCGACAGGAGTTGGGACCGATATTTACGGGAACCTAGGGTTCAACGCCCTGCGTGGTCCGGGACGGCAGAACTGGAACCTATCATTGTTCAAGAGCTTCATGATCAATGAAGCTCGCGGCACACGCTTTGAACTGCGTGCTGACGCGTTCAACACGTGGAATCACACACAATTCCACGGAGACGTGAATACTGGTGGTATCAGCCTGAATGCCGGTGCCGGAGACTTCGGTGCAGTGACGTCCGCGTTTGATCCGAGAGAATTCCAACTGGGAGCGAAGTTCGTGTTCTAGCTCCTTGTCAAGATTTTCTTAACCCGCCCGCAGCGGAAACGCTGCGGGCGACTTTTTGCAAGAACCTTCCCTGCTCAGGATGACAGCGCTCTTGCCGTTGCTGGATTACCAAGCGGTCAGGTTCACCTGATCCAGCCACACGTTGTATGCGACTGGTGGTTGCGCCATATCCATCTGGAAGGCCGCATCGATCTCCTCGAGCGTCCAGATCTGGTTGTCGTAGTACGTGTCTACGTTGTAGGTCTGGTCTCCGACTTGCAGGCTGACGTAGTGCATCTGTTCGCCCATGCGCTCAACCGTCCAGACAAGGTGGATCCATTGATTCGCCGGGAAGGGATTGCAGGGAACATTCGTCGGATGCCAGCGACCGACTCCGGCGTCCCAGATATCCCAAACGGGCGGAGTCTCCCCTTTGAAATTGCATTCCGAGCCCCAGACCCATCGCCGGCCTCCGAAGGCTTGATTCAGGTCGAACTCGAGAGCTTGCGGACCGGTGGGATTATCGATGTAAAAGTAAAGGTCGTATACGAAGTGGCTGACGTTCTCTCCGCCAGCAACAGCGTTGAAGTAAAGCATGTTCGAATACCCGTTTGGGCCGCTCATGGTGAACATGGCGGACTTGCCGTCCATGGCGGGAGAAGACTGGTTTTCCGTCATCGTCGAGGTGGGAGGATTTTTGTTTCCGGCGGCACAGAGTTGTCCATCCCGGCCTGACCCCGCGGGAAAAACTGCCGAGCAGGATTGCCATCCGGGCATGGCCTGGATTCCGCTGATCGTTGTCTGGGCGGCCTGGGAAGTCACGGTTACGTTCACGAGCGTGTCGGAGATGAATCCCTGATTGTCTTCGGCCATGACTTCAATTTTGTGCTGACCGGGAGCCAGAAAGATCTGGGTGTCCATCGAGTTGGTGAATGTGAAATAGACCGCCAGTTTGTCGACGTAAACGCGCATGAAGAAGAGCGGGTTCTTCGGACTGGCGTTGGCCACGACGTGCATTGGAGATGTGACGGTGCTCTGATCCACTGGAGAAGTGACGGAAAGGGGAAAGTTATTCGATCCGTCCGGGTATGGGGGATCGCAGGTCGACACCGGAGGATCACAAGCGGGAGGCGCAGGCAGAATGCTGGTACTTGGAGACCAGGTGATTGGGACGGGAGGCGTAGCAGGATAGCTTGGCTGAGTTGGCGTTGCGGGAGGCTGGTTCATGTTCCCGCTGCTGCCGCATCCGGTGGTTAGCAGAGCAAGGCCTAAAACAATAAGGATCGAACAGAGTGCCGCCGCCTTACAGACGGCCGGTCCAATTGCGCACATTCACCAACCTCCAGAGACTCGGAAATCGCCTTACGCAGAATCTAGCCGGAAGCGGCGAACCATTCGTCACACAATCACGCAGGCCTTTTAAATATGAGGTTTGTAGATCTTCGGGAACAATCGGGAAGAACCCTGAGAACGCGGGGGAATGTCTGATTCCGGACAGTTGAGTCCGGCTGCGGACGCGCTCTCGTTTCATAAACGAGAGCATCGCATTGTAGAGACAGGGTTTAGAGCTTTAGCAATCCGGTCCTTAAGGTGCTGGCGAGCATTTTGCAGTGTGGGGGAGAGGTCTCTCAACATGAAGAAAACCGAGCGGGTGCGGCAGGTTGTTGCGGGTGTTTTGTCTGAGACAGAAGTAAGACAGCAGATAGAGAAAGGTTGGAAGCTTGTAGCAGTTGAATGGGAGCGCGAGGTTGAAACCGTTGAGGAACCGTTGCCGGTGGAAGTGCCCTTCGGGCTGCGGGTCTCTCCGGAGACGCAACGCCTGGAAGAGGACGGCAATGAGCGGGAGACCCTATTTCAGATGATGGAGTTGATCGTTCAGGAAGGATCGTATACACGCATCGCCTCCGAACTCAACCGTCGGGGATGTCGTACGCGCGAGGGGGAGAGGTGGACTCCAATATCCGTTTTCGAAATGCTGCCCCGGCTGATTGAGGTAGGGCCGCATTTGTTCCGGAGCGACGAGTGGGAGAAACGGAAGCAGCAGACGGTGGCTCGGTAGTCCTCTAGGTCTCGGGTCCTGGGTCTTGCGCCCTCGGTCTTCGGCCTCTGGAATCCCTTGAAAATTACGCCCAGTATGTTCTATCCAGGCTGCGGTATTGGATGGCTTCAGCGATGTGCTTGGGCTGCAGGTTCGCGCTGTCTTCGAGATCGGCAATCGTGCGCGCGACTTTGAGGATGCGGTCATGAGCCCGCGCACTCAAGCCTTGTTGGGTCATGGCGCGCTCGATAAGGCGCTCGCAGTCGGCGGAGAGTTCGCAGAACGTACGGATGTGGCGTGAGCTCATCTGGGCGTTGCAGTAGAGTTTCTGACGGGAGTTGGCGAATCGTTCGAGTTGTTTCTGGCGCGCGCGGACAATTCTTTCGCGGATCTTAGCCGAAGCTTCCGGATCGACCCCCGAGCGCATCTCTTTATAGTTCACAGCCGGGACGTCGATGTGGATATCGATACGGTCCATCAGCGGGCCGGAGATTTTCGAAATGTAGCGCTGGATCATGGGCGGCGTACATTGACAGTCGCGGGTGCGGTCATTGTGGAATCCGCAAGGGCACGGGTTCATGGCGGCCGCGAGCATGAAGCGTGCCGGAAACGTCAGCGACATGGAGGCGCGGGCTATGCTCACGGTACCGTCCTCAAGAGGCTGGCGGAGCACCTCCAGAACGTTGCGGGGAAACTCCGGCAGCTCGTCCAGAAACAATAGACCGTTATGAGCGAGTGAGACCTCGCCGGGGCGCGGAATGACTCCGCCACCGATCAATCCGGCATCAGAGATTGTGTGATGGGGGGAGCGATAAGGACGGGTTCCTACTAGTCCGTTCTTCTGATCGAGCACTCCTGCAACGCTGTGAATCTTGGTCGTCTCCAGCGCTTCTTCGAAGGTAAAGGGGGGCAGGATGGTGGGCATGCGTTTTGCGAGCATCGTCTTGCCCGATCCCGGCGGACCGATCATCAGGATGTTGTGTCCCCCGGCGCAGGCGATCTCAATGGCGCGCTTGGCGGTCTGCTGTCCGCGAACATCTTTGAAGTCGACGAAGAACTGTTGCGACTCGCGCAGGAGTGAGTCGCTGTCGGCCTTGATGGGCGCGATGCCGTTGCCTGAGTTCACGAAGTGGATCACGTCGAGCAGGGACCGTACGGGATAGACATCGACACCGCCCACCATGGCAGCTTCTTTGGCGTTCGCCTCGGGCACGACCATGCGCGAGATCTTTCGACCGCGGGCCTCGATCGCAATGGGCAGAGCGCCACGGACGCCCCGAACTCCGCCATCCAACGAGAGTTCCCCGACGAAAAGGCAATCAGGAATGTCCTTCTTCGTCAGGCCGCCATAGGCTCCGACGATTCCGAGCGCCATAGGCAGGTCGAATCCGGAGCCTTCCTTCTTTATGTCGGCGGGAGCCAAGTTGATTGTGATCTGAGTGGGCGGGATGTCATAGCCGCAGTTCTTCAGGGCTGCGCGTACACGGTCGCGGCTCTCGCGTACTGCGGCGTCGGGTAGACCGACGGTGTGAAAATGGTCCTGGTCTGTCTTAATGCCGGAGCAGTCAACCTCGACCTGGATGATGTTGGCATCGATCCCGTAAACGGCAGCGCTGAGAGTCTTATAGAGCATGCGGGCAGGACTTCGCAGTTACTTCCCAGGCCTCGGAAAGCAGGGGCTTTTTCGAGGCAGACCAGAGCCTCAGACTTCTCCTAAGAGTCCGGCTACCCAAACTAAATTGTTGCGGATCCAGAGGCTGTGACGGATGTCACTTTGGGCTGTGGAAAAATCCAGTTAGTGCAGAAATGGAACTTCGGATAACAAAATCACCGGAATTCTGAAGTTCCTTTGTGACGACAAGTCGCCTTCCCATTCACAGTAACCTACGAATGCTTACTGTGGTCCCTGACCGACGGAGCACGCGTTGTCAACAGACAAGGTTGTTTCCGCGTTATCGCGCACGATAGGATGGCTTAGCTCAGTACAGATCCGTCTCGAATGACCGCAGATTTGTCGCAGACCCCGCGAACCCCACGCGAACCCGGAACCCTGGAAAAAGAAGAGTCGCAACTTTGGCGCTGGATCCTGGGCTTCATGCTGCTGCTGGCGGTTGCCCTAACCGTTCTGCTGTGGGAACGATTGGACACCATCCCATATCAACTTCGGGCGATCCCGATCGGTGTGCTCGTGCTTTCGATCCTGTTCGCGGTCTATGCGTATGGCCGGCGGCAGGAGGTCAGCGAACTCAAGGGGTTGCTGCGCGGCCTGCAGGATCACGTCGGGGCCGCGCCGTCAGAGGAGCAACTTGATCAGCTCAGCCAGGTCATCATGCGCTCGCAGCGCAATTTTAAGGAGCTGATCGACTCTCTGGATGACCCGGCCTGCGCAGTGTCGTTGGACGGAACCGTGCGCACCGTCAACCGGCGCGTGGCTGAGCTGACGGGCCTTTCCTACTCACAGTTGGTTGGAAACAAAGCATATGACTTGCTTGACGAACCCGCGCGGGAGGATGTGGAGCGTGGCCTAGGACGATTCCTTGAGAAGAAACGCTGGGCCGGGACCGTGAAGGTGCGTCTGAAGAATAGTTCCCGGCCTTTCTATTTTGACTGCGTGGTGAATGGAATCCTGAAGGGCGATGAGGTTGTGGGGGCCAGCATTCTGGGGCGGGATATCACCGAGCAGCGCGAGAAAGAACTGCGTTTCACAGAACTGTTCGAGACCCTGCAGGAGGGAGTTTACTTCAGCACGCCTGAAGGACAGCTGCTCGATGCGAATCCGGCACTGGTCAGCATGCTGGGATACATGGAGAAAAAAGAACTGCTCTCGGTGGAACCCGCAGCGTTGAACTTCGATGCAGGGGCGACGGTGCTCGGGCGCGCAGTGGACGATCGCGGTGGGGTGCGCACGCGCGAGGTCAAACTTCGGAGAAAAGACGGTAAGGCCGCGATCTTTCTGGATTCGTCGCGGGCAGTGTGGGATGCGGCGGGCAACATCATTCGCTACCAGGGAACGCTGGTCGATATCACGGAAAAGCGGAATATGGAGCGGCAGATCGCACTTCAGGAGGAGTTCCGCGGCCGGCTGCTGGAGAGCTTCCCTGACCTGATTCTTGTGGTCGACCACGACGAGCGCTACACGTTTGTCAGCTCACGGGCGCAGGCCCTCATCGGCTATCAACCGGAGGAGATGCTGGGCAAGAAAATCTCGGAACTGGAGGATCACTCTCCCGATCTCGTGTCGTTGTACCGGACCCTAATATCGGGGGAGCAGGCATTTGGAGCGGCGGAGTATGGGAGCCGGCACCGCGACGGAAGCGGCCGGACGATGCGCGCATCGGGCAGCCAGCTGGTAGATGCCGATGGACAGATCAGCGGCGTCATTTTCTCTTTGCGTGACATCACAATCGAGCGGAAGCTGGAGCAGCAGATCGTGGAGAGCGAGCGACTGGCGGCGATGGGAGCCATGATCGGCGGCGTGGCACATGAACTCAACAATCCGCTGACCAGCATCCTGGGCGTGAGTGAACTGTTGCAGGACACGGAGACCAACGAGACTGCGCGCAAGCAGCTTGGCATTCTGCAGCAGCAAGCGCGGCGAGCGGCCGAAATCGTGCAGAACCTGACTTACTTCTCACGGCCGCCTGCGCCGGGAAAGAGCCGGATCAGCCTGGCGGAAGTTGTCGAGCGGACGCTGAATCTGCACGCGTACTCCCTGCGCAAGAACAACATCACGGTGGACTTTCTGAAAGAGGCGGGAATGCCGTACGCGCTCGGGGATCAGCACCAATTGATGCAGGTATTCCTGAACTTGATTGTGAATGCGGAGCAGGCGATCCGGGAGGCGCGGGACAAAGGGACGCTGCGGATTCGCATCGGAAAAGGCGACGGTACGCTGTGGGTAAGCTTTCAGGATGATGGGCCGGGCATCTCGAAAGAAAATATGGCAAGCATCTTCGATCCGTTCTATACGACGAAGCGGCCGGGGCGCGGTACGGGACTGGGATTGAGTATCTGCAAGTCGGTGATGAAGGAACACAACGGAACGGTAGAGGCTGCGAACTCTCCGGATGGCGGGGCGGTATTTACGGTGACACTGCCGGTGGCGGGAGTGCACTGACGCGTTTGTCGTCAGCGGTTTTGCCGTCCTGCGTGGCGTCTTTCAGCCGTGAAGGACGTAGGCAAAACTCGCCAGCAGCATCGACGCTACCGACGATTACACAGGTCCTTCGCTTCGCTCAGGATGACAACCAAGGGATGGTGATTCTAGCGTTCGACGGCCATGGCGACGGCGTTTCCTCCACCTAGGCACAGAGCGGCGATGCCTCGTTTCACGTCGCGGCGGATCATTTCATAGATCAGCGTTACTAGAACTCGAGCGCCACTGGCGCCGATGGGGTGACCGATGGCGACCGCTCCTCCGTTCACATTTACTTTGTCGGGGTTCAGTTTCAGTTCGCGCATCACGCCCAGCGCCTGCACCGAGAATGCTTCGTTGAGTTCGTAGAGATCAACGTCTTCGTTCTTCCATCCGGTCTTCTGCCAGATCTGCTGAACTGCACCAACCGGCGCCATCATGACCCATTTTGGTTCAACGCCGCTGGTGGCCTGGGCGACGATGCGAACCAGAGGCTTCGCTCCGAGTTCTTGGGCTCGCTTCGCGCTCGTGACGACCAGGGCCGCAGCGCCATCATTCACTCCGGGGGCGTTGCCCGCCGTTACCGTCCCGTCTTTCTTGAATGCAGGCTTCAGTGCGCGGAGAACTTCGATCGTGGTGTCTTCGCGCGGGCTTTCGTCTTTGTCGAAGATCGTGGGTGCCGCGCCTTTCTTCTTCGCCGGAATCTCAACTGGAACAACCTGCGACTTGAAGCGGCACTCTTTTATGGCCGCGACCGCTTTGCGATGTGAATTGACGGCAAACTCGTCCTGTTCTTCGCGTGTGATGCCGTACTTCTCCGCTACGTTCTCGCCGGTGATGCCCATGTGGTAGTCGTTGTAAATATCCCAGAGTCCGTCGTGAACCATGGAATCGATCACCTGCGCGTTGCCGAGACGATATCCTTTGCGCGCTTGCGGGAGAAGATATGGAGCGTTGGTCATCGACTCCATGCCACCCGCAACGACGATCGAACTGTTTCCTGTCTGCACCGCTTGCGCGGCGAGCGCAACAGATTTCAATCCGGAGCCGCACACCTTGTTGATTGTCATGGCACCTGTCGCCGGACTGAGTCCGCCGAAGATTGCAGCTTGACGCGCGGGATTTTGTCCGAGTCCGGCGGAGACGACGTTGCCCATGATGCACTCGTCGATTTGCGCGGGATCGAGGCCTGCGCGTTTAACGGCTTCGCGCACAACGATTGCGCCGAGTTGCGGCGCGGTGAAATCGCTAAGGCTTCCCTGGAACTTTCCAACGGGAGTACGACAGCCGGAGATGATGACAGTATCGTCAAAAGAGGCCATAGATCGGGCTCCTCACGAAGATTTCGCTTCGTCATTATAGATGAGTGGACGCGGTAGTTGGCTTCATGCGAAGTGCGGAGTTCGACGTCGTTGCAACGATCGCAGCGACTTGAATGTGATGCGTTGAGATCGTGGATAGATCCGATCATGATTGATTCGTCATACGGAGAATCGCAAGGCGTCGAGCAAGTGTCGAAAAAAAACAGTTGACTTTCGTCGAAGAAATTATCGCTTCGTGACTTTGGTGCCACAACTTGCGCGGAGTGATCATCATTTTTCTCTTGACTTCATTTTTCAATAACTCTATACATCAACTAGTTGCAGTA
>AR_comb_assmDRAFT_10055521_pt1 | contig 13196 bp, 5 predicted proteins | sample ArasoioldDNA_FD_10543 | JGI IMG/M metagenome (IMG submission 10543) | reverse complement strand
ACCGTGGCGTTCGTGGTCGTGCCGAGGTTGACGACGAACGTCTCGGTCGGCTCGTTCAGCGTGTCGCCGAGCACGGGCACGGTGATCTGCTGGCTGGTCGTCCCCGGAGCGAAGGTCAAGGTGCCGGCCGTCGTCGTGTAGTCCGTGCCCGCCGTGGCGGTGCCGTTGGCGGTCGTGAAGGCGACGGTGGCCGGCAGCGCGGTCGCGCCGGTCAACGTGACGGTGAAGACGGCGTTGGTCGCGCCGGCGTCGCCTTCCGTCGCCGTGACATCGCTGATCGCCAACGTCGGCGCCGCGTCGTCGTTGGTGATGGTGCCGAGGCCCAGCGAGTTGTCGATCGTCGCGTTCGTGGCGTTGGTGAGCTCGACCAGGAAGGTCTCGTTCGCCTCGAAGACCGTGTCGCCGACCACCGCGACGGTGATCAGCTGGGTCGTGGCGCCCGGCGCGAACGTGATGGTGCCGGACTGCGCGGCGTAGTCACCGGGGGCGACCGCGGTGCCGTTGGTGGTCGCGAAGTTCGCCGTCACCACCTGGCCGGAGGCCGTCGAGAGGCTCACGGTGAAGACGGCGCTCGTCGTGCCGGTGTTGCCCTCCGTCACGGTCACTTCGTCGACGATGGTGATCGCGGGGGCCGGGTCGTCGTCGGTGATCGTGCCGACGCCCTGCCCGTCGGTGATCGTCGCGTTGGTCGGAGTGCTCAGATTGACGAGGAACGTCTCGTTGGCCTCGTCCAGCGTGTCGCCCAGCACCGCGACCGTCACCTGCTGCGCCGTCGAGCCGGCGGCGAACGTGATCGAGCCGGTCGCCGTCGTGTAATCCGCGCCCGCGAGCGCGGTGCCGTTGGCGGTCGTGAAAACGACGGTCGCCGGCAGCGCGGTCGAGCCCGTCAACGTGACGGTGAAGATCGCGTTGGTGGTCCCGCTGTTGCCTTCGGTCACGGTGACGTCGTTGATCGCGAGGGTCGGCGCGGTGTCGTCGTTCGTGATGGTGCCGACGCCCTGCCCATCGCCGATGGTCGCGTTCACCGGGTTGTTGAGGTTGACCAGGAAGGTCTCGTTGGTCTCGAAGACGAGCTCGCCGGCGACGGCGACGGTGATCTGCTGGGTCGTGACACCCGGCGCGAACGTCAAGGTACCCGCTTGCGCCGCGTAGTCGGCCGGCGCGGTCGCGGTCCCGTCGGTGGTGGCAAAGCCCACCGTGACCGGCTGGCCCGAGCTGATCGAGAGGCTCACGGTGAAGACGGCGTTGGTCGTGCCGGCGTTGCCTTCGGTCACCGTGACGTCGCTGATCGAAATCGTCGGCACCGCGTCGTCGTCGGTGATCGTGCCGGTCCCTTGACCGTCCGTGATCGACGCGCTCGTCGGCCCGCTCAGGATGACCGTGAAGGTCTCGGTGGGCTCGGCGATCGTGTCGCCGAGCACGGCCACCGTGATGAGCTGGGTCGTCGTGCCGGGCGCAAAGGTCAGGGCGCCGCTCGTCCCGGTGTAGTCGCTGCCTGCGGTGGCCGTGCCGTTGGCGGTGTTGAAGGTGACGACGGCCGGCAGCGCGGTCGCGCCGGTCAACGTAACGGTGAAGATGGCGTTGGTGGTTCCGCTGTTGCCCTCAATCACCGTGACGTCGTTGATGGCCAGCGTCGGAAGGTTGTCGTCGTTGACGATCGTGCCGAGGCCCTGCCCGTCGGCGAGCGTCGCGTTGACAGGGTTGGTGAGGTTCACCTGGAACGCTTCGGTCACCTCGAGCACCGTGTCGCCCGTGACGGCTACCGTGATCTGCTGGCTGGTGACGCCGGCCGCGAAGGTCAACGTCCCGGTCTGGGCCGTGTAGTCACCCGGCGCCACCGCGGTGCTGTCAGCGGTCGCGTAGTCGACGGTCACGGTCTGGCCGGACGGCGTCGACAAGCTCACGGTGAACACGGCATTCGTCGTGCCGGTGTTGCCCTCGTCCACGGTGACGTTGCTGATGCTGAGGGCCGGGGCGGCGTCGTTGTCGGTGATGGTGCCCACGCCCTGCGGATCGCCGATCACCGCGTCGGTAGCGCCGCTCAGGTTGACGAAGAACGTCTCGTTGGCCTCGTCCAGCGTGTCGCCGATCACCGGCACCGTGATCAGGGCCATCCCGATGCCCGGGAAGATCGTCAGCGTGCCCGTAGTCGCCGTGTAGTCGGCGCCCGCGGTGGCGGTGCCGTTGGCGGTGGCGAAGTTGACGACAGCCGGCAAGCTGGTCTGACCGCTGAGCATCACGGTGAAGAACACGTTCTTCGTCCCGGAATCGCCCTCCGCGATCGTGACGTCGGAGATGGTCAGGATCGGCTGGCCCTCGTCGTCGACGATGCTGCCGATGCCCTGGCCGTCGGTGATGGCCGCGTTGGTGGCGCCGCTCAGGTTGACCAGGAAGGTCTCGCCGGTCTCGGTCACCACGTCACCCAGGACGGCCACGGTGATCTGCTGCGTCGTGGTGCCGGGCGCGAAGATCAACGTCCCCGACGTCGCGGTGTAGTCCGAGCCGGCGGTGGCGGTGCCATCGGCCGTCGTGAAATTGACGGTGGCCGGCAGCGCGGTCGCGCCCGTCAAGGTGACGGTGAAGATCGCATTGGTGGTCCCGGCGTTGCCCTCGGTGACCGTGACGTCGTTGATCGCCAGGGCCGGCGCGGTGTCGTCGTTGGTGATCGTGCCGACGCCCAGCCCGTCCGCGACGGTCGCGTTGACGGCGCTGGTCAGGTTCACCTGGAACGTCTCGGTGGCCTCGAAGACCACATCGCCCACCACCGCGACGGTGATCTGCTGCGTGGTCACGCCCGGCGCGAACGTCAACGTGCCGGCCAGCCCCGCGTAGTCGCCCGGCGTCAGCGCCGTGCCGTTGGCGGTCGCGAAGTCCACCGTGACCTGCTGGGCGCTCGGCGTCGACAAGCTCACCGTGAAGACGGCGTTCGTCGGGCCCGCGTTGCCCTCGACCACCGTGACGTCGTTGACCGAGAGGGTCGGCGCGCCGTCGTCATTGGTGATGGTGCCGAGACCTTGTCCGTCGGCAATCGTCGCGTTCGTCGGCGTCGTCAGGTTGACGAAGAACGTCTCGTTCGGCTCGCTCAGCGCATCGTCGAGCACCGGGACGGTGATCAGCTGGCTCGTCGTGCCGGGTGCGAAGGTCAGCGTCCCGCTGACCGTTGTGTAGTCGGAGCCTGCGATCGCGGTGCCGTCGGCCGTGGAGAAGTTGACCGTGGCCGGAAGCGCAGTCGCGCCCGTCAAGGTGACGGTGAAGATGGCGTTGGTGGTCCCGGCGTTGCCCTCGGCGATCGCGACATCGTTGATCGCCAGAGTCGGCGCCGCGTCGTTGTCGGTGATGGTCCCGAGGCCTTGCCCGTCGACGATGCTCGCGTTGATCGCGTTCGTCAGGTTGACGAAGAAGGTCTCGTTGAGCTCGAACGCGGTGTCGCCGGTGACTGCGACCGTGATCTGCTGGCTCGTCGTCCCCGGTGCGAACGTCAAGGTGCCGGACGCCGCTGTGTAGTCGGAGCCCGCGGTGGCGGTGCCATCGGCGGTCGCGAAGTTGACTGTGGTCAGCAGCGAGCTTGCGCCCGTCAGGGTGACGGTGAAGACGGCGTTGGTGGTCCCGGCGTTGCCTTCGGCGACCGTGACGTCGGTGATGGCAAGGGTCGGCACCGGATCGTCGTCCAGGATCGTGCCGATGCCCTGCGCGCCCGTAATCGCCGCGTTCACGGCGTTACTGAGGTTGACGAAGAACGTCTCGGTCGGCTCGGCCTTCAGGTCGCCCGTCACGGCAACCGTCAGCTGCTGGGTGGTGACGCCCGGCGCGAAGGTCAGGGTGCCGACGGCGCCGGCATAGTCGTTGTCCGCGGTCGTGGCGGTGCCGTTGGCCGTCGCAAAGCTCACCGTGACGGGCACGCTCGAGGGCGCCGACAGGGTCACCGTGAAGATCGCGTTCGTGGTCCCGGTGTTGCCTTCGGTGACCGTGACATCGTTGATGCCGAGCGAGGCTTCGTTGTCCAGGATCGTTCCGAGGCCCTGGCCGTCGGCGATCGTCGCGTTGAAGGCGCCCGACAGGTTGACGAAGAACGTCTCTGTTGGCTCGGAAACCGTGTCGCCGAGGACGGCCACGGTGACCTGCTGCGCGGTGGTGCCCGGCGCGAAGCCGAGCGTTCCGGAGGCGGCCGTGTAATCGGCACCCGCCGTGGCGCTGCCGTTGGCGGTGGCGAAGTTGACGACCGCCGCCAGCTCGGTCGCGCCGGTGAGCGTGACGGTGAAGACCGCGTTGGTCGCGCCCGTGTCGCCCTCGGTCACGGTCACGTCGTTGACCGCAAAGGTCGGCGCGGTGTCGTCGTTGACGATCGTGCCCACGCCCTGCCCGTCGCCGACCGTCGCGTTCACCAGGCCTGAGAGCGTGACCTGGAGGGTCTCGTCGGCCTCGTAGATCGTGTCGCCGACCACCGTCACCGTGACGTGCTGCGTGGTCGCGCCGGGCGCAAACGTCAGCGAGCCCGCGCCGCTCGCGTAGTCGCCGGGCGCGGCGGCGGTGTTGTTCGAGGTCGCGAAGCTCGCGGTAACCGTCTGACTCGACGCGTTGGACAGGGTCGCGGTGAAGACCAGGTTGGCGGTTCCCGCGTTGCCTTCCGTGACCGCGGCATCGCTGATCGCGAGCGTCGGCTGCCCATCGTCGTTCGTGATCGTCCCGGTGCCCTGCCCGTCGCCGATCGTCGCGTTGATGGAGTTGGTCAGATTGACCAGGAAGCTCTCGTTGGGCTCGAAGGTGGTGTCACCGGCAACCGCCACCGTGATCTGCTGCGCCGTCGTCCCGGGCGCGAATGTGAGCGTGCCCGTCCGCGCGGCGTAGTCGCCCGGTGCGAGCGCGGTGCCGTCGGCCGTCGCGAAGTCGACGGTGACCGTCCGGCCCGAGGGGCCCGACAGGCTCACCGTGAACACGGCGTTGGTGATGCCGGCGTTGCCCTCGGTCACCGTGACGTCGCTGATGGCGAGGCTCGGCGCGACGTCGTCGTCGGTGATCGTGCCAATGCCCTGCCCGTCGGCGATGGTCGCGTTGACCGGCGAGAGGAGATTCACGAAGAACGTTTCGTTGGCCTCGTCCAGCGCGTCGCCGAGCACGGCGACCGTGATCTGTTGCGTCGTGGTCCCAGGCGCAAAGGTCAACGTCCCGGTAGCGGCCGTGTAGTCTGAGCCGGCGGTCGCGGTGCCGTCGGTGGTGGCGAAGCCGACCGTGACCGCCTGCGCGCTGGCGGCCGAGAGGCTCACGGTGAAGACGGCGCTGGTCGTGCCGGCGTTGCCCTCGGTCACCGTGACGTCGTTGACCGCCAGGGTCGGCGTTTCCGCGACGGCATCGTCGTTGATGATGGTGCCGACGCCGAGGTTGTCGGCGATCGTCGCGTCGGTCGCGCCGGTGAGGTTGACGACGAAGGCTTCGGTCGGCTCGGCGACGGTGTCGCCGTGGACCGCGACGGTGATCTGCTGCGAGGTCGTGCCCGGCGCGAACGTCAAGGTGCCGGCGGCGGTGGTGTAATCCGACCCGGCGGTCGCCGTGATGTCGACCGTGGCGAAGTTGACGGTGGCCGGCAGCGCGGTGGCGCCTGACAGGCTCACCGTGAAGACGGCGTTCGTGGTGCCGGCGTTGCCCTCGGTCACCGTGACGTCGTTGATCGCGAGCGTCGGCGCGTTGTCGTCGTTCGTGATCGTCCCGACGCCCTGGCCGTCGGCGATCGTCGCGTTGACCGCGTTGGTCAGGTTGACGAGGAAGCTCTCGTTGGTCTCGAAGACCAGATCGCCGACGACGGGCACAGTGATCTGCTGGGTCGTGACGCCCGGCCCGAAGGTCAACGTCCCGGTCCGCGTGGCGTAATCGCCCGGCGCGAGCGCCGTGCCGTTCGAGGTGGCGAAGTCGACCGTCACCGCCTGGGCGCTGGCGGCCGACAGGGTCACCGTGAAGAGCAGATTGGTGGTGCCCGCGTTGCCTTCGGCCACGGTCGCGTCGCCGATCGAGAGGGTCGGCGTCGCCGCGGCGTCGTCGTTCGTGATGGTGCCGAGGCCCTGTGCGTCGCTGAGCGTCGCGTTGGTGGGCGCGCTCAGGTTGACCGAGAAGGTCTCGTTGGGCTCGACCAGCGTATCGCCGAGCACGGGCACCGTGATCGGCCGGCTGGTCGTGCCCGGCGCGAACGTGAGCGTGCCGCTGGTGGCGGTGTAATCGCCGCCCGCAGTGGCGGTGCCGTCCGCGGTGGCGAAATTGACGGTCGTCGTCTGTGTCGACGCCGCGCTGAGGACGACGTTGAACACCGCGTTCGTCGTGCCGGCGTTGCCTTCGGTGACGGTGGCGTCGCCAATGGCCAGCGTCGGCACCGCCGGTGCCGCCAGGCGCGTGATGCGCACGCTACCGAAGCTCTTGTTGCCCGCGAGATCGGTCGCCTTGACGGTGAATACGTTCTTGCCGACGTCGAGTGAGACGTCCTCGAACGTGAAGCGCCCGTACTGATCCGCGGTCGTGGCGGCGCCGGTGCCGACGAGAGCGACGAGGGCGCCGGGGCTCGTCTTCCCGACGAGCGTGACGACGTCGAACGTCGTACGATGGTCGCCGACGGGCGCCGAATCGGACGCCGCCGCCAGGTCGAGCGTCGGCCGCTTGGGCGCCCGCGTGTCGAGCGTGAACGTGACGTCGGTGCGGACGGTGTGGCCCTTCGCATCCGTCGCGATCAGGTGCAGCGTGTGGGTGCCGTCGTCCAGCGGCTGGCCGCAGAGCTCCTCGTTGATTCGCGCCAGGTCGGCGCGGCTCAGCGTGAACTGGCCGTCGGCGCCGAGCTCGCCCTTGATGCTCACGTAGTCGCGGAGCGCCGTGTCGTCGAAGCCGGCCTTGAAGCTCCGGATCGGGCTCGAGTGCTCGAGCGTGCCCTTGATCGTCGGATCGGACGTGACGCCGTCGGTCGCGCTGGCGCCGGTGTCGTGCGCCAGCTCGGCCTCGAGGCTCAGGTGGTGCTGGCCGCGGGTCCACGTGATGAATCGGTGATCGTGAGACGGATCGACCCGATGGTGGTCGACCTTCACGACGTGCGGGAGAACGCCCGCCTGGAACAGGCTGTCGTGGCTCAGCGAGTCGCCGATCTCGACCTTGTCGATCCCGTTGCCGGCCCGGCCGAGGATCCTGTCGTTGCCGTTGTCGAACTGGCCGTCGACCGGATCGATACCGACGCGGACCGTCGTGTCGTCGACGTCACCGTCGACCTTGAAGAGCCCGACGTGGCCCGGCCCGAACTCGTCGGCCGCGGCGCCGCTGCCTCCCAGCTGGCCGTCAGCGCCGAGATCTGCGCCGATCAGGAACGTTGCGTCGCGTAGATCGCCCTTGATGCGGACCTCGTCGACGGATTCGGCGCTGACCGTTCCGCCCTTCACGTCGTCGAGGACGAGACGATGCAAGGTGCCGCGGACCGAGAGATCGCCGTAGAGATCCGCGTCGCCCGCGCGCAGCTGGCCGAGCGAGCCGTCCACGCGGATGTCGTCGATCTTGGCGTCGGCGCCGTGGGTGTCGACGGTGAAGATCGAGCGCGAGTCGGTGCCGGTGAGCACAACGTCCCACCGATCGCCGTCGCGAACGACCTCGCTCTTGCCGGGGCCGGTCAATTTGAACGTGACCTGGGCGCCGTCGTGGTCGTGGTGCTTTTGCGCATCGGCCTGACGATCGTCGAAGTGCCAGCCCGCGAACGATGGGCCGATGACCGCGTCGTGCGGGTGCAGCGTGGTGAAGAGCGCGGGGCCGTTTGCGGCGCGAGGTCCGCCGTTGTCGAGCAGTGTCGAGACCGCCGGCGCTTCGTGCGGCAGGATCGGCTGATTCAGAAGATCGACCGCGCCGACGAAATCGGCGCTGAGGAGAACGCGGCCCTCGAGAGGCTCTAGAACGAAGACCGAGGGACTCGGCGCGCTCGCTACCTGGCGCCGCCGGCTCGCCGACCGGCGCGCTCGCCTCTCGAGGAGGCGACGACGAATCTTCCGGGGGCGCAACCCAAGGATGAAGGCCCTGAGCTTGGCCAGGAAGAATGGATCCCGCATTGGGGAGTGCCCTCGGGGACTACGTTTTTAGCTGCGCTCTACCTCTTTAATTTCCGGAATTTGCCGCCTCGTTGGTGAGGCGAAACCTAAATCAATGAGTGCGATCTTATAGGTTATCCATTATGGCGTGTCAATCCTGCGAACGTGACGATCCCGTGGAGCAGAACGCCCGGTCCGACGGGCGGCCGGACGCGTGGTCTATAATCCGCGTGCTCGAGCAACGCCCGTTGAAGCCACACCAAAAAATGATCCGAATGGAGGCGACGGCCATGACCCGCGCCCGGTGTCTCTCCTGCGTCGTCTCTCTGGTGCTCCTCGCCGGACTCGTGCTCGGCCCGCCGGCCGCCTCGGCGGAGCCGCCGGCCGGCCAGATGACCTGGGCCGTCCACTTCTCCCTGGCGCCGACGTTCTTCGACCCGGCGGAGACCCCGGGGCTCATCACCCCGTTCCTGGTCCTCTACGCGCTCCACGACGCCTTGGTGAAGCCCATGCCGGGCAAGCCGCAGGCCGGGAGCCTCGCCGAGTCTTGGACCGTCTCGCCCGACGGCCTGGTCTACGAGTTCGTGCTGCGACCGGGCGTGAAGTTCCACAACGGCGACACGGTCAGCGCTCAGGACGTGAAGTTCTCGTTCGATCGCTACAAAGGCGCGGCGGCCACGCTCATGAAGGCGCGCGTGGCGGGGGTCGAGGTCGTGGATGCCCAGCGCGTTCGCTTCAGGCTCAAGCAGCCGTGGGCCGACTTCATGACCTTCTTCGGGACGCCCGCCACCGGCGCTGCCTGGATCGTCCCCAAGAAGTACGTCGAGAAGGTCGGCGAGGACGCGTTCAAGAAGGCGCCCGTGGGCGCCGGCCCGTACAAGTTCGTGTCGTTCAACCCGGGCATCGAGCTCGTCCTCGAGGCGCACGAGCAGTACTGGCGCAAGGCCCCGAGCGTGAAGCGCCTCGTGTTCAGGTCGGTGCCCGACGAGGCCACGCGCCTGGCGATGTTGAAGCGCGGCGAGGCCGACGTGGCGTACTCGATCCGCGGCGCGCTCGCGGAGGAGATTCGCAAAACGCCCGGGCTCACCCTGAAGGCGACGGGCGGCGCGTTCACCGAGTGGATCACGATCATCGATCAGTGGGATCCGAAGTCGCCGTGGGCCGACCGGCGCGTGCGCCAGGCGGCGAACCTCGCGATCGATCGTCAGGCGATCAACGATGCCGAGTATCTCGGGATGGCGAAGGTCACCGGGAGCATCATTCCGAGCGGCTTCGACTTCGCCTGGCACCCGCCCGTCTACCCGTACGATCCCAAGCGCGCCAAGCAACTTCTGAGCGAGGCCGGCTACCCGAACGGCTTCGACGCCGGGCAGATCTCGGCGGATTTCGTCTACGCATCGATCGCCGAGGTGGTCGCGAACTATCTACAGGCCGTCGGTATCCGCATCAAGGTGCAGCCGCTCGAGCGCGCCACGATCATCAAGGCCAACCAGGAGAAGAAGCTCAAGAACCTCACGCGGAGCGGCAGCGCCGCGTTCGGCAACGCAGCGACGCGCATCGAGGCGTTCGTGCTCTCGGACGGCATGTACGCCTACGGCGGCTATCCCGACATCGACGGCCTGTTCCGCGAGCAGGGCTCGGAGCCCGATCGGAAGAAGCGCGAGGCGACGCTGCACAAGATCCAGCAGCTCATGCACGACAAGGCGATGCAGATGCCGCTCTTCGAGCCGGCGTTCCTGAACGGCTACGGCCCGCGCGTCGCCGAGTCGGGCCTGGGGCTCATCAACTACCACGGCTACTCGGCGCCCTACGAGGACGTGAAGCTCAAGGCCCGCTGAGCCAGAGATCGCGGAAGCGGGTGGCGACGGTGTCCTCGTAGGCGACGGGCGCTGCGAGGAGCCCGATCGAGCGCGCGAAGCCGTTCATCACCGAGACGGCCTTCTCGCCGATGGCGGGATCGTAGAAGGGCAGATCGCGCTCCACGACCGCCGCGATGATGTCGGCGGCCGCCGGCGGAAAGCGACGCCGGCCGACCTCGGTGGCGCGCGCCGGGTCCTCGCGAAGCAGCCGCTGAGCGCGAACGATCGCGCGCACTGCCGCCGCCACCCATTCGGGCTGCCTCGCGATCAGTTTGTCCGTCGTCGAGAGTCCCGCGAACGTGTACTGCCCGGCGTCGGGCGGCCCGTCGCCGCGCCGGACGTCGACGATGATCTTGCCGACGCCGCGGCGCACGGCCGTCTCGCTGCCGAGCGCATTGGCCCAGAAGCCGTCGACCGCGCCGCGCTCGAGCGCCTCGGCGGCGGTCACGCCGAAAGACGCTCCGGGATCGGTACCGCCGGGCACCGGCGCGATCTTCACGTTGTCACGGATCGGATCGACGCCAACCTCCTGGAGAAGCTGCAGAAACGCGCGGTCCGGGCCCGGAGCGGCACCGATGCGGAGACCCTTCACCGCGCTCACGTCCCCGCGGCGCGCCGGAAGATCCGCGCGCAGCACCAGGAGCCAGGGCGTGCCCTGCGAGAGCGCGACGACGACCTTGGCGCCCTTCCAGCCCGGAAACGCGAGCAAGGTCGTGTGCGCGCCGCCGGCGACGAAGTCGACCGCACCGTCGCGCAGCGCGTTCACCGCGTCGAGCGATGGCAGGAGCTCGACGTGCGCCTCGAGCCCTTCCTCACGATAGAGGCCGAGCTCTTCGGCGGCGAGTGCCGGAAAGTAGGAGTTCGTCACCAGGTCCGGTGTGGCGATCTTCATGGGGATCACTCCGCGACTACTTCTCGGCGACGACGTAGTTCTTGAGCACGCCGATCCCGCTGATCTCGACCTCGATCACGTCGCCCGGCACCATGTCGCCGTCGGCGCCTTGGGTGCCCATCCAGAGCACGTCGCCCGGATGCAGTGTGGCGGTCTTGCTCATCTCGTGGAGCCACGTGGCCGTGTCCCAGATCTGGTCGCTGGACGAGAAGTCCTCCCACACGGCTCCGTTGTGGCGGACGACGATGCGGAGCTTGGCCGGGTCGAGCCCGGTCGCGATGACGGGACCGAACGGCTTGAACGTGTCGCAGTTCTTGGCCCGGAACAGGGTGCGATCGGTCTTCTGCCACTCGCGCTGGCTGACGTCGTTGCCGATGCTGTAGCCGAACACGCAGTCGAGCGCCTCGTCCCTCGAGACGTGACGCGCCGTCTTGCCGATGACGACCGCGAGCTGGCCCTCGGGCTGGACCGCGCCCGTGGACTCCTTGGGCACGACGATCTTGTCTTCGGTTCCGATGATCGCGTTGATGGAGCGAAGCTTCGGCTCGGGGCGCGCCGGGTAGCGCGGCGGCTCCCCTCGCCGCTTCGCCATGCCCTCGAGGTGGCCGCGATAGTTCGGGCCCGCGGCGTAGAGCACGCGGGGCATGATCGGCGGCAAGAGCTTCACCCGGCGCAGCGGGTGGCGCGTGCGACCGACACGATGCTCGGCGAACGGGTGCCCCTCGACCTCGACGATCTCCTCGTCTTCGAGGAGACCGAAGCTGACGCGCTCACCGAGCTGGAAGCGACACCACTTCACGACTCGCGTGCCTTCTCGGCCTCGACGAATCCGGGAATCTGGACCCAGCGCAGCCCGTTGGGATCGTGCGGCACGTCCACCATCCGGCCCTCCGAGTCCTTGAGGCCAAGCGGATGGTTCACGAGCTCGATCAGGTTGCCGTCCGGATCCTTGATGTAGGCGTAGTGCTCGCTGCTGTCCTCGCGTCGCCCCATCATGGGATTGGTACCGCCGATGTCGGTGCCGGTGCTGGCGGCCGACGTCCGGACGTGCTCGATGCCGAGCTGGTCGAGATGGGCCATCGTCGCGTCCCAGTCATCGACCTCGATCGCGAAGTGGCTCGACGCGGCGACGATCGGGCGCGGCGTCACCGTGAAATGGATCTCACCGGAGCCGAGCCTCAGCTGGAGCTGCCGGCGATTCAGCGCAGGGCCGCGGTCGAGGAACTCGGCGCCGAGCACCTTTTCGTACCAGGCGCGCGTGCGGTCCCGATCGCTGATCTGGACGTTCACGTGATGGATCAGCTTGATCGCCATGGATGACCTCCGTCCTCTCCTACACGCCTTGATACGGGGTGCCCCAGTGGTCCTGGTACACGATCTCCTTGAGCGGTCCTCGGCCGACCGGGCCGAAGTTCCCCATCGGATAGCCGATCGGCAGGATCGCGTACGAGTGAACCCCCGGCGGCAGGCCGAGCGCCGCCTCGGTCTCCTTCTCGAACAGGAGATGGCGCGTGGTCAAGGTGGCGCCGAGACCGAGGGCGCGGGCCGCCAGCAGCATGTTCTGGACGGCCGGATAGATCGAGGCGCCCGACATGCGTGTCGGCGCTGTGCTCCCCTCCTCGAGGCACGCGACGATCCACACGGGCGCCTCGTGGAAGTGGTCGGTCAGGTACTCCACCGCCGCGTGCTGCCGGTTGTACTGCTCGCGGCTCACGCCGGGCGGCGGCGCGCTCTTGAGATAGCGCGGCCCGACGACCTCGTCGAAGGCGCGCTTGTACCAGACCTGTACGGCCTGCTTGATCTTCCGGTCCTTGATCACGAGGAATCGCCAGCGCTGCGTGTTGCCGCCATTGGGCGCGCACGAGCCGGCCTCCAGGATCTTCTTGATCAGCGCGTCGGGCACCGGGTCGGGCTTGAGCCGGCGCATGGCGCGCATCGTGTGCATGATCTCGAACAGATCGGTATTGCCCGGCATGGGGAGCCTTCCTTTCTCTTCGCTCGTCCGCGGTGGACGAATCATACCTCCGAGCGGGTCTCTTGCGCGTGGCGGGCGAAACGGGCAGGATCGGCGCGATCGAGGACCCAGGAGGCCCGCCGTGAAGCTTCCCCGCGACGTATTCGAGGCGTCGCTCTCGCGCCTGCCGTTGCTCACGCGCGACGAGCTCGACGCCCTGGGACAGCAGCACTACGACACCGTCGTGAGCCCGCAGAGCCGTACCCTGGTCGGACTGCGCGGGCCGAGTGGCATCTGGCTGCACTCACCGACGCTCGCCGGGTTCCTGCGCTCCGCCAACCAGTACTTGCGCTTCGAGACCGCCCTCGATCGGCGGCTCACCGAGCTGGCGATTCTGGTAACGGCGCGCGAGCTCGACAACCAGTTCGAGTGGACGGCGCACGAGCCGGCGGCGCTCG
>AR_comb_assmDRAFT_10125333_pt1 | contig 13199 bp, 7 predicted proteins | sample ArasoioldDNA_FD_10543 | JGI IMG/M metagenome (IMG submission 10543) | reverse complement strand
GGCGAGCACCAGCGCGGCGCGCCCACAGCGCCGCGTCCTCGGCCAACCGCGGAAATTGCTGCCGCATGACCGTCATCGCCGTGTCGCATTCACTCACGCGGACTTCGATTGTCTCGGGCGCGAGCTGCGCGCCGAAATCGTCGGCCGCTGTGGGCGGGCGCGCATCCAAGACGCGCGTGAGAACGAGATCGCCGAGCTCCTTCTTGAAGTGTCCTGCTTCCCAGAACCAGTGCATCGCAGTCTCCCGGTCACCATCCTCCGGTACTCGCTCCGCAACGATCGCGTGCGGACAGGCAAAATCCCACAAGGAGACGCGAACGCCCGTCTGCCGCGACTCGTCAACTATGGCGGTCACGTCGGCCTTCCACCGATCGAGGAGCGGCCACAAGCCGGCTTCCTGGAACTGCAATAACAGTAGCAGGTGATACGGATAGATCACCAGACGAAGCTCTATGTTCTTGCCTCGCACGATTCGAAGCAGTCGCCGCAGGTCCCGATAGGCGGGGGAGTCGCCCGGACTTCCGACGTAGAGATTTCGCGGCTGCCTTGCGAGACTGCGTGCGGCTTCCTGCGCGCGTTGCGAGAAGAGCACCCGATAGCCGTCGTTGGCGGCGAATGCGCGATAGTCGAGCAACGGGTTGAAGCCGTCCATGCGAATCGTTGCGGGATCGCGCTGGCGCTGGATCCGAACCGTCTGTAATGAATCGAGCAATGCCGTGCTCGAGAACAGGGCAAGTAACCGAGTCTTCGTTGCCGAGGGCGAGCCGGCATCGGGTGCGGGGGCCAGCCCCGACGGGGAAACGAGGAAATCGAGAAAATCCAGGCCGACGACGGCGACACGCACTTCCGCTGACTCGGAGAACCGCTGTAACGCTGCCACGGAGTAATCGATCCCCGATCCCGGGACCGCGGCATTGAAGGCCCGCAGCTGCCGGTTCCGAAACCCAGGATGACGGGGATCAAAACCAACCTCGGCGCGCGAGTTGCCCAGAATGAGCGCGTCTGGCCGAAAGCGATCCCCAACGATCGCTTTGATTTCCTGGCGCATCGCGTCCGGCCTGGGCTTGCTCACGTTGACGCCCGCCCACGTTTTCGCCTGGAAGATGGCGTATGGATCGATCAGATAGTTGAACAACCCGACGATCGCAACCATCAGGAGCGCTGACCCGGCGAATACAAGTCCGAAGCATTTGCGACACTGGCGCGGACTTTGCATCGCGTCAGAATTGAAAGTATAGGAACTCGGTCGGCCTTGAGAGGGAGAGCAATGCGGCCCCCGCAAGCACCCCAAGCGCGATACCCCATCGCCACGTCAGATGGAGGTAAGGACCACGACTGGAGTGGGGTTCGAACGACCCTAGCGCTGGGCGAAAACGGCGCGTGATTTCTTGTGTATTCGGCGCTAAGAATGCGATCGCACCCGCCAGCGCCACCCAAAAATAGGTCATTACGAACCATCGGCCACCGCCCAGGAACAATTCGACGCCTAAGGCTTCCAACCCGTGTCGCATGGCGGGAAAGGGAGTGACGAGCGACGCCGGGACGCCGATACCGAAACCTCCGAACATTCCTACCAGCAAGTCGCGGGCAATTGCGAAGGTTGGCGAGCGGAAGAAGACCCAGGCGACGGTGACTGCAAAGAATGTCAATGCGACTGAGACTGCGGTGCTGACTCGATTACGCGGATTGCCGGCTCCGGCGATGCGTTGCCAGAGATGATTGAGCGATAGGTAAACGCCGTGGAGTCCTCCCCAGATCGCGAAATTCCAGCCCGCGCCGTGCCAGAGTCCGCCCAGCAGCATGGTCAGGAGCAAATTGATGTAACGGCGCGTGGGCCCGTGCCGGTTTCCTCCTAGCGGAATGTAGAGATAGTCGCGCAGGAACCGCGAAAGTGTCATGTGCCAACATCGCCAGAATTCAACGATGTTGCGCGCCTTGTACGGCGAGTTGAAGTTCAGCGGCAGGCGAATCCCGAACAGGCGCGACAGGCCGATCGCCATGTCGGAGTATCCGGAAAAATCGAAGTAGATCTGAAAAGAGTACGCGAGGACGCCACCCCAGGCGACCAGGATTCCCGGGTGGCTCGCTTCGGCGAATGTGGAGTTGGCGTAGGGTGCGAGGTTGTCGGCGATCAGCACCTTCTTGGCAAGCCCGATGGTAAAGATGACCGCACCGATCAGAACCGCGTTCGGCTGCAGCCGGTACGTCCGTGATTCTGCGAATTGCGGCATCATCTCCTTGTGATGAAGCACCGGGCCAGCGATGAGGTGCGGAAAGTAGGTCACGAACAAGGAATAGTGAATGAAACGTGGTTCGCGTGCTTTGTTCTGAAACACGTCGGCGAGATAGGCGATCTGCGTGAACGTGAAGAACGAAATCCCCAGTGGCAGCACGATGTCCAAGGGTCCGTAACGCGTGCCCGCAATGGTATTCAGGCTGCCGACCAAGAGATTGGCGTACTTGAAGTAGGCGAGCAGAATCAGATCGGCGGCAATCGCACTTGCCAGCCATATACCCCGCCATCGGCCCGCCGTGCGTGCGATCGCAAGTCCCATCGCGTAGTTGAATACGATGGACCCGAGCAGCAGCGAGACGTATCGCCAGTCCCACCACCCGTAGAAGACAAGGGAAGCCAGTGTCAGCCAAGTCGCGGCGAGCAGCGTGCTGTGGCGCGCGAGCACGAAGAAGCCGGCCAGCGTCAGCGGGAGGAAGACGAGCAGGAAGCCGAAGGAATTGAACAGCACGGAATCACAGTCACGCGGGGCGTTCAGAAGCTCCCGCCGATTGCGTACCAATCGCGGCATGCGTCTGGAACCACATTTCCAGCATCATCAGCACCCAGGCGAGCGTTCCGTAGTAGCCCGCGTGTTCCTGCAGACGGCGGGTCATCAGGTCGTCGAGCAGGGTGTCGTTGAATATCCGGCGCTTCCGGAGGCCGGCGAGCGCGTCGCCAGCCATCTGCCGCAAATGCGCGTTGTCGCGCAGCCAGAGACCGGTGGGCAACCCGAATCCGTGCTTGTGCTTGGTGATGGTTGCCTCGGGCAGAAAATCGCGGAGCGCTTCCTTGAAGAAGTACCGCAGCCGCGTGCCGCGAAGCTTGAAGTCGGGCGGAAGCGTCGCCGAGAAATCCACCACGGCGTCGTGCAGCAGCGGAAACGCCACATCGACGCCCGCGATATCGCAGGTTCGCGTGACTTTTGGCAGGTCGTTATCTGCCAGCGTGAACTTGATGTCGAGCGCGAGCATCCGGTTGATCAGCGATTGCGCGTGTGCTCCGTCGTAGGCTTGCTTGAGTTGAGCCATCGGCCTGCCGCAGTCGACCTGCGCCAGGAAGTCCACGTTGAACACGTTCTTCGGGCCTAGCCGCTCGATGAGGTTGTAGCTCTCGTAGCGCGCCGGCATCGGTTGACGCGCTTGTTCGACGTAGCTGCGCCCCCTCCGTAGCAGCGGGATCCTGGCCGCTCCCGGCAGGCCGAACAGCGCCCCCGACAGCAATGTGCGCGCGACGCCCGGCAGCCGGTCGTACAACGCTAGCCGGTATTGGCGTGCGTAGCGGTCGTTGCCGCCGAATAGCTCGTCCCCGCCGTCGCCGCCGAGCATTCGCTGGACGCCGTCCTGGACGGCTCGCCGCGCGCAATAGTAGGCGGGAACGGCGGACGCGTTGCCGAACGGCTGATCGTACGCCGCGGCAATGAGTGGCACTGCGGCCACGACGTCATCGGGGGTTACGTAATACTCGTGATGGTCCGCCTTGAAGTGACGTGCCGCGATGCGCGCGTACTCCATCTCGTCATATCCTGCCGCATCGAAGCCGATCGAGTACGTTTGCGGCGCCGAGCCGGTGACTGCGCCGAGCAGTCCCGAGACGGTGGAGCTGTCGGTGCCGCCCGAGAGGAATGCTCCGCAGCGTTCGTGGTCCGTGTAGGCGCCGACGCCGGCGCTCAGCGCCTCGCGAAACGCGGGCTTGAAGTCGGCTACGCTGCCCGTCCGGTCCTCGTCGAACCGCAGTGCCCAATAGGTTCGCGCGGTTGCTCGGCCGTTTTCGAACACCACGCATTGTGCTGGCAGCAGGCGCGTATGTTCACGGAAAACGGTCTCTGGCCCTGGCACCATATGGAAGTACACGTAGTCGTATAGCGCCTGCGGCGCGAGCGTGGAGCGCGACTGCGGGTGCGCGTTGACTACGTCCGAGGTTGCGCCGAAGATCAGCGTGCCGCCCGCGCCCTCGCATTGATAGACGATGTTGCGCACTCCGATTCGGTCGATGGCAAGCAGAGCACGACCATTGCGCTCGTCGATCAGCGCAAGCGCGAAGTCGCCGCCGATCTGGGCGACGATTTCGTCGCCACGCTCGATCCAGGAAGCGACGATTGCCTGGCAGAAGGCGTCGATCGTCTGGCCTCGCGCGCCTCGATCACGCCACATCGGGTGGCCCTGAACCGCCACATGAATCGGGCCCGACTCGAGAATCGCGGCGGTGCCTGCAGGCCCAACGGCGGCGATGCCGAACCGGGCGCCGACCGCCGTCGTACGGATCCCGGGATTGCGCCACGCGAAGCGCCGTTGCATCGCGTCGATGACCTCCTTGGCGCTGCCGCCCGCGTCACCGTACCAGCCGCAGATACCCGTCACGGCGCTCTCCGGTGATCGTCAATCGTTGGCACCGTCGTCCTTCGCGACGGCCGCGGCCTGCGTCCGAAACCGGTCGCGCACGCGTCGCGCGGTCGGCTTCAGGGCAAGCTCCCACGCCGCGAGCGCCCGTCCTTTGAGCGATCGCGCATACACCGTCATCGCGTGAACAGGCTGCGTTTCGTCGGCCCAACGGTACTTGTAGACATTGTCACCCGGGCCCATCAGATAGCTCCGCAATCCCCGTTGGAACAGCGATTCGAGCATGCAGCGATTTAGATGGGATCCTGGCGACAGGGATTCATAGCTGCTGTCGAAATCGGATCGCAATGCGAATACGTCTGCATCGCCGACAAGTTGGTATTCCATCGCAATGGGCTTGTCGTCGAGCAACAGTCTCCAGATCGAAAGCCAGCCAAGGTCGTGCGCGTGATAGGAGAGGCGGCGGATGAAGGCCTGCGGCCCGGGTCGGTCGAGAGAGTTGCCGGTCCCGCTCTTCCAGCTATGGGCCGATATGCGGGTGATGTCATCCAGGACGCGGTCGACTTCTGCGCGATCTCCCGTCCCCGGCGCCAACCAGCGGACCTCGACGGCGCCCGCCTTGGCGAGGCGGTTGGCTGCCAGGTTGGTCGCCTTCTTGAGTCGGCGGCTGCGGGACGCGTAGTAGGCGTTCCAGGGCGCATCGAGCGCGATGAAGGGATTGCCAGCCGCGAGCCGAAGGTCGGAGCGCAGCCCTCGTTCCGCCAGTGCCGCCGCGAAGATCGTGACCCCGATGGCTCCGGCCGGCAGGTAGCGAAGGCGGAGCACGTCCCAATCGGCCTGACGGCGCAGAAGCTCGTCGGCGAACGTATTGGCGACCAATGCGGCATCACCGGCGGTTGCCAACACGTCGCAACACTGGGTATCCGGCACCGCAAGAAACTCCAGCGTCCGACCCGGCTCCCCGCCCGCGATTGCCTGGTCGCGCACCAGCGGCAACGCGCCCACCAATTCGCCGTCGCGCTCGCAACACAAGACGAACAGACTGGCTGAGAGTGTTCGCCACTGCCATGCGGCGTCCAGCCAGCCATGCGAGAGAAACAGCGTTTGCCGCGCGCAGCGACGGTATAGACGATCCCATCCCGGTTGAAGCGCCGCAAGATCCTCGGGCCTGGTGATGATTCGGAGGTCCACTGACTTGGCGGGACGACGTCCAAACGCAGTCGGCAGGTTAGCACATGTGCATGACCGCCTTCTTCGAACCTCGCCACCCGACGACCCATGAGACGGTTACCTCGACACCGGTCCGAAGTACCTGCAGGCGATCGCGACTTTGTCGATGAATGGATGCTGTTCGCGCGGGGACTGTTTCGAGATTGGATCTCTTCCGGTTCGAGGCCAGCCTTGTCGGCAAATCCCGCAAAGATGCTTGCGACTTCATCGTTCGGACATGCCTCATTGACGCCGAAGCGTCAGTGTCATTGACGCGCCGCGCCTTGCATTTTTTTGCGGTTCGTGTTCCCGAGCTTCTCGCTCCCTCGACGACTCGGGGTGTCCGAGCCGGCCCGCAGCGTGCTCAGACATTCGGAGGACATCTACGCATTCGAACTTGTAAGTTTTGCCGCGGTTCGGTGCATGGCGACCGTTCGTCGGATCGCCTATGAATATTCCTCAAGATTCCGAGGTCCCCATTGCCAAGCCGCATGGCGTCGTCATAGCATTGAAGTTCGCGCCGCGTTTTCACCGTCGGGGACGGGACGCGGTCCTCGTCGGTTGTAGGAAAACGAGGGAAGCGTGGTGTACAGGTTGTTTACGCGATGTAATGAGCGGTTATCGGTACCCGGACTGCACCAACAAGGGGCTGGTAACGTCGTTCCGGGCCCAACCCAGGGGCATGCCCGGGACCCGCGGCGGCAAGGGGTCGCGGGCCGCGGAGTAGCAGGCAGGTCACCCGTCCGGCATCGTGGAGAGGCCGGGCGCGTACGAACAAAACAAGCCGAAGAAAACGGTGGGAGGGGTGTGGCGGTCGCCTTGCACGGCGAGCGTCGGCCCCTCGATCCGCTTTCTCCGGCAGGACAAGAACGCGGATGCGCGATGCAGGCAGCTTGAACGAGGCAAGGGGTACGCGGTCGCGGGCGATCCGGCGCGCGGAGCCTCGGCTGCAGGCGCGCCGCGCCTCGCGTGCCGGGGCGATGGGATGACGGGCGTTCTCAATCGCCACATTCCGGGCGCGACGCTGTTCCAGCTCGGCGCGGAAGCGGCGTGGCTGTTCGTGGCTGCGATGCTTGCGCTCCGGATCGACGGGCACGTAGCGGACCCGGTGTCGCACGCTGCGGCGCCCGCCTTGGCCTTCGCCGTGCTGATCGTCGGATTGAATGGCGCATTCGGACTCTATCGCCGCGACGCCAAGATCCCGTTTCGCGGGCAGGTGGCGCGCATCTTTCTCGCGCTGGCGATCGCTGTTTACCTCGTGTACCTGCTCGCACCCGCGCTGCCGGGCGGCCAGGAGTTCAACAATACGTTGCGCGAAACCGTTGTGCTCGGCGTGGCGGGACTCATCGTCGTGCGGCACCTGATCGTGTCGCCGATCGTGCGCCGGTTCCTGCCGCGCCGCGTGCTCGTGCTCGGCACGGGACCCGAAGCGCGCGTCGTCGAGGCGTCGCTTGCGACTGCCGATCCGCCGGGGCTCGATCTCGTCGGCTTCTACGCGCTCGAGAAGGTCGAGCAGATGACCGTCTCGGCCAACCGCGTGATCGCCCGGGTCGGCGCGCTCGAGGACACGGTGCGCCGGCTGCGCGTCAACGAGATCATCGTCGCCGTGCGCCAGCAGCGGGGCGGCGTGCTGCCGCTGCGCTCGCTGCTCGAGTGCCGGCTCAACGGCGTGCAGGTGACCGATCTCGCCCGATTCTTCGAACGGGTTCACGGCCAGGTGCCGATCGAATCGCTGAAGGCGAGCTGGCTGATCTACGGCAACGGGTTCCGCCAGTCGTGGTCGCGGGGCTTCGTCAAGCGGACATTCGACGTGGTCGTGGCGTCGACGCTGCTCGTGGCCATGTCGCCCGTCATCGTATTCGCGGCGATTGCGATTGCGCTCGCGAGCGGCTTCCCGGTCCTGTACCGGCAGGAGCGCGTCGGACTTCACGGACGGACGTTCTCGCTGCTCAAGTTCCGCAGCATGCGCAAGGACGCCGAGAAGGACGGCCGGGCCGAGTGGGCGGCGGTCGACGATCATCGCGTCACGTGGCTCGGTCGCTTCCTGCGCCACAGTCGGATCGACGAACTGCCGCAGCTCGTCAACGTGCTGCGCGGGGAAATGAGCTTCGTCGGTCCGCGTCCCGAGCGGCCAGTCTTCGTGAAGATGCTGACGGAGCAGATACCGTTCTACGCGGTGCGCCACAGCGTGAAGCCGGGTATCACCGGGTGGGCGCAGGTCCGCTACTCGTACGGTGCGAGCGTCGAGCAATCGATGCGCAAGCTGGAGTACGACCTCTACTATGTGAAGAATCACTCGGTTTTCCTCGATCTCCAGATCCTGTTCGAGACCGTGCGGGTCGTCCTGCTGGCCGAGGGCGCCCGCTAGCGGCGGCGAGCCGGACCGGCCGCCCAGTCGCCGCCGGCCCCCGCCGGGTTCCCCGTCCCGCCGAAACGCGCGTTCGCCGGGGGATCCAGTGCGCTGGGCGGCTGCGTTCGCAGGGGCCGCAAGTCCGGTATAGAGTCTTTCCTGTCCACGATTCCAACGGCCGACCGTGACCGGTACCGCCCTTGCCACAGCAGCGCTTTGGAGCTACGGCCTCGCCGCCGCCGGCTTCGCCGCGTTCGCGATCCGTCTCGCAATGGGGTGGCGGCGCAGCCCGCGCGCGGCGCTCCTGCTCGCCGCTGTCCTCGCGACTGCGTTGTGGGCGATCGCCGGCATGGCAGTCGGGAGCAACAGCGTCACATTCGCATGGCTCGCGTCGAACTCGCTCGACATGTTCCGCTACGGCTGCTGGTTCGCGTTCCTCGCGAGCCTGCTGAACGCCGCGCCGTCGGACGCCGGAGCGGAGCGCGAGCGCGCACGGACGCCGCGGTGGATGATCGTGCTGGTCGTCTTCTCCCTGCTCTTGAGCGTGGCGCTGTCGGAAGGCTCGCCCGTGGCGCAGATTTTCGGCTTCGAGGCTCGGAAGCTCGAATTTGGAGTTCGCCTCGGGCTCGCCATTGTTGGACTGATCCTGATCGAGCAGCTCCTGCGCCGCGCGCATCCCCAGGCGCGGTGGAGCATCAAGCCACTCTGCGTGGGCTTGGCCGGACTGTTCGGCTTCGACCTCTTCATGCTGGCCGACGCGATGCTGTACGGGCGGCTCGACCCTGACATCTGGGTCGCGCGCGGCGTCGCCAACCTGATGGTGGTTCCGTTCGTCGCAATTTCGACGGCGCGCAATCCGGCGTGGACAATCGAGATGCACATCTCGCGCGGCGTCGTCTTCCATTCGAGCGCGCTGCTCGTGTCGGGGATCTTCGTGCTCGTGGTGGCGGTGGCGGGTTACATCATCCGCTTCCTCGGCGGCGACTGGGGCCGCGCGTTGCAGATCGAGCTCCTGTTCGCCGCGATACTGTTCGTCGTGCTCGTGGCGTCGTCCGGCCGATTCCGCTCGAAGCTCAGCGTTTTCATCAGCAAGCACTTCTTCTCGTACCGCTTCGACTATCGTGCCGAATGGCTGCGCTTCACGCGGACGCTCGCTGCGCAAAGTTCGGTGCGTGACGTCGAGATCAACAGCGTCAAGGGGCTGGCCGACCTGGTCGAGAGCCCGGGAGGGGCGCTGTGGTTGCGCGACGATGATGCGAGCTTGCGGCCCGCGTCGCGCTGGAACATGGCCGCGATCGGCGGGACCGAGCCCGCGGACGGGTCGCTCGCCACCTTCCTCGAGCGCACCGCGTGGATCGTCGATGCGGATGAGTGCCGGACGAAGCCCGAAGCCTATCCCGGGCTCGTGCTTCCGGACTGGCTGCGCGAGGCGCCGTCGGCCTGGCTCGTGGTGCCGTTGGTCGCAGGCGCAGAGCTGCTCGGCTTTGTCGTGCTGGCGACGCCGCGCACGGCGATCGACCTCAACTGGGAGGTGCGCGACCTGCTCAAGACCGCGAGCCGGCAGGCGGCGAGCTACCTCGGACAGATTCGTGCGACCGAGGCGCTCCTCGAAGCGCGCAAGTTCGACGCGTTCAACCGGATGTCCGCCTTCGTCGTCCATGACCTCAAGAACCTCGTCGCGCAGCTCTCGCTCATGCTCCGCAACTTCGAGCGTCATCGCGACAACCCTGAGTTCCAGCGCGACATGCTCTCGACGGTCGCCCACGTCGTCGAGAAGATGAACCAGCTGATGCTTCAGCTGCGGATCGGGTCGACCCCGATCGACAAGCCGCGACCGATCGACCTTGCACCGCTCGTGGCACGCGTCTGCGCGGCCAAGCCGGGTGCGGATGGCCGCATCGATGTCGAGCTCGCGGCTTGCGTCATCGCGATCGGCCACGAGGAGCGCCTCGAACACGTGATAGGGCACCTCCTCCAGAACGCGCTCGATGCCACGGCCGCCGGGGGACGCGTCACCGTGCGCCTCTTCCTCGACGGGCGTTTCGCCGCGATCGAGGTTGCCGATACCGGACCCGGCATGAGCCCGGAGTTCGTCCGCGATAAACTATTCAAGCCGTTCGCCACGACCAAGGCGGCGGGGATGGGCATCGGAGTCTACGAAAGCTCGCAGTACGTGACCGGCATCGGCGGGAAGATGACGATCGATACGGCGCTCGGCGCGGGCACCCGCGTTCGGGTGCTGTTGCCGGCGGCCGACGTGGCGGAGGCGCCGGCCAACGCATGGAAGGACGTGGCGTGAGCGCCGCCGGGGCTTCCCGCGGCGCGAACGACGCCCCCTCGGGGGGCAGCGCAGCGGACGAATTGGACAATGGGGCCGCAAGCGTGGGGGTTCTGTGAACGAAACGCGAAAGCCGCTCCTGATCGTCGAGGACGATCCGGCGCTGCAGAAGCAGATGCAATGGGCGTTCGACGGCTACGAAACGATCGTCGCGGCGGATCGCGAGAGCGCGATCGTGCAGCTGCGCCGCTACGAGCCTGCGGTGGTGACGATGGATCTGGGCCTCCCGCCGCGCCCGGACGATCCCGGCGAGGGCCTTGCGCTGCTCGAGGAAGTTCATTCGCTTGCCCCGGAGACCAAAGTCATCGTGCTCACGGGACAGAACGATCGCGCCAATGCGGTCAAGGCGATCGCGCTCGGCGCGCACGACTTCTGCACGAAGCCATTCGAGCCGGAGCTCCTCAATTGGGCGGTCGAGCGCGCGTTCCGCGTCCACGAGCTGCAGGAGGAGAACCGGCGGCTCATGGTCACGCAGCAGGCGCCGGCGATGTCCGGCATCGTCACGCGCGACCCGGAGATGCAGCGGATCTGCCGGACCATCGAGAAGGTTGCGCCAACCTCCGCGACGGTGCTGATCCTAGGGGAGTCGGGAACCGGCAAGGAGCTCTTCGCGCGGGCGCTCCACGACCTTTCGCCGCGGCAGGGCCGGCGCTTCGTCGCGATCAACTGCGCGGCGATCCCCGAGAATCTTCTCGAGAGCGAGCTCTTCGGCTACGAGAAGGGCGCCTATACCGGGGCCGCGAAGCAGACGGTCGGAAAGATCGAGACCGCGAATGGCGGCTCGCTGTTCCTGGACGAGATCGGCGACCTGCCGGTCTCACTGCAGGTCAAGCTCCTGCGCTTCCTGCAGGAGCGCGTCATCGAGCGGGTCGGCGGCCGCCAGGAGATCCCGGTCGACGTGCGGATCGTCTGTGCGACGCACCAGAGCCTCAAGGATCAGATCGTCGCCGGGCGCTTTCGCGAGGACCTTTACTACCGGCTGGCCGAGATCGTCGTCGCGATCCCCCCGCTGCGCGACCGCAAGGGCGATGCAGCGCTGCTCGCGCATGCGTTCGTCCGCAAGTTCGCCTCCGAGCAGCGCCGGGGCGCGATGTCGATCCTGCCCGACTCGATCGCGGCGATCGAGTCCCACGCGTGGCCCGGCAACGTCCGCGAGCTCGAAAACGTCGTCAAGCGCGCGGTGATCATGGCTGACGGGCTCACGATCCGGGCCTCCGACATCGGCCTCGCCGCCGCCGACGGCGAGAGCGTTGCGCTCAACCTGCGTCAGATCCGCGAAGAGGCTGAACGGAACGCCGTGCTCCGCGTGCTGGGCCGGGTCAACGGCAACCTGAGCAAGGCCGCGGAGCTCCTCGGAGTGAGCCGACCCACGCTGTACGACCTCATGCACCGGTTCGGCCTCAAGTAGGCAGACCAAACCGATCGATCGAATTCACCGAAAGCAACGAGACCATGAACTTTCGCTCCCTTGCATTCCTCGTCACGACCGTCGTCCTTGCCGCCGCGATCGCCGCCTGCGGTCGCAGCGACCCGACGGCACTCGTCGCGTCGGCGAAGACGTATCTCGCGAAGGGCGACGCGCGCGCGGCCGTGATCGAACTCAAGAACGCGCTCCAGTCGGTGCCGGACAACGCCGAGGCGCGATTCCTCCTCGCCAAGGCATTGCAGGACACGGGCGACGCGCCGGGCGCGGAGACCGAGGCGCGGAAAGCGCTTCAGCTCGGCTACTCCGCCGACGAGGCCTATCCCGTCCTCGCCCGCGCGCTGCTGGCGCAGGGGGAATACCAGAAGGTTGTCACCGAGCTCGCGGATCGCAAGCTCGCAACTCCCGAGGGCAGGGCCGAGGTCCTGACCGCAATCGGCCTTGCGCGGCTCTCGCTCGGCGAGAAGAAGGAGGCTCGCGCCGCCATCGAAGCGGCGCTGGCGGCGAAGCCCGGCGATGCGCGGGCGACGGTGGCCCAGGCACAGCTCGCGGCGGCCGACAACGATCTGCAGGTGGCGATGTCGCGCGTCGAAACGGCGCTCGCCGTCGCGCCGGACGACGTCACGGCGCTGCTTCTGAAAGCGGAGCTCGCGCTCGCGCTCGGCAAGCGCGAGGACGCGATCAAGACGCTCGAGCGCGCGCTGCAGGTCAAGCCCGACCTCCTCGTCGCCCGGCTGACGTTGGTGTCGGTGCTCGCCGGCGCGAACCAGGTGGACCGGGCGGCCGCGCAGCTCGAGCCGCTCAAGAAGGCGATGCCGCAGGACCCGCGCGTGCGCTATGCGGAGGCGCTGATCCTGTACGCGCGGGGCGATATGGCGGCAGCCAGGGAGGCGGTCCAGGGCGTTCTCGGCGTGGCGCCGGAGTACGTGCCGGCCATCTATCTCTCGGGCATCGTCAACTACTCGCTCGGCGCCTACGGCGAGGCGGAGGAAGCGCTGCGCACCGTGGTCGCGAAGACGCCGGACAACTTCGGCGCGCGACGGATGCTCGCGGCGACCTACCTGCGCAGCGGACGCACCGCGCAGGCAGCCGAGGTGCTGGAGCCGGCGCTTACCCGGGCGCCCGACGATCCCACGCTGCTGCGCGCCGCGGCCGAGGTACAGCTCTCGGCCAACAATCCTGCGAAGGCCGCGGAGCTCTACGAGCGCGCGAGCGCGCTCGACAAGGGCAACGCCGCGAGCCGCGTCCGGCTTGCGCAGGTGCGGCTC
>AR_comb_assmDRAFT_11403698_pt1 | contig 13201 bp, 17 predicted proteins | sample ArasoioldDNA_FD_10543 | JGI IMG/M metagenome (IMG submission 10543) | reverse complement strand
ATCCCCCGGCGCCGAGGAATCCGACCGCGACCAAGATCAGCAGCGAGCCGGTCACGAGCGCGGTGATGCGACCCGGCGTCCAGCGTGTGCGTCGGGCGAGCGCCGGCCCAGCGACGGGTTGGCGCGCCGGCTGTGCGTCTGGGGAAGAGCTGAGCTGGTTCACTGGTACCACTCCTTCCGACTGGGACTCAGGGGATGTCGACCTCGCTGACACGCGTCACCGTCGTCCGCTTCGCGACGTACGTCGGAAGCAGTGTGAGGGCGTCCTCTTCCGTAGTGGCTTCCACCGTCCACCAGATCGCGTGTCCGCCCGAGCGACACGACGCGAGCGTGGCTTGGTGGCGAAGCGGGCTTGGGTGTCCCTTAAACGAGGCGAACACGACGCCGCACTCGTGTGGTTCGTGATGGTGTTGCAACAGGTAGCGGGACATGTCTGGGAGCGTGACCTACGCCGGCGCACCTGACATCGGGCGGACACCCTTGGCTTGCACCCTCGGATCGGCGTCATAGCAAGCTGGGCTCGCCGCAAAGCGCGTCCGGCATTGATCGGGGAGCGAAGTGGTACGTGCACCCGTTGTGCACAGCCATGACGGCCTTGGTGCGGTCGACCCGCATGGCACCAGCGCCCACCACACCTCCCACGCCATCAAGAGCGCGTCCGAGTGCGACGCCGACCTGTGACAGCGCGTCGCTCATTCGCACATCGCCTGGGCCACGAGTTCCACGAACGCTTGGGGCGCGTCGAACGGCGCGGCGTGTCCAGCGCCCGAGATCCGAGCGGTGTGCCCGGTGGGGATGGCAGCCGCCAAAAGCTGCGTCAGCCGACGCATGCCGTCTGGGCTGCGTTCGCCGCAGCTCGAAACGACCGGGACGCGGACGCGGGCGAGATCTGCCCGCGACGGGTACGCGCGGATCGAGGCTCGGAAGTCGGCCAGTGCCGCCTGCGCGTTGTCGCGGCCGGCCCGGCGCCACTCGCCGGGGAAGGCGTCCCACGCGGAGGCGCCGTCGCGGTAGGCGTAGGCAGCACGAAGCAGCGTCTCCGCTGCGTCGTCCGGCCGGCCGCGCAGTGTCTGCCATCCCATCCCCGCGAGCGCGGAGATCTGCGCGGCGGAAGGCAAGTGACGGGTGAACCGCCACGGGAACTCGTGGGCGATGACGACGCGGACTAGGGCGGGGTGGCGCACCGCCAGGTCCGTGGCGATCGCGGCGCCGGCGCTGGTTCCGACCACCACCGCCGGCGAGTCCGCGAACGCGTGTAGCATCGCGGCTGCGTCGGCCGTGTGGGTGGACAGGTTACGAATAGGCGCGCCACCCGACCGTGCGTAGCCGCGCCGGTCATAGCTGATCACGCTTCCGATCCCGGCCAGCTGGTCGCGGGCGGTGCCCCACGTGGAAGCGGTCGCGCCAGCGGGGTGGATCAGGAGGATTGGGATCCCGTCGCCCGCCTGCTCGTAGTAGAGACCGGATCCGGCCAGCCACCCCTGGCTCCAGGTCGCGTACGTCGACGCGCTGGGATCGGTCGTCGTCATGGAGCCACCCTGTCGGCGTCGAGGCCCTGGAAGAACGAGTACTGGCCGATCGCGACGGGCAGCCGGGTCATCATCCGACTCAGCGCCGGTGACGGTTCGCCGTAGAAGGTGACCGTGTGGTCATCGGCGAACTCGTGCAGCAGCTGGGCGCGGGCCTCCGCCGTGTGCTGCTGGTGCTCGACGAATCCGTCCGCGTCGACGTACGCCTCATGTACCTCGCAGCGGCGGCCGTCGTCGCTCAGGAAGAAGTCGTAGCGGAGCGTCTTGGTGTCTGTCTCCCGCGCCTGGCGCACGACCTCGGCGACCTGTTGTTTGAACGCGTCGAGCTTTCCCTCGCGGATGGTCAGTTGCGCGGTTACCTCGAACATGGTGGTCTCCTCGTGTCGGTTCATCCGGTCACGCGGAGGTTGCCGCGACATGGCTGTTCCGACATCGGGCGAACACCCTTGTTCTCACCCCTTGATCCGCTGTGGGGTGTCAGTCGACTGGTGCGGCGAGCAGCTTGTCGGCGTGCTCGACGGCGCGGGCGAGCTCGACCCGCGAGCGGACGTCCATCTTTCGGAAGATGGTGCGTAGGTGCCCCTCGACCGTCTTCTTGCTCAGGAAGAGCTCGGCGGCGATCTGCGGGTTGGTCTTCCGGTCGACCACAAGTCGTGCTACCTGCAGCTCGCGTTCGGTCAACGACGCGATACCCGCCTCGTCGAACATCCCTGGCCGAGTGCGGCGGTGCGGGCGGCGGCCCAATCTCCCCAGCTCACGTTCCGCGCGTTCGCGATAGCGCAGCGCGCCGCAGGCGTCGAATGCGGACGCTGCCCGCTGCAGCTGCGCCACGGCCCGCTCATGCTCGCCCCCATCGGCGAACGCCTGGCCGGCCAGCGTGCGCGACAGCGCCTCCTCGATCGGCGCCCCCACCTGCTGGGCGGCGTCGGTGGAGGCCAGCGCATACTGGACGGCGCGGTCGCTCTCGCCGTCGTACAGGGCAATCGTCGCGGCGGCACGATCCGCCCACGCGCAGGAAAGGGGAAGCCGGACGGCCGCGGCGGTACGCTGGGCGAGACGGGCTGCCTGGTCGGCGGCGTCGCGACGATCGAGCGCGAGCGAACATCGCGTCAACAGCTCAAGGCCGTAAGCTCTCCAACCGGAGGGAATCAGGGCGAGCTCCGCACCACCGGCCCGCGCCAGCAGCAGCTCGACGGCGGCGCCCGGCTGCTCGGCTTCGACCAGGACGGCGCCGAGCCGGACTGCTGCCCAGGCCGAGACGAAGCCGTCGTCCAGCTCGCGCGTGAGCTCGACTGCCTCCTCGCCGGTTTCGCGTGCCAGCTGGAGATCGCCGACCGCGAGCGCCACGCTGGCGCGGTTGAACAGGTTCCCGGCTAGCGCCGGCGGCGACCCGAGCAGGCGTTCGGCCTCGATCGCGCCGTCCAGCAGGTCGGCAGCCTCGGCCAGTTTGCCGCGCACGTACAGGATCCGTGGCAACACCGGATATAGGCGGTGCAGGGGATCGCCGCGCCCAAACGCACGAGCGAGCTCGAGCGCTCGACGCGCGTGCGCTTCGGCATCCGTGTAGCAGTCCAGGTAGACCTCGGTGATTGCGAGCCAGCCGGCCACGTCGGAGCGAGGCGCGAGCTCGACGTCCGCCAGCCGATCGACCAGCGCAGTGGCTTCGGCCCGGCGCGACCGGGCAATTCTGGTCGGTCCCGTCAAAGCGCTGGCGAACGCCCGCATGACGAGCGCCGCCGCGATCAGCGCCGGGTCGTCCACCTCCTTTGCGGCGGCGAGCGCGCGCGTCGCCCAGTCGTGCATCGCGTCGTATCGCGAGCGGTAGAACTCGTTCAGCGTCAGTTCGGTTAGCAGTTCTGCCGATTCCACCGATGCGCCCTCCGGGAGGGCGTCCAGGCTTCTCAGCAGCCGCGTGTGAGCATGCTCGTATTGGCCGATAAAGCGTTCAACGCGGGCACACGCGGTTGCCACCGCTGTTCGCAGCTGGGGTCGGTCGGGCACGATCACCGCAGCTTCGAGTGTCGCCTGGTGACTCTCGGCGAACCGGCCCGCTGCCGCCAACGCCTTTGCGCGCGCGAGCAATAACTCGACGCGATCCTCCGTCGGAGCGCTCTCTGGGAGCAAACGCAGCGCCTCGCCGAACCATCGCCCGGCGCTTTCCGGCGCGAGCCGAAACGCTGCCTCGCCCGCCTCCCGAAGCACGGCGACGGCTGCCGTGTCGCCCTGCCGCGCCGACCGCTCGACGTGGTAAGCGCGCACCGGAGCGGGTGCTCCTCGCTCGTCGAGCGTTTCCGCACAGCGCTGATGCGCCCCCAGCCGCCATCCGCCGGCGCTTTCCCCGTACACGGCGCGGCGCACGAGCGGGTGTCGGAAGCGGAACCGACGGGGCACGTCGGTATCGCGAATCAGGTCGAGCCGCAACAGCTCGTCGATTCCCGCGATCGTCACGGCCTCCGACGTCGCCGCCGCAGCGGCTGCGAGTTCCGGCTCGAACGGATCGCCTGCCACCGCTGCCCCTTGAAGCACGCGCCGCCCATCGGCCGAAACGAGGGCGAGCTCCTCGCCAAGTGACGCGGCGACGGCTACCGGCACCCCGATGTCCTTCGGCGAGAGCTCAGAGGTCGCGCGTCGCCGACCGGAACGCTCGAGCGAGCGGGCGAGTTGCTCGAGATAGAACGGGTTGCCGCCGCTCTCCTCATAGAGGAACGTCACCTCGACGAGGTCGGCTTTGCCTCGAAGAAGCTGCGACGCCTCATCCAGCGTCAGAGCGTCTAGCCGGATGTGAGCTAGATCTCGGGCCCGGTGCGCCCGCTCAAACGCAGCAGAAAGCCGCTCCGGCACGTGGTGGGGGCGGAGCGCCACTGCGATGAGCACAGGCGCTGCTGGAGGACGAAGCAGCAACGCGCTAAGCAGCTCGACGGACGCCGGATCGGCCCAATGAAAGTCGTCCAAGATCAGGACGAGCGGCATCCTCCCTGCCAACAGTTCGAGTAGCGCGCAAACCGCCCGGTGGCTGCGATACCGCTCCCGCTGCGACGCCACGTCCCGTCCCCGCGCAACTGCGGACAAGGACGGGAACACATCAGCCAGCTCTGCCAGCACGTCCTTGCCCAGCTTGGCGAGTCGCACCTGGTCGAGGCTGGTCATGTACTCGTCAAGTGCGTCGACGAACACCGAGAACGGCAGGTCGTGCTCCAGCTCCGATCCGGACCCGGCCAGCACGAGGTGTCTGCGCTGATCCGCTCGAGCGGTGAGCTCCGCCAACAGCCGCGTCTTTCCGATCCCAGCCTCGCCGTGCAACACAACGGCGCCGCCAGACGCACCACAGTCAAGCTCGTCAAGCGCCTGCTCGAACGACTGCAACTCATGGGCGCGCCCCACCAGCGCGTGGCTTTCGCGCGAACGTTTGCCTGGCGTCGGACCCACAGCCAGCCCTCCTTTGGCGGTGCGCAAAGGCTCGCGGGCGGTGAGCACCGTTCCATCGGGGAAAGCGCGACATTCCGATCCGTAGTTTCTACGGAGCTGTCCCAGCGGTAGCGCAGGAGCACCGAGCAGGAAGCGCCGCCTCCGCCCTCGCGCGAGAGGCCCGCCTCGTGTAGGGCTTGGCAGCCCCCTCGCCCCAGCGCGCTCACTAACGCCTCCAACGCACAACCTCCGGTTAACACGACGCTCGCGGCGGGTCACATGACACGGATACGGCCGTTTCAAGCCGTCTGAGGTCGGATTAGGTTGGCCCAGGTCGGCTCGGTCTGTGACAAAGCTGTGACAAGGACACCTGCTCGACTGATCGTCCCTCCGCCATCCGGGGCGTCAGCTTCAATCCGTCAGGTGGACTGGTTGACGTTCCAGGTCTATGGCGGCCGGGTGGGGGACATGTGCGCCGCAATGCGAGAGACGTGGATCAGCCGTTCGTCCGTGAAGCTGGCTCGGGAATGAGTCTCGGCGGAACACTCATTGTCGCGGTCGTCGGCGGCTCGGTGGGCAGCGGACTCGCCATTGCCGGGGGACTCGTGAGTCAGACGCGGCAGCACCGATTCGAGCATGATCGCTGGGTCCTGGAGCGCATGGAGCGCGCGGCCGTGCGTTTCGACGGACTGGCGTTGCGCGCGTACCTGCTGCTTCATCACACCGCGGCCTGGGGCGACATCGACGGGGCCAAGGAACTCCGAGCCGAATGCCTACGCCAGTCGGAGGCGATTGGCGCCGCTTCATCGACGGTGTACATGGCTTTCGGCGGCGCATCACGCGTGTATGCCACCGCGGACGATATCGACCGCGACGTGCTCGATTCCGCTCGTCGCATCACGCTTCTCGCAGGGCTTGACCCCATCGAGGGTATTTACGAAACAGCGAAGCCGGCGCCCCCGGAGCCTGAAGAGATTCTCCTTGCGCTAAGCCGGCACAGAGTCCGTTTCGTTCGAGAGGCACGCGTCGCCATTTTTCTGCGGCCGCGCCACAAACGCGTCACAAGAGACAACGAGGACGAGTTCGAAGAGCCAGAGTAGGACTCCCACCTTCGGCACTCGAACAGGGGCGACACGAGCCGCCAAGCCCGCACAGCTACGCCGTTTACTGCCTCCCCAAGCGGGTCTGCTCGTGGAAAATGTTTTGCAGGCGTTTTCTGCGGGATGGCACACATACGGCACACGGCCGCACCTCCGTCCACTAGGCGGTCAAGCCGACCGGCCGGCTCAGGCAAAACCAGTATCCGCGCCCTCGGATCGTCGGCCGGATCGGCAAACGGAGGCATACCCGTTCTGGCCGGGAGGCGCATGCCCCGATCGGGTGAGAAGACCTTCCCTGGCGGCACTCCCGACACCAGAGGTGGGGAGCACCCCAGGGCGCTAAGCGAGCGATACCCCGGGAACAACTCGCCGCGAGAAAGATCGCGACAAGTGCCTAGCAGGGTATTCGGGCAGTCAGTGGCGCCTGGGTCGGAGCGTCGGCATGCCGAAGTGCGGAAAGCGGTCGCGTCGTCCCCAGTTGACGGTGCGGGCGATGTCGAGCACGGCGGGGAAGTCGGGGTACCACCATCCGTCTCCGTTGCCTTCGCCGATATCACTGCGGTTCCAGCAGATGACCATCGAGAAGTCGCTGGTGTGGTAGCGGACGCAGTTTTGGTTGCTCTCGGGGATAGAGCCACCCTTTTGCCCGGTGTACACGCCGGTGGTCGGGTTCACCACGGCGGCGGAGTCGAAGCCATGACCACCGCGGCTTGCCGCCAGCGTGAACAGGTTCGCGATGGCGCCCGGTTTCAGTACAGGGTTGTGATGTCGGATGTCGAGCATGGCGAGTAGTCGGGCCACGTCGACGACCGATCCGGAGAGTCCTCCGCCGCCGTCGTCGCGTTCGAGGTTCCAGAACCCGCCGTAGCCGTTGGCGTGCAGGCGCCGATCGGGTTCCACCACGCTGGGGCCGGTGGCGAACAGTGTCGGGTGGTAGCGGGCCTCGTCGGCCGGTTGGCTCTCGATCAGGGTGCGCGCCTCGCGGATCCCCGTGATCGAAAGCGGCTGAAATAGGAGCTCGTCCAGCGCTGCCGGCAGGGTCGGGTGACCGGTGACCGCCATGACGACGTGTCCGAGCAGGAAGTAGCCCCAGTTGTTGTACATCGGTGGCTGCGGTGGTGGGCTTGCGGGGAGCGTGACCATGAAGCGGTCGGTCATCTGCCCGTCGACGGGCAGCGCCACCGGCACCCCGGCGGCGTTGAACGCGGCCACGACGCTCGGTTCGACGCCGTAGGGCCACGTGGGAAGGCCGCTGGTGTGCTCGAGCAGGTGTTGGACGGTCACGGACTGGAACGTCGCCGGGACGGCGCTGCCGTTTGGTTGGGTCAATCCGAGCACGTTCTGGATGGGGGTGGTGAGCGCGAGCCGGCCATCCTGGATTAGGCGATGGGTGGCGAGGGCGACGATCGTCTTGGAGACGCTGGCCTGACGAAACCGGGTCGTCGGTTGGACGGTCGGGTATCCCGGCTCAGCCAGCGTGTAGCCCCGGGCGTAGACCAGCCGGCCTCGGCGCACGAGCGCCAATCCGGCGCCACGGATGCGGTGGCGCTGCATGGCCTGCTGCATGACAGCGTCGATCGCCGCATTCGCGACCGGCCCGGTCGGCGGCCGCCAACCCGGTGCGACGGTCTGGTCGCTCTTCCCAAACAGAACCGCAAAGCGCGTGGCAGCGCCCGCTCCGCCGCCCTGCACACTCACCGGCCAAAAGCCCTGCGGGACGACCTGGTCGAACGTTTGCTGGTAGCCAGCGCTCGTGAGCTCGTGCCGCGCCAGCCACTCTCCGATCTGGTCGTCGCGGAAGATCGACGCATAGTGATCATCCAGCGAGACCGCCACCTCCACCGGGCGCGCACCGACCGGAACCAGCGCGTCAAACCGCGACTGGTACTCAGCGGCAGTGTCACCTAGCCCCTCCAACGTCCAGCAGATCCCTTGCGGGTTATCGAGCCAAATCCCGGCGTAGCACAGGTTCGGCGCGGTGCCATACACAGCGATGCTGGTCGGCACCCACCCGTTGGTGCGCGCCTGGGCAATCCAATGATCGATCGTCGCCGGGTCACTGTCGGGGCCGCGCACCAATCCGATCCGCGTCAACGGCACCGGACCGGGCCGCTGCTCAAACGTCCCTGCAAACACCGGATCGATCGCCGGGCCCGTCGCCGCCAAAAGCACCGGCTTGAAGCCTGCAGCGACCGCGTTGTCGAACGCCGCCACGTACCCCGCGCTGTTTACCCCGTGCACCGCCGACCAGTCCGGACCCGCTCGGTTCACCCACACCGCGGCATAGCGCTCGTCACCCCGCGCCCCATACACACTCAGGCTCGTCATTCGCCAACCCTTCGGAAACAGGTCATCAAAATGCGCCTGGTGATCCGCACCCGTACGATCGTGATACGCCACGAAATCCATCGCTCCGCCTACCCCCGCTCCCCGACCTCGGCGATTACCCCAGGCGTACGACGCCCGCCACGCGCCGAGTACGCCGGGCCGCGGCACGCCTCCGCCCGAGCCTGCCACCACAACCCATGAGCCTGCCACCACACAACCCATGCTCCATCATCGCCCCCTTGACGGATGCAACGCCGACGCTACACCCGAAACGAAATCCCGTCAACTGCAGGCAAACCGACTATGGATCCCCGAGACACCGGGCCGCACAGTCACTCCGACACGCAGGCCCTGCTGCCTACCTACCTGTGCTGGCCCCAGAATCAGCGGTGGTTGCACCAAGCTGACCGCGCGGCATAGCAGCAGACTCTCGATCAGTCCACATCCGAGACGGCAACCGTCGTGTCGCGTGCGGTTGTGCGGTTAAGTCGCGACCTGAACCCTGGCGTCTCGGCGGAGTGGAGGGGCCGCGTCGTGGGCATCGATGCGGCCCCCTCTCGTCGCAGTCCAGCAACTGATCGTGAGGCAGACTGCCTAGGTCCGAATTGGCACGAACTGGATCGGCGCGGGTGACCTGGAGATTAGCTCCGCACCAGGCACCCGTCCAGGTCAGGCGCGCTGCCGGTAGGCGCGATGCCGACAGCGGTGGGAGTAATACAGAGCATCCCGCCGCGGCGGCAAGAACTCCTCACCGCACGAAGCGCACTCGCGCGGCTCGGCCACGAGCTCGTGTGGCGCCGGCTCCCACACACCGTCGACGCCGACCCGCATCGGCCGTCCCGCCCAGTTGACACGCCGCCCGAACCGATCCTCAAGGTGGAAGTGCGCGCCGTCCCAGATCACATCAATGCGCTCCTCCTCCCACTTCCGCAACTGGGCACGCCAACGCTTCTGGTCACCGGTGAGGCGCTGCTCGACGTGACGGTTCATCGAGAATCCTCCGCGGATAGTTGGCGAGGGATTGCAGGCTGCACGGGTTTCGCGATGTTGACCCCACCCCCCGGGGTGCGGTGGGATCGGTGGCCGTCGGCGCGTCCGGCGCATGAGGCGCAGAGCGCGCGACAGTTGGTTGGGTCGTATGGGCTGATGCCTTTGCTGGCGCAGGCCGCGATCGGGACGATGTGGTCGACGTGGCTGGCGGCTCGCCCGCAGAGTTGGCAGGTGTAGTGGTCGCGTTCGAGGACGCGGATGCGGGTGCCGTTGGGTCCGCGCCACTTGGCGGATTGGTAGATCTGGCCGCTGGGTTTCCGGCGGAGTCTGGTACTTTCGATGCGGTCGCATGCTGGGCAGCGGCGCCTTGTTGCGGGGATCAGTTTGCCGCAGCGGCATACTCGGAGCAGCGTCACCTTGGTCTCCTGATCGCGTGACGATTTGGGACGGCCTGGACGCGGCGCCGAGGAGGGTTAGTCACGTCCAGGCCCCTTGTCGCCGCGCCGCAGGGATCACGAGCCACGCCGCGACGTCGTGCGGGCGGAACCGGAGCAGCCGGCCGCCGGGCGCGATTCGAAGCGCGGCGAGGCCGCTGCTCTTGACGGCGCGGCGGACCGTCGCCGGATCTATCTGCGCGATCAGGGCGACGTCAGCCACGGTGAGGACACGCCGAGGCGGTGCATCGGTTGACACAAGTGGACTATACCACTTTCAGGATATCCTCGATGGTGTAGAATCGTCGCCAACCGTGGCGACACTCGCCGACCTCTCGCTCCAACGCCGAGTCGGCGCGTATCTCAACTGCCTAGCCGACTACCCGACGCTCGCAGTCGAACAGCGCTACGAGTTGTTCGAGGCGGCGCTCTGGCCGGCTGGCGGTAGGACCCTGCCGGGGAAGCCGCCGCCCGCGCCCCGCACGCGCGTCTCCCCCCGCGAACGGGCGCACGCAGTCGACTTGGTCGAGCGTCTCCACTTGGCTGAGGAGGAGGTCGCAAGCAGGTACGACGTCACGCCGGCGACCGTCCGCGAGTGGTGCCGTAGACTGCGCTCTGAGCCTCGGAGCTAGCCCCGCCAGTCAGGCCGAAGCACGCAGAGTTGCCTCCGGAACTCGCGGATGCCCTGCACCCTGCTCTGGTATGTGGGTAGACGCTCATGTGAAGAGCAGACGACCGCTCGAGCGTTTCGACGCAGGGTGCCGCGCCAGAGCCACGTTTCCCCGCCGAGCACGGTGAAACAGGTCGGCTCCATACAGACCCCCACGGAATGCCGCACGTACGATCGGGCGTTGTCCCGGAGCAGACCTGGCGTCGGTACCCACCGTGTCACTGGCGACGAGCGCACGTAGTAGACGTCGCCACCGTCGACTCGTTGCCTCCACGCCAGCGGAGCCAGTGCGGGCAAGGCTCGCCATTCACGATCCTGTTCGCACCTTTCCGCAAGGCCGAGGTCAGATAGCAGGTCGAAGTAGGCCCAGCGGAGCGCAGCGATCAGCGCCATCGCGCGGAAGGTGGGCATGACCGCGCGAATCCCACCGGGACCGTCGAAGATCTCAAAAGCTGGATCAGAGACTGGCCCAGAATAGTTGTCATGAACCGCCATGCCGCGTCAGCATATGACCCGAGCCAGTCGGCACTGCGGCTATTCACGACACGCGAAGTCGCCGACCTGCTCGGCTGCTCGCGGCGCACGGTCGAGCGGATGGCGGCCCGAGGCCAACTCCGCCCGGTGCATATCGGCCCACGCCTCGTGCGCTTCTCGTGGGTGGACGTCGCCCACCTGACGACACCCAAAATCGCAGAGCGTCCGGCTACCACCCCGGACGCTCTGGCAGAAACGGCCGCATCACCGGCCCATGACACAGACTAGCCGTACCGCACCGACGGGAACCGCCGGGACCGCACCAGGAGCGTGATGACCGGCGGTCGCATCGTCACCTGGAAAGACGTCAGCTGTCGGCTGAACGTCGCGCAGGAATGGCACAACGACGGTGCCGACGAGGACGCGTGGGCGGTCATCGACAGTCTGCGGGAGGAGATCGACCGAGACCTTCGTGACGAGCGGAGAGCTGCCGCATGAGTCGGCACCTCATCCACCTATCAGACGTCCAGCGACGCGAAGTCGTCTGGCTCGCCGGGACGCCAATCCCACGAGGGATGTTCTCGATTCTCGCCGGCCACCCCGGTTTGGGAAAGTCGATGTGGACTGCCCTCGTCGCTGCGGAGGTAACGCGAACCGGTGGTGAGGTCGTCATCTGCTCGGCCGAGGATTCGATCGAGCACACGCTCAAGCCTCGCATGCAAGCCGCAGGCGCCGACGTCACTCGCGTCCATGTCCTCGTTCCGGTCGATGGAGCGGGCGATCCACGTGGGGTCTCGTTCCCGTCGGACACCGACATCCTGCTCGAAGCGATCCTGAGCGCTACTGCGATCTTCGCGGTCGTCGACCCGATAACCGCAGTGCTAGACCCCGGCGTCGACAGCCACAAGGACGCGTCACTACGATCAGCACTCGCTCCGCTCTCACGGATCGCCGAGGAGACGACCGCAGCGATCCTCGGCGTCATGCATCTCAACAAGGCCGGCGGCGTCGACCCGATCATGCGCGTCGGCGGATCGATCGGCGGTCCTGGTCAGGCCCGGTCGATGCTCCTACTAGACCGTGATCCTGACGATCCCGGCGGAGAACGCGGAAACCGCCGGGTGCTCGCACACTTCAAGTCGAACATCGGGCCGCTGCTGCCGAGTCGCCTCCTTGAGGTTACGCCGACACACCTGCCAGCCTCGGCGCTGGAACCGGCGATGGATACAGCGCGGATCGTCGACCTCGGCGAATGCGGCCACGCTGCCGGCGTCCTGCTCGCTGCCCACGGGTCGGACCGAAGCGCGATCGAGGAGGCAGCGGACTTTCTCCGCGCTGAGCTCGCGGGCGAAGTCACCATCGCGTCGAAGCAACTGATCGGCGATGCCAAGGAGAACGGGATCGCCGAGAAGACGCTGAGACGAGCAGCGAAGACCATCGGCGTAGTGATCAAGCGCGCGGGTTTCGGCAAAGACGGAGCGTGGTCGTGGAGCCTCCCCATAGATGGCCAAACATGCCCAACCCCCTCTTACGTCACTAATCTGGCCATCAATGATGATGATGTGACCATCTATGGCAGTAACGGAGCGGGGAAACACATAGATGGCCAAATCGGAGACCCGGGGCATGTAGCGGGCACCTATGACGCGGAGCCGGGTCGATGACCAGCCTCGCCGTCTCCGAGAAGTCGTTCCAGGCCGCGGTGGTCGAGGCCGCTCGCCTGCTCGGCTGGCGTGTCCACTACGTGCGCCACTCGATCGCGTCGCCGCACGGCTTGCCCGACCTCGTCCCGTGCAACGGCGACCAGCTCCTGTTCCGCGAACTGAAGACCGACAAGGGCCGCGTCACCACTGAGCAGTCCGAGTGGGGCAGCGTCCTCACGAGGTGTGGGATGGATTGGGCGGTGTGGCGGCCGGCGGAGTGGCCGGGGATCGAGGCGACGCTCCGCGGCCAACAGAGCATCGAGGAGGCGTCGTGAGCGCCTTCTTGACAGTCGCCCAGGTCGCCGACGAGGTCGGAGTCTCCGCTCGGACGGTGCTCCGGTGGCTGGCCGCGGGCGAGTTGCCGTGCCTGCGCCTCCCCGGCGGCGGTATCCGAATCCCGCAAGTTGCGTACCTCGAATGGATCGAGGCGCGTACGGGAGTCGGCCGGCGGGTTAGGGTCGAGCGGTGAAGCGGCGACGGAAAGGCGGGCAGGGCGCGCTCCAACGCCACGGCAACGGCTGGCGGGGCCGCTGGTGGGAGGACGGCCGCCAACGCGTCACCAAGACAT
>AR_comb_assmDRAFT_10294111_pt1 | contig 13202 bp, 7 predicted proteins | sample ArasoioldDNA_FD_10543 | JGI IMG/M metagenome (IMG submission 10543) | reverse complement strand
CGGCCTCAGCAACATCACCCTTCGCTGGATGTACCGGAAGGCCATGCTTGCCGGCCTGCCCTTCAACGAGCTGCACATCAGCGACGATGCCTGCCGGCCGGGAGACCGCATTCGCCCCAACTTTTTCAGCGATTTGAGCAAGCTGACATGGCGCGACCTCGAAGCGGCCGATACTCTTCATTACACGGTGGCGCTCCACCAGGTGCTGTCCGACGAGCCGTGCCGGGCGCTTGTCCCCGGCGCCCTTGTTGAGACCGTGGAGTTCGAGCGGAACAGATTGACACAACAGCCGACAGGAACAGCATGACCCGACATTTTCACCACGTGGCCGCCCTCGCCCTCGCGGGACTGACGGGCGCGTCCTGCTCCCTCGCCACGTCGATCGATCGGAACACAAAGGCCATCGAAGGGAGTACGTCGACGATCGCGACGAATACGAAGGCAGTCTCGGACTCCACGAGTGCCACCGGCTCGCTCGTGCCGGCGCTCCAGGGCGTGACCGCTCTCGAAGGCCCCATGCGATCGGTCGCCGCGCTCGATCCGACCCTCAGAGCCGTCGCCGATCTGAGCGGCCCGATGGCGCGCGTCGCCGCACTCGGCGGAAGCCTTCAGGCAGTCGGCGGACTGGAACAGCCATTGACGCGGTTGGGCACGATCGGTCCGAGCCTCGATGCGGCGGCAGCGCTCTCGAGGCCCATGACGCAGGTCGCCGCGATGCGCTCGAGCCTCGACGCGGTCGCCGCGCTCCAGCCGTCGCTGCTCCAGGTCGCGTCGCTCGACAAACAACTCGCGTCCGTCGCGGACCTGAAATCCGCGATGACCACACTGAGCGCGCTGAAGGAACCGATGGAGCGCGTCGCTGCTCTCCAGGAGCCCATGACGCGCGTAGCCGCGCTCGGGTCGATCCTCGAGAGTCCCGGCCGGTTGATCGTGTTCGGCCTGATCGGGCTGGCGTTCTGGGGCGCCGTGACGTTTGGCGCCGTCCGCCTGGCCATCATCAGCGCCGCTCGCGCGGTTCGCAACGGATAGTCCCATGCGTCGCCTCGTCTCTGCGTTCGGCCTGGCATCGGCGGCGCTTGCCCTCGCGGCGTCGACCGTGTCCGCGCAAACGGTCGGCATCAGGCTGCTCCGCGACGGCGACTGCACGGTCACCGTCGACTGGCCCGCCAACACGGACGTCAGCGGCTTCCGTCTGCTCATCAACGGCCAGCCCGCGACGCGCGTCGTCCTCGACAAGAACGCGCCGTTCACCGTGAAACTGGCGGACCCCGTGCGCGAGCGCGACAACGTGACGGCCGCAGCCGGCACCCTTCAGTACGACGCGCTCGTCGGCGCGCTGCCGCCCGGCGTCGAGCCGATTGAATCCTGCGGCAAAGCCAAGGCGAGAGACGACGAGCGGGCGGTGTTCGAATCGTCGGGATTCCTGGGCAACGTCTTCGACAACTTCGCGCCAAACGTCGCGGGCGGCTACATCAATCCCGTCGCGACCCAGGAAGCCACGGTGGTCAAGTCGCGCTGGACGGCCGGCGTCGCGGCACAGTACCGACTGTTCGGCGAGCCGGGAGATACATATCAGCTCTGGCTCGTCAGCTACACGTTGCACGGCGTCCGGACCGGCGACGTGAATTGCGCCGTCCCCGAGCCGCCACCGATCTGCCGTTCGACCGCGCCGACGGGCGAACGATTCCTCTACGTCGTCGAGCACGCCTCGACACTCGAAGCGCACATTGATGCCCGGTTCGAGTTCGCGACGCTGCAGAAGGACTCGGAGTTGCCGATCAAGGTGTTCGCCGCAGCGCGGTTCGGCTTTCTCGATCTCGAGGGAGCGCCGCAGGTTTACAACAGCAACTCGCTCGGCGTCGGCGTCCTCGCGCCGAAAGGCGTGTTCCGCAACAGCCTGGCGCAGGTCGCCTGGGGGTTGAGCGAGCAGTTCGGTAGCGATCCACACTGGAATCGCCTCAAGATCAACGGACTCCTGGCATTCGACCTGATGCCCGGACTGAAGGATCGCATCGAGTTCTGGAAGCGCCTCGGAGGATCGACTCGCTTCTTCGTCGAAATAGCCGTCGATCGCAACCTGCATCAGGGACCCGACGCCGTTCAGACCTACGTGGGACTCCTGTTCGATCTGCGGCAGGCCTTCGTGGGGCTCCGGTGATGCCGGCGCGACATCAGACGATTGCCGCGCTGACCGCGGCCGTTGTCGCGGCTGCCGTCGCCGTTTCGAGCGGCGCGAGCCGCTGCGCCTCGTGCCTGCAGACGAAGTACTGGACGGTCGCGGCCGACGACTACAAGCAGCCCGGTCCGCCGACTTTTCCCGAGACTGCCAAAGTGGCGTCGAGCGACGACCTCGCGGTTGCCTTTTCCGGCGGCGGCACGCGGTCGGCGTCGGCATCGCTCGGCCAGCTGCGCGGGTTGCAGCGCAACGGGTGGCTGAAGCAGCACGTGCGCTACATTTCCGCCGTATCGGGCGGCGGCTGGGCCGCGGTTCCATACACGTACTCGAAGCTGCTGGACGATGCGCTGCTCGGCGTCCCGACCGATCCGGCGAAGCTCGATCGACAGGCGGTCGTCGCGACGCCGAACGGGGCCATGGCCTCGGCGATTGCGAATTCCGCGCTCACCGCCGGCAGCATCCAGGAAGCCGCGGGCATCCTGGCGAAGCAGTCCAACTCGAAGCACGTCGAAGACCTCGTGGCGCACATCCTTCAGATCGCCGGGCACGCGCGCCGCGAGCCGGAGCGCCTCAGCAAGACCTATGCGCGCCTGCTGGGCGATCTGTTCATCGAGCCGCTCGTTGAACCCGGGGGCTCGCGCGTCAGCACACGGCTCTTCTCGTGGGACGCGGACACGATTGCGGAGATGAACGGGCTGAACGCCGGCCAGCTTCCTGGCGACATCGTGACGACCGCGCAGGATCGCCCGTATCTGATCGTCAGCGGGACGCTCATCTCGGCGCGTCGCGACTACGGTTATCCGCTCCTCATGCCGGTCGAGTACACGCCGCTGTACACCGGTGTGCGCCAGGCGTTCGGCGGACGGTTCGGCGGCTCCTACGTCTGGTCGTGGGCGTACGACACGCGCGAGGTCGGCGACGTTTCGAGTGACCTCCTTCGGGTGCGGCGCGATTCCGACCGTGTGTTCTCGCTCGCTGACGTCATCGCGAGCACCGGCGCGGCGCCCCAGCTGCTGCTGATGCTCGGCGAAGGCTTTCCGGCAAGGGTCCGGAGCCTCGTCCAGGGCTTCGCCGGCTACTTTCCATACTTCACCCACTACGCCGTCCGGGCCGACGAGCCCGTGCTGCTGACGCAGGAAATGGCCCACGGCGACGGCGGCTTTGGCGACAACCTCGGCGTGATGCCGCTGCTGGCGCGGCAGGTGCACAACATCCTCGTCTTCGTGAACACGAGCACGCGCTTCTTCGAAGCCAACGATGACTTGAAGGCGCTGTTCTTTCCGGTCGGACCGCCAGACGGAAGCGGCGACAAGTCGCACAACGAAGCGTTCGATCCCGCCGACTACGATCGGCTGATGAAGGGACTGCAGCAGCAGCGGCTGGACGGAAAACCGCTCGTCTTCTGCGATCGAAACCGCAACGTGCGCGCGAACGCGCACTTCAACGTCCGCGCGTACGGCGGCCTGAACATCTGCTGGTTCTACAACGCGCCGGCGCCCGCCTGGGAAGCGCGGCTGCCGGATCCCGTACGCGCGCTCGTCTCCGGCCACGACCAGACGAAGGAGGGGAAGAACTTCGACGGCTTCCCATGGTTCAGCACGTTCGAGCAGAACAAGCCGCACGTCATCGAGCTCACGATTCCGCAGGTCAACCTGCTGTCCAGCCTGACCGAGTGGATCGTCTCGAATGACGAGACGGTGCAGCAGGTGCGAAGCGCGCTGGGGATTACGCTGCCGGCGCCTTCAGCGCGCTGAAGAGCGCGTCGACGTCCAGTAGATTCACCTGCGTGCCCACGTGTTCGCCGAGCTTGCGGTAGCTCTCCCACTGCGCTTCATCGAAAAACTGATCGCTCGTCGTCTCCTGCGGGAACGTGGGATGCGACGCCGCGTACTGCAGGACGTCCAACGGCTCGTCTCCTGTCACGGACGGCTTCACGATGATGAGCAGCGACTGCGCGCGCGCGGGAGCGTCGCCGATCGACAGCTGCCCTTCGTCCGGATAAAGGACTTGCGCGGCAATCACATGGTGGCGGCTGAACATCGCGCCTCCGTGGTCGGACGGTCTCGGGCGCAGGTCGCCGGCGGCGCCGAACAAGGGCGTCGGCGGCTGGAGCAGGCGAATCTCCGCGCCGAAGTCCAGCCGGGCCTTCCGAACCAGATTCGCGAGGTCCTCGAACTCGTAGTGCGGATCGGCGCCGTCGTCGCACACGATGATGATCGGCACGCGCCGGCGAAGCAGCTCGTAGCACGCGGTGTTCTCGAAGTGGCCGCCGTCGCTCAAGAACCACAGGCGCTGATGAGGGCCGTGGAACTGTCCGACGAACTCACGAAGCAGGGCGCTCTGGACGGGAAAAACCCCGGCGAGGAAACGCTGAACCCGCGCGCTGGTCTTCGGCCGCGTGCCGCCCTGCTGGCCCGTCCGCACGCCGCTGTCCCACCAGTACCCGAGCCGCACGTTCGCCAGGCCGAGCAGGAGGCTGAGCGCGAGGCTCGTCTGCGCTCCCATGCCCGGCGCGACCGCCGCTCCCGAAATCGACGTCCACTGCGACAGCGACAGTCGCTTCGGCAGCACGGGACCGCCACTCCAGACGCGGAAGGCCTGTCCCCCCTCGCCAAGGGCGCCCTGCGGCTGGATTTCTTCGAGCCGCGACGTATCGCCGTCGTGCTTCCACGTCGCGTGCTGCGACACGCCGACGCTGACGCCCGACGGCCCCACTGCCATCGCCAGACCCTTGCGATCCCGATCCTCGATCTGTGACCGGCCGCCGACTGTTTCGTTCAGCGTGACGTTGATGATGTGCACCGGGCCGCCGTGCTCGTGCGGCACGTACCGGTCGAGCGCGAGATCGTCGCCGGGCACTTCCTCGGTGAGGTTCACGCCGGCGCCCTTCTGCCGCTCGGGATTGGACGCGCCGATGTAGGTCCGCGAGAGTCTCGCCGAATAGAACTGACTGAGCGACGACAGGTTGACGAACGGCAGCGAGATTCCGAAGAAAAGTGACACGACGATCAGAACGACCGTCGCCTTTGACGTCGCGGGACCGTCGAGACGCGGCAGCGGCGGGGGCCCGCACGCGACGGTCGCGCACGCCGGGTCCTCGAGTGGGGGCTGCCAGTGCCGGGCCACGCCGTGGCTGACCGCTGATAGCGACGTGAAGAGCACGAGGAGCACCACGATTGCCGCGATGCCCGCGATAATGTTGACGGGAAGCCGCACGCGACGGCTCCGTCGCCCGGTGTCGAGAAACTTCGGCAGCGCCTGGGCCGCTCCCACGAGCGACACGATCGCGGTCACGACGCTGCCGATCGTCTTCTGCTGAAACGCTCCGCGCCACGCCAGCGCGTACGTTGACTGGCCGAGCGTGTCGACGAACGCGAGCAGCGCGAGCGCCGCGGACGTGAGGAGGCTCACGGCCATCCACCGCGACAGGCGATTGCGATAGCCGCGGTCGCCCGACGGATCGTCTTCGCTCGATCGCGAGAGCAGGCTGACCACAAGGGCGAGCGCCAGGGTTTCGCCGGCGATGAAGGCAAGGAGCGCGGCCACAGGGTGGTAAACCGATGAGTGGCCGATGAATGTCTCGAGGACGGCGGCAATCGTCACGACAAACGTCGAGCCCCACACCTTCTGGTGATCGAGGTTGCCGGACCATCTTCCCAGCCAGTACGCCCACCCGAGCGGCACCGCCACGAACGCGAAGACAATGGCCGCCGGAAAAGCGTACGGGCTCCAATAGAAGACGAGGCGCGGCGCCGTCACAGCCGCCGCGTCCGCTGCCAGGCGCCCGGCTTCTCCCGTGTTCGCGTACGCCTCGAGGACATTCCGCGCAGCGATCCGCGCCAGGTGCGCGCCCGTCAGCATCGTCAGGATGGCGGTGCTGATCACGACGGTGACGGCAGTCCAGTTGCGAAGAACAACGGAGGCCGCCAAAAGCGAATCGCCGCTTCCGTTCGGCGCGAGGTAGCGTCCGTTTTCACGAAGCCATTGGATCGGCTTCGAGAACGAGTTGTTGAGGCGCGCCTCAACTTTACTGGCGTCCTGCAGTCGGAGGTACAGCGCGCCGAGAAACGCGCCGAAGTAGCCCCCGCCCGACACGGTCGACATGAGATCGACGCGCCGCAGCAGTCCCGGCTTCGTGCGATCGATGAGCTGCGCGAGCCCCTGGCAGAATCCGAGCACGAACGTCGCGCTGCGGATGCCGCCGCCAGACCACGCCACGCCGACGACCGGGCGGTCGTCGGTGACGCCTGCCGCCAGGCGGCGCCGCGTCAGCAGCCGCCGCTCAGCATCGCTAAGGACCTTCGGATACTGTTGTTCGAACCACTCGCTCACTCAGGCGTCCACTTGAGATAGTTGACGTTGCCAACGTACCCGATCGCGCCTGCGGTGTCGAACACGATTCGCACCCGATGAGCTCCGGCGGTCAACGCGATTCCGTTACGTGTCACCGACTGCCAAGTCTGCCAGCCTCCCGTGTTCGGCATGGCAATCGTGCCAGTTACGTTGACGCCGTCCACTTCGACGTGGAACGTGCCGTCGCCCGTCAGCGATGCGACGCGGACCTGCAGCGTGTAGTTTCCTGACGCATTGACCGCGACCGAGTAGATCAACCACTCGCCTGGCGTGGCATAGCCGATCGAGTAGCCGCCGCCGACATCCGATGTGCTTTCGATGTCGACGTCGGTTTGCCGGTACCAGCCGCCCTGGTTGCCGGCCTTCGAATCGTGATACGCCACGCCCTCGCCGCCGTCGTCGAAGTTCTCGGCTTCGATCTGACCAGGAACGATGGCCGGTGACCCGCCAAACGGCGTCGGGCTGGTCGCCGCCGCCACGTGGACGGTCACGGGTGGCGTGACGACGCTGGCGCCTCCGCTGTCGATCGCGCGCGCGGTGATCTGGTAGTCGCCAATCGGCACCGGGCCCCAGCTCACCGTGTACGGCGCGAACCATTTGATGCCGAGTAGCGTGCTGCCGGCGTAGAACGCGACTTGCGTAATCGTACCGTTCGAATCGGTGGCCGTCGCTGTCACATTCACCGTCGCCGGCGGCGTGTACGATGCGCCATCGGCGGGCGTGGTGATCTGCACCACCGGCGGCGCGTTCCCGGCCACCGAGGCGGTCCATCGCATCGAATTGAAATTCCCCATGTAGCCGGTCGTTCCGTTCGAATCGAACACCACGCGCAGGACGTGCGAGCCGGCGGTGAGCGCTATGCCGTCGAGCGCGATCGACTGCCACGTCTGCCATCCGCCTGTGCCAGGTACGATGAGCGCACCCGTCACATCCGTGCCGTCGACTTCGATGTGGAAGATGCCGCCGGTTCCCGTCGTCGCGACGCGCGCTTCCATCTTGTAGCTGCCCGCGGCCGCCACAGAGACGGTGTACTTCAACCACTCGCCGGCCTGGTTCCAGCCGAGCGAGTACCCGCCGCCGACGTCGCTGGTCGCCTCGATGTCCACGTCCGTCTGCCGGTATTGACCGCCGCTGTTGCCCGACGTCAGGTCGTGATAGGCAACGCCCTCGCCGCCGTCGTCGAAATTCTCGAACTCGATCAGGCCCGGAATTGGCGCCGGGTGACCGCCAAACGGCGTAGCGGTCGGCGGTGCGGCGACCTGGATCGTGACGGCCGCCGACGTCGCGGTCGCGCCGAGATTGTCGGTGGCCACGGCCGTCAGGCTGTAGCTGCCCGGTGCCACGTTCGTCCACGAGAAAGTGTACGGTGACGTGGTGTGGGTGCCGATGAGCGTCTGGCCAACGTAGAACGCGACCTGCGAGATCGCTCCGTCTTGATCGCTCGCGGTCGCAGCGAGCGACACCGTGGCGGGTGCCGTAAAGTTCGCGCCGGCGGCAGGCGACGTCAGTTGCACCGTCGGCGGCGCGTTCACGCCAGGCGCGCTGAACACGTAATAGTTGAAGTTGCCGACCCAGCCCGACGGCCCTTTCGAATCCATGACGACGCGCATCATGTGCGGGCCGGAGGTCAGCGAGATGCCAGGCGCCGTCACGTTCTGCCATGTCGACCATGCACCGGTGTCGGGAATCGCCACCGCGCCGGTCACGTCGATGCCATCGACTTCCACGTGGAATGTTCCACCCTGCCCGAGCGACGAAATGCGAGCCATGAAATCGTATTGAGCGGTCGCGAAAACCGAGATGCTGTAGGCCAGCCACTCACCCGGCGAGACATAACCGAGCGAGAAGCCTCCCCCGCTATCCGAAGTGGACTGAATGTCGACGTCGGTCTGGCGGTACTGTCCGCCGGTATTGCCGGCCGTCGTGTCGTGATAGCCCGCACCTTCGCCACCGTCGTTGAAGTTCTCGGCCTGAATCACGCCTGGGACGTTGGAGGACAGCCCGCCGAACGGCACTGAAGTGGCGCCCGGCAGCACGTGAACGAGCGCCGCATTGGACGTCGCGGTCGCGCCTTCGCGATCGGTCGCCACGGCCGTGATCGCATAGTTGCCAACTGGTGCGTTCGTCCAGGTGAAGTTGTACGGCGTCGACTGGTCGATGCCGATCAGCGCCGTGCCCGCGTAGAACGCGACCTGCGCGACGCCGCTGTCGGTGTCAGTGGCCGCCGCGCTGAGCGCCAGTGGTGTCTGAGCCGAGATCGCGAATTCACCCGCGGGCGCCGTCAGCGAGACGGATGGCACTTGGTTGCTGGATCGACCGCATCCGTCGACGGCGCGCGCGAGGTTGAGCCGGCCGCCGGTGATGGTCTTACCAGCGAGCGCTGGGTCCGGATCGACCGTGCTGAGGATCAGACTTTTCAGTGACGACGTGCCGAGCGAGCACCGTGACAGCAGGAGCGCGGCGGAGCCGGACACATGCGGCGTCGCCATCGACGTCCCGCTGAACGCGTTGTAGCCGCCGCCCGTCACGGTCGAGAGCACGCCGACGCCCGGCGCGCCGAGATGCACAGAGGTGGCGCCCCAGTTCGAAAAACTCGCGAGCGCGTCCTGGTTGTCGGTTGCCGCCACGGCAATGATGTTGGGCGCCGCGTAGCTCGCGGGATACGAGGGCGTCGCGTCGTTGTCCGAGGTGCTGTTGCCGGCAGCAGCGACGAACAGCATGTCGCTCTGGTTGACGCGGTTGATCTCGTCGAGCAGTGCCTGCGAGAAGCCGCCGCCTGCCCAGCTATTGGAAAGCACCCGTATGTTTGCACCGCCGGCGGGAAACGCGGCCTTGGCCTGGACGGCGAATTCGATCGCGTTGATGGCGTCGGTCGTCGAGCCGCTGCCGCTCGCGCTCAGGAACTTCAGCCCCATGATGCTGGCAAACCAGTTGATGCCGGCGACGCCGATGCCGTTGTCCGCGTTTGCGCCAATCGTGCCGCTGACGTGGGTGCCATGAAAGTGATCGTCGAAGGGGTCGCACGTCTTCGTGATCGCGTTGAACCCGTGGGTGCCGGCCGCGCACGTAATCGACCGCCCCGCGATGTTGACGGTGAAGGTGGCCGGCGCGGACCAGACGTTGGCCGCCAGATCGGGATGCGTGTAGTCGATCCCCGTGTCCACGACGCCGACGACGACATTTCGGGATCCGAGCGCCTTGTCCCACGCTTGCACGGCGTGGATGTCGTCGCCCGGAACGCCGGCCACGCCGTTGACGATTTGTCCGAGGTTTCTCAGTCCCCACAGCTCGGGGAACCGCGCGTCGTTCGGCACTCGCACCGCGTACAGGATGTAGTTCGGCTCCGCGAACAACACGTCGCGGTGCCTGGCGAGCACCGACAGCATCGACGCAACGTTGTGGCTGCGCGACCGGACGTGCCACAGGCGCCCGGCGCCAAGTGGCGAGTCCGTCTCCGCGTCAACGACGGCGCGAAGGCCCGCGACGTCGGCGTTCGGGCGGAGCGCGACGATCACTTCGCCGGCCACAGCTGGCCGGCCCTGGAATGCGTCGAAGGCGGGCCGGCCTGTGGGCGATCCCTGCGCTGGCGTCGTCGCCGGACTGAGGGCAGTCAGCAGCGTCGCGATCCCAAGAGCCGCACCGAGCGCCGCAGTTGAACGAGGGCCGCGTGTCGTCATGACACCGGACTCTAGGACCGCAGGCAGGACGAGACAAGACCAATAAGTGAAAACTGTGAAACCGGAGAAGAAGTCTGCTTACCAGGCGTTTTTCGCCGCGGCGCGTGTCGGTACCAGCGTGAGGGCAGGAACCCGGGGCTCGAGAACGGAGGGGTCGATCGAGGCCCACGTCAACTCGTCGAGATCCAGCGGCTCCTTGAAGACGCAGGCGCCGAGATATTTCGGCGAGCCGTCGATCGCGGCGATCTGGCAGCGCAACACACGGAAAGGCACGACGGCCTGGCGCGCGCTGCCACAGAGTTCGAGCAGCGCCTCGGATTCCGGCTGAAGCCGGGCGTTCGTCTCGAGGAGTACACCGCCAGCCGACACGTCGACGAGTTCGACATCCGGTCCTGATCTGATCCGCGCAGATCGAAGGCCCGGAAGCTCGCGGGCGGTAAAGCGCCGATACTGACGCCGGTCGCGTCGGTCGGCGTGCCTCCCTTCGGGCTGGCTCAATTTCCTGAGCAGACGACTCGTCGCGTCCTCGAGCTCGAGGTCCTCGGGCGCCGTCACACGCTGATCGGAAGAGCCCTCGAGGAGGCGCAGCAGCGACGGCGCCGCTTCGATGACGGGCGCGGGCTCGACAGCGAGCACGACCGGCTCGACAAGCCGTGTGACGAGCAAATCGGCGGATTCGACAATCACTGGTTCAAACAGTGCCGCGTCGAGTTGGTCCGCCTCGTCTCCGTCCCGCGGTGCCAGAGCCATGGACGGCTCCGGTGTCGGCAGCAGTTCACGATGCGCGTCGAGTAAATGCGCGCGCTTGTCTCTCGCACGTTCGAGCGCCCAGTGCACGCGCCCCGCAAACTGCTCTGTCTCCGCCGTCATCGCCGGCGCGCTGGATGCGCGGCGGGTCCAGCGGCGCCATCCCTGTGATGCGGCGGCGGGCTCGCGCGGCGGCAGCACCGGTGTCAGAAGCGTTTCAACATGAGCGGCATGCGGCAGGGAGCGCAACGACTCGACGAGGGCGTTTTCCTGACTCGGAGAGACCAGCGCCGGCAGCAGGACGAGATCCGGCGTTTCCTCGCGAAGCGCATGAAGCAGATGGTCGAGCGACGTCGCGACTGTAAGTCGGGCACCAACAACGTCGCAGACGACGTGCCGGATCCCTTCGGTCTGGGTCGGGTCCGCTTCAAACGCGAGGACGTGCATGACTGGATCGCCCGATGCTAAGAGCAAACCGCCAGCCAGATCGGACACGCCACGGGCCAAACACCCGTGCCAGACGACGCAAGAACTTAGGAGCGCCGCTCGAACAACTGCCAGGCCGTGACCGATTTTGAGTGTCCCGCCGCAGGACAGGGTGGACCATTTTGTTACGGCGATCGTCAGCGCGAATCCTCAACTGTCATGTCGTGGCAGTCGCTTTGCAATTTCATGAAGGGGCGAAGTGGTTACGTTTTCGATGATCGGGACCAGACGCGTTCGCGCCGTTGTTTTTGCTCTCGCGCTCGCTGCCGGCGCCAGCCGCCTTGAAGCCGCGGCGGCGCGGCCCGCGCCGGCGCTTCCGACGCCCGGCGGAACGATCGTCAACGTGTCCACCGAGGCGCAGCTGCAGAACGCGGTCACACAGCTTCATTCCAACACCACGATTCTCATCGCCCCCGGCACCTACGTGCTCACCAGCACGCTTTATATCAACGGCGCCTTCGCCAACGTGTCGCTTCGCGGCGCGACGAACAATGCGGACGACGTCGTGCTCCGTGGTCCCGGAATGACCAACGCTGCGTACGGCAATACCCCGTTCGGCGTCTGGACCGGCGGGGGCGTGCAGAACGTGGTCATCGCCAACCTCACCATCCGGGATCTGTACTACCACCCGATCATTTTCAACCCAGGCACTCAGGCACCGCGCGTGTACAACGTGCGCCTCGTGAATGCGGGACAGCAGTTCATCAAGTCCAACCCGGACGGGTCCGGCGGCGGCGTCAACAACGGCCTGGTCGAATACGCAGTCATCGAGTACGACACGACGAGCCGCGACGACTACACGAACGGCGTCGACGTCCACACCGGCCAGAACTGGATCGTGCGGCATTCGCTGTTCCGGAATATCCGCGCTCCTCAAGGTCAACTTGCCGGCCCCGCCGTGCTGATGTGGAACGGCACCTCCGGCTCGATCGTCGAGGCCAACACGTTCGTCGACTGCCAGCGCGAAATTGCTGTCGGGCTGATCGACCGAGGATCGCCGCACGATCACACCGGCGGCATCGTGCGGAATAACTTCATCGTTCGCCGGTCCGGTGTGGCCGGTGACGTCGCGATCGGCGTCTTCGATTCGCCGGGGACGCAGGTGTTGCACAACACCATATTGATCGCAGGCGCGTACCCGAACGCCATCGAGTACCGGTTTAGCGGATCGACGTCAGTCGTGATCGCGAACAACCTGCTCGATGCGGCCATCCAGGCACGCGACGGCGCCAGCGCGACCGTCGCCGGCAACTCCGCGCAGGCCGCGTCTGCGCTGTTCGTAGGCGCGGCCGCGGTCGACCTGCATTTGCTCTCGTCGGCTTCGGCCGCGATTGACAAGGTGGCGGTGCGCGCCAACGCGGCCGTTGACTGGGACGGCCAGCCGCGGCCCATCGGCGCGTCGGCGGACATCGGCGCGGACGAGTACGGTACGCCCACGCTTCCCAGCACTCCGCTCAACGTTCGCATCGTCCGCTAGCAATCGCTGCCTGGCGAGCGGATTACAATGGCCGGATGGCGCCTGCCACTCTGGCCGTGCTTGGCGGCACCGGCCGTCAGGGGCGCGGCATCGCGCTGCGATTCGCGCACGCCGGCTTTCACGTCGTCGTCGGATCGCGAGATCCGGAGCGGGCCGCAGCAAGCATCGCGACATGGTCCGTGCCCCCCTCCGCGATTTCAACGGCAACTCACCGTGACGCCATCGCGCGCGCCAGCGTCATCTTCCTCGCGCTTCCGTTCGACACAGTCGATGCCCTGCTCGCCGA
>AR_comb_assmDRAFT_10462210_pt1 | contig 13208 bp, 8 predicted proteins | sample ArasoioldDNA_FD_10543 | JGI IMG/M metagenome (IMG submission 10543) | reverse complement strand
GCCTGCCACGAGTGCGCCGCGGTGCCCGGCACCCACGTGGCCGCCGAGAGCTGCACCGTTGGCACGACCCAGCTGACGTCGCCGACGTCCGTCGACGCGGCGCCCGCGGCACCGATTGCCAGCGGCTTCACCTTCGCCGTCGTCTCGAGCGGTACGGCGGTGAATGCGTCGCTCTTCTGCAGCCGTTCGGCGAATGCACGCTCCTCGGCCGTGTAGGTGTAGCCGCCCACCTTCTCCAGCGCACGCTGCTGCACCTTCGCCAATGTTTCGTTAGGCAGGAGGGAGTATACCGAGCCTACGAGCTGGAGGTCGTACGTCGTTCCGGTGCCCAGCGCGGCGCCCTTGGCGGCGTTGACGACGCGGTTCCACACGTCCTTCACGATGCTCATGTCCACGTGCCGGACGTAGTAATAGACCTCGCCTTCGTCGGGAACGACGTTAGGCGCCCGGCCTCCGTTCGTGATCACGTAGTGGATGCGTGTGCCGTCCGGCACATGCTCGCGCAGCATGTTCGTCATTGCGTCCATCGCTTCCACGGCGTCGACGGCAGAGCGCCCTCGCTCGGGTGCGGCGGCCGCGTGAGCGCTCACGCCGTGAAAACGAAACTTGCCCGTGATGGTCGCCATCGTGCGCTCGCCGGTCACGGAGTTGTCGTCGCCGGGGTGCCACGCGATCACCGCATCGACGTCGTCGAACACCCCGTCGCGCACCATGTACACCTTGCCCGACCCGCCTTCTTCCGCCGGGGTGCCGATCATGCGAAGCGTGCCCTTCACGTTGTTCGCCTGCATCCACTGCTTGAGCGCGATGGCGGCGGCCGCGCTCGCGGTGCCGAACAGGTGATGGCCGCATCCGTGCCCGGGCCCGCCGGCGCGCAGCGGTTTGCGTTCCGGAATGGTGTCCTGCGAAAGCCCGGGCAGCGCGTCGAACTCGCCGAGGATCGCGATCACGGGCTTACCGGTCCCGTATTCGGCGATGAACGCCGTAGGTTCGCCGGCTATCCCCGCCTTCACGTTGAAGCCGGCGTTCCGGAGCTCCGACTGCAGAAGCGCGGAGCTCTTCTCCTCCATGTAGCCGACTTCGGCGAAGGTCCAGATCTGCTTGGCGACGGTCGCGTAGTGGGCGGCCGAGGCGTCGAGGCTGGAGAGCATCGGAGTCGTGTTTGCGGCGGCCTTCGGCAGCTGGGCTGCGACCGGGAACGTGACAGCCACCAACAGGATGAGTGAGCGCATGGCAATCGTTAGGTGACGGTGTCAGCTTGCGCTCGATCTCTGATTCCCGCAAGCTATTGGCCGACTCCGGCAAGAGGACACGTATGAACGCGATCGTCGTGCATGGCTCACCTGAGGAGCCACTCCCGAGCTATCGCTCCAAGATGAAGCGATTCGTGACCAAGCATCCAACGCTTGGTTGGGGGTACGACCCGTTCACCAACTTCGCTGATCTTCTGCCATCGATCCAGATTGCCGAGGGCACGGACGGTGTGACGACCATCGTCGAAATCATCGCGCACGGTTCCCCGACGTACCACCAGAACATAGGCAAGGGAACGGTTCAGGATTTCGCTGACCATCTCAGGCCCTCTCTGCCAAGCCCGGCGACAACGGAAGTGTACCTGACCGGCTGTAACACGGGCTTGTCCCTGGCCAACTACTGCATCGCCGAGGAACTGGCGCGCGCGCTGGAAGAAGTGACCGTCTTTGGCGCTGCCGGTTACGTCGTCAAAGGCGCGGCTGCAAGCGGGGACGCCCAGACGCGACGTGAGGCTGATGGGAATAAGGCATACAGCGGTTCGCGCGACAGTAGTCACCCCGCTTGTTGGAACTCCTTTCACTTCCCGCCTTCTGCCCCGTCGGGAATGCGAGTCGCCAGACGGTCCGTCGTGAAGCCAACGCCGGAAATTCCGGCGGACCTTCTGCGCGAGCCGCTCATGGACGCGCTACGCGCGCCCCGGCCGGTCAAGCTGCCAGCTCTCCTCATCGGGCCGGATTTCCGGGGCGTGGTCGAGTTGTCGGATGGACCGTTTGCGTACGAACTGCTCGCGTGGGGAGCGATCCTCCGAAATGGCAAAACAGGCGAGGCGTACGAGTTCCCACAGGGGCCAGAGCTCATCGATCGCTGGCTCAGGCTCGTGCTTTAGAACGTACGCACCACCACAGTTACGTCCGTTTGCGTTCCGGAGGTGGCTCCGAGTCGAACGCCGCCGCGATGAAGTGGCGAGCAGCCGGGTGTTGCCGTTTCTCCAACCTCGAGGCCTCAGACGACAGGGTGCCAAGCTTCCGCAGCAAGAAGTTCACGATCTTCTGCCGGGTTTCCTTCGTCTGCGGCCCCTCGAGCAGCGCCTGCAGCGTGGCGTAGTTCCTCGCGCTGCCGAGCGGAATGTCGATCTCCGCGCGGAAGACGCGGTTCGGGCTTCTTCCATCAGCGTAGTCGAGGATCAGCATCTGATTGATCTTCTTCGTGCCCAGTGCAGGCATGGTCTGTTTCTCCGTGACCGGAGTGAACCCTCGGTTGCACGACTCTCGATGCTGCGCGGACTACTCTACGGCTGGTCGGGAAACGCCGCCAGCCTGTCCGGGACCTCATCGTGTCGCCTGAACAACGTGTGACCGACGACGACGACCTCCGCGAGATCCGGCACGCGCTCGAGGGTCGGTTTCGCGTAATACGCGAGATTGGCCACGGTGGGACGGCGCGTGTCTATGAGGCCGAGCGCGAAGGGAGCGACGAGCGTGTCGCGCTCAAGGTCCTGCGGCCAGAACTCGTCATCCTCGTGGAACGGCAGCGATTCCTGCGGGAAGTCGAGCTGGTGTCGCGACTGTCGCATCCGAGCATCCTGCCGGTGATCGCCACGGGTGAGACGAAGTCGACGCTGTACTACGCGATGCCCCTGATGGCTGGCGGGACTCTCGCCGACCGCCTCGCGGCCGAGACGCAGCTTTCAGTCGCCGAGTCCCTGCGCATCGTACGAGAGATCGGTTCCGCGCTCGACCACGCCGTGGCGCACGGCGTCGTTCACCGCGACGTGAAACCGTCGAACATCCTGCTTGCTCCCGACGGCACGGCGGTCCTCGCCGACTTTGGTATCGCGCGGGCGATCGACCAGGCCGGCGGGGAGCGGCTCACGTACTCGCAGTTCGCCGTCGGCACGCCAGCGTACATGAGCCCCGAGCAGCATACGCCGACCCTGACACTCGATGGTCGCTCCGATCAGTACTCGCTCGCCATCGTGCTCTACCAGATGCTCGCCGGGACACCGCCGTTCATCGGCGCGACGCCTCACGCGATTCTCGCCCGGAAGACGCTCGACCCGATGCCGTCGCTGCGCGCGGTGCGCCGCGAGATCCCGCCCGAAGTCGAGCGAGCCATCGCGCGAGCCCTGGCCGTCACCCCGGCGGAGCGATACGAGTCGTTGGCGGCGTTCACGGAAGCGCTGTCAACGCCGTCAACTCCACGACACCGAGCGCGCATCGTTGCGGCAGGCGCAGCGGTCGCCGTGGCCCTGGGCGTGGGTTTGTGGAGCCGTGCACACGACTCGTCGGACGGATCGACGTCCCTGTCCCCGAATCGACGGGTGGCCGTAATTCCGTTCACCAATGCGACCGGCGACTCGTCGTTAGGCGTCGTGGGGTTCATGGCAGCGGATTGGATATCGGAGGGGCTGTCGCGTACAGGGGTCGTGCAGGTAGTGCCAACGACTGCGGTCCTCGAAGCCACGGCAGGCGCCGTGCGCGACGAAGCGGTCCGTACCGCGCAGATCGCGCGGACGTTAGGCGCCGCGGTTCTGGTGACGGGGCGCATCTATCTGCTTCGCGATTCGCTCCGTGTGCAGACGCAGGTCTCGGACGTAGGACAGCCGCAAATGTCCCTGCTCGGGAGCGTTCCGGCAGTCGCGCTGGACGCGCACGACCCGATGGGCGGCATCGAGCAACTCAGAACGCGCGTCATGGGGCTGCTCGCGTCGAAGCTGGATGCAAGGCTCACGGCCAACGCGGGCACGAGCATGGATCCGCCCACGTTCGAGGCGTATCGAGCGTTCAGTCGCGGACTCGAGGAGTATGTTCGCAACGACTTCCGATCTGCGGCCCGCCTGTTCGGCGCGGCATACCAGGCCGATTCGACGTTCCCCGTACCCCTCCTCTTCGCGTCGATCAGCCTGTCGAACCTCGGCGACTACGCCGGCGCGGATTCGGTTGCCCACCGAATGAACGCATTCACAAACGCCCTCAGCCCGCTGCATCGCACGTGGCTCGAGTATCGGTTGCGCATGCTCGCCGGTGACCGCGCAGGCGCTCTTCAGACGGTCCGTCGACTCGCGGCGCTCAGCCCGGGCACGAAGGCGACTTACAACTATGCCGTGGAGGCGTACGAGAACGGGTATTACCAGGAATCGATCACCGCGCTGAAGAGTCTCGACGTCACCAGCGGCGTCATGCGAGAATGGACGTCGTGGTGGGATGTGATGGGCTCGTCGTATCACTTGCTCGGCGCGTTTGCGGATGAGCGTCGCATCGGGCTCGAGGCGGTACGTCGCTTCCCGAGCCGGCTGTTCGCACGCCTACCCGTGATCCGCTCGCTCGCCGCACTGGGCGACTTCCCGGAGTTGCAGCGCGTTCTCTCATCCGCGACGTCATTGCCACCAGATCCATACGGCACGACAGTTGGATCACTTACGATCGAGGCCGCACGCGAAGCTGCGGCCCACCGGGGCCCGGACGCCGCGAGGCCGCTGTTCGAGCGTGCTCGCGCGTGGTACGTTACCGAAGATCCGTCCAACGCGCCGATGCTTGGCTACATCGATCACGAGTTGGGTGACGATCGGCGTGCGCGTGCGGCACTGGAAGCGTACGCGACGAGCGATTCGACGGCTCCCGACGCGATCGGGCTCCTGGGAGTCATCACGTTAGGCGTCGGGGATACCGCGGCGGCGCGGCACCTGGCCGCTCGCCTGGCCGCGGATCGGCGGCCGTACGGTTTCGGCGAAGCCCCGCTTGCCGAGGCGAGAATCCAGGCGGCGCTTGGCAATCGGGATGAGGCCCTCGAGCTCCTTTCACGCGCATTTCGTGAAGGGCTCGCGCACGACCATTGGATGCACACGACTCGAGAGCTCTGGGTGCTGAAGGACGATCCTCGTTATGTGGCGATGGTAAGGCCAAAGTAAGGGAACAGCGACGACAGTCGACCTGTCCTACCCGTCCAATGCATCAGACCAGCACGACCCTGCGCATTCGCGTGAACGGCACCGACCACGACGTCGCCGCCGAGCCGGATACGCCACTGCTCTACGTCCTGCGCAGCGAGCTCTCGCTCAACGGCCCCAAGTTCGGCTGCGGGCTCGGACAGTGCGGCTCGTGCACCGTCCACGTCGACGGCGCTCCACGCCGCTCCTGCGTGACGGCCGTCTCCAGCGTCGCCGGCAAGGAAGTCGTGACGCTCGAAGGACTCGGCACGCCGGAGCGCCCGCATCCGTTGCAGCAGGCGTTCATCGACGAACAGGCCGCGCAGTGCGGCTACTGCATCAACGGGATGATCATGCGGGCCGCCGCGCTGCTGGCGCGAACGCCACGCCCATCGCGCGACGAGATCCTCTCCGCGATGGACGCGAACCTCTGCCGCTGCGGAACACACATGCGCATCGTGCGCGCGATCGAGCGGGCGGCTGCTGGCGGTATGCCATCGCCAACCGGCCGGGAGGGTTGACCATGCGCGCTGCCATACCCTCCTCCCTCTCGCGGCGGGAATTCCTGGCGGACGCCGGTATCCTGGCTATCGGCTTCACGCTGATTCCGCGATCGGTGCGGGGGCTGTCGTCAGGCTCCGGCGAATCCGAGGCACTCGCGCCGTCGGCGGACGCACTCGACTCGTGGCTCGTGGTCGGCCGCGACGACCGCGTGACCGTGTACGCCGGCAAGGTCGAATTAGGCACTGGAGTGTCTACGGCGCTCAGACAGATCGTGGCCGAAGAGCTCGATGTGCCGTTCGAGCGCATCACGTGGGTCCAGGGCGACAGCCAGCTCACCGTCGATCAGGGCCGCACGGTCGGCAGCGGCAGCATCAAGCGTGGCGGCGGGCAGCTCCGGCGAGCAGCGGCGGAGGCTCGTCAGGCACTCCTCGAGATGGCCGCCTCGAAGCTCAACGTCCCGGCAAACCAGCTCGAGCTCACCGACGGCGCGATTTCGGTGACAGGCGACGCGTCGAGACGCCTAACGTTCGGCGCGCTCATCGGTGGCGGGAGGTTCGAGCGGACGATCTCCGGACGAGCGCCGGTCAAGGCGCCGTCGGAGTACAAGGTCGTAGGGCGTCCGGTGCCGCGAGTCGAAATCCCCGCCAAGATGACAGGCAAGCATGTATACGTGCACGACCTCCGGCTTCCCGGGATGGTCCACGGTCGAGTCGTCAGGCCCCCGCGGGTAGGAGCCACGCTCGAGTCGCTCGACGAGCAATCGGGTGCGCGACTCCCCGGCGTGATTCGCGTCGTGCGGAAAGGGACGTTCGTCGGCGTCGTGGCCGAGCGCGAGGAGCAGGCGGTGCGCGCGGCGAAGGCGTTGACCGTGAAGTGGAACGCGACGCCGGTGCTGCCTGACGCGGCTGATCTGTACACGAGATTCAAGTCGCTTGCGAAGACCGAGCGGGTCGTCGGTGAGGCCGGCGATGTCAACGCCGCGCTCCGATCCGCGACACGTCCGGTACGCGCGACGTACAGATGGCCGTTCCAGCTCCACGCGTCGATCGGGCCGTCGTGCGCGGTAGCCGACGTGCGCGGCGAAAACGCGACCGTGTACTCGGCGACGCAGGGCGCTCATCAGCTCGTCGCCCCCATCGCGGCGCTGCTCGGAATGCCGGCCGAGAAGGTCCGTGTGATCTTCACCGAAGGCTCGGGGTGCTACGGCCACAACGGCGCCGATGACGTCGCGGGCGACGCGGCGCTGCTCTCGCAAGCCGTCGGGAGACCCGTGCGCGTGCAGTGGAGTCGCGAGGATGAGCACGCATGGGAACCCGAAGGGCCGGCGATGCTCTTCGAAATGGCAGGTGCCGTCGGCGCCGATGGGAAGATCTCCGCGTGGACGTACGACGCGTGGACGCCAACGCACGGGGCGCGGCCGACGCGCGACCCGGCGACGCTCGTGCCTGGAGCGCTTGTCGTCGGAAGCGCACCCGCCGGTGAGTTCTTCAGCGGCGGAGGCGAACGCAACGCGCGGACGACGTACGTCTTACCCAACGAACGCGTGACGTCGCACCCGGTGCCGTCCTTCCCGATCCGCACGTCATCACTCCGCGGCCTCGGCTCTCCGCAAAACTCGTTCGCCAACGAGTCGTTCATCGATGAGTTGGCCGCGGCCGCGCGTCTCGACCCGGTGGAGCTGCGACGGCGTCATCTCACGGATCCGCGTGCGCTGGCCGTGATCGACGCGGCGGTGAAGCGCGCGGGCTGGATCGCGCGGTCGTCGCCGCCGCCGCGAGCGGCATTGGCAAGCTCGGAGGCTCGCAGGGGCCGAGGTTTCGCCTACGTGCAGTATGACCGCACGGAGGCATACGTTGCGGCCGTCGCCGACGTGGACGTTAGGCCCGACACCGGTACGGTGCGCGTGCGGCGCGTCTGCGTCGCGCACGACTGCGGGCTCATCGTGAACCCCGACGGCTTGCGGAACCAGATCGAAGGCAACGTGATCCAGGCGATCAGCCGGACGCTCAAGGAGGCCGTGCGGTTCGACGCAACGCGCGTCACGGGCGTTGACTGGAACGGCTACCCGATCCTTCGATTCTCCGAGATTCCGGAAGCGATCGACATCGAGCTCATCGATCGTCCGGACCAGCCATCGGTCGGGGCCGGCGAGGCGGCGACATCGCCCATCCCTGCGGCAATTGCGAATGCGATCTTCGACGCGACGGGTGCGCGGGTGCGTCAGGTGCCGTTCACGCCAGATCGCGTCCGTGCCGCGCTGCGGGCGTAGTAAGGTTTGACCGGGCTTTGACGCCGGTCTGACGCCAGCGCGTCATGCAGGCGCAATGTTGTCATCGTGAAATCGACCATCCGCCACGCCGTCCGCCGGCTGCTGCGCGCCCGCGCGTTCACGATCGCCGCGGTGCTGACGCTCGCGTTAGGTATCGGGGCCACGACCGCGGTGTTCACCGTCGTCAACGCCGTCCTGCTGCAACCCCTGCCCTACCCAAAGGCCGACCGGCTCGTCGACCTGTCGCACACGCTGACCATCTCCGGCATCACACGGGTGGACCAGTCGGACGCGACGTTCCTCTACTACGCGCGAGAGAACAAGGTCTTCACCGGCGTCGGCGCCTACCGAGTCACCGGCGTGAACGTCGCCGGGCTGGCCGGAGCGCCGGCCGGCGAGGCCGCACGTTCGGAGCGGCTGAGGGCAGGCCTCGTGAGCGCGAGCACCTTCGGCGTGCTGCGCGCGACTCCACTCCTCGGTCGTACGTTCCGCGACAACGAGGATCGACCGGACGCAGCACGTGTGGCACTCATCGGACAGCGACTCTGGGAGCGCAAGTTCGGCGCGGACCGCTCGGTGCTCGGGCGACAGCTTTCGATCGACGGCGTGCCGCGCGAGATCGTGGGCATCATGCCCGCGGATTTCGATCTTCCCTCATCGCGAGCGGACGTCTGGCTGCCCATCGGGATAGAGCCGGCGCACACGGCATCGGCCGCGTTCGATTACCGGGGCGTCGCCAGGCTGCGCGACGGCGTGTCGCTCGATGCCGCCGCGGCTGACCTGCAGCGACTGCTCCCCCTCGTTCCCGAGGCGTTTCCGGGCCGCCTAACGGCGAAGTCGATCGAGCAGATTCGCATGCGCGCCGTGGTTCGCCCGCTCCGCGACGCCGTCGTCGGCGACGTCGGACGCGTCCTCTGGGTCGTGCTCGGCGCCGTCGCCTGCGTGATGCTCATCGCGTGCGCGAACGTCATGAACCTGTTTCTCGTGAGGGCCGAAGGGCGACAGCACGAGCTCGCCGTGCGTCGAGCCCTTGGCGCCGAGCGCTGGGTACTCGCGTGGGATCACGTCGTGGAGGGCGCCGTGTTGGCGGTCGTCGGGGCCGTACTCGGACTTGGCGTCGCCGTCGCTGGCGTGCGCGTCCTTCGCTCGCTTGACAGCACGATCGACATTCCGCGTCTTGCCGAGGTGCGCGTCGACATTCCGGTGCTCGCGGTCGTCGCCGTGGTCACTGTGCTCGCGACGCTGCTCGTGAGCGCGCTGCCCGCGATGCGCGCCGCGTCTTCGCCGGCATTGTCCGCCCTGACGGAGCTGGGACGCGCGCTGACCGCGAATCGTTCGCGACACCGCGCGCGCCACGGGCTGGTCGTCGCACAGCTCGCGCTCGCGCTCGTATTGCTCACGGGTGCAGGGCTCATGGCTCGCAGCTTCGCGCGCCTCCGCGCCGTGCCGTCGGGCATCGATGCCGGACACGCGTTCGCGTTCCGCGTGGCGCTGCCCGGCGTGGCATACTCCGACTCGGGCAGCGTGGCACGGTTCGTCGTTCGCGCCCTCGACGCGATCGCCGCGGTTCCCGGCGTCGAGGCGGCGGCCGCCATCTCCAAGCTACCGCTCGTCACGGAGGCCCGTCAGGATTCGGCGTTGTTCGTCGAGGATCGCCCGCTCGCGCCGGGCACGATGCCGAACATTCACCAGTTCGCGTTCACGAGTCCCGGCTACTTCCGCGCGATGGGCGTCCCGATTCTCGAGGGTCGGACGTTCGAGGCGCTCGACCCGACGCGCGCGGCTCGCGAGGTCGTGCTCAGCCGCTCCGTCGTCGCGCGATACTGGCCACGGGAATCGGCAATCGGGAAGCGCGTGCGCATGGCACCCGTAGGCGAGTGGTATACGGTGGTCGGCGTCGCCGGCGACGTCCGCGGGACGGCGCTCGATCAGCCGCCCGACGAGATCGTCTACCTGCCGCTGGTCGTGACGTTAGGCGGCCAGGCGATGGGAATGGACCCCGAGCGATCGTGGACCCCGCGCGACATCGCGTTCGTGACGCGCAGCACTGGCGACCCGGCGACCGTGGGCGGCCGGGCGGAACGTGCGATTCGCCAGCTGGATCCCGAGGTCCCGGCCTACGGTGCGCGGTCGATGGCGGACGTCGTTGCGCAGTCGGCGGCGAGAACCACGCTGACGCTCACGCTGCTCGGCATCGCATCGCTCGTCGCGCTGGCGTTAGGCTCCGTCGGGATCTACGGCGTGATCTCGTACGTGGTGAGCCTCCGCACGCGCGAGATTGCCGTTCGCATGGCGCTCGGCGCCAGACCCGTCGATGTGCGGCGGATGGTGTCGCGGCAGGCGGGCGTGGTCGTTGGTGTGGGAATCGCCGTCGGACTGGCCGGCGCGGTGGCGCTGACACGTGTGCTGAGTGCGCTGCTGTTCGGTGTCAGCCCGATCGATCCACCGACGATGGTGGCCGCCACGGGCATCCTCGCGGGTGTGGCGGCAATTGCGAGCTGGGTGCCCGCGCGGCGCGCGTCCGCGCTCGATCCCGCGCAGGCGTTACGCGCCGACTAGCGGAGGGAGGCTTGGTTGCCGGAAGCTTAAAAGAACAATCTTTTCACCGCTAAGGACGCGCCGATCTCGCAACGAGCTGGTTTCTCTCGTCAGCATCGATGAATCGTCCCTCGACGACGAGCGCGGCGATCTTCGCCACGTTGCCAACGTCGTCCAACGGGCTCGCGTCGAGTATCACCAGGTCGGCCAGCTTGCCAGGCGCAACGAGGCCGAGATGCTTCTGCAGGCCGATCGAACGGGCGGCGTCGAACGTCACCGTGCGAAGCGCGTCACCCGGCGCGAGGCCGCCCGCCACCGCCTGACGAAGCTCGTCCGTCGTGCTGACGCTCGGAGCGGCGGCCGGGGACACGGCGGTCTCGACGCGGTGCAGACGGGCCGCCGGCGCACCCGCCGTTCGACTGACAATGACGCCGTCTCTGGGCAGCTTCGCGCTCAGCTCGGCCACCGTCATGACGCCGGCCAACGCCGACCGCACGAGCCACTTCGCGGTCGAGTCAGCCGATACCTCCTCGCTGGCCGTGCTCGTTAGGTGCGCATGCGTGTCGATCAGCCCCGGGATCACGAATTTGCCGCGCGCGTCGATCACTCCGTACCCATCCGGGACACGCACCTGCGAGCTCGGGCCGACCGTGGCAATGCGATTCCCCTCGATGACAACCGTGTGATCGCGGAGCCGCGTGCCGCGTTCGACGTCGATGACCGTCACGTATCGGATGACGAGCGGCCGCGTTTGGGCATCCGACGCCAGCGCGACGAGCGGGCACGCCGCTCCGGCCAGCAGAAGAGTGTGCAGTCGAGTCACCTCTCGCGTCCTCAACCCTGTTGTCGTAGCCTAGATGCTCGCGCCCGCGACCGCGGACGCCACCGTCAGAGAAAGGAGGAAGACATGCTGCTCATCCGCGACATCATGTACTGCAAGCCCGGCAAAGTCCGCCCAATGGTCGAGAAGTTCGTCGCCATGTCGAAGCTTGGCGAGAAGAAGGGCATGCCGAAGATGCGTATCATGACCGACCTGAGCGCCGAGCGCTACTGGACCGTCGTGTCCGAGATGGAAGTGGAGAGCATGGAGGCGTTCACGAAAATGATGCAGGACACCAGCGACGCCAAGGAGATGGAAGCGATCATGAAAGGCTACCACGATCTGGTGGACTACGGACGGCGCGAGGTCTACAACATCGAGGGCTGACGAGTGACTCATCGCCTGCGCGGTTCCATCGCTGGAGTGGCCGTCGCGGCATGCGTGACGTTCGGGGCGGTTGGGCCGCCTAACGCTGGCGCTCAGCCGTCGCCGAACGCACGTACTCGTTCGCCGTCGAAGTACGACGACCTGGTCGCGCTGTTCACGGCGTGGCGAACGTTCCAGCAACCGAAGCTCGCGAACAGCGTGCCGGACTACTCGGCCACCGCCATGGCCGCGCAGCATCGGGAGCTCGCCAACTACCAACGACGACTCGCGGCACTCGACACCACGGGGTGGCCGACATCGGCACAGGTCGACTACCACATCGTGCGCGCCGAAATGAACGGGCTCGACTTCGACCATCGCGTCCTGCGGCCATGGGCGAACAACCCCGCGTTCTACATGACGGTGTTCGCCGACCAGAGCGATCAACCGGCGCGGGAGGGACCACACGCGGCCGGAGCGGTGGAGCTCTGGAGCTACACGTTCCCGCTTTCCGCGACCGACGCCGCACGCGTGAGCCACGACTTGCGGGTCATCCCGCCGTTGCTCGCGCAGGCGCGGCGCAATCTCGTTGGGAATGGCCGGGATCTGTGGACGTTCAGCGCCGGCGACGTTCGCGACCAGAGCGCGGCACTCGCTGGCCTCGAGACGAAGCTCGGCCCCGGCGCGCCGGCTGATCTCGTTATGCAGGTCCGGCTCGCGAAAGCGGCCACGGACAGCTTCGCGACGTGGCTCGCGTCGAGGATCCCGACCAAGACGGGCCCGTCCGGCATCGGCGTCACGAACTACGATTGGTACCTCAGGAACGTGCAGCTCGTGCCGTACACCTGGGCCGACGAGGTGCGGATCATGGAGCGCGAGCTGGCTCGTGCCCGCTCGTCGCTCGCACTCGCGGAGCAGCGCAATCGTGGTCTGCCGGAGCTCGTTCCGGTCGCAAGCGACGACGAGCACGCGCGTCGGTTCGGCGCTGCCGTCGACGAGTACATGGCGTTCCTCCGGGAGCACGACATCCTCACGGTGAAGCCGTGGATGGGCCCTGCCCTGCAGGCGCGTGTGGGCCGCTTCTCGCCAGGCCCGCGGGAGTTCTTCACCGAAGTGGATTACCGCGACCCGGAAGTCATGCGCACGCATGGCTATCACTGGTTCGACCTGGCGCGCATGGCGAACGAGCCCCACGCGAGTCCGATCCGTCGCGGGCCGCTGCTCTACAACATCTTCGACACGCGCACCGAGGGACACGCCACCGGCTGGGAAGAGATGATGCTGCACGCGGGGATGTTCGACGCGCGAGCGCGAACGCGTGAGCTCATCTACATTCTCCTCGCGCAGCGGGCGGCGCGTGCGTTAGGCGACCTGCGCATGCACAGCAACGAGCTCACGCTCGAGCAGGCGGCGCAGTTCGCATCCGCCAACACGCCGCGCGGCTGGCTTCGACTGGATGCGCAGACGGTGCGCGGGGAGCAGCACCTCTACCTCCAGCAGCCGACGTACGGGACGAGCTACGTGATCGGCAA
>AR_comb_assmDRAFT_10140154_pt1 | contig 13210 bp, 19 predicted proteins | sample ArasoioldDNA_FD_10543 | JGI IMG/M metagenome (IMG submission 10543) | reverse complement strand
GTTGACCGCGCCGCGCACAAGGCGGCCAGGATCCAACGGTTCTGGCGCGTCGACGAGATGAACGACATCATCCGATTCGTCGACTTCTACGCCGGCCACTGAAACCGCATCGAGGGTGCCTGTATCGGCCGGCTGGCCCCCAGAGGTCGGGTAGAAGCCCGTCCGATCCAACCAGACCGCCTGGCGGTCGCCGCGGACCTCGACGCGAACGATGGCCGCTTCGAATTGACGCAGATACGAATCGTCGTAATAGAGCCGGGTACTCATCTGGGTAACAGGAGCGGATCGGACACGCCAGCCTCGGCGAAGCCCTTCGCTCGAAGCACACAGCTGTCACAGGTGCCGCACGGCGAGCCGTCCGGACCGGGGTCGTAACAGCTGTGGGTCAGGCGATAGTCGAGCCCGAGCGCCACGCCCCGACGGATGATGTCGGCTTTCGTCATCGTGATCAACGGCGTGTGAATCTTGAACCGCTCGCCCTCGACACCCGAACGCGTGGCCACTGAAGCGAGCGCTTCGAATGCCGCGATGAACTCGGGACGACAATCCGGATATCCGGAGTAGTCGAGGGCGTTGACCCCAATCACCAGGTCGCGGGCGCCGAGGACCTCGGCCCAGCCGAGGGCCAGCGACAGAAAGATCGTATTGCGGGCGGGCACATAGGTGCAGGGAATGCCCGGAGTCGTCAGATCGCGCTCGCGGGGAACCGGGATATCCGCCGTCAGCGCCGATCCGCCGATTCCGCGCAGGTCGACGCGAACGTGAAGGTGCCGCCGCACGTGCAAGGCCGCCGCCACCCGACCCGCCGCCTCGACTTCGTAAGCGTGGCGCTGCCCGTAGTGAACGGTGAGCGCGTTGAGCTCGAAGCCCTCGGACCGGGCAAGCGCCGCAGCCGTATAGGAATCGAGCCCGCCACTCAGCAAGACGACGGCCAGCATCCTAGCACCCCACCCTCTTAGCACCCAGCACCCAGCACCTAGCACCCAGCACCTTGTTAGACCCCCCGTTCCCTCTCCGGCCAAAGGAGCTTATGAAGCTGCAGCTGCAGTCGGGCAGCAACGCGGTCCTCCAGCATCCATTGCGACAACGCCTTCGGTTCGAGCGCACCATGGACGGGCGATAGAAGAACAGCCCCGCAACGAGCCGAGAGGTCGTACCTGCCGATGACGTCGCGGGCGTAGAGGTAGTCGTTGCGGTCCTTGATGACGAACTTGACCTCATCGCGGCCGGTGAGCGATTCGAGGTTGGCCCAGTGCATCTTCTCCGCCTCCCCACTGCCCGGGCACTTCACATCAAGGATCTTGGCCACCGAGGTTGGAACCCTCTCGACGGATCGGTGACCGCCAGTCTCGAGCATCACCGAGTATCCCCGCTCGATCAGGGCTTCCATCAGAGGGAACACGTCGTCCTGCAGGAGAGGCTCCCCACCGGTTACTTCGACCAGGCGGCAGCCGAACCTCTCGATATCGGCGAGGACCTCGGCAACCGACTGCTTTCTGCCCTCGTAGAAGGCGTATGCCGTATCGCACCACGAACACCGGAGATCGCACGCCGTCAGACGCACGAAGACGCACGGCTCGCCGGCATGCGTCGACTCGCCTTGAATCGAGTAGAAGATCTCGTTCACGGTCAACATGAGGACGGGAATCAATTATCCTACGAAGGTGAGCAACCTCCGTATCGGCACGTCGGGATGGAGCTACCCAACCGGCCGGGGGACGTGGAACGGCATCTTTTATCCTCCAGCCGGGCACAGGCCTCGAGGGTTCAACGAACTGTCCTACTATGCCGAACACTTCAACACCGTCGAGGTGAACTCGACGTTCTACGGCCAGCCGCGCGCGGAGGTGACTCGGCGCTGGGCGGAGCGGACGCCGAGCACGTTCGACTTCTCCGTCAAGCTCTACCAGAAGTTCACCCACCCGGGAATGTACGCGAGGACGGTCCTTGACGGTCTGCCTGGGGACATCCGTCGAGAAATCACTGGCGACGCCGCCGCCAGCGGCGCGCGTCTCGTCGAGGCACTCGTCCAGCCCAGTCAGGCCGACCTCGATGCGTTTCGCAGGGGCATCGAGCCGCTGGCCGGTCGCGGGAAGCTTGCAGCGGTGCTGGCCCAGTTTCCCCCGAGCTTCAAGGACCACGAAGCCGAGCGGGACTACCTCACCCGGTTGCTGGGTGCCCTTCGCGAGTATCCCGTCGCTGTCGAGCTTCGGCACAGGAGCTGGAGCGATCGGTTCAGTGAAACGCTCGACCTCCTCAATCAGTTCCAGGCCGCCTGGGTCCAGATCGACGAACCAAAGTTCAGGTTCTCGATCAGGCAGAACCTCCTGCCGAACGTCACCGGCTTCTACTACATGCGTCTCCACGGCCGCAACGCCGCATCCTGGTGGAAGCACTCCAACACAGAGGACCGGTACGACTACTTGTACTCCGCGGCCGAACTGAAGGAATTCGCCGACACGATGGGCGCGGCGCGAAGGCTGGTCAGGAACGCCTATCTGTATTCGAACAACCACTTCTCAGCAAAGTCGATTGCCAACGCGACGATGATCAAGAAGCAGCTCGGTGAGCCGATCGAGGGCACGTTTCGGGAGGAGTTCCTGTCGCGGTATCCCGAGCTGACCGGCGTGATAGAGGTGCGCCCTTCTACTCCCGCACAGACACTCTGGTAATCACGTCGCCAACCTGGAGTGTCGCTGGTACCTCTTCTCCCTCGACAACCTGACCAAACATGGCGTACTGTCCGTCCAGATCCGGTCTTGCCGCCAACGTGACGTAAATCTGGCTGTCAGCCCGTGACGGATCGCCCATGTGCCCAAGGCCGACCGCTCCAACGACGTGTTTTCGCTTCCTCGTGATCTCGGCCACGCCAACGGGCGAACCGCTCGACGCGTCCAGACCACGGCCCCAGCGGCCCCGCTTAGACAGATCACGCGTTTGCGGATCGCCGAACTGCACGACAAAACCCGGCACGCTGCGGTGAATGCGGAGGCCGTTGTAGAAGCCCGCCCTCGCCAACTCAATCACGTGGGCCACCGTGCGGGGCGCATCTCCGGGGAAGGTCTGCACGGCAAAAACACCGCGCTCGGTCTCCACCACCAGAACGGGTGCCTGCCCTTGCTGCGCGGACCGGGGCGAAGCTGCGGCCACGATCATCGCGCAGAGCGCCACGCCGATGAAGCGGGCCCCGATCACGCCGTGGCCCGGCGACGCGTCGAAACCGTCGTCACGCCGACACGCGGGCACAGGGTTCGAATCTCGCACGCGGGACACCTGGGGTATACCGGACGACAGACGTTCTGCCCCCATGTCACCAGGTACAGGTTGAGGTACGGCCACCAACGGTCGCGGGCGACCCGGTAGAGAGCCTGCTCTGTCTCATCCGGAGTGCTGGTCCTGACCCATCCCAGCCGGTTCGATATGCGGTGCACGTGGGTATCGACGCAGATGTTGTGTTGGCTCCGGTACGCGAGAATCAGGACGAGGTTCGCCGTCTTCCGCCCCACGCCCGGCAGCGTCAACAGCTCCTCCATGGTTGTTGGCACCCGGCCGCCGAACTGGCTCACCAGCATCTGGCAGGTCGCCTTCACGTGTCTGGCTTTGTGGCGGTAGAAGCTGACCGGGTAGATGAGACGTTCGATTCGAGACGTGCTCAGCTTCGCCATCGCCCCCGGCGTGTCGGCGAGCTTGAACAGTCGTGTGGACGCCGCCAGCGTCGTCGCGTCCTGTGTGCGCGCCGACAACAGCGTCGCAATCAACACTTGGAAGGGATCCTGCTGCTGGCTCTCTGAGATCTTCTCGACGGCCGGGAGCTCGAGACCGTCGATGGCGCGGGCCAGCACGCGCATGACCTGACCGATGGGTCGACGGCGTCTGGCCTGATGTCCACTCATGGCATCACGGGTGTCAGCGGCCGACGCCCGCTCAGGACTTCGACGACGTTTCTCACGGCCAGATCAGCCATGGCCGTGCGGGTTTCGATCGTCCCGCTCCCCAGATGGGGTGCGAGGACAACGTTATCGAGCGTCAGGAGTTGGGGATGAATGGCGGGTTCGTTTTCGTAGACATCGAGGGCGGCGCCGGCAATCAGGCGCTGCTCGAGTGCCCAGGCAAGGGCATCCTCGTCGACGATCGGCCCTCGCGCCGTGTTGACGAGATACGCGGACCGTTTCATGCGGGCGAGCGCTCGTTTGTCGATCAGATGCCTGGTCTCGGGCGACAGCGGCACATGGATTGAGATGACGTCGGCCGAGCACAGCAACTGGTCGAGCGACACGCGTTCGAACTCGAGGCCAGGCATGGACCGGGCGTCGGGCTGCTGGCGGGACGCATACGCGACGTGCATGCCGAACGCCGACGCGCGAGACGCCACCGCTCGACCGATGCGGCCGAGCCCCACCAGGCCAAGCCGCTTGCCTCGGAGATCGGCTCCCAGCATGAAGTCGAAAGTCCATCCTTTCCACGCGCCGCGACGCACCACGCGGTCGCCCTCGACCACCCGTCTGGTGATCGACAGGATCAACGCCCAGGTGTAGTCGGCAACAGACTCCGTCAGCACGTCCGGCGTGTTGGTCACGATGACCCCCTTCGACCGGGCGTAGTCGACGTCGATGTTGTTGTACCCCACGGCAACGTTGGCGACGATCTTCAACTCGCCGCCCGCGTCGAGCACCGATCGACCGATCTGTTCGGTCAACATGCTCACGATGGCCTGTTTGCCTTGCGCCCGCGCGCAGAGCTCACCCGGATCGATCGGCGACTCGCCCGCGTACAGATCGACCTCCCCGACCGAGTCGAGCTTCTTCAGAACGGCAGCAGGAAGCTTCCGGGTGACGAGGATGGTGTTCAATGTCCGAGAGAGAGGCAGTATCCGCAGCGGGAGCATCGCACGGTCGGCTCGATCAGGCAGAAGCCGTCCGCGTCTGCGCTGGTCAGTCGGGTCAGACGCTGGTGGCTGACGTGAAGACCCGTCGCGGACGCGTCTGACTGGACGGGCTGGGCGTCCGCTTGCGGGCGATCGGTCTTGACGCCCCGGGCGATGACATCGCGGACAAGTGCGCGCAGATCGGAATCAGAGATGTCCACGGGCTTCGAGCTCGACCGCATCGACAATGCCGACAATGGCGGCATCGACGGGAGTGGCCGGCCGACCTAGCACGTCAGCCGCGGCACGCCCCTCCAGCACAATCAGGACTTGATCGTGGACGCCGGCGCCGACGCCGTCAACCGCCAGCAGGGCGTGGCCCCTCGGCGCATTGTCCAGGCCAAGCGGCTGGACGAGCAGGAGCTTCGCGCCCTCGAACTTCCGGTTTTTCTGGGTCGAGACGACGGTACCAACGACCTTTGCGAGCTGCAATCGGTTACCCCGATCAGAGCTTCGGGGACTCCACGTGCCAGTAGTCCACGATGCCCACGATCCCAGCGTCCACCGGGGGTTCCACTGGATAGAACGGAAAGCTGGCTTCCTTTCCGCGGACAAAGAAGACGTCCTCGCCGACTCCGGCCCCGACCGAGTCGACGGCCACCAGGGGACGCCCCGCTGGACGCCGATCGGGAGCGAGGGGCTGGACAATCAGGAGCCTGAGGCCCGTCAGCGCCTCGTCTTTACGGGTGGCAACGACGTCGCCGATGACGCGGGCGATCTGCATTATTCGGACACATCAATGGCGTCGATGATGCCGACGATGGCGGCGTCAACCGGACAGTCCTTCAAGCCCGCGGCCATCCGGGCCGAGCTGCCGCTGACGAGGAGCACGGTCTCGCCCACGCCCGCATCAACCGTGTCTACTGCTACCAGGTAGCCGCCGTCAGCCTTGCCATGAGGATCGATTGGTCTCGCCACGAGCAGCTTGCTGCTCGTCAGCCGCGGATCCTTCCTGGTGGCGACGACGGTTCCCACGATTCTCGCGAGAAGCACGCTTACGCTCTCGCGCTGGAAGCCTTGCCGATGGGCAGCGTGTCCTCGAGGTTGGCATGCGGGCGGGGAATGACGTGCACGGAAACCAATTCGCCGACACGCCGGGCCGCGGCCGCGCCGGCGTCGGTTGCGGCCTTCACGGCAGCCACGTCACCGCGCACGATGGCAGTGACGTATCCCGCCCCAATCTTCTCCCAGCCGACGAGTGTCACCTTGGCGGCCTTCACCATGGCGTCGGCGGCCTCGATCATGGCGACCAGGCCCTTTGTTTCGACCATCCCAAGCGCCTCACCCATTCCGGATCTCCTTCGCTCGGCGCGACTCGCACCGCACCGACGCTCCGTCTCAGCGCAGGCTTCGGACCGCGTCCTCGATGAGCGCGGAGAGTTCGCGGTATGTTAACCGAATTTCCGCCTCCTCATGGTTCCGAGGAGTCGCCGCTCTCGTCGGTGGCCCCAGCACGGAATCTGGAACCAGACGCTGGCCGCTGCCGGAGGGCGCCTCGACCACCTGACACGTCGCCACATCGTCGGCCGCCACCGTGCCCTCGATCGGCTGCCCGTGGATCGGCTGCGCCGGGTCCGGGCAGATTGGCGCCGGTGCCTTGATCCCGTAACTGCCCCGCAGCTGCTGGAGTCGTTCGACCTCCTCGCGGGCGAGCAGGTTCTCGCGACCGAGCAGTCTGGCCACCAGGCTGATCTTAGCGAAGTGCTCGATCGTCTCCATCTTGAAATAGGCGGAAAAAAGGTCGGCGCCGACGGTCAACGCCCCGTGGTTGGCGAGCAGCATCCCGTCGTGCGCGGTAATGTACTTACGCACGGCTTCGGGCAGCTCCGCCGTGGACGGCGTCGCGTAGTTGGCGATGGGAATGCTGCCGAGCGTCGTCAGGACCTCTGCGAGCACCGCGCGGCTGAGTGGGATGCCGGCGACGGCAAACCCGGTCGCGATCGGCGGGTGTGCGTGAACGACGGCCTGCACGTCCGGGCGCTGACGGTACACCTCGAGGTGCATCAGCATCTCAGATGACGGATCGCGATCGCCCTGGAGCTTCCGACCCTCGAGGTCCGTGACACACATCATGTCGGCCGACATGAAGCCCTTGCACACGCCTTTGGGCGTCATCAGCAGACGGTCGGAACCCAGGCGAACGCTGATGTTGCCGTCGTTCGAGGCCGTGTAGGCCCGCGCGTACAAGCGCCGCCCGACCTCGACGATGTCGGCGCGGAGCGAAGACTCAATGCTCATGCGGTACGGGCGCGGTAGGCGTCTCGACAGCTGTCTGAGCAGAAATACAGCCGTTCGCGGCCGACCGACAGCATGACGGCGCGGTCGGGGACGACGAACGTGCCGCAGACCGGATCGCGCATCATCTGCACGCCGCGCGTTGGCACCGAGGGTCGGCCTTGCGTTCCCTGGATCCCTTGCACAAGGCCCCGCCACAACTGCGAGAGCGCGCGGACGAGCAATACAAACAAGACGAAGAACAGCAGAGCGCGGGCCATCAATCACCCGGCTTCTGAGCCGCCGTCCCGCCCGGGTGGGCCGACTTCAGGCTGTCGAGGGCGCGCCTGGCCGCCTGCGCTTCCTGGCTGTCGGGAGCAAGCGCGATCAGCTGCCGCCACGCTTCCTCCGCGCCCGCGAGATCCTGCTTGCCGTAGGCACGGACGACACCCAGATTCAACAGCGTTTTTGCGTGTTTGGGGTCGATCTTGAGCGAGTGTGTGAACTGCTCGAGCGCCTTGTCCGCTTGATTCGTGTAGAAGTAACTGACGCCAAGGTCGGTGCTGACGTTGGCGTCGTTGGGCCGGAGTTTCAGCGCCTCACCGTACCACTTGATGGATTCTTCGTACCGCTCCGCGTCGAAATACAGGTTGCCGAGCTCCACGCGCGGCGTGGGGTTGGATGGCTCTCGTTCCGCAACTGACTGAAAAGCCCGGACCTTGGCGTCATCGAGCACCGCGGCCCTCGGCGCAGGCTCACCCGAAGATGCAGCGGTCGAGGACGCTGGTGCCGCTTCACGCACACCCGCCTGCTGGCTGCCGATAATCCAGCCGGCGAGGAGCCCGAAAGCAATCCCCGCGATTCCGAAAGCGATGGCGTCCGATTTCATCGGCAAACCCCGATCATAGCGGATCACCGGTCATGAGCGCGCACCGCCCAGCACGGCGAGGTACTCCTGGACCACATATCCGAGGCCGAAAAACACGGCGCGGGAAATGATGGCGTGCCCAATCGACACCTCCGCCAGATTGGGGAGGGTCCGAAAGGGCACGAGGTTGTGGAGGTCGAGATCGTGCCCGGCGTTTACGCCGAGACCGAGCGCTCCCGCGAGCTCAGCCGAGCGGACGTACGCCGCGAATGAGAGCCGACCTTCATCGCCGCCCCGTTCAAAGGCGCGGGCGAATGGCTCAGTGTAGAGCTCTACACGGTCGGCGCCAAGCGTTGAGGCCAGGCGGATCGCTTCGATCGTCGGACTGACGAAAAGGCTGACGCGGATGCCTTGCGATTTCAGGTCGGCAATCACGCCAGCCAGCCGATCGGCCTCCGGGGGTGTCCACCCCTTGTGACTGGTCACCTCACCGGGGACGACTGGTACGAGGGTGCACTGCGTGGGACCGACGGCATGAACCAGCGCCAGCAGATCCGGGCGCGGATCTCCTTCGATGTTGAACTCGACGCGCCGTGGAGAATGCGTGAGGACCTCCGCAATCTGTTGCACGTCGTTCGGCGTGATGTGCCGCTGGTCCGCGCGAGGGTGTACGGTGATGCCCTGCACGCCTGCCTTGAGGCACACCTCCACGGCCTCGAGTACGGAAGGCGATGTGCCGCCGCGGGAGTTCCTGAGCGTCGCCACCTTGTTGACGTTCACGCTCAAAGCAATCATCAGACGCCGATCTCGCGCTGGACGACATCGGCGATTTCCTGAGCCCAGGCGCGAATCTCGCCCTCGTCCTTGCCTTCGATCATCACGCGGAGAAGGGGTTCGGTACCGGAATAACGGACGAGCAACCTCCCCTGACCGACGACACGCGAGCGAACCTGGTTGATCACGGCATCGACCGCGGGCAGCCGCTCGGTATCGACTTTCTCGCGAACGCGAACGTTCAGCAGCACCTGGGGATAGCTCACCAGGTCGGTCGCCAGCTCGGCCAACGACCGGCGGCTGAGGGCGACGGTTCTGAGCACGTTCAGCGCCGTACACAGGCCGTCGCCAGTGAACAGATGATCCGAGAAGATGATGTGCCCCGACTGCTCGCCGCCCAGGGAGAGACCCCGCGCAAGCATCTCGTTCATGACGTATCGGTCGCCGACGGGACATCGAACGAGGGCGATGCCAAGCTCCGACAGGGCCAGCTCCAGACCGACGTTGCTCATCACGGTGGCGACCACGGCGTTGCCGCGGAGGCGACCTTCCTGCCGCAGCTGCCGGCTGCACATCAACATGACGGCATCGCCGTTCACGACCCGCCCGAGTTCGTCGACGAAGATCGCCCGGTCACCATCACCATCAAACGCCACTCCCATGTGCGCACCCGTCCTCACGACGGTCTCAGACAATCGTTCCGGATGGGTCGAGCCGCAATTCAGGTTGATGTTGCGTCCGTCGGGCGCGTTGCCGATAACGGTCGCGTCGAGCCCGAGAGTCTGGAACAGCTGGCCGGCGATAGGGGTCGTGGCACCGTTGGCGCAATCGATTACGAGCCGGGTGCCCTTGAGCAGGCCGATCTCCGGAAACACATCTCGGAGATGAGCCGTATACGCGTCGACCAGGCTCGGTCCCGCCGACTCCCCTCCGCCGCCGTGCGTCGGACGCCAGGAGGCGTCGGCCACTATAGATTCGACGACACGCTCCACTTCTTCGGTGAACTTCTCACCGCTGCCGGAAAACACCTTGATGCCGTTGTCCTCGAACGGGTTGTGCGACGCAGACACCACCACGCCGAGGTCGAAGCCATTCAGCTGCGTCAAGTACGCAACCGCTGGCGTCGGCATCACCCCCGCCCGGACGACGCTCGCTCCCTCACCGGAGGCACTCTCGGCAAGGTCGCCTTCAATCCACGGGCCGGATTCGCGCGTGTCTCGCCCGATGAGGATGCGCGGCTGACGAGCGCTCGGAGGCAGGGCGCGCACGAGAGCGGCACCGATTCGACGGACCGTGGCGTGATCGAGCGGGTATTGACCGGCAGTCCCCCGCACGCCGTCGGTCCCGAACAGTTTTGGCACAGACGAATCAGTCTCTGGCATGGCCATCGACGCTCGAGATGCGGACATGCACCGAGGCCGGGTCAATCCGGGCGACGCCGGCCTCCTGCGACACGTCGACGTGAATAGGAAGCTCGTACGCACCGGCCCCAAGGCTCGCCAGGTCGACAAACGCCCTCACAGACTCGACGTTGACCCGGCCGAGCCGCTGTCGCGTTCCTCGCAGGACGATGTCGACAGCATTCGGCGTCGCCTGGGCATGCAGGTTCGCCCCAAGGTTCTTGAGATGTACCGGCCGCGCCCTGAACGTGCGTTCTTCGGGACCAGGCACGACATGCACCGTGACGGTGGCAAGCCGCGGGCTCTTCAGGCGCAGAGAGGGATCCAGCAGACCCACCGACACCGTGTCGGTGACATCCTGGGTCGCACCCTCGATGGACACGGGCTCGGTCACGGCTTCCTTGACCCGCTCGATCGCGCTTTCAGGGCCGACGACTTCGACCGACTTGGGCTCGGCCACGAGCTGCTGCGCGATGTACCCGGGGGCGGGATCGCCCTCGACCGCGGGCACAACCGGCACGACCCGACTTGCCGAACTCTCGAAGGCGAGCGCAACGGTCTGAGGGGTGACCTGCACGACCTGGACGCCAAAGGGCGTGCGCACCTGCTCGGGCGTCAGCTGGAAGAGCCGATGGCCCGGGCGTGCGCCGTGCAGATCCAGCACCGCCGCGATGTCACCTGCTCCGAGGCGGCTGAGCGTCCCCGCCCCTCCCCTCAAACGGACATCCACCAGCAAGGGGGCTTCCCCCTGCAGCTCGAGACCGGCGGGAAACTGGCGAAGCTCGAGAGGGACGCGCATGCCGCGCTCGATCGTTTCCTCGCCGGCGATGATCATCCACAGCATCACAGCGAGCGCCACAGACAGCGCCTTCAGAGCCACGTGACGGAAGGGCCAGATTGGTTTCATCGGCGAGCTGACGTCGTCACGAGTACTGGATGGCGCGGGCGGACCGCCGCACGCCGCGTTGGAGCAGCAGCGAGCGGAGCTGCACGCGCAGAGCGTCGGGGGTCAGGGCCCGCTCAATCTGGCCGTCGACGACGACCGACAGACTGCCGGTTTCCTCGGACACCACAATGGCCAGCGCATCGTTTTCTTCGGTCAGCCCGATTGCTGCGCGGTGGCGGGAGCCAAGCTCCTTGCCGAGTTTCGGGTTGACTGTCAGCGGAAGGAAGCAGGCCGCAGCCGCGATGCGGTCTTCCTGGACAATCACCGCTCCATCGTGAAGCGGTGATGACACCTGGAAGATGCTCAGCAGAAGATCGTAGCTAAGCTTGGCGTCGATGGGAATACCGCCCTCGATGTAGTTGCGCAGTCCAATGAGGCGTTCAACGGCAATCAGCGCGCCAATCCGCTGCGCCGACAGCATTCCCGAGGCCACCACGAGCTCCTCGATGGAGTCCTCCGCCGCCTCCGCGCGTGCGAAGTATCTGAAGAACGGACCGCGGCCCAGATGGGCGAGGCCACGACGAATGTCGGACTGGAAGAGAACGATGGCGGCAAACACGATGTACCCGGCGACGTTGCGAAGGAGCCAGTTCACGGTCTCGAGATGACCCCACCGCGATCCGTAGAACAGCCCCACGAACACGGCTCCACCGAGCGCCATCTGGACGGCGCGCGTGCCGCGGATCAACTTGAGCACTTCGTAAATGAGCACCGACACCACGATGATGTCGACGACATCCCACACATCGACGGGCGGGCGCCGGAAAAGGCCGCTAACCCAGCTCACGTCCGGCACCTGAATCGAGCTGGTCCTCGTCAGGCGGCGATAGGGCCGCCTGTCGGATGGCTTCCGCGACGCGCACCACATCCACCATCTCGCGAACCGCATGCACGCGGACAACGTGCGCGCCGCCGAGGACCGCCGCCGTCACGGCCGCCGCCGTGCCCCAATCCCGCTCGTACGGAAGACGATCTTTTAGCGCGTCTCGCATGAATGATTTGCGCGAAGGTCCCACGAGGACCGGCCTCTCGAGGATCGCGGCCAGCGCCGACACCCGCGCCAGCACAACATAACTGTGCGACGGCCGTTTGGCAAACCCGATGCCGGGGTCCACGATCAGCTGGTCGGGCGAAAGCCCCGCCGCGATGGCAGCCGACACACTCGCCTGAAGCTCGTTGGCCACGTCGGTCACGACATCACCGTAGTCCGCTTCGGAATACATCGTTTTCGAACGGCCGCGGCTGTGCGTCAGGACGAGGCCCGCCTTCCCTGCGGCTACGACCGCCGCCAACGCCGGATCGTGACGAAGCCCGGTGACGTCGTTGATGATCGACACACCTGCCTCCAGGGCGAGCCTGGCCACCTCGGACTTGTAGGTGTCAACCGACACCGGGACGTGGACGCTGGCGATCACGGCGTCAAGCACGGGGGCGATCCGCGACCATTCCTCAGCAGCAGAGACGGGCTCGGCGCCCGGCCGTGTGGACTCCCCTCCGATGTCGATGATGTCGGCTCCCTGCTGCTCCATCCGGTGGGCGACGTCCACGGCTTCACGCTGATCGAGCGGCCTCGGCTCAGCGAACGAATCGGGAGTGAGGTTGAGCGCGCCCATCACCAACGGACGCTCCCCCAGGCGAAGGAGGCGTCCCGACGGCAGGGGAACCGCGAAAATGCGTCGCGGTGAGACCAGTCCCTATTCCTGAGGAAGGGGCTTGTTGAGGGCCGGAACGATCGGCGCCCGCTCCTTCTGGCGCGGACGGGCTTCTTCCGCGTCGTCGGCGACTCGAGTGCGCGCGGCGGCAGGCTGCGGATCTTCGAGCGGGAGGCCGGAGGCAAGCCGGTTGACCTGCTCGGCGTCGAGCACCTCGAAGGCCAGCAGAGCGTCCGCGATGCGGACGAGCGTGTCGCGGTTGGCGTTCAGGAGCTGGCGCGAGCGCTCGTAGTTCTGCGTCACGAACCGCTTGACCTCCTGGTCAATCTTGAGCGCCGTGTCCTCGCTGTAGTCCTGGTGCTGGGCGATCTCGCGCCCGAGGAAGATCTGCTCTTCCTTCTTGCCGAAGGTGAGCGGACCCATGGCATCGCT
>AR_comb_assmDRAFT_10432199_pt1 | contig 13211 bp, 16 predicted proteins | sample ArasoioldDNA_FD_10543 | JGI IMG/M metagenome (IMG submission 10543) | reverse complement strand
TGCCGCTGGTGCAGCCTACTGGGACCAGTGGCTCGCCGCGCGCACCGAACCGGTGCAGCGCGACGTGTGGCGTAGCGTCTGGATTACCATCGCCATCTCCGGCATTACGGCGGCCGCGACTTCGATGCCCATTGCGCCTCTCGGCTCCCCATGGTGGCAGGTCGCGAACGCGATCAACGCGAACTTTCACTACATGGTCGGCTGGCCGGAACTGGCCGAGACCGTGGCGCACGTGCGTGCGTCGCTCCCGCCCCAGGAGCGCGAATCAGTGGGCATCATCGCCGCCGACGACGGACAGGCCGCCGCCATCACCCTCTACGGCCCGGCCTACAGACTCCCTTCGGCCATCAGCGGCATGAACTCCAACTGGCTGCGCGGCTATGGAGCGCACCCGCCCTCCACCGTCATCACCGTGGGATTCAAGCAGGACTTCGGCGAACAGAACTTCGAGAATTGCCGCTGGGCTGCGCACATCCCCACGCCCTACGGCATAACCAACGGCTCCATTGACGGCTACGGTGATGTCTTCGTCTGCCACAACCTGCGCTACCCCTGGCCCGATTTCTGGTCCCACTTCCGCTACTACAGGTAGTTGGGGTGGATAGAGCAGCGGCTGATGGCCAACTTCGAATCCTTCAACGAGCAGTATTCTGGGGGGCCTCGAACCTCTGTGGTGCCGCTTACAGCTAATTTTCTTTACTGACTCTGTAGAAATCACCCCACCTCGCCCGTCACCCCTATAGAAGCGGCTGACGATCAAGAATTTGCCGCCTGAGAGGTGACCAATGTGCCCATTCTGTCTTTCAACCCTGGGGTTAGTCGTAGCCGGCACGGTCTCGACCGGGGGACTGGCGGCGCTGGCCGTGAAAGTGTCTCGCAAGAAAAAGCATGCAGTAGAAACGATTTCAAACGATGAAAGGAGCAGTGAAAATGCCAACCCGAACAGTCGATAACCCGAAAGTAGTGTCGCGAGAAGAGTGGCTTGCGGCTCGCAAGAAACTTCTGGCTAAAGAGAAGCAACTCACGCGCGAGCGCGACGCGGTTGCCGCCGAACGCCGCCAGCTTCCCTGGGTCAAGGTCGAAAAGAACTATGTCTTCAACTCGCCAAGCGGTAAGAAGACTCTCACCGACCTGTTTGATGGGCGCAGCCAACTGATCATCTATCACTTCATGTTTGGCCCGGACTGGCAGGAAGGCTTCCCAAGCTGCTCCTTCAACATGGATCACACCGACGGAGCGCTGGTGCATCTGGCGCAACGCGACGTCTCGTTTGTGGCCGTCTCGCGGGCACCAATATCCAAAATCGAAGCCTTCAAGAAGCGGCTGGCATGGAGGTTTAACTGGGTTTCGTCCCACGGAAGTGACTTCAACTATGACTTCCACGCGTCATTCACTCCAGAGCAGATGGCTAAAGGAAAGGTGGAATACAACTACGCAGTAGCGGAATTCCCAAGCGCGGAAGCCCCGGGCTTCGGCGTCTTCTACAAAAACAAGGATGGCAACATCTACCACACGTATTCCGCGTATGCCCGCGGGAGCGAGAGCACGATAAACACCTACAACTATCTCGATCTTGTTCCCAAAGGACGGGATGAAGACGGCTTGCCCTTCACGATGTCATGGCTGCGCCATCATGATCGCTATGAAAACGGCTACCTGGCGGATGCCGATCGGCCATACTGGCCTAAGCAAGCTGTTTAATCCCGGAATTCGCTAGCCTCAAATCCGGCTGTGGTCTGTCGTGTGATATCGAAAACGACAGGCCACAACCGGACCAAATGCACGAGCCGGAGCCACCAGCCAAGCCCGCGACTACCACACTCCCCGTAGACGAGTTACCTCCAGTTCGGCCGCTACCATTCATACAGTAACCAAAATGCAAACCCATGCGCCCGCTGGCAGCATCCCACCGCTGTTCGAGGAGGCCACTATGTCAGCCAAGTTTCTCCAAGCGGGATTTCTCCTTTCATTTCTCAGCCTGGCCGGGTTTGCTCAACAGTCTCCCACGATCGTTGTGGGAGCTAGTTCTTCTCAAGAAGTCACGGCGACCAGCCAAACTCCCGTGTACCGGGTACAGGTGGTAGGACGCACCACCAAAGCCGTGAACTATCGACATCACAGCACAACGGAAATCAAGTTTCAGGGGACCAAGCTGGACCCTAACGGCGAAGGCAAAGGCAAGGTCGAAAGCCGTACTGGCCGCATGCACATCGACGTCGAGTTCGAGAACCTTCCGAAGCCCAGCATCTATGGGCCCGAATGCCTGACCTATGTCCTGTGGGCAATCACGCCGGAAGGGCGCCCATCAAACCTGGGAGAGATTTTTCCAAAGAAAGATGGGAAGAGCGAACTCAGTATCACCACAGATCTACAAGCGTTCGGCCTGATCCTGACAGCTGAACCGTATTTTGCTGTGACCATCCCGAGCGACCAGGTGATTCTTGAAAATGTGATTAAACCTCACACCAAGGGATGGGAAGAGACCATTGACGCCAAGTTTGATGTGCTGCAGCGCGGAGAGTACACAGTCGAAGTCAGTCCTTCAGAATTAGCTTCGCAAACTGCCGACGAACAAATGCCAACCGACCTGAAGGAAGCCATTAACGCCGTTGCCATAGCGAAGGCCGCCGGTGCCCAGCAGTACGCTTCCAGCTCGCTGTCGAAGGCGGAAGATTTTCTGGCGCGTGCGCAGGACTATTACCGGCGCAAGCAAGGAGACAAGGCGATCGGGACTGTCGCGCGCGGTGCGGTACAGGCGGCCGAAGATGCCCGACTGTTGACGATTCGGCGAAAGCAGGAAGAAGCGCTTGAAGCGCAACGTCGACAAGCTGAGGAAGCTGAGCAACAGCGTCAGATGGCAGAGTCGCAAAGACAGCAGGCAGAAACGGACCGTGCTCGCGCTGAGGATGCTAAGCAGCAAGCGGAACAGGCTCGCGCTCAAGCTGAGCAAGCACGATTGCAGGCAGAACAGGCTCAGGCAGCAGCCTTAGCGCAAAAGCAGGCAGCGCAAGCAGAAAGCGAACGCGCTCAGCAGCAAGCTCAACAAGCCCAGCAACAGGCACAGCAAGCGGAGCAGGAGAAGGAACAGACTCGTGCCCGGCTGCTACAGCAACTCAATCAGGTTCTGCAGACTCGTGAGAGTGCGCGCGGTTTGATCGTGAGCATGCCCGATGTTCTTTTCGACTTCAACAAATACACGCTCAAAGGTGAGGCTCGCGAGCGATTGGCAAAAGTGTCAGGCATCCTGGTTGCCTATCCAGGCCTCAACGTCCAGGTGGAAGGTCATACTGACAACGTGGGGGGCGATACATATAACCAGAAGCTCTCGGAGGAGCGAGCTGACACGGTGCGCCAATTCCTCGTTACCCAGGGCGTGCCTTCGGGAAACGTCACGGCCCAAGGTTTCGGAAAAACTCAACCCGTTGCGTCCAATGACAGCTCTGCGGGGCGGCAACTCAATCGTCGCGTGGAACTAGTCGTCAACGGCAGCACGATCGGGCATGCGGTAAACCCTGCTTCGCCCGAAGCAGGTGCAGTCGGGAATTCCACTGTAAATACTGCTCCTGGAGCATCCAATCCGCAGCCGACGACGACGGCCCCCACCATGAATACTCCGGTTCCGCCCACTACTACTCCGCCTCAACCATAAAATTAACGGCATCGCGTGAAGCACAAACATGCCAGGCACGCGATGCCGATTTTTTCACGCTCTCGCGCTACGACCATCCGATGTAACTTTTTCGGCCTCAAAGTTGTCTTATCTTCCGTACAATAACAATAATGTTATAGAGGCTGGATTATGCAGTGACCACGGTATATCAGCGTGCCGGAATCATTGCATAGAGTGATTTCTGCTGGGTGGTTCCCCGTACGCCTGACAGCCATCGAGCTCTTTAGTGAGGCAAACTATGAGCACGTTGAATGGAAAACCGATAAAAATCCTGATTGCAGATGAACAGCCGGTCGCCCGTGAAGGTCTCGCCGTCATCCTGACAAAACATGGCGGTATGCGCATCGTCGGGCAAGCTGATACGCTGGTCAGCGCAATTCAACTTTGTGGATCAGTAGTGCCCGATATTGTCCTTTTTGATTTCGGCGCCTCATTGCTGGAAAACGTCAGGGCAATTGTTACGCTCCTGGAAATGAGTCCAACGCTTAAAATTATTGTGTTCACCGCTTTTCAAAGCGAGGAAACGATCTATCAGGCCGTACAGGCGGGCGCACACGGATATCTGCTGAAAACATCCTCCGCGGAAAAGATTATCGAGTGCATCTCGAGCGTTTTCCGTGGCGAACGCTGGTTGCCCCAAGCGATATCCGAAGCGCTGGTACGTCGCATGGCTGCTCCTGAGCTTACGCCGCGCGAGCGAGAAGTTCTGGCTTCTATGGCGGAAGGCAAGAGCAACCGGGAAATCGCCGAAGCCCTAAAGGTCAGCGAAGGCACGGTGAAGGTCCACATGACCCATATTCTGGAGAAGTTGCGCGTGGAGGGTCGAACCGGGGCGTTAGCACAAGCCGCAGCACGTGGGCTGATATCTTTGGTGGCGCGGCCGGCGCGAAATGGCCACGCCGGATCCGCGCCACAAATTTCTAAAATGGCGATCGCTGAAAGCTAACCAGCTCTCCAGGTAGTTCTGAGACTAGCCGCTGCGCGTACTCCTGCCCCCTCGTCTAGATGCAGTGATTGCGTCTCCGTGAGCCAGCGCGCTAGATAACGTTTACGTTATAGCGTCGCATTACATGTTTCACCCGATTGCGCTCGTGCCAAATTTGAGTGTTTAGTGCAGGAGAGCACTTCGCATGAGGCGGTTCTGCGTCCGATCCCTTCTGCTCCCGCAATGCAACAGTGACGCTCTGGCTGAACACTATCTCAACTCCAAAAGCGAACGGGACGCCGAAACAACAAGGACGTGGCAGGGCTCAAACTGGTAGGCCATCTATTGTGGAGCACTGCTGGAGAGCGACACGGCGAAAAGCCTGGCGTGGATCGAGTGCGCGCAAAGGGCGATTCAGAATCGTCTCGCGGAACTGAACTCTGACTCAACCAGCCTGACTTCGTCCGCCAAATCGTTTACCACTGGATTGGATAACATCACAAATTGAGCATTTCGGGTCCTCTTCATTCAATTGCGCCGACGACCTGAAAAGTCTTGGTAGCGTCAACTTGCTACAGCGACCGTCAGTGTGACCAACGAGATGACAGAAAGGACCGCACGAAAGATGTGCGAATACTCCCAACGATTTCGGAAGTACTCCCACTCGTTCGACTGTGCGTGCTTCTCTTCTGCTTCACTTCGGTCATGAGTGGGAAGAAACTTTTGCCGGGCCTGCTGAACTTGATCACCCGAGTGAATTGCGAGACAGCGTTCAGCGTCCAGCTTGGGTTCAAATAGCCACTCTGGGCGGGAAAAGGCCTGACCAGTCAAGGTTGCAAGCATCGGAGGCGTCCAGACCAAGCTTGCCTGCTTGCGCAGCTTCGCTCTGTTACTCTTTGGCAACTCCTCAAGGATCCCACTTCGTTTTGGGATCCCCATTCTTACCATTCACTTCTCGAATCTGCGTTTGATTTTATTCGGTAGCCAGCAACCTCCTCATGTCTGATGCCACTCCGCTCGATCCTGATGTCGCACAGTTTTACGGTGTTGAAGGCTGTCCCCAACAAACCACAGGGGCACTCATTCTAGAGTTAAATCGGGAGAAGGTTTGATATCCGCGACACCATCAGGTTCGCTCCATCAGGTTGCTCAGTGCGAACCGCAGGATACATGGATCGCTGTACCCGCAGGGAGTCAGAGCTGATTGGCGGCTAGTCCCCGACAGCCAAAATGACTCCTAACTGCTTCAATGAAAGGACGATTCTTAGACAACAAATGCGGAAACTGGCGCGAGGGGATTTGGCATCAGAGAGAAAGAGGAGGCCTTGTATGAAGCAGCTTCTACTTTGCGCAACGCTGCTGGTGTCCAGCCTCTCGATGGCACAGCACCAGAAATATACGTCGCCGGACCCGCAACAACCGCCTCAGGGGACACCGCCAACATTTCCTGAAGATCGTCAGGTGCCCGGCCAGGAACCTACGCCACCGCTTCCACCCGACGAACAGGCACCACCACCCCGGACGCTATCCACTGAAGAGGTGCAGCAGCAGATCACGAGCCACCTCAGTTCCGAGCCCGACCTCGCCAACACGAATCTCGGTGCTAAGGTCAGCGATTCTTCTGTTGTCCTGACGGGAAACGTAACAAGCGAAGGGCAGCACGACCTAGCACTGCGCATTGCGCGGTCCTACGCCGGCGATCGCAAACTCGTAGATAAGATCACGGTTCGCCAGCAAACCTAGAGGACAGAGGAGAAGGAGGAGAACATGAAGATACGAGAAATCATGACCACAAATCCAGGTTGCTGCACGCCTCAAGACAGCGCCCAGAACGTTGCCAAGATGATGTGCGACTTGAATGTAGGTTCCATTCCTGTGGTTGCCGATCAGCAGTCTCTTACTTTGGTGGGCATGATCACTGATCGCGATCTCTGCTGCTCAGTTTTGACACGAAGCATGGAAGCGAAGACAACGCCCATAAGCGAATTTGTCACCTACAGTCCGATCTCTTGCCGCGAGGGCGAGAACATCGACAAATGCGAGCGTTTGATGCAAGAACACCAATTACGGCGCATCCCCATTGTTGATGGAGAGAATCATGTGATTGGCATTGTCGCGCAAGCTGATCTTGCGCTGAAGGAAAAACCAGAGAAGGTCCACCAGACCGTCGCCGAAATCTCGAAGTCGAAGCCTTCGTCCGGCGTAGCGGCGTAGATTTCCGCTGCGGCGCAAAGCTCGTGAAGCTATGTGCATAGGGTGCCTTCCGGTCGCGTCCAGGCGGGCACCCTCTCAATCCAATATAGGAGTTTTGTGATGGCAATAATCAGGCCCACAACAAAGATTCTGGTTGATGGTGGCGATCCCGACGAAACAGCTCATAATCAGAAATCTGCTTGGTTTCCTGGATGGCCAGACCACCAACCCCACACTTGTTGCTAAGAATCCCGAAGTTCAACAGCGGATCGCATCAGGTCATAAGCTCTCTTTCAACGAACAGAAGCAGGAATACAAGAAGATCGTGCAGAGTATTCTAGTCGCTTCGCTAGCGGCTTTCGAACTCCGTGTTTGTGATCGCCGATGGGGCCATCTCGACGCGGCTCACGCAGCAACGGGTACGCGAATCTGCATGGGGATAAGGAAATTGCTTGCTAGAAGGTACTGATAAAGGTGACCGAGAGGAGGTGCAACAATCAGTTGTGTGGCTGAGACCCAACCGTTCGTTTCTCTCCATTGCAAACCGGTGGGGGAAAAATCTCTAATTGCTTCCTGCAAATCCAACTCCTTCATCGGATAGGCGTAAATACGAACGTTCTGCGCAAACAGACGAGACAGGCCTTCGAGATGTCTGCCTTCCAAATTGAAGTAGGGATCATGAAAAGCTCGGATCAAAAGTGAAAGACCCGCGACGAAGCGCACAGGTTCTCTAGTGTAGCGATCTACGAGGGCTGTCATCGCATAGAGCTCTCGTGCGCGGAATAGGAGCACGTTGCCACCTTGCGCCAGCAGCCCATCAATACGCCGCAGCATGTCTGGGATTTCTGGCGCTGGAGCTTCGCGGCTAAGTGAAGCCGCAGAAAGAGAAAAAATGCCAATCGGCTCGAGACTGGATTCCCTTAATTCCCGGCGAAGTTCCTGAACGCCTGCAGCCAGCATTTGAACATGAATCTGACCGTGAGAGGGATCCACGTGACCAAAGGAACCGGGCGCAAGCACAACGGCCTTTTTGTACAAGACCTCAGTGGGAGGAACATTCGGGCCGGTAGAGGAGAAGAACACAGCTTCTGCGAGTCCGCCATGCACAAGGTATGCGAGGAGAGTGCGGCGATCCCAACTGGCGAACGCAGGCCCACGAAAGTCAACGAAATCAATTTCAATTCGTTCGTTTACATCTTGCGCCAAGCCGGCGAAAAACGACTCCTTCGCCGCCAACTGATAGAACGTGGCGTAAATAAGATTGACGCCCAGGATACCGATGGCTTCCTGCTGAAGGACACTAGAAACGTCCCGCATGTTGATGTGCAGCACAATATCGTTGGGTGGGCCGCCAGGCGCCAACTGGAACCGCAGGCCTACCCAGCCATGGGGGTCATTGGTTCCGGCGTGGTTACGCGCCGAAACTGTGTCCACGAAGGAAAAGAACCGAGTCTGCGAACCGCGAGTGCTTTCTAATTGTGTAAGCAGCTGGATCCACTCGTTCTCCAGCATGGCCTCAAGCCGCTGCCGGGAAACGTAGCGCGTACCTGAGCCGTAGAGATCGTCGCTAACTTGCTTGTCATACGCGGAGATTGTCTTGGCGACGGTGCCGGAGGCGCCGCCAACGATAAGGAACCAGCGTGCGACCTCCTGTCCGGCACCGATTTCGGCGAAGGAACCGAAGGTGGATGGGTCAAGATTCAGCGTAAGCGCCTTCCGGTGCGTATCCAGTTTCTCAGCGGAAGGCGTCATGCTCCGGTCAAGCGAAGTGTTTGTGCGGTAGTCCATTTGTGATCAGACGACTGTCTGCCCTCCTATATGAATGCAAAGTAGCCCCATCGAACTTCAAAGTTCCCATCCTCCACCGAGATTTCTGTAGATGTCGAGGAGACTCACCAACTCATTCTACTGTGCCTGAGCCAGCCCCAGTTCTGGGACGTCGCATCAAACTCAGCGAACACTTCAATCGACACTCCGGCAGTCTCAACCAAGGGAGAAATACTCTGCACGGTCTTCTTGTATTCCTGCTGAATGTGCGCCCATTTGAAATTTCTCCTTAAGGAACCGAGGCTTGCTCCTTCGTACCACATGCTATTAGCCACCCGCCCGGCGAACGCACAGCCAAGCGCAGCGAAAAGAATCCCAAACTGACGCTGCGAGACGGTTAGAAATCCGAGTCCTGCAGCGCGATCGGGGTGAGTCGGCATAAGGTGCAAGCCTAGACGGCCGACTCTCCACAGCAGCCGTGACCAGATAAGGTAGCGAAATGCCCAGCGGTATGTAATAAAGCGCATTATCGGAGCGCTGAGTGTCGCGAACCACCATCCTGCGGCCGTTAGTCCATTGGACGTTGTATGCCAACTCGAGATGGCACCCGCAGTCCATTCGTGCTGGAAAACAAATACCGGAAAAAACGCAAGTAAGAGCAAACTGAGCTCAGCAATCGTGGAGTCTCGCAGTCGCTGCACTCTTCGCAACACGTCTTCGAACTCTGGTCGCCCCGCCTCCTGTACTAAACCAGCAGCCAAGAATTCTTTGACGGCTCGCCGAAAAATCGCCTCCTCGAGGCGCGGATGGAAGCATGGCGACAGTGGCGAGAAGAAAGCTATATGTCGTCCTAAGTTGCTGGCCAAAGAACGACCAAGCCAGTCCGGTCTCGCGCTCCGTTACGTCGTCGGTCGTTATCTCGCATGCGCATTGGCGCGCATATGCCATTCTTGTAGCACATCTGAAGAGCCAGGCAGATCAGCAAGTCTTGCGGATATGCTGAATCGTGTGCGCGCTAAGTCTTCTCTCGAACTTTCTTACGAGAAACAGCCAAAATAGGAAGTCGCTCCATGTGATCACGCAGTGTGTTCAGACCTTGTGAGACAAACGTTGCAAGAGTCTTCTGTTCCATCTCTGCATCGCTGAATCCCGCGACTCGCATTTTGTTGATTGCAGCCCTCAGTCGGCTGGTGGACGCCTTGTCCATGCCTAAAAATCGAAATGCTTGTGCGGCTGCAATTCCGTCGGCTCCGGTGTGCAGGATTTCGATCTGAGCGGTCACCTTTCCGAATACAGTTTTAAGAGCCAGTCCTGCGAGTGTACCTCGTGGAAACGGTTGTTCCGTATGGATTACAGAGCCCCCGGAAAGAGACAATCGCTGCAGGATTCCAACAAAGTTGTGGCCATCGACTGTGAGCAATGCAGGTTCTCGATTTGGAACTCGGATACGCTCAGGGCGTGGGCTTTTGGCAGATTTTGGGCGCCCTTTTGCCATTCTTGGACAACATTGCCAAGAAGCGCCGACCTCGGTCAAATTACCCAAGGCCCATGAACTGCCCAGTAGATGACGCACAGCGCGCTCTAATACTCTCTTTTCCAGACTCAACGGAAGTTAAGATTCGGGTGACGACGGGGCCACCGGCGGGACAGGAACTCAATGTTCCGCGATCCACTCTTAGGATCATTCTGCTCGACAAGCAACTCTGATGTACGATTCTTTACGCATCCTCTCCACGCGTCCAGGGTCATGAGCGTTTGACCCCGTCCCGGAGGCTACCGCATTGGGTGCTCTCCGAGCGTTCAACTCGGTTCCACCAGGGTGGGTGGAGTCTTCTAACGTAGAGCCCTGCGCTCTGAGCCACGGTTTGGCTCTCCCCAAGCGCGGGGCCGGGGTCCACTGCCATCATTGGCGTCGGAAATATCACGCATAGTGACCGTCTGCGAATGGGAGTTTAGTGCCACATGAATGGCACCCAGGTGCCATGCCGGAGTGCATACACTAGGGGGGGCTTTCTAAGATCAAATCCCCGCCGTCCTGCACAGGGTATGCGGGAAGACGGCGGGGTTCTCGCTGTACATCTCTTTCGTTGGAATCTTATCTCACGGTACCCAAGACGGCACGCTAATTTGCCCAGAAAGTGCGACACGACAAGGGCTCAACTAAATGCTCCCTCGCCTGGGATCAAATCGGCCAGAACGTCGAGCATCACGAAGGCCCAGCAGGTTAGGGCCGACCTCGAAATACCGTCGATACGAAGATTGTTTCTCTCGACCTTAATTGAGGGGTCGAAGATGAGGCGCGCGGTGATTCCAAACAGTGAGCACCTACAGCAAAACTCGTGAGTGTTCTGAAATCGGCGCAATACTTCTTCGTGACTCTCTGCGCTAAGCTCAGAACTGTAAGTTCGGGCCTCTTTGCATATCGGGCATATAGTGCCGCCAGTGACGGTGAAGCGCATGGCTGGCCGCCTTTAACAAGGTGTTCAATTTCAATTCTTGGGAAATGACGTGGCCGTAGGGGAGATGGTGACTATAGGCCAGTGTTGTTCAACCGACAATTAGGCACTTTCGCAAAAATGCATTCATAATTCCCTAAAACATGAAGATTTTCGGAGGAGAGGCACGGAGTGACGATTAGTCGGCAAACCATGCGACTCTTCTTGGCTTAGCAACGGCTTTTCCTCTTTAACGATGAGGCGTCCGTTTACTCGGAGTGTCCTGCGTCCTTGCAAGTCCGCTTTGAGCGCCTCCCCAAGTTCACCAACGAGTTGAGAAAGGCGTTCCGGATCATCTTTTGCTTTGTTCATATCAGCCGCGATTTCACGCCAGTCGCGAGGCATCTCTGAATCCAAGCTTGCCTAAACAAATCGTGGATGGGGAGCGAAGGAAGCGGGAAGCTGAAAAAATTCCACCCTCATAACTTCCTCCGGCGTGTATGAAGATTCGTGACCGCACTCATTGCACGTGACTTCAAAAGGGCTACTGACAGGCAACGATTCAAAGGCATCAGTCTCGGCGACCGGAATCTTATGGCCGAAAAGAACGTTCGTCTGACGATGGGCCTTGCGTTCTTGCAGATCACCACCCAGCAGTAGTTGACATTTCCCCAAGGGTCGCTCGCCCACATAATGTGCCTCAGAAAAAGGGTAGCAGATCGGGGAGAACAGCATGATGAGACCAAAACTCAGCGTGAGGATGAGAGCGCTGACTAATAGCAACTCACTCCACTCACGCGCCACTTATTCCCTCGCCAGGACCGCAAAGATTTGGCCGAGTCCAGGACTCTAGCGTGCTCTTCCCCGACGGAATGCACTTTGAGCCCACCCGGCCAAAACTGGCGCAATGATAGCTCCGCTACTCAACTGGATAGGTAAACTCCACTTTACAAAAGGATGGGCACTCGCGTCGAAGACGGGAACTCGGGTTTCCGTCAAGATACCGAGGGATCGCTGCGAGGGCCTCGGGTAACAAGTTATGTTGGCTTCATTAGAAGACCAGATAAGGCGTCTCGCCATACCGGATGATCCTCAAATCCGCCGCGGGAGATTACTTCTATAGATTTGATGCTTTAGGCTACGTGCCACACGTCACGAAGGCGATTCAACTCTCCCTCTTCGATTGCAAACTGTTCAACCATTCCGCACTTCAAGCAAACGGTCAACTCAGGAAACATCAGGATTGGAGGCCGATTCAGATCTGGAAGGCCGTTGAAATGAAGGCAAATCTCACTACGAAACTGAGACCGCTGTTTTGATCCGCACGCATTGCACATGATTTTCCCCAGGAATGAGAATGGAAAAATAGAATACGGATCTGTCGAGTCAACCTTTTTGGGGAGTGATTGTCAATGTTTTTAACCAACTATTGACATTGGGACTCCTTTCGTGGTGCCCTCCCGGTTGTCAATCCGCCGCAGGATCCTCTATGCCCACTGAACAGCAGTCCCATTTGTGGACGAACAAAAGGAGAAAAGTAGACCATGCTCAGGTGGACGAAGGCCGCAAGCGCGTTTTGCTGATTGCCGTGGCGATCCTTGCAGCCCGCAAGCTGTATAACCGAGAAGATTGAGTGTGGCGGAAAATACGGCGGTCCCGTTCGGCCCAAACAATGTCCCAAAAAGTATGCTCTCTGGCCGCCGCTCACTTCAGGAAATTGTGATTGGAACGAAAGTACCTGCCAGTATCGTGGATTGGGGGCGGCATCGGCGGATCGGCCCTTCCAAACACTGATGAACCCGGTCCAGGTGCGCTCCCGCTCAACTGGAAATTTCGTCGTCCTCCCTAGTCGTGTCCGTGATGCTCTTTGTCGTGATCATCCGCCACGGCTGCGTGCGGATTGATGACGGTTCGCATCCAGGGATGGATGCAGCACTGATACAGTTCCTGCTTGCGACTTTCAACTGTCGGCCCTTGCACCGTCGCACCGGCAGGCATAAAAATATTTTCGTCGCTGGGCGGCTGAGGCATCAGGTTGCCGTTAACTATCTGGGCGCATTCAGGCGCAGGCACCGGATTGCCAGATGCGGCGTTCAACGGTGCCACAAAACGTTGTGGATGCCGAAGAAGCCCGACATCGAACACCCACACGAGCCATCTCCATGGCGGTCAGGCCCGTCAGCAGGAGGCTTCCTCCTCGGCACCCGTATCCGTCCATTCC
>AR_comb_assmDRAFT_11132120_pt1 | contig 13212 bp, 13 predicted proteins | sample ArasoioldDNA_FD_10543 | JGI IMG/M metagenome (IMG submission 10543) | reverse complement strand
CGGTAGGTGCGGACGGGGATCAGCCAGCCGAGGAACACCATCAGCGCGACGACGGCCAGGAGGCCGACGGCGCCGCCTTGCAGGATGAGCTCGGCGGTGAGGGGGGGCACTCGGTCCCCTTTCGTGCACGTGCGGGGCCTGCCCGGGCCGGTTCTGGGCCGGGCAGACGGGGTTAGGTGGGGCCGGTGTGAATATGGGGTGCGCGGTCGGCGGCAGCCCCTCCGATGTGGCGTTGGGTGTGGTCTTCGGGCGTGGTTTCGTAGCGTTGTGCCAGGTCTGCGGGCCAGGCGCTGGTGCTCGCGGCCCGCGTGGTCCGCGCGCCGGTCAGTGCCCCGGTGGCTGTTGTGCCGCCGGTGCGGGTGGCGGTGTGGCCGACGGTGCACGATCCGGTCAGCAACCCGGAGCCGGTGAGGGTTGCTGACCGGGTGGCGACGTGGGTTGCCGTGCGTGACCCGGCTATGACTCCGGCGCCGACTGTGGCGGCTGTCCGGGTGTAGGTGGTGGTGGAGACGACGGTTCGTGTCCCGGCCGGGACGCCTGCGGCTACGGCTGTGCCGGTGCGGGTTCGGACGACCTGCCGTGAACCTGTCGGTGTCCCGGTGCCGGTGGTGGTGCCGTTGCGGGTTGTGGCCAGTAGCCGGGCACCAGTGGGGGCTGCCGCGCCGGTGGCAGCGCCGGTTCGGGTTCGGACGGCTTGTCGGGTTCCCGCGGCGACACCGGCGCCTACCGACATCCCTGACTTGCTACGCGTGAGCAGTCGGGAACCGGATGGGGCGCCTCCGCCCACGGACACGCCGGCGCGGGTCGCGGCCACCGCTCGGGAACCGGCCGGGGATCCGCTGCCGATGGCGGCACCGGTTCGGGTGTTGACCCGCACCACCGTCCGGGAGCCCGAGGGAGCCCCGGACCCGACGGTTGCGCCAGTGACGGCGGTGACATGAGCGACGGTCTGCGACCCGGTTGGGGCGCCCGCGGCGAGGGTGGATCCGGTGCGGCCTCGAGCGATGAGGCGGGAACCGGAGGGTGTGCCTGCGCCGATGGTTGTTGCGGTGCGGGAGTCCAGCACCTGCCGGGCACCTGACGGGGCGCCCGCCCCGACCGTTACTCCGGCGCGGTTGGACGTAACCCCTGCCGGGGCCTGCTCGACCGCGAACGCGTGCTGCAGGATCCCCGTGCTCGAGACGGTGATGGTTTCGGAGCCAGGGGTGATGGTGCCGGTCTGCCCGGTACGCACCGATGTTTCCGCGGCGACCTGCCGGGCGGAGGTGGTGACCGCGGTGGTTTGGTCGCCGCCTGTGGGTTCGGTCCAGTTCGTGGGCGCCGTGGTTGTGACACCGGTGGAGCCGTTGGATGCGGTGCGCCACACGTTGAGCAGCAACGACGCACCAGAGGCGGCGCCGGCGGCGAAGGTGGGCGGGGTGAACGTGGTTGCTGCGGTGCCGGTGTTGGCGGCGGTGCCGAACCCGGAATGCGCGGCCTGCTGCCCGGCCGCCGGGGCAAGGGTGACCGCCACCCAAGCTGCTTTCGCGGCGCCGGTCCAGGTGATCGTCGGGGCGGAGTCGCCCGCCAGGATGGTGCGGTAGGCGACGATCAGGGAGTGGGTAGTGGTCGCGTTCGAGACGACCGAACACGTCCACCCGGACGCCGCCGGGCCGGTGACAACCGTGTTGACCGAGACGATGACGTAGACCAGGTCATTCGTCGTGGTCCCGGTCGGGAACGTGACCGCCTGCGAGGCGACAGTGGTTGAGCCGTTCTGCCCTCCGGAGGCGGCCCGTACGGACAGCGCCACAAGGCACCGGTCAGCCGGTCAACGCGAAAGTGGGGGTGACCTTGATCGCGTCGTTCACGGCCAGGGATGCGACGGCGCCTTCGGTGAAGTTCGCCCACCCCAACGTCACCCCGGCGGTGCCGGAGGCGACGGTGCACAGGAAGTAGCCGTTGATCGCGGTGGCCGACGATCCAGTAGCAGTGAAGGTGACCTGCGGCCCGACCGAACCCCGGCCGCCGGACTGCACGCTCAGGGCGGCCCAGTTCGCGGCGGCGATGGGTTGGCGGGCGTACCCGGCGAACGCGGCCTCCACGAATGTGCCCGTCATCGCCGCCAATGTGGCAGCGTTGGTGGGGACGGTGGTGGCTGTCCCGCCGGTGAACAGGCCGACGTACAGTGTTGCGGGTGGTGTGGCCGGGCTGTTTTTCAGCAGCAAGCCGATGATGTAGTCCAAGCCCTCATCGGCGATGATCTCCGCCAATTTAAGTCACTTCCTCTCAGCGAGGGTAGAAGCGGATCCAGCCGATGGTGACCGGCTGCGGCGCCCCCGCCGCCGGGGTGGCCGTCACCACGAACCGGACCGCGTAGTTTGACCAGGCCCAAGCTCCGGTTTGGGCGGAGGTGGCGGTTACCCGGATTTCGTTCGCGACGATCGCTGGGGCGAAGTCCCACAGCACGACACCGTTCACGTCCAGGGCGTGCGCGGCCGCGGTCCAACCCGACAGGGTGACCGCTGTGCCGGTGGTGTCGTAGACGGGGATGCCGACGTCGATGGGGTCGCCGGCGTGGACGGTGAGGTCCAGGCGTTGGGGGTGCCGCCCGATTTCGGTCATGCGGTGTGGGTGACGCGCACGGAGTGCAGGACGACCTCGGCGTACTCGCTGGTCGACTCTGTCGGCGCAGTGACGGGGTTGGACTGGAGGTAGTTCCCGGCTTTGAAGTAGTTGCCGGTGGTGGCCGCTTTCAGCGTGTACGGCACGACTGTGCCGTTGTAGCGGTAGCCGATGACGCCGTCGGCGACGTCGAACCCGATGCTGTACGGCTTGCCGAGCGTGAATTGGTCGTCGAGGAGGTAGCCGTGGGGGGTGTCCCCGTTGGTGATCCACAGTTTGTCGGCTTCAACCCGGAACACGGTGACGTCGTCGACAGCATCATGGATCTGCCCGATCACCGTGTAGGGCCGGACTTTGGTGAGCCGGTTGACCTGCCCCACCACTTCCAGAGTGTGGTGGCCCGCCGTAGTCGACCACGACGCATGGGAGCCGTCCGCGTTGCATTCGCGGAGCTCGGAACGCGGGTTCGCCGACCCCGAGGTGGTGACCCCGCCGTGCCATACCCGGCACACGATGCCGTCCGGCCCGGGTTGGAAGTACTTGCTCGAGTAGTTGGCGAGCTGCGGCATGTGGACGGTGTCTGGGCTGCCTTGGGTGCCGGTGGGCAGGGTGAGGTACCAGACCGACAGGTCCAACCCCGACGACGGCGCAGGGGTCGGGGCGGGGGCTGGGGCGGGAACGTCGAGCGCCACCGACAGCGGCGACAACCCGGCCGCGTTACGGGCCCGGACCGCGTACCGGCGCCGCGACCCCGCCTTCAACGGGGACCGGATCGAGCGTGGCACCGTCACCGTCTCCTTGACCGGCGTCACGGTGTCGAGCAGGTCCAACACATCCCACGACACCGCGTCGATCGCTGCGGCCCAGTCCAGTTGCAGCCTTCCATCAGACAGGGTGGTGACACGCAGCCCGGTCGGCGCGGCCGGGACCTGCGCCACCGGTCCCGGGGCGGGAATGATGGGGGGCAGGCCGAGGGTGGTTTCGGTGCGGGTCACCCGCGCAGCAAGGTCGGCCAGGCGTGCAGAAAGGTCGGCCAGGGTGGGCTCAGACATGACACTCCTCAAACTAACTGCACGTACCCGAACTGCGGTCAGGGCAGCAGAACAAACTGCGTGACACGCGTGGTCGCCGTCATCGACGCCGCAGTTGCCGTAGACGGTAGATCGGACTGGGCGCCGATGGTGGCGCACACTCGCGGTGAGTCCTCCAACTTGCTGGTTGCAGCAGCGACCGTCGACCAGCCGATGTACTGCGGCATCGCCGCCCCGGACACGACCAGTACCCCACAGGCATAGCGGGTACCGATCGCCTTGGTGAACGATGCAGAGAATGACTTCAGGTAGGCGGTGTTGGCTGCTGCGAACAGAGTTGTGTCGTTCGGGGTGGACGCCAGCAGCGCACCCAGGTCACCTGCCGCGTTGGCCGACCACACCCCGATCCGGCACAACGTCGGCGTCGCGGCCGCCGGGGTGCTCGAGGTGTACATGCGGACCTGCGAAATGACCTCAGTTTTCTGCGCAGTGAAATAAGTGAGCAGCAAGGTGCCCGTCCCGACCGCGCCGATCGTGTCATGAGCGCCGCGCAACCGGTCGACGACAGCTTCGCCTGAGGTGAGCTGGTTCACGTCAACAACGGGCGGGATAGTCAACGGCATCTTCGAGGGTCCGTTCTATTCAAGTGAAGTGCAGCCTGGGAGCGGTTAAGTCCCCACCTTGCGCAGCAGCCTGCGGCCGACCCGGAAGGTCGCGTTCCCGGCGTTGGAGACGAGGTTGAGGTTGACCCGGCTGCGTAGCCGGGTGGTGGTGGCCGGGATCGGGGTGGGCGGGATGAAGAACACGCCGTTGCCGGGGTTGTAGCCGATGTCGCCATCCCCCGACCGCGCGGATAACGCTTGAGCTTGCGACAGGGTCGTGCCGCCCGTGTCGATGAACTCGAGGCTGGCGTTGAAGTTTTTGACCGTGACCCAGTCGTTGTCGGTCTGTATCTCGATCAAGCCGTAGACACTGTCGGTGCCTGCGGTCCAGGCCGTGGTGTCGGTGTTGTCCCAGCGCATCCGTACGGTGTTGGCGGTGATGGTGACCTGCTGCCACCAGCCTGCGATGCCGTCGGTGCGCAGCACCTTTGACGGGGTTCCGGTGATCGCGCCGCCCGCGACCTGGTCGATCGTGATGCCGGTGGCGGTGGTGGTGCCGCCCCCGTTGAACGCGTTCGTGACCAGGTTGTAGGGGTCGCCTGGATCCCAGGGCAGCCGGTCGACCGCAGGTAGGTGGGCGGTGAGGGCGGTCGCGAGGACTTTGCCCATGGTGGCGGCGCCGACGTTGAGCGGGTGGATGTAAGCGCCGCCGTCGTTGCGGAACAGGCCGGTGTTCGGGCCACCGTTGGTGGGGTCGATGGTGGCCGCGGTCCAGTTGATCACGACCAGGCCGGGGAACAAGGCCCGCGCCTCTTGCAGGAGCCACCGGTTGACCTGGGACATGACCTGTTTCTGGGCGGTGTTCCAGGTGCCGTTGGGGGCGACGGTGGTGACGATGGGCCGGATACCGAACGCATGAGCCTGGTTGATCATGGCGGTGAGGTTGGAGATCGTGGTCGCTGCCGTGATCGAGCCGCCGATGTCGTTGGGGCCTGGTTCGATGAGCACCCAGGCCGGTGCCAACGCGACCACGTCCGCGGCGAAACGGGCGAGCATCCCGGTCGTGGTGTCGCCGCCGGTGCCCTTGTCGGCGATCAGGAGGAACCGCTGGCCGAGCATGTAGTTGGCCCAATGCCAGAAGCCGACTGCATCCCACAGGTACAGGCTGCTGGCGGTATCGACACCGGTGAAAGCTGTCAGCCCGGCGCCTCCGGTGACGGCGGGCACGCTGTTGTTCTGCGCGGTGATGCTGGTGCCGATGAGCACGATGGTGTCGCGCTGGCGGATCGAGGCCGAGGTGAGTTCCCCCGACTGACCGTTGTCATGCAATCGGACATTCGTGCCGAACGCGCCGAGCTTGAGGATCCCGGAACCGGACGACGGCGTCAGCGCGTTCTCAGTGCACAGCAAGTTGGTGATCGCGCCGGCGCCGCTGGTGTTGTCCAGCGTGATCGCCCCGGTGACCGTGCCATACACCTGGTTGCCGATGATCGTCGCATCGGAGCCACCAAGGACGTAAACCCCACGCAGCCCCGCAGCGTTGCCGTAGACCGCGTTGTTGGAGACGGTTGCCTTTGCGGAGTTGTTCGCGGTGATGCCGTTCGCAGCAGCCGTGAGGTTGATCTGGTTTCCGCTGGCCGTGGCCTTACTGCCGGGCGAGAACAGGATGCCGGTGCCTGCGGCTGTGGATATCTGGATCTGGTTCCCGGAGACGGTGGTTTGCCCAGCGGTTCCCGAGACGGCGACCCCGTTGGCGCTGACGCCTCGGATCGCGTTGCCGGTGATCGACACGTCGGTGGAGGATCCGTTGACATTGACGCCGTCAGTACCCAGCCCGTCGCCGTCGACGGTGTTGCCACTGACAGTGACGGAGTCCGAACCGCCCGGCACCTCGATGCCGTACTGCGAGAATCCCCGCATCGTGTTCCCGGCGATGACACCGTTCTGCGCGTACGGGACGCTGATCGCGATCTTGCTTCCGTCGCCGACGTTATTGACCATCGTGAAGTCGGTGCAGTTGACCAGGCCGATGATCCCGAGGTTGGGGTTGGTCGGCGATCGGAGCACGCGCACGTTGTTCCCCGACACGACCACTCGGTGCAACCACCGCCCGGTCGAGTAGCCATGGACTCCGATACCGCTGGTCGTGGTCGGCCCGGCGCTGTTGTCGATCACGTTCCCGGTGATGTGGAACTCGTACAGGTCAGACGGGGAGCCTGTGTTGTTGGCGCACCAGATGGCTTCGTAGGCCGAGTTTGTGATCGTGCAGTCTGCGATCCGCACGTTCCCGACGTTGACGGACCTGATGCCGTAACCCGGGGCGTTGATCACCGTCGCGCGGCGCACCGTGCACCCTGCCACTGTCATCTGGAACATGCTGTCCATCGCCCCCGCGGCGATGTTCTGGCCGTCGAACACGCCACCCTCAACGGTGACTCCGGCCGCACCGAGGCGGAGGAGCCAGGACGACGACCCAGTGCCCGCCTTGCAGGTCAGCGTCGCGCCGGGGGCGAATGACCACGTCTGTTGGGCTACGTTGGCTGTAACTGCCGCAGCGATGTAGTTGCCCGGAGGGAAGTAGAGGCGCCCGGAAACGCCGGCTGCGTCTCGGGCGGCGTGGATAGCGGACGTGACGTCGGTGACCCCGTCGGCGTGTGCCCCGAATGCGGCCACGTTGTACGTCTCCGGCGCTACTCCGGAGGTGCCGAAGGCGCGGACGATGGACATGCGGGCTCCCTAGGGGGTCAGGCGAGCAGCCAGGTGGTGATGGCCGCGTTGTAGCGAAAGGCGCCACGCCACCATTGGCCGGAACTGATCGCGACCACCTCACCTCCGGTGATCGTCAGGGTGCGGGTACCGCCGGAGGCCAGCACTTCGAAGCTCACCTGCTGCCCATCGACGCCGTTGGTGAGGTCAGCCAGGGTGAGGTCGCCGGTGGCGATCACCCGGAACACGCAGCTGGTCGACGCATCGAGGGTGATGGAGGCGGCGTAGGTGACCGTGATCGGTGCGGCGGCGATGCGGGTGAGCATCGTGGACAGCGGCTGCTTCGCGGCCAACAAGGTGGCCAGCGTGACCGAGTCTGGGGCGGTCACCGAGGTGATCGTGTCCAGGGTGGACAGGTCGATCGTGGACCCGAGGTCGTGGCGGATCTGCACGTAGTAGGACCGCGCAACCCCGGCGATGGCCTCTTTGACCAGGTAGTAGCTGCCGGTGGGGATGGTCGCCGGGTCGGTGTTCGCGGCCAGTTGGATCGACAGCTGCCCGTCCACGTCGAGGCGGGCAGCCACCGGGGCCGCGACCACCGTCGCCCCATTCACCATCGGGGTGGTGGGGGTGAACGTGACGGAGCCGGTGGGGTCGGTGCCGTCGGCCAGGTCGTAGTCGCGGGTGACGGTCACAGTGGTGAAGGCCACGACTCCCTCTCAGTTCAGGAACGGAAGCGTGGACAAAAGGCCGGGGTCAGCTGGTGGTGTCGGTGATCAAACCCAGCGCCGCCAGTTGGGTGCACAGCGATGTCAATGCCGCGTTGCCGCCCTTCGCGCCGGTGACGGTGGGTTTCGCCGCCGGGGTGGTGCCGAAAAACCCGAGCTTGGTGTTCGACAGTTGGTTGCCGCGGGCCTGGTCGTCGGTGTTGCCGACGTACTCGAACGTGGTGGGCGGGTTCGTGATGACCGCACCACCCGAGTAGCCGGAGAAGTTGCAGCCCACCACTTTGAGGTCGGTGGGCGGGTGGGTGGCGTCGCAGATGATCGGGGCGGAGCCGCCGCGGACGGTGCAGCCGACCAGTGACACGCGTGCGGCGTAGGTGATGTTCCACGCCTGTTGGGTGTTGGTGAGGGCCTGGCAGCCGACAAAGCTGATGTCGCGGGTGCCGGTGGTGTCTATGACCCAGCCCTGGATGGAGGCGGCCTTGACGACGCAGCCGATGTGCTGGATGTCGACACATCCGCCGGTGAGGTACCAATGTGGGTTGCCGGTGGCCCCGTTCGGGGTGTCACAGACGATGTCGGTGAACTTGAGCCGCTGACCCTTGGTCACGATGATCGACCGATCCGACGCCCCGTAGATGCGCCAGTTGGAGAACTCGGAGTCGACCACGTTCAGGATGGTGACCGCGTTTCCCGGATACCCGGTCGCGTCGATCACCACATCCGACACGGAGACCCGACGCAGCAGCCCGGTGTCGGTGATGTCCTCGATGGTGACGCAGTTCCCGGCCGGAGTCGTGGCGGGCGGCCGGATCGCGATGTTGGAGATCGTCACGTTCTCGATCGCCATGGTTTCGTCGGCATGCACGGCGATCTTCAGCGCGTTCGCGCTCTGGGAGGCCAGCACACAGTTCGAGATCGTGATGTCCTTGATCGGGCGGACCTGGTCGAACTCGTGCACCAACACCAGGGCGTCATCCCCGGCCTCGAAGATGCAGTTGGTCACCACCATGTCGGTGGTCGACTTGATGTGGCAGCCGTCCTCACCGACCTCGGTGCCACCGGTCACCCGACAGTTGTCCACCCTGACAGTGGTGCAGTTCTCGAAGTGGAACATCCAGTCCGCGAAGATCGCCGCCCCCCGGGCGATCGTCATGTCCTGCACCCGCAGCCCGGTGACCCCGTTCAGGCTCCAGGGACGCCCCGACGAGTCGTTGCGGGCATCGATGGTGCCGCCCCGCACGGTGATGTTGACGTCGGTGCTGGTCGGGCCCTGGTTGGTGTTGCGGATCGTGGCACCGTTCGTGGCGCCGGTGGTGTTGATGATCCGCCGGATCGTGCAACCGTTCAGTTCGAGATGAGTGTTGGAGGGCAGCAGCAGTTGCTGCACCAGATACACCCCGGTCGGGTTAAACGACAGAACCTTCCCGGCGTTGGCGTTGATGATGCCCTGCAGGGTGGTCGTCTCGTCTGTGGTGCCGTCACCCAACCCGCCCACGTCGTTGACGAACACCGACCATCCGGTGCCGCCGCCGCTGGGCGGGGTGGCCCACGTTTGGTCACCCCGCAGGAACGTGGTGCTGGACGCGACCCCCGACCCCAACCGGGCGGTCGGCACCGTCCCGGTGGATAGGTTCGTCGCCGACCCCGACGCCGCGATCGGGGCCAACCCGAGGTTGGTGCGCGCCGTCGCCGTATTGGCCAAGTCGGACAGATTGGAGGCTTTCACCAACTTCGCGGCCAGGTCGGTGACCAGGTTAGTGACCTGCGATTCGGCGATCGTGCCCACCGCTACCGTGGGCGCAGTACCGGTACCCCCAACGGTGACTGTGGCGTTCGCCGCCGTCACCGACGTGACCGCACCGACCGCGCCGGCCTCGAGCGCGTCCAGCCGCGCATCCGCCGTCTCCACAGTGTTGACGATGGTGGTGACGTCGTGGCCCCACGTGTTCCAGCCGGTGGCGCCGAGAGAGGGCTCAGTGACAGGCAAGGGTCAGTCTCCGTATCCGGTGGTGCCGTAGCCGCCGCCGCCGTAGCCGCCCGTAACGGTAAGAACCGATGGGTAGGCTCCGGCCAGGGCGGACAGGTCCAGGGGCGATCCCACATCGTGCGGGACGATCATCCGGTAGGTGCGGCGAGGCTGACCGGCGATGTCTTCCCGCACCACGTAGTAGCTGCCGGCCGGGTCGGTGGCCGGGTCGGTGTTCGCGAACAACACCACACTGATCCGGCCATCCACATCCAACGCAGTCGTCACCGCCGCAGCGGGCACGGTCACCCCGTTCACCAGCCACTCCGACAACGTGAACGACACCGTGCCAGACGGGTCGGCGCCGTCGGCGAAGTCGTAGTCGCGGGTGACCGTGACCTGCGTAAACATCAGCCCAACTGCACGATAGTCAAACGCACCCGGTACACGGTCGGCGAGGTGCCCTGATAGTCCGTGGACAGCGCCCCCCCAGACGACTGGGCCGCAATCACCACGAGCTCGGTGCCCGCCGTGAACCCCTTCGTCAGCGAGAACGTGCGGGTCGCCGCCGCAGGCCCACCCTGCCCACCAGACGCGACATAGCCGGTGGTTTGCGCCGCGTCCCGCAACTCGATGAACCGCGACCCCGCCGTACCGGCAGCGAACCGGACCACCGCCGTGATCGCGTACGTGGCGGTGTTGGCCAAAGTGAACTTGTGGCCCGTTCCTGACGTGGCCCTCGTGACCGCCGCCGACGCCGTTTCGGTGGTGCCGAACCCGACCACCGTGTCCGTGCCGTTCGGGATCGACTGATTCCCGGCCGCCCGGTACTGGCCCTCGATGAACAGGCCCGACCCGCCGCCGCCGCCCCCACCACCCCCAGTGCCGGCGGACACGGCCTGCCACGCCGACCCGTTCCACGTCCACTCCGAGTCATCATCGGCCTGGATAACCTGAAACCCGGTACCCAGCCCAGACAACGCGACCCGAGCCGCGGCGTTGGCCACCGGATACTTCCGCGACAACCAACCCGCCGTGTCCGTCGCCAAATGCTCACCCAAACCGGCGCCGTCCGGGGCGTCCGCCAAAGTTTGGTAGCGCAGACTGAACAGCCCACCCGTGTCAGCCAATTTCGAAACTCCTCAGGTCAGACAGGGATGGTGAGACGGCCCAAAATGATCGGCCCGGCAGTCGAAAAAATCACCAGAACAGCGCCGACACCCATCGTCGCCAAAGCACCGTTCAAGATGGGGGCGTTCGTGTAGGTCGCCACCCCACCCACCACCACCGTCGAACGGGAGGTGGCCGGATCCCAGGCGGTACAGGTGCCCTGCATCAGCAACGGCAGGCCAACACCGACGGTGGGGGGCTGGAACAGGCGGGACAGCTCAGCGGACATACGCCGCACCTCCTCTTGGACAAGTATCTAGAGTGAGGTACAGTGCAAGGCATGAACCCGTTGAAGTTCTATGAATGCCGCATTTGTCACCGGATCGGCACAAGCAAGCGCAGCTACTTCCCGGCTGGCGGAGACAACGACACGTGGGAGTGTCGAAACGACCGAGCGTGTGATGTTCGCCGGAGTGCGCACGACCGGCGCGCCAGCGAGGAGCGCTGGAACACGGCGATCGACGTACTGCTCAACTCCCGCTTCGTCGCAGGTGAGGAAGGTTGCACAACCGCCTTCTGGGCCTACGTCGACGGCGAGATCAGTCTCACCAAGCTCCATCGGGAGTTGCTGTGACCACCCCCGAGGAGTGGCGACCGGTCCCCGGCTACGAAGACCGCTACGAGGTCAGCTCTCACGGCCGCGTCCGCAGCCTCGACGCATACTGCGGCAACCGGTTCGGCACCCGCACCCTGCGGAAGGGGCGGATGCTAAAGCTCAGCGTCGTCAAGCCCCACGGATACCGGAGCGTCCAACTCGCGGACGGGCGCGGGAACCTCACGGCTGTCAAGGTCCACCGGCTCGTCCTAAGAGCCTTCAAGGGGGAACCGCCGCCCGACAAGCCGAACGGCCTGCACGAGGACGATGACCCCGCCCACAACCACATCGAGAACCTACGCTGGGGCACGTACTCAGAGAACTCCGACGACAACGTGGAGAACGGTAACCACGTCCAGGCCCGAAAAAAGCGCGACGAGCTCGGCCACCTGCTCGTCGCACCCAACCTCGTCGCGTCCAGCGCCGGGCGCAATTGCTTGGCCTGCAAATTGTCGCTAGCCAACGCTCTGCACGACGAGCGGCTGCGACAACAAGGGCGCGAACGGACCCGTTACAACCGCGGACGTGACGGCTTCCAACGGTGTCGAGGCGAGACCTGGCAGGAGGAAGCCCATCGACGCTACGCCCACATCATGCGGGACTACGCAGGCGGATTGTAGATCCTCACCCATTGATGTTCCATTTTGGCCGGTTCCATACCACTTCCGAAGAAATTGTCAAGCTGTGTGGTGATATGAAGTGGGCCGGGCACTTGGACCTTTGAATCGGTAATCTTGAACGCCTGCTGGCCATCGATCCAGCAGGTCACACCGGTCTTAGCCCGCTCGAACGCAATGTTGTGCCAGTTTTCCAGGTCCAGCGACCGAATCTTTTCGTAGGCATACTGGTTCGATCCGTCGTTTCCGGGTACGTGGATGTACGCAGTAAATGCGCCGTCCTCGCAATCTACCTCGTAGAAATCGTCCTCACCGCCCTGCGGCCATTGATCCGAATCCGGCCACAGAATTAGCACGGCGTGGTAGCGATGCCCAGAGCCCTTGGGATTGATCGAGTAGGTCCGGACCCGCCACTCCACACGCCAAAACTTTGATGAGCGTCCACCGAACGCCATGCCGCCGGTGGCGCCACCAGCGGTGCCGGTGCAGGTCAAAATCCCGTTGGCGACACTGTACGCAGACGGTGTGCGAATCCCGTTTCCGTCATGTCCAGGACCGTCGTACATTTCCCAGCGCGAATTTGGCGCACCCGAATAGCTAAATTCGTCGCCGTCGATGACAGCGCCCCAGCCGAGCAGCTTCGCGGCCTCAACACCATCGTCGGCGTTGGAGGCGCCACCGGTGGATCCGGTCCCGGTCGATCCGCCGCCGGTGGTGGTGCCGCCGGTGGTGGTGGATCCGATGGGCATTTCGTAGCAGCCTGCGTCGATGCCGGAGCCTTGTGGGCGGAGGGTGCCGACGATGTCCCGGGGCGGGGCGCTGGTGGCGGTGCCTGCGTTGAGCGCTGGTGAGGTGGGTTGGAGGCGGAAGTCGAGTCCGGTGATGTTGTTGAACTTGACGTCCACCCCGGCGGCGACGCCGGTGATGCCGGTGGTGTTGCCGCCGCCTCCGGAGAAGTTGTTGGAGACGGTGTTCCCGGTTTCGCGGATGTCGTAGTTGGAGGATTGGCAGTTGTAGACGATGTTGTTGCGGACGACACCGTTTTTGCCTTGGAGGATGCCGCGGCCGCACCCGGAGATGGTGTTGTTGACGACCTCGATGCCGGATGCGCTGCTGGTGGGGTATTCGTGGACGCCGAAGTCTTCGCAGTCGTAGATGAGGTTGTTGGTGATGCGGAAGTTGGTTCCGGCGAC
>AR_comb_assmDRAFT_10547179_pt1 | contig 13212 bp, 8 predicted proteins | sample ArasoioldDNA_FD_10543 | JGI IMG/M metagenome (IMG submission 10543) | reverse complement strand
GGCGACGAGCCTCATTCCTCTTCTTCGCAAGGCCGCGCCAGCGGCCGAGAAAGCTCGGCGCGTCCCACAAGACAGCTACGACGCACTGGCGGCGGCCGGCATCTTCCGGATGACGGCGCCGAAGGCGTTCGGCGGCGTCGAGGCCGACTTTCGAACGCAGTGCGACGTCCTCGCCGAGATCGCACGCGGCTGTCCTTCGACGTCATGGGTGGCCACGATCTACAGCGCGATGTCCTGGCTGGTCGGCACCTTCCCCGACGAGACGCAGGAAGAGATCTACGCGAACCGCGATCCGCGCATCGCCGGAGTGTTCTCCCCCACCGGTACCGCGGTGCGCAAGGATGATGGCTTCGTCGTCAATGGACGCTGGGCGTTCAACACCGGCTGTCATGGCGCCACGTGGACGATCATCAACGTGCTCGTCGGCGAAATGCCGACGTGCATGATCGCGAAGAGCGCTGACCTCACGATCCTCGACGACTGGTACGCCACCGGGATGTCGGCGACGGGCAGCAACACGGTCGTCGCCGAGAACGTGTTCGTGCCGGCTCGCCGCACGATGCCGTTGCCCGCCATGCTGGAGGGCAAGTATCCAGCTCGCCACAACGCCGACAACCCGTACTTCAGATATCCGCTGGCGCCAGTGCTCACCGTCAACGCCGGCGGCACGCCCCTCGGCATCGCGCGCGGTGCGTGGGACATGTTTATGGAGCGCCTGCCCGGCCGCGGCATCACCTACACGAACTACACCAACAAAGCCGAAGCACCGGTGACGCATCTGCAGATGGGCGAAGCGTCGCTGAAGATCGACTCGTCAGCGGCGCACGTCGGTCTCGCGACCGCTCTGCTCGACGATGCCAGTAGCGGATCGCTGACGATGCAGGAGCGCGTGAAGGCGAGAGCGCATATTGCGTATTCGACGGGGCTGGCGAGAGAAGCGACCGACATTCTCTTCTACGCCAGCGGCGCCTCGTCTATCCAGGAGCATATGGCCATCCAGCGCTATCAGCGGGATATTCAGGCGCTGTCGAATCACGCCATCATGCATCCGCAAACGAGTCTCGAACTCTACGGCCGAATCCTCTGCGGCCTGCAGCCGAACACGTTGCTGTATTAGGCCCGTCCGAAAGGACGTGCCCTACGTGCGCTAGCTACGTTCATGTGCTTTCTCGATGCGCGGGTCGGGAATCAGCCACATCAGCGCCACAGCCCAATAGATCGCCAGCCCGATCCAGCGATTGCCGAACGAGGCCGCAATCGCCACGGCGTACATCACGACAGAGATGATGCCTTTGAAGTCATTGCCGACTGCGGCGCGAAGTGTCGACTCAGGTCCGTGATGGCGGATCAGCGTGGTGGTCAGGATGTAGTAGGCAACGCCTGACATCAGCATGACGACGCCGTAGAGCGCAACGGGCCGCTGCTCGAAGTGATTCTCCCCCATCCACGCCGTGACGAACGGCACCAGGGACAGCCAGAACAGGAGGTGTATGTTTGCCCACAAGATCCCTCCAGTGACATGACGCGCGGTGTGAATCAGATGGTGGTGATTGTTCCAGTAGATCGCGATGTGGATGAAGCTCAGGACGTAGCTAAGGAACGCCGGCAGCAACGGCATGAGCACGCCGACTTCGCTTCCGTGTGGCGCCCGCAGTTCGAGCACCATGATGGTGATGATGATGGCGATGACGCCGTCGCTGAACGCCTCGAGCCGGGTTTTACCCATGGCTCGAAATTATCCGCGATCGACGGTCAACGGTCTTTTCCGGCACACGCGTCAGGCGAAACAGATCATCGTGGCGAGGCGCGCACTTGCACGAAACCTCGCACAACGGCAACCTACCAGTTTTGCCAGAAGTCCATTCAGGATTGAACATGCTCTGAGCCGAACCGGAACACGCCTTTTCCACACATCGCCGCATCAGGCCAAGACTTCATCGATCGCGTATGGCAGTTGACTTGCTCCACCGTGATGCACCGGTGTGGTGTGTCTGCTCTAACGGTTAGCAACTTAAGCGTCCGCTACGGGATCGAATCCACGACTCGTCCCGTGTTGGACGATGTGACGTTCTCGATCGAGGCGAACGAGATCGTCGGCGTTTCAGGACCGTCAGGCTCGGGGAAGACGACCGTGGCCCTGGCGCTCCTGGGTCTCCTCCCTGCGGACGCGCGCGTGTCCGGAACGATGGCATTTCACGGGCGCGATCTACGTGCGCTCGACGAGCGCGCCCGAGACGCCATGCGTGGCGCAGAGATGGGCATCGTCTTTCAGGAGTCGGCGCTCGCGCTGACTCCGATGCTCACTGTGGGTGCGCAGATTGGCGACGTCGTCCGCGCGCATACCCGTTGCGATCGTCATCAGGTGCGTGAGCGCGTCCTCACCGCGATGTACGACGTCGGTCTCAGCGACAACGCTGCGCGCATCTACGACGCCTACCCGCACGAGTTGAGCGGCGGTCAGCGCCAACGCATCTTGATCGCGCAGGCCATCGTCTGCCGGCCATCGCTGGTCGTCGCCGACGAGCCGACGGCGTCGCTCGATGCAACGGTGCGCGATGAGATTCTCCGGCTGATTCGCCGACTAAACGAACAGCACGGCACCGCGTTTCTGATCATCAGTCACAGCGCGGAAGTCCTCGACCGCACAGCACGCCGCATCCTCGTGATGAATCGCGGCCGCATTGTTGACACGATCGGCGCCGGCCATGGCATCGGCCAGGACGGATACGTCGCGCGATCGCTGTCGCGATCGGTGAGCGCATCGCGTCACGTGCCAATCGCCGAAATCACTGGCGCCACGAAGTCGTATCGCCAGCGCCGACTCTTCTCGCGGTCGCAGTACGAGGTCGAAGCGCTCCGCGGCCTCGAGCTGCGGATCGAGCGCGGCACCACGCTGGGTCTGGTTGGACCGTCCGGTTGCGGCAAATCCACGGTCGCGCGATGCCTTGCCGGCATGGAATCGCTCGACGCCGGCAAGGTACTCCTCGACGGGCACGACATCACGTCGCTGCGTGGCCGGGCGCTGCTGCCCTATCGCAATCAGGTGCAGTTGATCTTCCAGGATTCGGCAGCGGCCCTGAATCCTCGCTTCACGGCGCTCGACATCGTGACCGAACCGATGGTCATCCAACGCGACGGGACGCCGCACGAACAGCGCCACCGGGCGATCGAGCTCCTGTCGCAGGTCGGCTTGGCTGCGGACCGACTCGAGTCACGTGCCGGTGAGTTCAGTGGCGGTGAGCGCCAACGGCTCGCTATCGCTCGCGCCCTCGCGGTCCGGCCGCGGCTGCTGATTCTTGACGAGGCGTTTTCAGGGCTTGATCTCGAGACCCGCTGGCTCATCACGACATTGCTGATGACACTGCAGCGCGAGCAGGGCCTGGCGTTGCTCTGCATCTCGCACGACCTCGAGTTCCTCGCCGAGTTCGCGCCGGAGATCGCGGTGATGCGCAACGGTGCGATCGTCGAGCAAGGGACCATGGTCCGGCGGTTCGTCCCGGAAACGGTGCTGGACCAGCCCGCAGAGCTCCTCATTCAGCAGGACTCGGAGCAGGCCGTCGCATGAGCGCCCTGCGATTTGTTCTCCGGCGTCTCGCCTATGGCGGATTGATCACGCTCGGTGTGTCGGCGCTGACCTTCGCGATGTTGGAGCTCGCGCCGGGCGAGTTCTTCGACGACCTCAAGCTCGACGCGACGGTTGGTACACACACGGTCGAGACGCTGCGACAGGAGCATGGGTTGACCGCCTCGGCTCCAGTTCGCTACGCAGAGTGGCTGTCGGCGGTGGTGCGCGGGGATTTCGGCCTCTCGCTCGCGCACGACACACCAGTCGCCCCGCTCCTCTGGGAGCGCATGCGCAACACGCTTGTGCTCACCGTTCCAGCTCTATTCATCACCTGGTTCATCGCACTGCCGCTCGGTCTGTGGACGGCGCGCGTCCGCGGTCGCATCGTCGATCGCCTGTGCAGCGGTGCGACATCGGCGCTGCTCGCGCTGCCCGATCTTCTGATCGGACTCCTGATGCTGCTCGTCGCGTTGAAGAGCGGACTTTTCCCCGCCGGCGGGATGTTCTCGCCCGGTGCGGCTGACGACGAGTCGGCCGGTCGAATTGGCGACCTTGCCATGCACGCCGTACTGCCGCTGTGCGCGGTCGTCCTGAGCACACTGCCGGCGATCCTGCGTCATGTGCGTGCGAGCGCGATCGACGCGCGTCAATCACCCGCGGTGCGCGCTGCGCGCGGCCACGGTATCCGCGGCTGGCGTCTGAACCTGCGCTATGTCCTGACGATTGCTGCCAACCCTTTGATCTCGCTCGCGGGCCTCTCGATCGCATCCCTGCTCAGTGCGTCGCTCTTGATCGAGGTCGTTATGAGTTGGCCGGGGCTGGGCCCGCTGCTCGTTGACGCGCTCCTATCGCGAGACGTCCACGTCGTGCTCGGCGCGACGATGCTCGCCACAGTGTTTCTTGTCGCTGGCAATCTGGTCGCCGATCTGGCGCTGTATGCGGCGGACCCGAGGATCCGCGCATGACTCGAATGCGCGTGATCCTCGGTTCGCTGATCGCCCTTCATGTGGTCGTGGGGTTGGCGGGGTTCGTGGCCCCGTACGATCCGACCAGCCAGGATCGGTCGTCGCCCTATGCACCGCCGACCGCATTGCATGTGATGGACACGAGCGGCGAGTTGCAGGCGCCATTCGTGTACGCGCAAGTGCCTGATCCGAACGATCCGGCAGCCTACATCGACGATACCGCGCACCGCTATCCGGTCCAGCTGCTGGCCAATGGCCGATTGCTCAGCGTCGATGCACCGGGTCGACTGTCTCTCCTGGGCACCGATGGCTTCGGGCGCGACGTCTTCTCGCGCGTACTCCATGGCGGTCGCGTCTCGATTGCGGCAGGCCTGCTGGCGACGCTGTGCGCGCTGGTTGTCGGGATGACGCTCGGCACGCTCGCAGGCTTCTTCGGAGGATTTCTCGATCGCATCGTGATGCGAACGGCAGATGTCTTCATGGCGCTGCCGTGGATCTACCTGCTATTTGCCGTACGCGCCGCGCTTCCGCTGCACATCGACACACGCGCGACGTTCCTGATGCTCGTCGCGGTCCTCGGCGTGGTCGGGTGGGCCCGGCCCGCCCGCATGATTCGCGGGATCGTCCTCAGCGCACGCGAACGCACGTATGTTCGCGCCGCAGAGGGCTTCGGCGCCTCGTCTTCATACTTGCTCTGGCGCCACATCCTGCCCCACACCTACAGCATCGTGCTGACACAGGCCAGTGTCTTGATTCCGCAGTATCTGCTGGCCGAAGTGGCTCTTTCGTTTCTCGGCCTCGGGATCGGCGAACCGAACGCGAGCTGGGGCAGCATGCTCGGCACGCTGCAGCAGTATCACGTGCTGATGTCGTACTGGTGGATGCTCGCGCCGGCTGTTGCGTTGACCACGGTCGCACTGGCGTATCACGCGCTCACTGCGCTCGTCCACGAGCGCGCTCGAGTGTTGACCGCGTCCGTCCTGCTGCTCCTTGCCCTCGGTGCACATTCTGCCGCAGCGGCGCCGGTGCCTGCCGCGCGCGCTGCGGGTGAGGACGTGCTCGCGACGTCCGATGCCGGGCACTACGGCGGACGACTGGTCGTCGCCCTGCGCGCCGAGCCTCGAACGCTCAACCCCATCGCGGCCGTCGATGCGCCATCAAAAGACGTCATCGGCCGCATGTCGGGCGATCTCATTCATATCAATCGCCTCACGCAGGGCACGGAGACTGCACTCGCCAAATCCTGGAAGCGATCGGCTGATGGCTTGAGCTACACGCTGTCATTGCGCCGCGGCCTGCGTTTCTCGGATGGGCACGCGTTCGACGCGGACGATGTGGTGTTTACGTTCAAGGTACTGATGGATCCGGCGGTCGGCGCACCGCATCGCGACCTGCTGGTCGTCTCCGGTAAGTCGATTGCGGTGACGAAGGTCGATGCTCACACCGTTCGACTGACGCTCGCCGAACCGTATGCCGCGGCTGAGCGGCTGTTCGACAGCATCGCGATTCTGCCGCGCCATCTGCTCGAGCGTGCGTATGCGCAAGGCACACTCGCAGACGAGTGGACAACCACGACGGCCCCGGCTGCCATCGCGGGACTCGGACCGTATCGGCTCAAGCACTACGTTGCTGGTCAGGAACTCGTTCTCGAGCGCAATCCGTACTACTGGAAGGTCGACTCGTCGAAGCGCCGGCTTCCCTATCTCGATGAGATCGTCTTCGTGTTTGCCGGCAATGAGGACGCACAAGTCATTCGGTTCCAGAGCGGCGACAGCGATCTGCTTGGGCGTACCACCGCCGACAATTTCTCACTGCTGTCGCGTGACCAGGCCGCGAAGCGTTATCAGCTGAAGGATCTCGGCCCTGCGCTCGAATACAACTTCCTGGTCTTCAACCAGAACGACCTGACCGGCAAGAACCTTCCGCAGATCGCCGCAAAGCAGCGCTGGTTCGGTGACGTCACCTTCCGTCGAGCGGTGTCGCTGGCGATCGATCGCCAGGGCATCACGCGCCTGGTCTTCAAGGGCCGGGCGGTTCCGCTCTGGGGCAACGTCAGCCCGGGTAATCGCCTCTGGGTCAACAACTCAATCCCACGACCGGCGCGGTCGGTCGCACAGGCGCGCGAGCTGCTGAAAGCCTCGGGCTACGCCTGGCGGCCTGATGGATCGCTCGTAGACAAGCAAGGTCAGCGTGTCGAGTTCACGATCGTCACCAGTGCGACCAGCGCCCAGCGGACCGCGATGGCCACACTGATTCAAGCCGACCTGAAAGAGCTCGGCATGGATGTCCGCGTGGTGCCGCTCGAATTCCGCGCGCTCGTCGAACGCGTCGTCGAGACCTTTGACTACGAGGCATCGATTCAGGGCCTTGGCGGTGGCGACGCCGATCCAAACGCCGAGATGCAGGTCTGGCTGTCGCGCGGTGCCAATCACATGTGGCGTTTGGGGCAGAAGACGCCGGCCACGCCGTGGGAGGCCGAGATCGATCGATTGATGCAGCAGCAGCTCTCGACGCTCGACGCCGGTAAGCGGAAGGCGATGTACGACCGCGTGCAGGCGATCGTCGCCGAACAACTGCCGTTCATCTTCCTCGCCGCACCACACATCCTCGTCGCCGCGCGCGGCGACCTCGCGAACTTTCAGCCGGCGGTACTGGATCACTACACGCTGTGGAACGCGGACCAGCTCTATTTCACGCCGCAACTGGCGGGGCAACGTCGATGAGCATGCTGGCCAGGGCTCTCGACGCGCGATCCGGTCCTCGCAACGACCGCGAGCTGGTGGCGGCATGTCTGTCAGGCGATGAGCAGGCATGGAGCGAGTTGATCGACCGCTATAACCGGTTGATCTTCTCGATTCCGCTCAAGCAAGGGCTCAATCGCGACGAAGCCGCCGACATCTTCCAGGCTGTGTGCCTCGATCTCGTCGCGGAGCTTCCTCGTCTACGCGATCCACAGGCCCTGCCGGCCTGGTTGATCCAGACGACGCTGCACAAAGTGTCGAAGTGGCGACGCCGCACCGATCGATACGTGCCTGATGAAGGCACGTATGCGGAGAACGCTCCGGCGCCTGAGGCCGACATGCCTGACGCGCTCATTCGCGACGTGCAGCAGACACAAGCACTGCGTGATGCCGTCGCTGGGTTGTCGGATCGCTGCCAGCGCATGGTGCAGATGCTGTTCTTCGAAACGCCCGTCCGTCCGTACAAGGACGTCGCGTCAGCGCTTGGCGTCGCGACGGGATCGATCGGCTTTCTCCGCAGCCGTTGTCTCGATCGCTTGCGGTCGGCGCTCGAAGGGATCGGTCTGTGCCGGTAGCCGTTGCTCCGGGCAGCCTGGGGGCTGCCTTCAAGCGGCCTGGCGGCGTTGCGCAGGCCTGCCCTGAGCAAAGTCGAAGGGTGCAGCGACTCATCGAGCAGTCTCGTGAGCTGCTGCGTGTGGACTTCCATCGAGCACTCACCTGTGCGCAGGAAGCCGCGGCACTTGCCACCGAGATCGGCGACCAACGCCTGCTCGCAATCAGCACGCGCGCACAGGCCAATGCCCTGTCGGTCGGCGGCAATAATCAGCTCTCGGTCGAGCATCACATCAAGGCGATTGCGGCGTTCGAACAGCTCGGTGATGACGCCGAGCTCGCCCGAACGTTAAGCGCGTCGCTTCAGCCGCTGCTGCTGATTGGCCGGTATGACGAGGCTCTGGCCTCGGCCGAACGCGCGCGGACGCTGTTCGACGTTCAGGGCGACGCGGTTCGCATCGCACGACTCGACGTGATGATCGGCAACCTGCTGCACCGGCAGGATCGCTTCGCCGACGCGATGGTCTGCTACGAGCGCGCACACCAGGCATTGGCGCACCTCGGCGACGCGGACGGCGTGCTCTCGGCCATCCACAACAAGGCCGTCACGCTGACAACGCTGAACAACTTCCGCGACGCATTAGCTGCGTATACGGAAGCCCGCCGACTGGCGGTCGACCGTGGCCTCGACCAGGCGGTCGGCCAAGCCGATTACAACATCGCCTGGCTCTACTACCTGCGAGGTGAATACAGCCGCGCCATCGAGCTGCTCCACACAGCAGCCGGCACGGCGCGTCGTACCGGCGACGGCTATCACGCCGCCCTCTCGCTGCTCGATCTCTCGGAGATCTATCTGGAGCTGAATCTGAGCGTAGATGCGCGCGAGATGGCCGAGCAGGCGCACACCCGTTTCAACGATCTCGGGATGGGCTACGAAGCGGCGAAGGCGTTGGCCAATGCCGCGACCTCGTACGGTCAGGAAGGCAAGGTCTTCAAAGCCATCGAGCTCTTTGCCGAGGCGCGACAGCGGATGGTCCGCGAACACAACCAAGTGTGGCCATCGCTCATCGACCTGTATCAGGCCATCTTGCTTGTGGACGAAGGTCGTCTGTTCGAGGCCCGTCGTCTTGGCCTCGCTGCGCTCGAGCAGTTCGACGCATCTGGTCTTTCGGGCAAGGCCGCTCTCTCCCTGTTGCTGCTGGCCCGCATCGGCCTGCGCCTTGACGATGCCCCGGAGGCACAGCGGCGCTGCGAGGCGGCGATCCAGACGCTCGCGAACGTTGAGAGCCCGATCCTCATCTATCACGCGCACCTGCTGCTCGGACATGCGTTGACCCGCGTCGGCGACTCCGCGGGCGCGTTCGCATCGTATCAAGTCGCACGCGACGCGCTCGAAACCCTCCGCAGCCGCCTGAATGGCGAGGAACTCAAGATCGCCTTCGTCAAGAACAAGGGCGAGGTGTATGAGCGGCTCGTGCAGTTGTGCCTCGATGGAGAGGACGGCACTGGCGGATTCAAGGAGGCCTTCACGCTGGTCGAGCAAGCCAAGTCGCGCACGTTGTTCGACTTGATGTTCCAGCCGGTGCATGCGCTCGCGCGTGAAGAGGGCTCTGAGAGCCAGCTTGCCCATGCGATTCGCGAGCTCCGCGAAGAGTTGAATTGGTACTACCACCTGGTCGAGCTCGAACAACTGCGGCCCGGTGACAACTCCGAGGAAAAGCTCTCCGCCTTCCAGCGCGAGATCGGCTCGCGCGAAAAAGAGATGGCGCGAACGGTCCGTGAGCTGACGCTGACCGGCGCACCGCAGTCAGATCTCCTCGCACCGTCGGTGTATTCGCTCGAAGACATTCGCGCCGTGCTTCCGGCCGACACCACGCTCGTCGAATTCTTCACTGTCGAAGACCGCATCATCCTGTGCCTCGTCGATCGAGACCGGGTCGAGATGGCGCCTGTCTCGCTGATGTCGCGCGTCGCGTCGCAGGTCCGGATGCTGCAGTTCCAGTTCTCGAAGTTCCGGCTCGGAGCTGATTACATCAAGACCTTCGAACGCGCATTGTTGACGACGACGCAGGCGCACCTGCATGGGATCTTCAAGGAATTGTTGGCGCCAGTGTGGCCGCAGCTGCGCGGCCGGCGACTGGTGATCGTGCCGCATGGCGCGCTGCATTACGTGCCGTTCCATGCGCTCTACGACGGCGAGCAGTACGTCACGGATCTCTGTGCCGTGTCGTATGCGCCAAGCGCCAGCATCTACGCGAGATGCCAGCAGCAGGCGAGCGGCGGTGGCAAGGGCGCGCTGGTGCTTGGTGTCGCCGACGATCAGGCGCCGCTCATCGACGCCGAAGCGAAAGCGGTCGCAGCAGTGCTCCCCGATGCCCAGCTCTGCATCGGACGCGATGCGACAGAACACGTGCTCCGCACCGCCGGTCGCCACAGCCGCATCGTCCACATCGCATCGCACGGCTACTTCCGTCCTGAGAACCCGATGTTCTCCGGCATTCGCCTTGGCGACACGTATCTGAATGTCTACGACCTGTATCGTCTGCGACTGCGAGCAGACCTCGTCACGCTGAGCGGCTGCGCCACCGGCGCCAATGTCGCTGCGGCTGGCGACGAACTGCTCGGCATTACACGCGGGCTGTTCTGCGCAGGTGCGCACACGCTGCTTCTGAGCCTGTGGAACGTCCATGATGAAAGCACGGCGGCGTTGATGACGCGGTTGTATCGACGCATTGCCGATGGCTCCGCGCCCGTGGATGCGCTGCGCGACACGATGCGCGACGTCCGCAACGAGCATCCGCATCCGTATTACTGGGCCCCGTTTGTGTTGACGGGCAAATCTGCGCACGCCTGAATTTTTTATGCGCCCCCTCTATTTCCAGCTCAGCTACCGGCCCCTCTCTCATGAGCAGTGGTTTCTCCGATGACCGAACACTTTTCATCGCCGCAGTGGGTTGACCTGGTGCGGGGACTGCTCAGCGAGGACATGAAGACAGAGATGGACCAGCATCTGCGCGCCGGCTGTGGGGAGTGCCGCGAGGCATTCGCCGCCTGGTCGGGATTCGCAACGTTCGCTGAGACGGAGACAGGCTTCGAGCCCCCCCGCGAGGCTGTTCGCGTCGCGAAGACCTATCTCGCGCAGCAGCACGTTCGCGAAGGCCGGCAGGTGACGCGACACCGCTCGTGGGGGCCGTCGATGCTGGCCACGCTGGTGTTCGACAGCCTGCAGACATCGCCGGCGGGCGTCCGCGCCGGCAGCGGGTACTCACGACACCTCTTGTTTTCTGCACATTCAATGGCCATCGACCTGCACATCGAGACCGCGTCGAAAGCCGGATGGTTCCTGCTTGCGGGTCAGATTGCCGACAGCAGCCGCCCCGATCAGTTGCCACGTCCGATCGTGATGTCCCTGGTCCAGGGTGATACCGAAATCAGCACGTTTACGACCAACGAGTTCGGCGAGTTCCAGTGCACCTTCGATCGGCGAAACGATCTCACGTTGTTGTTCGCACTCGAAGGCGGTGACGTCGCCCTGCCGCTCGATGCGCTGTTCACCCCGTCTAGTTCGGTGAAGTCCTCGTCCACTGATTCGCAAAGGTCTTGATGATGAAGCGCCTCCGATTCACTCGACTGGTTTCCACAGTGCTGCTTGCCGTGCTTCTGCTGGGCATGCCCGCGCGGGCATCGGCCGAACAGCGGATCATCGTGCGAACCGGCGGCCTGCTGAGTGGTCTCACGGTCGTCCAGTCCGCATGCAAGCTCCTCGGATGCAAGGTCCTGTATGGGCTCGATGGCTCCCTGGGGAAACTGTTCCTCGTCTCCGTCGATGACTCGCTGGACGTGTCGATCGTCTTCAAGCTGCTCGGTGGCGTCCTTGGCGTCGTCGGCGTTGAATACGACCGCACCGTGTGGACAGAGGGCGGCGACGGAAACGGAAGCCAAGTGCCGCCGGCGCTGCTCGACAACGACCCGGTGAGCTACTACGGCACGTCGGTCCGCGGAGGCTACGCGCGCCAACCCGCCTTTGGCATTGTCGGCCTCGAGGAAGCGCATAACCGCTACGGACTCACAGGTCGCAACGTGACGGTGGCCGTCATCGACACAGGCGTCGACCCAAACCACCCGGTGCTCGCGGGTGTCCTGCTGCCGGGATACGACTTCACCCGGAACCGCGACGGCGGCTCGGAACGCAGCGACGTGAACCAGTCAACGATGTCCATCCTCGACGGCAACGCAGGCTGGGTGAACCAGTCGACGATGGCCATCCTCGATCAGTCCACGATGGCGATCCTCGACGGTCCGGACTACGCAGCGTTCGGACATGGGACGATGGTCGCCGGCATCATCCACCTCGCGGCGCCGAAAGCGAAGATCCTTCCGCTCAAGGCATTCAACGCCAACGGCAGTGGATACAAGTCCGACGTGTTGAGGGCCCTTTACAAGGCATCGTCTCAGGGCGCGAAAGTGATCAACATGAGCTTCAGCTTTGACGAGCCGTCGAAGGAGCTCGAGAAGGCGGTCGAATATGTGACCAGCCGAGGGGCGATCGCAGTGGCGTCGACGGGCAACGACGGCAAGAAGACCAACGTCTACCCGGCGTCCTACTCGACGGTGATCGGCGTCGCTTCGACGACCGATTGGGATGCGTTGTCCAGCTTCTCGAACTATGGGACGAGCGTGGCGTGGATCGCGGCTCCGGGTGAAGCCGTCGTAACGACCTATCCGTTCGGTAGCTACGCAGCCGCGTGGGGAACATCGTTCAGCACACCGTTTGCTGCGGGCACGGCGGCGTTGCTCTCCGAAGGCTCGAGCTCGATCAGCAACTCACAAGCGGCCGATGCGGAAGGTAACGGTGTGTGGATTTCGTGGGAGGTCGCAAAGGGCCGGCTGCATGCCCCCACGGCCATCCGCTCGCGTTAGTTTCATGCTCAACGCACCGTCCTGGAGTCCGGAGAACATCACGGTCAAGGAGCTGCAGTCGCAGCTCCTTGCCGTGCGTACGTCGGTGATCTGCGCGATGAATCAGCTCCTCGACCTGAAGGATCTGAACACCGGCGTGCACTCGACGCGGCTCGCTGAATGGGCCGTTCGCATCGGCCGCGATCTCGGACTCGATGACGAGTGCCTGCGCGACCTTGAAGCGGCGGCGATCCTTCACGACATCGGAAAGATCGGCGTTCCCGATGCCATCCTGCGGAAGCCGGCGAAGCTGACCGACGAGGAATACGCGGTCATCAAGAAGCATCCCGAATACGGGTGGGCGGTGTTGCGCGCAGTGCCTGGCTTCGAGCGCGTGAGTCTCTTCGTCCTGCATCATCACGAAGCGTTCAACGGCACAGGCTATCCCGCCGGCTTGCGCGGCGATGAGATTCCGATCGGCTCGCGGATC
>AR_comb_assmDRAFT_10218563_pt1 | contig 13214 bp, 10 predicted proteins | sample ArasoioldDNA_FD_10543 | JGI IMG/M metagenome (IMG submission 10543) | reverse complement strand
GCGGACATCCAGGCCGACGCCTCTCAGAAACGCGTTGGACAAGTCGCCGATCCAGTCGTTACCGGTCGAAAACGCCAGGGTGTAGCCGACGAGCGCCCACAGCACCCCGACGAAGCCCAACGAGATGAAACTCATCATCATCGTGTTGAGCGCGTTCTTCGAACGGACCAGTCCGCCGTAGAAGAACGCCAGCGCCGGGGTCATGAGGAGCACGAGGGCCGTCGCGACCAACATCCATGCGGTGTCAGCTTGATTCATGTGTGATACCTCAGTCGAAGGTGTGCCGTGACCATCGCGAACGATGGAACCTCGCGCGGTCGAGGACCAAGAACCGCGCCAACGGTGCCCGGGGCTCGTGCTCACTATTTCCTAACAAAAACGACAATTTTGGCCGAAATGGCAGACTACTTCGCTGAGTTTTTTCGACATTCTTGGGTGCGCAGGTTTTCTGAAGCGCCAAAAATGTCGCCTTCAGGCGAATGCCCATTTTCTGGAATGCTGGGGTGTCGGCCCCGCGGCGACAACACGACAAACCATGAGCCACACAAGAATGTCGCGTGCGTAGGGAAGCCGACATATTTGTCGGCCTTGGCAAGCCGCGCACCGCACCTCTTCGCAAAACCCGCCCAAAAGAGCTACTCTCCATCTGACGCGATCGACCGATCCGGCCAACGTTGTCGATTTCGACGCCGTCTAACCCGGCATGAAAGACGACCTCAGAAACGCAATCCGGTCGCTGCGGGCGGCCCCGACGTTCACGGCCGTGGCGCTGGCGGTCCTGGCGCTCGGCATCGGCGCCGGGACGGCAATTTTCTCGGTCGTCGATGCGGTCGTCCTCCGCGGCCTCCCCTTCGACGAACACGACCGCATGGTCGTCGTTCGTGAGTTTGACACCAGGCGCCCCGAAACCTTCGGCGGAGGGCAAACCACGCCGCAGACCTATTTGGACTGGCGGCGCTTTCAGGAGTCGTTCGAAGGGATTGCCGGCGTTGGAAGTTCGGGCACGCTTCGGATGCGAACCGAGACCGGGGAACCGGCCGAAGCGCGCGGTGTGCGGGTCACGCACGAGTTCTTCCCCGTTTTTCGAGTGACGCCCATGCTCGGGCGAGCCTTTACGGCCGACGACGAGATCGATGGCCGGCATCGTGTGGCAATTCTGAGCTACGGGTATTGGAGGCAGCGTTTCGGTGGATCGCCGGACGCCATCGGCAAGACGCTCGACATCAACGAGCAGACCTTTGAGGTCGTTGGCGTGATGCCTCGGGGGTTTGCCTATCCGGTCGCCAGCGAGAAACCCACCGACATCTACTGGCCCATCGCGTTCACCAAGGAGGACAACGTCCGCGCCGGAAGCCGCAATTACAACTGGTATGCCATTGCGAGATTGAAACCTGGCGTCAGCGTGCAGCAGTCGCACGAGCAGATGAACCGCGTCGCGGCCAGGCTGGACGAGCAGTATCCGGAATACAGCCCCGGCATGCGGGTGCAGGTCGTCACGCTCCATCATCACCTGGTCGGCAAGGTGCGCGGCTGGATGCTGATGCTGCTCGGCGCGGTTGCGCTGGTGCTGATGATCGCGTGCGCAAACGTGGCGAACCTGATGCTCGTTCGCGCGACGGTCCGTTCACGCGAGATGGCAATCCGCTCGGCCCTGGGCGCAACCCGCTGGCGCCTCGTGCGTGCGCTGATCGTCGAAGGGATGGTCCTTTCGATTCTCGGGGCTGCATGCGGAGTTCTCATCGCCTACTTCGGCGTGCACGCCATTCGCGCGTGGCTTCCCAGCGGCCTGCCGCGCGTAGCGGCGATCGGAATCGACCTCCGCGTGCTCGCGACCGCCGTTCTGGTCTCGATCGCGACAGGGGTGGCTTTCGGAATCGTTCCTGCGTTTCAGTCATCCCGCCCTGACTTGACGCGCACCCTGAACGACAGCGGACGCGCGTCCACGGCAGGCGCCACCAGCCAGAAGCTGCGCAGCCTGCTCGTGGTGATCGAGGTGGCGCTGGCGGTTGTTCTGCTCGTCGGAGCGGGGCTGTTCATCGGGAGCTTCGTCAAGTTGATGCGGATCGATCCCGGCTTCGACTACCGGAACGTCATGCTCGTGGACGTCGGGGTCAGGCTCGCTCCGGGCCCGCCGACCGCCGAGCGATTTCGAGAAGCGGAAACGCGCGGTCGTCCGTACGTCCTGCAGATGCTCGAAGCCGTCCGCGGGCTGCCCGGCATCGAAACGGCTGCTGCAGTCACAGGCGGCGTGCCGCTCACCGGAAGTTGGAGCCGGACGAGAGCCGAAATACCAGGCAAGGGCGAGCAGAAGGGGGACGACTCCATCGACAGGCGGACCGTGACGCCGGAATACCTGCAGCTGCTCCGCATCCCGTTGATTCGGGGACGCTATCTCTCCACAGATGACACCGAGACCTCTCAGCCGGTGGTGATCATCAACCACACCGCCGCGAAGAAGTATTGGCCCGATACCGACGCACTCGGTCAACGAATGAAGATCAACAACGTCGAACTGACCGTCGTTGGCATCGTCGCCGACATCAGGCACCTGGGCCTCGAGGTTCCTCCACGCCAGGAAGCGTACCTGCCGCTTGCCCAGAACGGCGTCATCGGGATGACGCTCGTGCTCCGGACGCAGGAAGATCCGATGGCACTGCTGCCAGCCGTGAAGACGGCGATTCGGTCCGTGAACAAGGACCAGCGCGTGTTGGGCGACACGTTCACGCTCGAGCAGTATCTGGACAAGTTGATCGCTCAGCGCCGTTTCAACATGACGCTGCTCGCCATGTTCGGCGTGCTGGGTCTCGTCATTGCCGCGGTCGGGATCTACGGCGTGATGGCGTACATCGTCGCGCAGCGAACCAATGAAATCGGAATCCGGATGGCGCTCGGCGCATCACGCGCCAACGTGGTCAGCATGGTGCTTCGGCGCGCGGGAGCGCTGATGGCAGCCGGCCTTCTCATTGGCGGCGCGGTCGCGTGGTACGGCAGTGCGACGGTGAAGACGTTCCTGTTCGAGATTCAGCCTAACGACGTCAGAGTGCTGATCGGCGCGCTCGTCACGTTGTCCGCGGCAGGGCTGTTCGCGAGCGCCGTCCCGGCGCGACGCGCAGCGTCAATCGATCCGCTCGAGGCCCTGAGACATCAGTGAAGCGGTCCTGACGGAGGGGACGGAGAGCACGGGACAAGATCAACGCGGAGCCACGGAGCCACGGAGCATGAGACTACAAGTGGTTCCATAACCGTTCTGGTTCGCCACTTCGCTCTCACGCGAAGATCGCACAGCCTTTTCGCAGCGCACGCCCACAGACCGATCTCACGCAGAGATCGCCGAGGCCGCCGAGAAGAACCGGGCTGGCCCGACCGCGCTTCGCGCGGTAAAGGGCACACTGGAATCGAGAACACGAGCGCTACGTGATTTTTGAAGCGTTCGTGTTCTCAGTTCCAGTGTGCCCTTGAACGCCGGCCAAAGCCGGCGTCGGGCCAGCCAAACTCGCCCGACTCGCGCGGAGATCACCGAAAACCCAGAAAAGACAAAATGCCTGCGCGCTCTGCGCCCTCTGCGCGAGCCTGGTTCTTCTGCGCTCTCCGCGTGAGGCGGGTTCTCAGCGAGTGACTAGCGTAGGTGTCGGAGAAGTAGATGTTTCGGTTCTTCTATGAAGGTGCCGTCGGCGCGTTCGGCGCGACCGTGAACCAAGTGGCTAGTTGAGCTGAACTCCGTGCTTCCGTGTCTCCGTGTTGATCTCGTCCCGTGTCCTCCGTAGCCTCCGCAATCACCGCACGACCAGCGGCCGCAGCGCCCGAACGTAAACGTTCCGGAACGCCACGGGGCCGTGATCGCCCTGGAGCATCAATGGAAGTTGGGCCGATTCGGAAACCTCTCTTGCCGCGCGTGTGGGGCCGGCAACATCGACATCCTTCTGTACCAGTTGCCCGTTGAAGAGCACGCGCAGAAATCGAGCGGGTTCGGTTTTCTTGCCCGAGACATCGAATCGCGGCGCGCGAAACCAGATCTGGTACGACTGCCACTCACCGGGTCGACGTGACGCATTCATCAGCGGAGCGGACCCGCCGACGCCGCGCTCGTCGATCCATTGGTGATACACGGCGCCGCCATCCGACGTCGTCATCGCATCGCTCGAACCCCAGCTGTCGAAGATCTGGATTTCGTACAGGCCTTGAAGATAGACGCCCGAGTTCGAACCCTTCGCGAGCATGAACTCCAGGTAGAGTTCAACGTCGCCAAATGCTCGGTCAGTACAGAGGTTGGCCGTGCGGCCGGTTGGACCGTTCAGCAATGTCCCGCCCGGTCCAGAGCGTCCGTGCAGCTGGGTCGGCCCGAGAATGCGCTCGAAGCGCACGGCAGTCGCGGTGAACCATTCACTCTTCGCGGTGGCATCGCACGCTTTCCACCCCGACAAGTCCTTGCCGTTCAGAAGAGGTTCCCAGCCGTCCTCGAGCAGGTATGGCGGATCGCCATGTGGGTCGCCATCCTGAATCGGAGAGTAGCCGCGTTGCTGCGAGAACAGCAGGCCGAGGCTTACGAGCACGAACAGTGATCGCATGGGCTGACTATATACCCCGGCTCAAAAACGTCGGCGATCGTCTAACATCCAGGTACCCGGACCATGGATCCCGGATACAAGGAGACACCCCGATGAGAATACTGACCGGATTGATCGTGGGCCTTCTGGCCGCGGATATCTCTGGCGCCTGGAAGTTGACGTTCGAGAAAGACCTCAGCGGCCATCCGGCCAGCCATGAATGCACGTTTCAGCAGCAGGGGGAAAAGCTCAGCGTGACGTGCGACGGCGGCGGAAAGCTCACCGGCAGCGTGAAGGACACCAAGGTCACGCTCGAGAACACCACCGGCAAAAACAACGACATCGTGGTCCGCTACACCGGCGCCGTGAACCGGGAAGGCACGTTCATGAAGGGCGTGTGGCAATACGTCGATCCGGGCACGAAGCAGGAGAAGACAGGCCGGTTCTCGTTCGAGAAACACTAGGGCACCTGTCACGCGCCCGCGGCCAAATGCGCCTTGAGGAACCGTCCCGTGTGCGACGCTTTGCAGCGCGCGATGGCTTCCGGGGTGCCCGTCGCGACCACTTCCCCGCCGGCGTGGCCACCCTCCGGCCCGAGATCGATCACGTAGTCGGCCGTCTTGATGACGTCGAGGTGGTGCTCGATGAGCAACACCGTATGACCGGCATCGACGAGGCGGTTGAGCGACTCGAGCAGGCGCTCGACGTCAGCCAGGTGCAGGCCCGTCGTCGGCTCATCCAGGATGTAGACGGTGTGCTTCGACCGCTGCAGCGTGGACAACTCGGTCGCGATCTTGATCCGCTGCGCCTCGCCACCTGATAGGGTCGTTGCCGACTGGCCCAGCGTCAGATAACCGAGACCGAGATCCGCGAGCACCTGGACCTTTCTGCCGATCGCCGGCTCCGAGGCGAAAAAGCCGACCCCCTCCTCCACCGACATGTTCAGCACATCGTCTATCGTCTTGCCCCGGAGGGTGACCTCGAGCGTCTCGCTGTTGAATCGTGCGCCCTTGCACGTCGCGCAGGTCACTTCGACGTCAGGCATGAAGTAGAGCTGTGTCGTGATCACCCCTTCGCCCTGGCATTCCTCGCAACGGCCACCCTTCACGTTGAAGCTGAAGCGACCCGGCTTGTAGTCGCGTTCGACTGACAGTGGTGCCTGCGTGAAGAGATCGCGGATGTTGTCGTAAAAGCCGATGTAGGTCGCGGGATTCGATCGGCTGTTCCGTCCGATCGGCGCCTGATCGATGTTGACGACTTTCTGCACGTGCTCGATCCCGTCCACGCCGCCGTGCGCGCCTGGCAGCGTACGCGTGTCGACCAGCCGCTTCCACAGCGCCTTGTAGAGGATCTCGCTGACGAGCGTGCTCTTGCCCGACCCCGACGCTCCGGTGATCGCCACGAGCAGGCCAAGAGGGAACGTGACATCCACGGCCTTGAGGTTGTTTTCCCGCGCGCCGCGGACGACGAGCGCCCGGCCGCTACCCGGGCGCCGCTTTCGAGGCGTCGGGATGCTGCGCTTGCCAGACAGGTACTGCCCCGTCGGTGACGCCTTGCACTTGAGCACCTGGTCAATCGTCCCCTGCACGACCACTTGTCCGCCGTGGACGCCAGGGCCGGGGCCCATCTCGACGATGTGATCGGCGGCGCGAATGGTGTCCTCGTCGTGCTCGACGACCAGGACGGTGTTGCCGATGTCGCGGAGCCGTTCCATGGTCGCGATCATCTTGACGTTGTCCTTCGGATGCAGGCCGATGCTCGGTTCGTCCAGCACGTAGAGCATGCCCATCAGCCCGGAGCCGATTTGCGTGGAGAGACGGATCCGTTGCGATTCGCCGCCAGACAATGTCCCTGAGCGACGGTTGAAGCTCAGATAATCGAGGCCGATCCCCAGCAGCAGTTCGAGCCGTCCGCGGATCTCCTTCAAGACCTGGCGCCCGGCGTCGGCGCCACGGCCGGACGGCTTGACGGTGCCGAGAAACTCGTGCAGCTCGTCGAAGTGCAGCTGGCCGAGGTCGTAAATGCTGCGGCCGTGAATCGTGAACAGCAACCTGGTCGGACGAACCCGCGCACCGTTGCAGTCCGGGCACGTGCGCTCGACCATGACTTTGTCGAGCCACGCCTCCATCCGTGAGTTCGCTTCACCACGCTGTCGATAGTGCCGGTACCATCGCTCGATCCGACGGGCAATGCCGTGGAAGCCGATTTCCCGTCCCTCCTGATCGGCGCGCCGCACTTTCGCATCCGGGGGCGTCATGATCGGGATCTTGTTCGGGCCGATGCCGTAGAGAATGGCCTGGCGAGCCTGCTCCGGAAGGTCTTTCCACGCCGAGTCGAGCGGAAATTTCAGCGCGTTCGCCAGACTGAACATCATCCGGCCATTCCAGGTGTCCGGGTTGTAGTTGAACGCCTCTCGAACGAAACAACCACCGAGAATGCTGCGTTGCGGATCGGGCACGAGCAGCTCCGGATGCGTGAGCTTGTCAACCCCAAGCCCGCCGCACGTGCGGCACGCGCTTTCCGGGTTGTTGAACATGAAGTATTCGGGCCCGATGTCTCCGTAGATGAAGTGATGAGTGGCGCTGGAGGACTCCTTGTAGAAGCGTTGCCCGTCGGCCTTGCTCGCACCTTTGACAATGTGGACCTGCATCAGGCCATCGCCGACGAGGAGTGTCGCCGCAATCCCCGCCTTAATCGCTTTCTCGTGCTTCCGGGCGACGATAAAGCGGTCGACGACCGCCTCCATCTGGGCGTTGACGGGCGCCGCATCGCTACTTTCCGGGCTACGCCCACCATCTTCCGCAGGCTCGGGCTCGGCGCGTTCCGCAAGGTCGACAGGTTTCCCGTCGATGAACATGCGGCGACAGCCCTTTTTCCGCACCTCGGCGAAGAGCACCTCGATATCCTCGCCGTAAATTGGAAAGACAGGGGCTCTCAGTTCAATCTCGGTGCCTTCCGGCAGCGACAGGATGGATTCGAGAATCTGGCTCGACGAGCGGCTTGGCGTCGGTTCACCGGTGCGCGGGCAGTGCGGCTGCCCGATCGTCGCAAACAGAAGATTCAGGTAACTCGCGATGTCGGTCATCGTTCCGACCGTCGACCGCGGGTTGTTGGTCAGCGTCTTCTGCTCGATCGAGATCACCGGCGACAGGCCGAACACGTAATCGACGTCCGGCTTGGTCACCTGCGCGATGAAGCGCTTGGCAAAACTCGACAGCGATTCCATGTAACGACGCTGTCCTTCGGCGTAGATCGTGTCGAAAGCGAGGCTGGATTTTCCGGAACCGGAGAGACCGGTGACGACCGTCATCCGATCGCGCGGAATCTCGACGGAGATGTTCTTCAGATTGTGGACGCGCGCCCCCTGCACGGCAATTGTCGTGCGCGCCGGAGCGGCTTTCTTGGGGGCCGCGCGCCGGTTGCCCTGGCGGTGAGGTGACGTCATCGGCGGATTGGCTCGCTCAGGTAGAAAAACGCCAGTTCCTGGACCTCGATCGTACTCTTCTTCGTCAGGCGGACCGGCAGCGACGCCTTGCCAATCATCTGTTGATCGGCGAGGTACTCGCATGCCGTCGTCACGTGGCTGACGTTCATGTGCCTGGAGAAGTAGTCGTCGATTTCTCTCGACGAACGCGCTTCGCCTACCTCCCGCAGGTGTTCGATGATCAATGCAAACAGCGCTGGCGCGCGGTCGGCCATGTAGCGATCGATGGCCTCGAGCGCAGCTTGAACGCTCTTGCGCGTTTTCCTGGTATTGAGCAGCTCGGTATAGATCGTCTTGAAGAAATCCGGGTTCAGCTTCATCGCCTGCGGGATCACCTCGCGGTCGGCGATGAGCCGATGGGACACGACCTCGATCTGGGCCAGCCCGGTCGCGGCATAGAGAATCCACAACGTCGTGTAGTCGAGATCACCGCGCGTGATGAACCACTTGTGCGCCTTGTAGATGGAGGGCAGCGCATGGGTCGCGGCACGAAGGAGCTGCAGCTGGGTGTCGCGGGCGCCAACCTTCCGCGCCTGAACGCACAGATCACCGATCGTTTCGTCGTGGGTGTACAGCAGCCGGGCCTTCGCGAGAAGAGCTCGAACGAAAGAATTGTCGAACGAGCCCTCGATAACCCTTCGAAACTCTCCTCGCGGGATCAGGTTGACATGAACGTTCACGCCGTCGGCATACAACGGCAGGTCCGAGCTCTCGACCTTCTTGTCGTCAATCGTCACCAGCATCAAGTCGATGTCGGACTTCTCCCAGACGACGTCGTGCGACAGGCTGCCGCACAGAATGGCGGCGAGGATCGATCGATCCTTCCTGATTTCCTCGACGAGCGCGTCGAGCGCAACCGTAAATCGCTGCTGGACGGCATCCATAGGGTGATGTTCCCAGACACTATATCCACGGCGGGGCCGCCGGTCATCACCTCCAGTCGTGTCTCCTGCTCGTGACATCGGGAGCCCGAGAAGAGGACACGCTTCCTCGAAATCGCTCACAAATCCGCCACACTTCTGTCGCAGAAAGGCTGTCTCCGCGGGCCCGCGGCAATCGCGTTCTCGCTTGCCCATGTTCGAGTTTGTGGGCTCGATACCTTCTCGCCCCGTTGTCACACATCTCGCTGGCGAACAATTTGCTCCGCCGTCGTTCGACAAAGGAGAGCCATTTGAAAACGAAACGGCGCTGGGCGCTGATCCTCGGACTCGTACTGTTGCCTGCGGCGTTGGAACTCTGGGGATGTGGCGGCAGCGCATCGTCTCCGACCGCACCGTCGAGCTCGATTACTGTGTCGGATCCAGCATCGGCAACCTCGCTGACCTACTCGGCGAACATCGCACCAATCCTCGCCAGCGACTGCACCTACTGCCACAACTCGTCGAACCGTAATGGCAATGTGGACCTCACGTCATACACGGGGGTGCTGCGGACGCTGACGCCTGGTAATGCCAACTCCCTGCTCATTCAGGTCACCCGGCCTGGTGGATTGATGTATTCCAACTTCCGGTCGACGCCGGCCGAGAAGGCCGCGGCCATCCGGAAATGGATTGTCGATTTCAACGCTACCCAATAGGGCCTTCAGAGGATCGTCAATGATCAGACCGCAACTTATTGTGCCGGTGCTTCTTCTCGTGGCGTCAGCAACCGCGTCCGCTTCACCGCCTGGCGCCGAGGAACTGTTCGGTGACCGGCCGTCCCGGGCGTGGCGGATCGACTGGAACGCGCCGGCTGTCGCCCCCACACCCTTTCATGATGCGGTCGCCACTGCCCCCGTCGACGTGCCTGACGATCAGTCGTCGCCGCCGCCGGTCGTCGCCACCGAGTACAGCCACGCCTATCAGGTCAGGGCGAAGCTGCACAGGTACGCCAGCTTCGCAATGCTGCCGCTCTTTGCCACCGAGATCGCGCTCGGACAGTCGCTCTACAACACTCCGGACGACGGCAAGAAGACGGCTCATGCGATTGTCGGCGCGGGCATCGGCAGTCTCTTTGCGATCAACACCGTCACCGGCGCGTGGAATCTCTGGGACTCTCGAAAGGACACCGGCGGCCGAAAGCGCCGCCTCACCCACGGGTTACTCATGATGGCGGCCGACGCCGGGTTCCTGGCGACCGCCATGCTGGCGCCCGACGATGAACACGGCAACTTCACCGATGCCAGGAGCACGCACCGCGCCGTCGCGATCACGTCGATCGGGCTCGCGACGGCCGGGTATCTGACGATGATGTTTGGAGGGAAGTGACCAATGTGGTGGTCGCATACGGTGGACGCCTGGGCGTCCGTATACGCGAATTCGGGCTGGGTGCGGACGCTGCTCGGGTTCACTCATATCGCCGGGCTGATCGTCGGAGGAGGCGCGGCGATCGCCGCAGACCGGGGCGTCCTCCTCGCCGTCGGCCGCAACCCACTCGAGTGGCCTGCGCAGCTTGCAACCATTCGAGGCGCACACTCGATCGTGATGGTCAGCCTCGCGATTGTCATGACGAGCGGCGTCATGCTGGCCGCCTCTGACGTCGACACGTTTCTTCACATGCAGCTGTTCTGGATCAAGATGTCGCTGGTTGCGCTGTTGATCGTCAACGGCGTCTGCATGCGATGGGCCGAGCGCGCCGCGGCCGGGCCCCGCCGGCGCCGGAGGCCGCTGGCGATCACCGCCGTCGCAAGCCTGACGTTGTGGCTCCTGACGACGCTCGCCGGAGCTGGGCTGCCCAATGTCCACTGACGCCTGCAACGAGTGCGCGTTTCGGTCCGCAACCAGCCGGCGGGGGTTTCTTCGGGAAGCCGGCGGCGGGCTGATCGCCACGCTGGCCGTGAGCATGATGACGACGACGGCAATCGCGAACGGCACGGATCACCGGTACCCGATGCCGCTGTCAGACGGCGCGACGATCGACCGGGACGCGCAGGTCATTCTCGTCCGCTACCAGAATCGCGTGGTCGCGCTGGCGCTGGCGTGCCCGCATCAGAACGCCGCTGTCAAGTGGCTGCCGAGCGACGGGCGGTTCCAGTGCTCCAAGCATGATTCGCGCTACACGCCTGACGGCGTGCACACTGCTGGCCGCGCGACGCGCAACATGGATCGGTTTCCGATTTCTCGCGACGGCGCGTCGGTGATCGTCGACGTGAGCCGGGTCTTCCGATCGGATCAGGATGCCGCCGGGTGGGCGGGGGCGGCCATCTCACTCTAGCTTCGACAAGGCCAGTAGAGCCTTGTAGTCCGCAGTAGAACCTTGTAGAACCGAGCGCGTGCCGTTCTTCATCGTCATCCGGATCCTCGCCAACCCGATCTCCAACCTCTTTCAGAAGCAACTCGCCGAACGCTCGGCCCGACCAATTTTCATCATCGGCGTGGTGCACCTGTGCCTGGCCCTGGTGTGCGCGCCGGTGCTGCTGATTCATGGCGTCCCCGCGATCTCGGCCGCTGTCTGGATCAACATGCTTGTCGCGGCGGTGCTCGCCGTCGCCGGTAATACCGTCCTCGTTCATGCGCTCCGTTCAAGCGATCTGTCGATACTCGGACCGGTCAATGCGTACAAGTCAGTGGTCGGCCTCGTCCTGGCAATCTTCCTGATTGGGGAGTCTCCGTCGGTGGTCGGGATGACCGGCGTTGTGCTGATCGTGGCGGGCAGCTATCTCGTCGTCGATCGAGAAGCCGGGCAGCCCCGCCGGAACGCGTTCATCCTGTTCTTCCGCGAGCGCGGGGTCCAGCTGCGATTCGCCGCACTCATTCTGGCGGCTGCGGAGGCGGTCTTCCTGAAGCGGGCGATTCTCGTGTCGTCGCCCTGGATCGTGTTCGCTCTCTGGTCAATCCTCGGAGTTCCGGTGGCTGGAGTTGCGTTTGTGCTCGATGCTTCCCGTCTGCACGATCAAGCGTCGAACCTTCGTCACCTCTGGCGCACGTATCTGGCTCTGGTCGTGGCAACGGGCCTGATGCAACTGGCCACCGTCCTCACCTTCGGCCGGATGCAGGTGGGATACTCGCTGGCGCTCTTTCAGCTTTCAACCATCGTCAGCGTCCTGCTCGGGCATCGCTACTTCCAGGAGAAGAACATTCGAAAGCGTCTCGCCGGCTCGATCGTGATGACCGCGGGTGCGATCATGATTGTCGCGTTCGGATCCTGATCGTCGAGCGGCGTTCTGCCCCTCGGAGTGTTCGAAGTGTGGCAGGATGGAACACGCCCTTGTGCTGTTTCGGAGCACGGCGCCGGCCTAACGTTTGGAATTCCTCGACATTTCACCGACATAAGCTCGGCACTACTCTTGTAACCCCTCCTCCACGAAAAGCGCTGCAGGACACTTGGCCGGTTACGGTTGCCCGCGGGGGGAGTCTGGGACACCACACAACGTACGGTTCTGCGAGTGCGCGCGTTATGACCGGTATGGATGTCATCAGATTCGACAGCCCGCGAGCTTCTCAGAGGACGCTCTTTATGGCAGATGACTGTTCGCATTGTCGCGAGGAACTCGCACGGTTGACCGAAGAGAACGCTGCGCTTCGGCGTGCGGCGCTGGCTTTTGGAAGCCTTGCGGAGCGGCTGAACCTTGCGCTCCAGGAAGAGCGGCGGGCGCGGCAGCGTTCAGCCAATGCATCGCGCGAGACGACGGAGGCCGTCAGCCACGCGCCGACCACGGTCACGCGCATTCGATCTCAGCACGGAGCTCAGGGATAGCGAAAGCATCGGCTCGATGTCAGGACCCATTACCCGGAGGATTTGAAGCGACCAGCAGTACGATCTCGCGGATACGATAGACGCCAGCAGATGGCGATCCGCACGATTCTCAGCGACCGCGGCGACGCGGGCCGGCGGTTAGATCTCGTGCTCCGCAGACATCTTGCGGATCTCGAATCGGCAACCCGCACCCGCGTGCAGACGTGGATCGATGGAGGAACCGTCAGCATCAATGGTCAAGCCGTTCGCCGCGTCGCGACGCGAGTCGCGAGCGGCGACGTGCTGACGGTAGACATTCCCGACGCCGCTCTCCCGCGCCCTCGACCCGTCGAGCCAGACTCCTCTCCCCTCGACATTCTCTTCGAAGACAACGACCTTCTGGCGGTCAACAAGCCGGCTGGCCTGGTTGTTCATCCGACTCACGCGCAACCCGACCGAACGCTGCTGAATCTCCTGATGTGGCACGGGCGCCGATGGCCATCCAATACTCGCCCTTCTCTTGTCGGCCGCCT
>AR_comb_assmDRAFT_10351701_pt1 | contig 13215 bp, 11 predicted proteins | sample ArasoioldDNA_FD_10543 | JGI IMG/M metagenome (IMG submission 10543) | reverse complement strand
TCGGCCCAGACGCCGTTCGTCACCGGGGGTCCAATCCGATCGACGTCCGACTTCTGGGGGATGAACAGACCCGCCTCAACGCCGACGTAGGCGCTGTGGTCCCGAGCAACTGCCGGTGTGGCCATAGCTACCGTTGCTGCCGCTGCGAAAAGATATCTCTTCATGCACTACTCCTGTTTACTGTTACGCCTCGAGCGGATCGGATCGGAATGAGCCGCCGCCCTGATCAAAGATAGAGTCAGAACCGGAATGAAAAAAAGCCTACGTTATGTCGATGAGCCCCATTTTGTTGTTCCAAAGCCGTAATGCTTCACCCGCAATTTTGTTTCGAACGTGCGAAGGTCCGCAACCATTGCTTGCTATGACGAAAATCTCCGGTGCGGCATTACGTAAAATCGGCCGATTGAGAGCAAATCTCCCATGAATGTCGCTGATTTTATGCCAAAAATTTTCTTATTTGTTGCTCTTGGGCAACATCTGGGTCGATCAGGGATGTGATTTCACTGGCATCCAAAGGTTATTGAAGTAAATCCGTAATGGTGCAGCTTCCAGCTCTCGCCCTCCTTGCCGTTGCCCCCGTCGCTGCGCCTGCAGCGCCGGTCGCGCAGGATTCCGCGCGCGAAGAGTCGCGAGTTGTCGACGATGCACAAGCATTCGTGCTGCCCTCGGGATCGAGCGGCGCGTTTCGCGCCCGAATGCTCGATTGGAATGCGACGACTGAGCCAGCCGTGCGCCTGGAGAGCACTAGCGAAGCCCCGCGCGCGGTGAGGCTCGACCGGCTTATTATCTCATCCCGCTTTGGCCTCCGAAGCGACCCGGTCCAGGGTATCGAACGACACCACGCAGGAATCGATTTGCCTGACGCCTGGGGCTCTCCGGTTATGGCCACGGGGCCAGGCGTGGTCCGTGTCGCCGGCTGGGTTCGGGGTTATGGCAATCTCGTTGAAATCGAGCACGCGAACGGGGTCCGCACGCGCTACGGCCATCTTTCGCGGTTGAATGTCGTTCCGTCAGAGCGCGTCGCTCTGGGACAGGTCATCGGACAGGTTGGGTCGACGGGCCGCTCGACCGGCCCGCATCTTCATTATGAGGTACGAGTGAACGGCATTGCGGTCGACCCATTGCGGTTCATCAGCCGTACAGGTGAAAATTACAAAACGATTTGGGCGAAAGAGCTCCGGGCGACGCCCAAATGGGTCGGTTTCACCGAAACCCAGCTGGGCAATTCTCTGCCTCGATCGTTGATACGCTAGGTTAGTCCGTTTCAGAAAGTGAAACGTTACCAAGCTCGAGTAAATCTGCGTTTAACAAAATCTAATTGGAAGGCCTGAGAGACAAAACGCACATTGTCGCCCGCCGAGGTCATCTATTTGTAAAGCAGAGCCAATATCGACGAAAAACCCCTATCGGTTCTTGACCATTCATGACGGCAGGTTATCAGGGAAACGCTCGGCGGGTAGTAAAGAGCAAGGGGTAACAGTGAACATCACCGAAATGAGGATGCTTGATCTGCTCAAGCGTGGGCGGGACGAGCATGGCGTTGTCGCCGTTAAAGCCGAATTTGAGGCTGAGGGGACTCGTCCCGATGAGTTTTTGCGCCTTCTTGAGCTCGCTCGTCGCGCAGACCTGAAGGTCGCCTTGAAAATCGGCGGCTGCGAGGCCGTTTCGGACCTTTTGGCAAGCAAGATTTACGGCGTCGATTACATTATCGCTCCGATGGTCGAGACACCCTACGCGCTCTCAAAATTCATTGACGCGAAAAACAAGACTCATTCTGGAACCGGTTACAAGACCGAGTTCCTCTTCAATCTGGAAACCGACACGACCTTGAAGAATCTCGATTCCATGGTCGAGATGGCTCGCGGCGCGATCGACGGGATCGTTTTTGGACGGGTGGATTTCACGCTTTCGCGGGGAATGCGGCGTGACGCCATCAACGATCGCTCGATCACCGATGCCGTGCTCAAGGTAGCCAAGGCTTGCGTAGAGGCCAATCTGGAGCTTGTCGTTGGCGGCTCGGTGTCAACGGACGCCATCGATGCGCTTTGCGAAATTCAGCGGGTCCGCCTCGACCGCTTCGAGACTCGAAAGGTCATTTTTGCCGGCGATGCGGTTCGGCGCCCAACGATCGTCCCGGCTATCCGCAATGCCGTCGAGTTCGAACTCGCCTGGTTGAAGAACAAGTGCAGCTATTATGGATTGATCGCGGCTGAAGACCAGAAGCGAATCGCGATGATGGAGACGCGCCTCGCGGATCCGGAACCGGAAGTCTATGCGAAGGTCGCGTAAGGCAGCTTTCGGACTCAAGGTTGAAGCTCTGAGGCGCCGGCTTTCCTAGCTTGGATTGCGAGTCTCGTACGCCTTCGACGAGAGGCCAAGACGGGCCTCGCTTTCGTGGGGGCTTCGGAAAATGAAAAGCGGCTTCGCGCCCAACGAACCGCCAGCGAGGCTGATCGCGCAGACGAAACACAGGGCAGTGGTATTAAGGTGGGTCTAAGATCGTGAATTGTCATCGGCGTCGGTTAGCCCTGCTCGTGCTGCCGCTTCTTATCCTTCCCGCAACTGCCAGCGGCCAGATTTACGGTTATCCGATCGACCCCAATGATCAGAGTCCGGCGACCGAATCCTCGACCAGAATAAGGACGAACCAAAAGAGTTCGGATCAAACTGCGTCGACGGCTGCGACGATCCAGGGCCAGTTGAGTACGTCGGAAACGACTTACCGCTATCAGCCCGATCGCATTGAAAATGACAACACGTCCGAGGTTGATTCCCAAACCCGAACGCGCGTCCGCGAGAGCCAGGCGCTTGACGAGGCCGTAGATCGCGAGACCGTACGCCCCCTTGTCCAAACGCCGCCGCCGCCAAGCGAGTTTGAGCGGTACGTTTCGCAGATTGCCGACAAGCCGCTCCGTCGCTTCGGTTCCAGCCTGCTGGTGCCGGGCTCGCGCGATTTCACCACACCACCCACGGCAACGATACCGCCCGATTATCAGCTCAATCCCGGTGACGAGATCCTGATCGGCCTGACGGGCTCGGTCGATGCGAACAACCTTCGCCTCACGATCGATTCGGAAGGTCGCATATTCATCCCGCGGGTCGGCGCGGTGGGCGTCGCCGGGGTCCGCTACGGCGACCTCCAACCGCTGATCGCGCGGGCCGTGTCGCGCCAATATCGCAACTTTCGAGTGGCAGCGAGCGTGGGACGGCTGCATGGGGTCACGGTTTATGTAACCGGATTCGCGCGCACCCCGGGCTCTTACACCGTCAGCAGCCTGTCTACGCTGGTCAATGCCGTTCTCGCCGCGGGAGGCCCGTCAGCGGGCGGAAGCTTCCGCTCAATCCAGGTTCGGCGAAACGGGCAACTCGCAGCCGACTTTGACCTTTATGATCTCCTGCTGAAGGGCGACCGAAGGGCAGACATCGTCTTGCAGAACGGCGATGTGATCTACATCGCCCCGGCAGGCGCACAGGTCGCCGTCGTCGGCAGCGTGAATGTCGAAGCAATCTACGAGGCTCGTTCCAGCGAGACCCTTCAGGACATGCTGCTCTACGCCGGCGGCGTAAATACCGTCGCCGATGATACGCGCCTGCTTCTGATCGACCCCACGAAGCCGGGCGGCTGGCAGCAACTCACACCGCCGCAGGTTCAGGCGAAGGTTGCTTCGCGCGGGGAGATCCTGCGAGTGCTTCCCGCAATCGGCATCGCTCAGCCGCTCGTGCGCCTGCCTGCGCTTGTAACGGTAAGCGGCGAAGTGGAACGGCCCGGCCGTTATTACGTATCGCCCGGGACACCGCTCAGCAGCGTACTCGCGCAAGCCGGCGGCCTCACCTCCCAGGCTTATGTTTATGGCACGGTCTTCACTCGCGACAGCGTCCGCCAGACGCAGCGCCAGAGCTATCGCCGCGCGGTGAGCGATCTCGAGCTGGCATTAAGCGCGCAGCCATTGACCAGCGCAACCCAGACGACTTCCTTCGACGCGACCCGTCTGCAGGCCGTTCAGTCGATCGTCGATCAGCTTCGCCAGCGCGAGCCTGACGGGCGGATGGTGTTGAATGTCACGCCCGCGGATTCGATCCTGCCGGGCGGTGTGGTGGTCGAGAACAATGACAGCATTTACGTCCCGCCGCAGCCAGTGACGGTCGGCGTCTTCGGCGCCGTGGCGAGCCCCGCTTCCTTCCAATATGTCCGTGGCGAGACGATCGGCGATTACCTGGCCCAGGCCGGTGGGGTCCAGAAGATCGCCGACAAATCAAAGATTTTCGTCGTGCGCGCCAACGGCACGCTGATCGCCAGGAGCGTACTTCGCCAGCGCGCCCTTCCCGGCGACCTGATCTTCGTCCCGATCAACGCGTCCAGGGGCGAATTCTGGGCGCGCCTGCGGGATATCGGGTCGGCATTGACGCCCGCGATCGTGACGACGGCCGCGGTGGTCAAATGAGGCTGGTCGACACAACCGCCGCCTGGATACGGAATGACCGCCTAAGACGGCTGAGCTATTTCGTTTTCGCGCTGATCGCCGCCGTGTTGATCTTCTTCCCGCGACCTTATGTGGCTCGCGCGAAGGTTCTGCCGCAGGACACGAGCAGCGCGGGCCTTGGCCAAGTCGTCAGCGCGCTGGGCGGGCAGCTTCAGAATTTCGCTTCATTACTAACCGGCGGGCGCCCCGCCAATGATCTCTACTTGATCATTGGCCGTAGTGACACAGTGCTCGACGACGTAATCGGCAACCTCAAACTTGTTAATTCCAACGGACCTTACACGTCTGTCAGGGAGGCGAAGCTCGCCTTGCTGAGGCAGGTCGACGTGCGCCTCCTTCTTGGCGGCGTGATCGAAGTCGAGACACGATCTCACGATCCGCAAGAAGCCCAGTCGCTGACCGCCGCCTACGTGCGAGCGATCAGCAAGGAGATCAGCCAGCTCAGCCGCGAGACGATCAGCCGCAAACGTGAAATCGTTCAGGGGCGCCTAAAGAGGGCCGCCGAGCAGGTCACTGAAACGGAAGCGCGTTTGGACGCTTTTCGCCGTCAGAATCATCTTGCAAGCCCAGAAGCCCAGCTGGGATCGGAGATGGCTTTGCGAGCAAACCTGCAGGCGCAGCTGCAAGCCCGCGAAGCCGAGTTGAAGATGGTCCAGCAATCTGCCGGACCTGAGAACAACCGGCTCCTCAGTCTGCAGGCGGAAATCGGCAGCCTTCGCCAGCAGCTTGCCCGCACAAACCAGCCAGTCATGGGACTTGGCGGACCGACCGTTGCAAGCCTCAGCGAACTCGAAAGTCGGTATCTCAACCTGTTCCGCGACTACCGGTTGGCGCAGGCACTCTACGAAGTTTACTCCAGGGCAAACGAACAATCAGAGGTTGAATCGCTCGTCGCGGAAACGGCAAGCTACATCCAAGTCGTGGAGCAAGCTCACCTGGATCCGGACCGGAAGGTCAATATCTGGGCGCTCGGCCTGTTCGCGTGCATCGTTCTGCTGTCCCTGTTCACCGAATGGTATGCGCCACGGACTGGCCTGTTCCGCAGGGGGGAAGTCGAAAAATCGCCGGACGTTCTCGTCCATGAATAGGCCCTCGCCTGCGTCGATGGGACAGCGCCCCGAACTTTCATTCGCAATCCCCTGTTACAACGAGGAAGCAAACGTCGTCGCCATCTACGAAGCGGTGACCGCTGAAGCCGAGAAGCACGTCTCCAGCCACGAGATCATCTTCATCGACAATTGCTCCCAGGACCGGACGCGCGAACTGCTGCGGGGGCTTTGCGCCCGCGATCCGCGAGTAAAAGCGATCTTCAACAACCGAAACTACGGCCAAATGCGCTCGCCGACCCATGCCATCTACCAGGCGAGCGGCAGAGCGGTCATTGGCATGTGCTCCGACTTCCAGGATCCACCTGGGATGATCGGCGAGTTCGTCCGACAATGGCGTGCCGGCGCTCAGATCGTTCTTGGCCAGCGCCGGTCGGAGAAGACCAGTCTGCTGCTCGGCATTTTACGTCGCTCTGGCTACGCATTCTTCCGGCGGTTCGGCGACTATCCGCTAATCCCGGGAGCGACGGGCTTCGGGCTCTATTCGCGCGAAGTGGTCGACGAGCTGTCGACATGGAACGAGCCGGAACCTTTTTTCCGCGGGATGCTGATCGAGAGCGGATATCGGATGGCGATCATTCCCTACGATCGTCCGCAGCGCACGGGCGGTAAGAGCAGCAACACTTATGGCGAACTTCTGAATTTCGCGCTTTCGGGGGTCGGCGGATCGGCGAAGGGTCTCCTGCGGCTACAGCTGATCTTCGCGATCTACCTGTGCGGATTTGCGATGGTGCTGGGGCTGGTGACGCTCGTTCGCTTCCTCGTTCATGGCTATTCGCCAGCGCTTCTAATTCTAACAGCCGTCGTCGGGCTCTTCTCGATCCTACTCCTGTGCCTAGGCCTGATCGGTGACCAGGTTCGCCTGCTTGCCGAGCGTAGCCGCAACGTCCCTCTTGTCATCGAGGAAGAGCGGGTGGAATTCCCATCCTCACCGAATGCACAGGCGCGTCCTACCGCTGATCGGGCAACAGCCAAGCAGTGCTAGACAGAAACGCTCCGCGCCGAAGATTTTCAACTCGACTACCGGAGCTTTTGCTCTTGGGAGGCGTGCTCCTCGGCGTGATCAACGTCATCGATCGTTTCATTGTGGACGGTAAGCTGCCTCAGCCGTTCATTTTCGACATCAACGATACGTTCATGGACTGGTTCAACACCGCCTATTGGGCACACAATCGCGGTGCATTTGACGTGTGGCATACGGTTTACCCACCGCTAGCGTTCGTCTTTCTACGGCTTTTCGGCATTGGCACCTGTTATCGTTCCGATGCAATCGCAGCCCGCGACTGCGATTGGATCGGTATCGTTACGATCCTGGTAAGCTACTGCCTGTGCGCCCTGGTTGCCTATTTGGCTTTCCGGCGGCGGGATCGCCGTACCGCGATCATCCGAGGCTTGGCTTTCGCCCTCGGTCTACCGCTTCTATTCACGCTCGAGCGCGGCAACCTGATCCTTGTCGCTTTCATATTCTTTGCGCTTGCACATGGTGAGCTGCTGACATCACGGCTGGTCCGCGCATTCGCGGTCGCGATCTCGATCAATTTCAAACCGTACCTTCTGCTGCCCGCGCTCGCGTCCGCGTTCCGGCGAGATTGGCGGAAACTCGAGCTCGCCGGCATCGCGACACTCGGCGTCTATCTCATCACTTTCGCTGCTTATGGTGCCGGTACGCTCACAGAGCTGAAGGACAATGCTGCAACGTGGCTGCAGCTGACTGGGACGCTCCTTTGGGAGCAAGTATATTATTCGACGAGCTACGCCCCCTTTCTGGGATTCGACACTTATCGATTCCCGGCGCGCGACTTCGTCCCATCCGGGATCGTGGATTGGATGTCGTTCGCGATTCCGATCCTCATACACACCACGCAGCTCTTGGCGCTTCTTTCGCTAGCCGGCGCCTGGGTTCAGCCGCGGGCGCTGGAGGTGACGAGGATTTCGACGATCCTCCTGGGCACTTATCTCGTCGGCCAAAGCCCAGGCGGGTATACGCTCACATTCCTCCTCTTCCTGGTATTCCTGGAGCCGTGGCGCCGAGTTGGGCCGGCGATCGCACTGACGATGGCCTACTTGCTGTCGATCCCTTACGACCACGTGATATCGATGATTATTACGCTGACCGGCGACAGTTGGTTGAGCGGCAGAGTGGTCGAAACGCCGTTCGGAATTTCGCTTGGTATATTCATCCGGCCCGGTCTTGTGGTGATCATGATGTGGGCCTTGATGGCCGACAGCATTGCTCTGGTCGTCGCGGCTCATCGCGAGACTCGCCCAACCTTCCGATTGCTTCCTTGGTCCGATCCGAAGGGCGCCGAGTCAGTACTGTGACCGACTCCGACGCAACCCTGGTCGATGACCTAGCGGCAATCCGTTCGGCGCTGGTCGCCGATTGGCCGAAGCTTGCGGGCAAGCGCGTCTTCATGACTGGCGGGACCGGCTTCATCGGACGCTGGATGCTGAATGCCCTGGCGGATGCGAACCGCAGGCTCGACCTGGGTGCGGAGGTCGACGTGCTGACGCGCGATCCGGATTCGTTCGCCAAGCGTGAGCCGGAACTCAGCGCAGCCAAGGGCCTCCGCTTCATCCAGGGCAATGTCTTTGGCCTCAACGCTGACGGCGTAACCTATGATTACGTCCTCCACGCGGCGACTGACGCCAGCGCGCACCTCAACGAGACCGACCCTCTCCGGATGTTCGACACCATCGTTGAAGGCACGCGCCGGGCCCTCGACTTCGCCGTGGCATCGAAGGCGCGGCGCCTTTTCTTCTTCTCCTCAGGCGCAGTCTACGGCGCGCAACCCTGGGAAATGACGCACGTCGCCGAGGATTATCCTGGCGCGCCGGACCTCACGACCCACCGATCCGCTTACGGCGAAGGCAAGCGTGCTGCCGAGATGCTGTGCACGATTTACGGCAAGCAGTTCGGGCTCGACATCGTCAATGCACGGATCTTTGCCCTGCTGGGACCACTTCTTTCCCTCGATATTCATTTTGCCGCCGGCAATTTCATTCGGGATGCGATGCTCGGCCGGAAGATCGTCGTGGAGGGCGCCGGAACTGCCGTGCGGTCCTACCTTTACGCCGGGGACCTGACGGCCTGGCTCTGGACAATCCTGCTCAATTCGCCGGCCGGTGCCATCTACAATGTCGGCTCCGAAGAAAGCGTGTCGATCGCGGATCTTGCGCGCCGGACCGCGGCCCTCCTTGGTGCACCCGGCGTAGAAATTCTGGGACAGCGAGACCCGGGCTGGAATCCGGGACGGTATGTCCCGGCGACCGAGAAGATCAGGACAGAATTGGGCGTCGCGACGACGGTCGACCTCGATGAGGCGATCCTTCGAACCGCGCGGTGGAACGGATGGAACGGATGAACGAAGTAAAGTTATCGCATTGGGTGGCCGACCAACTGGTGGCGCACGGAATTACCGACGCCTTCATGCTGACGGGCGGCGGGGCGATGCATCTCAATCATTCGATCGGGACGCATGCCGATATCAAGACGACCTTCTGTCACCACGAGCAGGCGCTGGCCATGGCGGCGGAGGCGTACGCCCGGCTCACCGGACGCATGGCTCTAGTCAATGTGACGTCCGGCCCGGGAGGCACCAATGCGATCACCGGAGTCTATGGCGCCTTCGTAGATTCCATCCCGATGCTCGTCATCTCGGGCCAGGTGAAGAACGAGACGACGGTGCGCCATACGGGACTTCCGCTGCGCCAGTTCGGTGACCAGGAACTCGACATCGAGCCGATCGTCACGCCCATCACGAAATATGCCGCGATGGTCACCGATCCGCTGTCCATCCGATACCATCTCGAAAAGGCGATTTATCTCGCAAACAGCGGTCGTCCGGGACCTGTTTGGCTCGACATCCCGCTCGACGTCCAGGCGGCCAAGATCGACCCAAGCAAGCTCGCGCCGGGTTTCGATCCCTCCGAGCTCGATGAACCTTGGAAGACGACCGATGTGAAGGCGGCGGCCCGCCAGATCATCGAAAGGCTTTGCCAGGCGGAGCGCCCCGTCGTCTTTGCCGGTGGGGGCGTCCGAATCAGCGGCGCCTATGACGACTTCTTAAAGCTCATCGACAAGCTGGGCGTACCAGTCGTCACCGGTTGGAACGCGCATGACGCGGTCTGGAACGACCACCCGCTTTATTGCGGGCGCCCCGGCACGGTCGGAGACCGCGGCGGCAACATGGTGACGCAAAGCGCGGACTTTCTTCTCGTTCTCGGCAGCCGCCTCAACATACGCCAGGTCAGCTACAACTGGACGAGCTTCGCCCGCGCGGCTTTCAAGGCGTGGGTGGATGTCGACCCCATCGAGCTCAAGAAACCTACGGTCAAGGCCGACTTGCCGGTCTGCGCGGACCTCAAGGACATCATCCCGGCGCTGATCGAAGCGGCACCGCCTGCCCCGACGGAAAGGCAGAGGGAATGGCTTGTCTGGGCGCGTCAGCGCGGACCCAAATTTCCGGTGGTCCTTCCGGAGTATCGCGACCGAGAGCCATGCCATCCCTATGTGGCAATGGAGGCTTTGTTCGCGCAGCTTGCGAACGACGACGTCATCGTCACCGGCAACGGAAGCGCATGCGTTGTCGGATTCCAGACCGCTGACCTCAAACGGGGACAACGGCTTTGGACGAACTCCGGCTGCGCGACCATGGGTTACGACCTGCCAGCGGCGATCGGTGTCTGGGCGGCGCGCGATCCGCAGCAGAGAGTCATCTGCATCGCCGGCGATGGAAGCATCATGATGAACCTGCAGGAATTGCAGACGATCGCCGGATACGAAATGCCGGTGAAGGTCTTCCTGTTGAACAACAACGGTTACGTTTCGATTTTCCAGACGCATCGGAATTTCTTCAACGGGGTCGAAGTCGGCGGCGGGCCCAAAAGCAACGTTACCTTCCCGGATTTCAGCAAGGTCGTGAGGGCGTTCGGCTTCAGCTATTCGCGCGCCGCCAGGCATGACGAACTGGGCGATGCCATCAAGGCGGCGCTCGACGCACGCGGTCCGGCGGTATGTGAGATTTTCCTGGACGAAACTGTGCCCTTTGCGCCCAAGCTCGGGGCAAAGCAGCACCCTGACGGACGGATCACTTCGCCCGCGCTCGAGGACCTCTCGCCCTTCCTTCCGCGCGAGGTCCTGAGAGACAACATGCTCATCGACTTGGTCGACGAATGACCCAACCCGCACCGATAATCGCGGAACCCATCGATGGGCGGGCTGGAGAAAACGGCCGGCCTGTGCGCTACATCGTCGCCGCGGTCCTGAACACAGCTTTTGGCCTGGCGATCTATCCGGCATTGCTTTGGGCGTCGCCGTACCTGCACCGGCATTACATGGTCGGCCTGCTCATCGCGCAGGCCGTCAGCCTCGCGTTCGCGTACGCGAATTACAAGTTCGGAGTGTTTCGCACGCGCGGCGGCTATGCCCGCGAACTCACGGCTTTCGTATCCTTCTACATCGCCAACTACGCCGCAAATTGGGCGGCGTTGCCGCTGCTTGTGGAAGTCGTCCGTTTGTCGCCGATCGTCGCACAGCTGCTCTTCAGCGTCGTCGTCGTCGTCGGCAGTTATTTCTGGCACAGCCGAGTAACCTTCAGGAAACAACAGTGAACGCCAACGCCAAGTTCGCAGTCCGCAATTGCCCTTGCTGCGGGGGCGCCGGGGGCTTGTCTGAAGTTTCGAGCGGCCAGCGCGCCGAAGCGCTGAGCATGGACGAACTGCGGCCATATTGGCGTGGGCTGTTCAAGGAGAAAGTGTTCTTCACTTACGCCCGATGCGAGAAATGCGGGACGCTCTACGCGCCGCATTTCTTTGAGGAGGAGCAGCTCGCGGACCTTTATTCGGCGATGGAGCCGAACATGGATATCGTCCCGCCCGAAGCGGTTGAGGCGACGCAGCGCTCCTATTTCGAAGTCGCGACCGAGGGGCTCGAGGCGAGCGGAGCCTTCCTCGAGATCGGCCCGGACGTCGGCTACCTCGTTCGGATGGCGGCGCAGGAGTCGCGTTTCGACAGTTTCTACCTGTTTGAGCCGAACCGGTCGGTTCACGCCGAGCTTGCGCAGGCGGCAAACGGGCATGCGCATGTGATTTCAGCCGACATGACCGATCTATCGGCTGTTCCGGACGGCAGCGTTGCAATCGCCTTCATGGTCCACGTGCTCGATCATCTACTCGATCCTCGCGCGATGGTCGAACAAATCCGTGCGAAGCTGAAGCCAAACGGCCGGCTTGCCATCGTAACGCACAACGAACGCTCGCTGCTGCGCACCCTCATGGGAACACGTTGGCCGCCATTCTGCCTTCAGCATCCGGAACTCTACAATCCGCGCTCGATCGCACGTTTATTGAAGTCAGCCGACTTCGGCACGGTCGAGGTCCGGCGAAGCAAGAATTACTTCCCGCTCGCGTTCATGGCCCGACAGGCGGCCTATACGGTCGGATTGAAGATCGACCGACTGCCGCTGCCCAATACCGTTCTCGGCCTTCGCCTCGGCAATATGATCACGATCGCGCAGCCCTGAAGGGCCGAGCGCATTAATGAGGTAAGTCCGCAATCTTCACTGGGGCGGTGAGCATGATTTTAGCTTGCTCGTGCGGGAGGCCGCCGTTCAGGAGGACGTCCGCTGCACGTTCCCAAAGCTTGGGCGTGCTGGCCGCGAGTATGCCTATCCCGCCATCGTGGAAGCGGTACGGAGCTCCATCCCAGCGGGCCACATGTCCGCCGGCTTCGGTCAGAAGCAAAGCGCCGGCGGCATGATCCCAGGGAAGCGTGCGCTGGAACAGCGCGACATGATTCTCGCCGAGGCAAAGCCGTGGGTAATGTTCGGCAGCGCAGCGCGGGATGGGACGGACCTCGAAGGCTTCTTCAGCCGCCGCGACGACCTGGTCACGCAATGCGGCGGGCATGAATTGCGTCGCAAGCGTAGCTACCGGTTTTTCGGGATCGGCCGAAATCTTCAGCGGCTGGGCCTGCGTGCCGATAAACGCCTCAGCCCCCTGCCCCCGCGCGGCAAAACACATCCGATCCGTCAACGGGTCATAAAGCCATCCGGCGACAGTCTCACCCTCGCATGCGAGGGCCACGATAATTCCGAATGGGTCGTGGCCTGAAGCGAAATTGGCCGTTCCGTCGAGCGGGTCGACGATCCAGACCAAGCCTTCTTCCAGCCCCTCCAGCAGGCTCGCATCTGCTGCGCAGGATTCCTCCCCGATCACCCGAGCTGACGGCAGAATGGCGGTAAGGCCTTCCGCCAGGAGGCGTTCAGAATCGCGGTCCGCGACAGTGACCCATTCACCCGGGGCCTTCTCGGCGACGTCGTCACGCCGAAGCTGGCGAAATCGGGGCATGATCGCATTCGCCGCGGTCCGTTTGAGTAGCGTCGTGACGGCGTCGCGCAATTCTAGCGCGCGAACTCCCCAATCGTTCACGCTGCTGTCCGCCGGGCCGCGGCTACTAGGCCGCCCAGATAGCCGTCGATCTGCTCCAGGCTTATGTCACGCGCACTGCCGCCGCCGGCAACGTGCCGATGCCATTCGACGATTTTTTCCAGCGCTTGTGAAAGGCGCAGTTGTGGCTCCCAGCCGAGCTCGGCCCGCGCCTTGCTGCAGTCCAGTCTGAGCTGGGT
>AR_comb_assmDRAFT_10310894_pt1 | contig 13215 bp, 22 predicted proteins | sample ArasoioldDNA_FD_10543 | JGI IMG/M metagenome (IMG submission 10543) | reverse complement strand
TTGATCTGATTGGTCACTAGCTCCATGTGCCATGGATTGACACACCAAGGTCGGCGGACATCGTCGGGTTCACCAGTGGTGCCTGGAACCCCTTTAATCGGGGCAGGAACAATACCAATCAGGCGGGCGCCGTCTCAGAGCTCACCATTTCTTCGAAGCAGCGGCTCGACGACGTGCTGAAGTACACCAGCAACCTGCCGTTCGGTGGCACGGACTGTGCGGCGCCGATGCTGTGGGCCCTGAGGGAGAAGCGCGACTACGACGCGTTCGTTGTCCTGACCGACAACGAAACGTGGGCCGGCCAGATCCACCCGCATCAGGCGTTGCAGCAGTATCGGCAGCGCACCGGCTTGGCATCGAGGATGATCGTCATCGGTATGACAGCGACCCCGTTCTCGATTGCCAATCCGAGCGATGCTGGTTCGCTGGACGTGGCTGGGTTCGATTCGGCCGTGCCAACGCTGGTGAGTGATTTTATCCGAGGTCTGTAGTGTTCATCACCAACGAAGATGCTGACGAAAAAGTCCGTCGCTATGTGCTTTGGCGATACAAGACATTCGACAAGGACGAGTATCACCAGCCACAGCATCTCCACGAGTGTTCATCCACAAGAGTCACTGATCTGGATGCCCATGATGGATCGTATGGCTGCGACACCGGTTGTGAATACTATCGATTTTCCTCAACCATCACATGTGATCACGGCAAGACCGATGAGTACGAGTGGGGCCAATTCGGCGATCTGGCAGATCTTCTAAAAGACCTTGACGACGGCTCATTCGACGAGGTCGAGTAGGTGGACGCTCGAGCCCAGCAAGCCCGCGAACACCACGAGGCCGCGGCGCGATACGGCAACGAGGCTGATCAGCATCGCCGACAGCGCGACAGCCTGGTCCGCAGATTGCGCGCCGAGAATCCGGAGCGGTGGTCGTACAACCAGCTGGCCGGCGCGGTGGGGTGCAGCAAGACATTGATCAGGCAGATCCTGGAGCACGAGGAGGTGAGCACGTGAGTCGAGCATGGCCACGAGTCAAGTGGGAACGGTTGAAGTGGCTGCGCTGGCGGTGGCTCACGCGTGAGGGATTGCGATGCCGATCTGCTGGTCGGCCGATCGGATTGCACCTATCTTCAGAAGATCGATTCCGCGGGGTTGACTTGAGCCACCTACCTGAGGGTCGTCGTCGGGCGGGCATCGAATGAACTTCCAGAACGACCGCCCGGATCCGCACAACCAGGATGAGGTCGAGGCTCGCATCGAGTGGCTGGCCGCCACGGCCGGCTCTGAGCTCTGGAATCACTGGCTTACCGCCGGGCACCAGGCTGATCAGCGAGTGATCGACTTCCTGCGGCACATCGCCACCACATGTCGTCGTACGGCGAACTACCTGGAAAAGCAAAACCTGCAATAATCAGTGTCGAGGACCCCGAGTCAAAGCGCTGCTCTTGCTCACTTGTCTCGCGCCAAGGTTCGGTCACTATGACGCTATTCCCTTCCGGCGTCGACTGCCTGCTCGGGGCCTCAACTACACAAGCAAGCCGCCGGCCCAGCCCCGAGTCGATAGCCAGATCACCTGCAGTCGGCGGCTACCCCCTTGCCAGCAGCACTTCGACGGGAGTAGCTTGACCCTAAGCAATCGGAGGAGGTGGGGAATCTATGAGCTTTAAGGCACGTCTCGGCCTCATTGTGGCCGGTGGAAGTGGGCTCGCGTTGCTGATGGTCAGTGCAGCGCAGGCAATCCGCTTCTAGTCCAGCTTCACTCATTTCACGCAAAGAAGACCCCGACCATCTCAATGAGGTCGGGGTCTTCTTGTTGTGCTGAACGAACTAAGCAGGCAGCTGGGGCCCGAGCTCGGCGGGAATGCGGAAGCTCACCTTGCACTTCGGCCGGCCGTCATCGGCGACACCGACAGCAAAGGTCACTCGGGAATCGGGCAGGACAACCGGGTTCTTCGGGTTGCGGCCCTTCCACAGCTCACCATTGTCGCCGTCGTTGGTGTAGTACACGTCGGCATCCTCGTCAGCAAGAAGCTGGACACGAGTGTTGTCGTTGTACACCTTGAGGGCGTAGTCAGTGGTGTCGGTGTCCTGGTCGTACTGCGGATCCACACCCTGCACGGCGGGCTGCAGGCCGGGGTCTTCGCTCACGTCCGGATCCTGGATGGACCACTCGAGGCGATCGATCGCAGCCTTAGTGACACCGCCCACCACGTAGGTGTACTTCCATTCCGCGCGCACCTCGAAGGTCACATCGGATGCAGTGCAGGAAGCCTCCTTGGTGATGTTGTTGGTCGGCACTGGATCGGCAGCTGACGCCGGCAGAGCAGCGAGGCTGAGCGGCAAAGCCAGTACGGCTGCACCCACGAGGAGGCGCTTGGTCTTGAACAAAATGATCCCCTTATGACTAGGTGATTTGGCCCGTTCATCTTACTCCCAGACGGTCAGTCCGAGGCGACTTAGTGAATTGGCGCCCGGAATCCCGTTGGCATCGGTGCCGCCTAGGGGAATGCCGTACTGCCGCGACTGATAGGTGGCGTACGCGGCCTTCGTGGTGGGGCCCGGAGTCCCGTCGACAGCCAGCTCCAGGGCGAGGAAGTGGTTGAGCGCATGCTGGATCTGCTGGATGTCATTGGTGCCCTGCCCACCGTCCACGAGCAGCGAACCGGCCCGGAAGGCGTCGGTGACCGCAGACAGCGAGACGTTGCCGGTCGGCCGGAGATGCAGGTACTGCTCCCATAGCCGATTGGCCAACCCTGAGGAGATGATGCCCGGATAGATCTTGTCGGACTTGAGCCCGTTCCGGCCCTTTTGGAAGGCCTTCACCTGAGTCTCGGCCAGCGGAGCGAGATCACCGCCCTTGGGAACCTTGTGGAAATGCTCGGGCCATATGTTCTTGATGTAGTACCGATGCCAGCCGGCGAAGCCGACTTCCCAGTTGGCCCGCTCCCACAGATCCTTCTTGGTGTTCGAGGTGAGGATCTTGATCTTGTCGTCTTGGGCGTCTTTGTCGTGCGTACCAGCAGAGGCTGAAACGCCGCCAGCGTTGTACCCACCTTGCGACACGGCCGGCGGAGTGCCGCCACCGCGGAGCTTGTACAGCAGCTTCGCCTCTTTGCACATGGCCGCCGAGCGAGTCGTGGTCTTCGCGCCGTCGTACACGGTGCGCGTTGTCGCATTGCCCTTCTCGGGCACCTTGGCATCGGCGATCAGCTTGGGGGCCATCAGGCAAGCCCTCCCGAGAATGACACGCTGGCACGCAACCAGTGATGATCACTCGCACACACCTTGAGCGGTCGTTTGGTATCGGTGCGTTCCACGCCAGCTTTGTAAGGCTTCACGGCCGTGCTGGTGAAAACCTCATCGAGCCACTCCCCCTTGACGGGAGATTTACCCCAGGCGTTGAACGTACTCAATGCTTCGTTATACATCTCGGTCGTGCTGAGCCTGGAACGCAACGACTTCAAGCCGTGCTCGCCGGCTGCGCCACGCACCCCGCCGACTCTGCTGATGTCGTTGATGTCGCCCATCAGGATCGTCTTCTCGTGGTCTGGCAATGTCGGCAAAATGCCGGCAATCTGGTGCATCTGTTCTACGCGTGATTTCTGTGCCCCGGGTGTGCTGTGCGGGGTGAGGTGAGTAGAGCAGACCAATGCCGTGTCGCCGGTTTCAATCTTCTGGAGATGGCAGGCAACGAGGTGCCGCGGACCGATGCTCATGCTGCTGTCGGCCAGGTCGAAACCCCACCAGTTCAGCAGCCGCCACCTAGTGACATCGATAAAGACCCTGACATTGTGCGTACCGAAGTAAGCCCATTGGTCCCGGCCGAGCTGGGTCTCAATGTATTCGGCCTGCTCCTTGGTGCACTCTTGGAGACCCATGGCCGACGGGGCGATCTGCTTGATCGCCCTGACGAGCTCACCGCGGCGATTCGGCCACCTGCGGGCCGCACGCAACTCGGGAAGGTCGGAGCGCCGGACGTTCAGCTGCAGGAAGCGGGCTTGGGTAGACATGACAAACCCCCCCTAACTTAGGTAGAGCCGAGTGGGGTTGGGTAGATCTAGATAAGGTGCAGTACGACGACGACGAGAATAATAACGAGCAGCACACCAATGACAGTGCCGATTATTCCGTTCATAACCCTCTTTTCCTGATAAGATCTTTTGCTGTTCGTTCTGTGCAATCCAGCACCGACGCCCGGCACCGGGAACCAGTAGCCTCCGTGTGAAGCTGAGCCCGCTTTCTACCTAGGTAGGGGCGGGCTCAGGCTTGTTTAGACGACGGGATCTGGCTCTGACAGGGGCTCTGGCTTCTCGGCCTTGATTTGCCGAGCACGCTTCTGCGCGCGGAACAGTGAGAACGTGAGGCTCCATGTCGACACAAGCAACAGGTTGACCGAGATGAGCCGCAGCACATCTCGCCCTATGTAGTCGACTCCGAATTCCAAGAAGAAAAGCGTCAGAAGCCCGAACAGTGCCAGTGCGATGTGCTGACCGAAGATTGCTCTGCCCTCTCGGCTCCGCCACCAGCCCGCAAATGAATAACGCCCGACATACACCACGCTGCCGAGCGCGCTGATCAGATATTCGACCAGCAGAATGATGTCAAACGCGGTCACTGTGCCCCTCCTGCGCCCTTTTGAGGCGCTCCACGAAATGGTTCTCTTCCAAGGCGTCAGCGAGCGCATCGGCCACCCATCGCACGGCGGGCCATTTGGCCTTCTGTGCAGCGAGATCCTTCTTGCGCTGCCCTAGTGCAGCCTTGGCTTCCAGTACGTCACTGGCCATGATGCTCAGATCCGTCGATTGCGGCTGGGATGGAGAGGACTCCCGGAAGGGCGGTGAGGACTCGGACTGCGACTTCGCTGTTGATCCTGAGTGTCTCCATCTGCGCAGCCACATTGGCACGAATCTCCTCGGACGTATGGTGCGCCTCGCGCCAGTACTGGCTGCTCTCGCGAGCATCGCGGAGCCGGTCGTCTGACTGCTTTATCAGGTCGCGCTTCTCAGCTTCCCATTGCTCTCTGAGTCTGTCCAGCTCCCGGTCTGCACGCTTCCCCGAGGTGATGCGGCCAGACATGAACGCCCAGACGAAAAGCCCAACGAGACTCAGCAGCAACCCGATCGGAGTGGCCTGCCCGAGCAATCCGGTGGGGATGTCCATGGCTCCTCTGGTCGGTCAAGTGTGGCCGGCTCCCAGGTTTCATGGGGAGTGACTAGGTGTAATGATATCCGAGCTATGCAGCGCGATAGCTGAGCGCGCCAGAGAAGATGTCGCCGGCTGCCAGAGTGAACGGGACCGTGTTGGAGACAAGCTGTCGTGAAATGTTCGCACTCACGGCACCCCCAAACGAGCACCGCGTACCGGCCGCCAGAGATACACCGATTGAACCTGAATAGTGGCGCGGAACGCTGTCGTCACGGGCCATCCATCGACCCAGCGTGCTCCATATTGCGGCGCCGCCGAAAATGTAGGCAGCCACCGGGAGGGTCAGGTCGAAGGTGGTCCCGGTAACCGCGAACCCGGTACCCAGCTCGACGCGAAACTCAGCACGTACCCATTTGCCGAGCTGCTGATAAAACCCCTCGGCCACGCCGCCGGTGCCGAGTGTGGTAGGCCCAGCGACAAACACCGGCGTCCACGATGTATAGGTTTCGTAGGCATCCAGCGCGGTCTCGACCGAAGTAGCGAAGGTCTCGAAGTCCAGTCGTGGATCGACGGTGGCACTGGCTACCGGATAGGCCACGCCGTGGCCAGTGGTGGGCATCAGACCCCTCTGTAATCGAGCACCCCGGAGAGTACGTCGTTATTCGCCCACACGATCGGATCGTTGCTGTCGATACGGCTGCGCGATGCGGTGCCGTCATAAGAGCCGCCGAATGAAACGCTGACCCCAGCCGCAGACCACAGGCCCAGTGATCCAGCCCAGTGGAACGGGTCGCTGTTATTGCGAGCTGTCCAGGTGCCAAGCGTCGCCTGGATGGTCGAACCGCCCCAGACGTAAGCGGCTATGGGAAGGGTGAGAATGAAGGTACCCGAGTCGGTTGCAAATCCCGCGCCGAGCTCGACCCGGAACTCTGCATGCACGAACTTACCGATCCGCATGTAGAAGCCCTCATTGGTGCCAGCACCAACGCTAGTGAAGCCACCACCGGAGCTGGTGTCCCAGGCCGGGGTCCATGATGTGAAGGTCTCGTAGGTATCGAGAGCGGTCTCGACCGAATCGGCGAGGTTCTGCATATGCGTCCAGAATTGGGTGTTCCCGGCCCCTGTCGGATAGAGAATGCCGTGATCTGTGGTCGGGATGGGTCAGCCCACCTTCCTACTGCTAAGTAACACGGGTCCAACTCAAAGTCAGCACCATCGACGGCGACCAGCGGTCGCGCCCAGCCAGGCGGACATGCGGATCGCTAGAGCTGGGCACATAGATCCCCAGCCCACCCACCGTGCCATCGACAATCGCCTGACCCCATGCAGTCGGAATGGTGAAGGTATCGGTCTCATTCTCGTCAAGAGTCGGACCGGTAGTGGAACTGCCTCGTGTCGGAGCGCCACTCGGCTTGGTTGATTCGGTGATCTGCCACAGAGTTGCCGTACGGCTGCTCGAGCTGCCGCCCGGAACGCGCTTGACCATGATGGTCGCGGCGGTAACGGTGGCGCCGGACAGGCTGCGCGGCGTGGTGCCGTAGAAGGCGCACCCCGTGTAAATTTGGCCACCCCACTCACCCTGCAGCAGGTCGTCCATGTCGGTGCGCCAACCACCGGAGCGATAGGAGCGGGTCTCGACGGGATAGACGACCAGGTCGCTGCCGACCGAATACGATTCAGGCGCCGGAATCCCGGTACCCGAATCGGGTGCGCTGGGTGCCGTGGCGAAAAGCCGGGCCACGATGACAATTTGTCCAGGCTGCCGCAAGCCGATCACGACATCGCCGGTCGCAGTGGTCAGGTCGCGCGCGGCAAGGCAGGTGACGGTGGTTCCGGCGAAGCTGACATCGACAGTCTTCCCGGCCGTCACTGCGCCAGTCGCAATACCTCGTACGACCACCGAATCCTGTGGAACGCGAATGCCCTCGAAATCCACGTCAGCCGACCCTCGTCAGGCGCACGGTGACCTGCATCGCCCCGCCCTCTGGTGAGTACGGCAGTGTCATGGCCTGGATCCGGCCGACCTCGCCATCCAAGCCGAGCCTGATAGAGGTGACCGAGACGGCGTCGCCGAGCTGCAGGGCAGGGTGCGGAACGCAGGTGATCTGCACGGTGCGGGATGCCTTCAGTCGCAACGTACGAAGTCGTGTGTTGCCGGCCTCTTGAACCTTCGCCAGCGTGGTCATGAGCGGCGATTCGTAGCCGAACGGCACCAGGTACGGCGAGAAGGGACCGCCGTAGCGATAGGGCGAATCTGGATCGGTGTCGTAAGAGGTGGCGATGATTTCCTGGCCAGCCTTAGCACCCGCGGTGTCGGGATACTGGCCCTTCGCCACCACCGAGTTGAAGGCCCCGTCACGGGTGATGGAGGTGTTGTATTCCATCGCCGTGCCGCCGGTGCCATCAGTGAAATCGAAGACCACATCAACCGTGGTCGGGTCACTGGGCACCGCGGTCACATCGAGATGGCCGTTCTCGGTGATCCGGGCCTGCGCCGGCCATGCATCCAAAACGCTGTAGACGTTGTCGAGGCGGCTGTCCGACCAAGTGATGCCGGTCGGCGCCGTACGATCGGTAGGCGCGCTGTCGAAGTCGATGGTGATGCCGGGTTCCACCATGGCACGCAGAATGGTCTTCAGGGTCGCCGAAGCTTTCGGCTGATACTCAGTGGCGAGCTCGGCCTCGTCCACCAGTTGCAGCAGCCCGACTGCCTCGACAGATATCGAGTTGCCAGCGGTCTCCGCGGACTCGAGCAGGAAGACCCCGCGGTTCATCCACTCGATAGCGCCCGACCCGACGCCGAGCCCGATCTGCGCGGTGATGCGCTGCCCGTAGGCGCCGAGCGGTGAACTGAACGAAGTCGGCACCCATGAGACCGCGTCGGCCACGACGGGCACCTCGAACGTCAGTCGCTCCGGCACGCGCAGTGTGGCATCCAGTTCTTCGGAGGCGTTGACGGCCGGGATGTCTTCGGCCAGCAACTCACTGCCGAGCCAGGACTGGAGCCGGAAGTATTGCTGATAGCTGTAGCCGTTGAGGATCCCCTCGGCGACATCAGTAATCGTGATCATGAAAAATCGCCCAAAGCGAGGTCCAAAAGAGTGCCGTAAGCAGCAGCCAGATCGGTGTAGGTCATCCCGACATAGGCAGCCTTGATGTCGTCGAGAGTGAATCCAGGAGACTCCAAAGTCGGCGCCCATGCTCCGGTCTCAACCACGTCGAGAGAGAGGATGCGACGCTCGTCCGAGCCGTCCTGGGAATAGCGTTGCTCCGAGAACGACAGGGCGGAGATGTAGGCATCCACACCGTCGTACGTCCCGTCCTGGCGGATTTGCACAATCCCTGATGTCGCAGACTGGAACAACTCGAAGACGTTGTGCTTCGCGTCATTGGTTTCGGTGAACAGATCGATCGTGCCAGTGAAGCCGGCAGCCTGACCGGAGACGACAATGTTCCGTCCACCGACCGCGAAGACAGACGAGGCCCGTTCCCACTTTTTCTCTGGCCACGCCAGAACCACGACCTCGGCCGCATCACCCGAGATGGCATCGGTGAGCGCGACCTTGCCACCCGTCAAGGTAAGAGTCGTGATGGCAATTGCGGTGGTGACCCCGTCCACGATGAGTCGATAGGTGAGCGCCGTACCGAACGGAGCCTCGGCATCCACCTTGGTCAACGTGTCGGTCGTCATGGTTACCGCATCAGCACCACGCATTGTCACCGCGGTTGTCGATCCAGCCGGCGTACGGTTGATCGTCACAACCTGGCCCGCTGTCAAGCCACCCGCAGTGACTTGAACGCTTTGTGGCCACGTCGACAACAACGTCAATGAAAGACCCGGTTGCGGCAATGCGACCGCGTTGCGCTTGCGAAACAGATGATTCGCAATCCACTGCTGCCGCGACCAATCGCGTCGATACAGCTGCCAATTCTCTGACCTAGAGCGGAGGTCGTCAGTCATTGCTGTTGTCCCTCCGCTCGGTCACGAATCACCTTCTGCCAACACGTGCTCGATAGGCGTTGCGCCGATTCTCATCCAGCACGGTCGAGCGGGCCACCGAGCGAATCTCGCGGCTGTCGATGAACACCCTGGTATCCACGACCGGCGCTGCAACATTCACTGCCGAAGGGCCACCCGTACGAGACATGCCACCGCCGTCGAGCATGCCAGCCTGCCAACTTATGCCGGCAGCCGGGGGCTTCTTATCGCCCTTCGGGTTTGTCGGTACGCGGCCTTTGTTGCCATGCACGCTGTAATAGGTGGCGCGGTGGGTCTTGATCCAAATATCAACCGACTTACCGTGCAGTTGGTTAATCTCGCCCTGCAGCTTTCGCAGCCGCGCCTCGGCCCTTTCGATCTTGGCCTTCATCTCGGTCTGCTTAGACTTCGGAAGAGTCTTTAGCTTGGCCTTCATTGCTGCAATTTTGGACTGAAGATCCTTCGCATCGGCCTGCAGCTTGATCTTTCTTTGAGCCTGCTTAGCTGCCTGCTTATAGTTCTCGAGCGAGACTATCCACTTGGGGACCTCTGTCTCAAACGCCTTGGTGAAATCCTTTATCGGCCCAGTGTCGATATTCTTGGTAAACGGCAGCGCATTCCAAGCTTCGATAATTCCGACAAAAGCACGACCCAGGAAGCTAACCATACTCGCGACAGCGGGGAGCAGCTTCTGAATGGCGCTAATAATCCCAATCGCCATCGCGGCAATTGCGTTCTGAACAGCAGCCGATTTTCCGATAACCGTACCGACATTGAACCCACTGCCCCACTTGGACCAAGCCAAGTCAACACTCGTGAGCCAATCCACCAAAATACCGAGGAATCCAATCAGTCCCTGAATAGTGCCGGAGATCGATTTGACTGCGGACACAACCTTTGCTGGATCACTCAGAATCCCAGCAAGCGCCTTGCCTAGAGCTCCACCGATATTGGCTAGTTCAATACCCCACTGCTTGAACCCAGCAACAATGCCAGGGAGAGCAGGCTTGAGCGCATTGACGAAATTCAGCAACCCCTGCATGACACCCTTAACAAAGGGCGCCAGGGCGGGACCAAGCGCGGCCGTGAAGGCACGAACTGGAGCCTTTAGTCGATCAAGACCAACACCAATTGCCGTCAGTGATTCTGCCAGAGGTGTCTTGACTGGTGCAGAGATGGTCGTAATAAAACTCTTGGCATCTTTTTTGAGTTGCAAATAGCCCTGAGCCAGCCTCCGATTATCTCGAACAATCTTGGTCTGTGCCGCAAGCTGCTTATACAGATCCTTGATTCGCGCCGTACGATCAGCCTTGGCACCCTTAGTATCGCCTTTACGACCAGTCTTGCGAGCATCTGCAGCTTCGGCAACGGCCAACGTATGTCGAAGGGTAGCCACTTTCTTTTGGGTCTGATCAGCCAACTTGGCCGCCTTGGTCTGCTGTTTCAGCAGAAAGACAACCGGACCAGCTAGGAAGCCTAGGGCGAGTACCCCAGATAATCCAGCAGTAATCGCTGTTGCAGCGGTGGTAACGAGCTTCGCAGCAAATACCGCACCAATGGTTATGCCGACGGACGCAAACTTGGGTGATAACTTGCGTGCAATACCAGAGCTACCAATGTTCGCCTGTCCAAAGGTAAGCGCATTGATAAAACCTTGGCCAAACGCTGAGGCCGCATTGAAGCCACCCTTGTGAAAAATCCTTTTCAATCTATTGTTGAGGCGCTTCGCTTCCTGCTCGACCTTCTTGGTGTTCGCAGTCCCAACATTGACCTTAGTCTTGATCGTCTGAGTCTTGATCTTTTCGGTTTTGCGCGCGAGCTGATCCAGATTCCTCGCAGCACTGCGCGTTGCCCGACCGGTGCGATCATGAGCGATCAGATTGATTTCTACGTCGCGTGATGGCATCTTCGCCTCCTCACGACTTTAAGCACTAATAATCGTTACCACGGCGCGATCGATTGCAGCTACACCGGCCTGCTCAAGCTGATTGCCACCTTCTTCCCTAATGGGATCGCTGATAGTCCCGGGCGGAACGGGCTGTTTATACCAACCCGGACCATACCTATTGCCCGGATGAATAACCAGGCCATCGTCTAATCCCGCCAAATCGTGACCAGCCTTACCGACCCTGACGCGCGCAATGACATCCAGCCCAGCTGTCACTCGATAGCTAAAGCTCGCATCGGCAACCCATGCGGCGAGCCCGCCGCGATGTGGCAGCTTGGCAAGCACACTCGCTTCGACCGCCGCATGAACCGGCCCAGCGCCCGCGCGTAAACTCCGAGCAGTATCGCTACGAATTCCGCCTGCGCCTGCCCTGCGCATCGCAGCCGCGATAGCGTACAGCTCCTCTACGGCCATGAGGGATCACCGCCCTTTGGATGCCTGCTGTTCAGCCTTCTGCTTTTCGTGCAACCACAAAAAAGCTGTGGCGATCGATTCTGGTTCCCAAGTCAACAACTCCGACAGTGGCAGCTTGGTGACCAGGCTGAGGCGCACCAAGCTGTCCATCACACTGCCGGGCTCGTGGGGCCCACCGGCTCTTCGTCATCTACCACTTCAATAGAGATAACCTGTTCAAGCCACTTATCCCTACCGATAGCCGCATCGAGCACCCCGGTCCGACGCAACGCATGCCATCCGAGATACCGGAAAAACACCATCTGCATCTCGTCAATAGCCCGTGATGTACCAACGCGGTATTCAAGTTCGAACGCAGCCATATCTCGCTGGTCGGCCCGGACCACCGTGGGCTTATCCTGGTTGTCGATCCAAACTTCCAGATCGAATGTTGTGGCGCTCAGTTAACTCACCTGGTTTCTCTATAACGTTAACGGATCAGGGAAGAGCAAGATAAAACACTCCACAGGTGCCACCCGTGGTCTGCGAATTTGTGATCGTAATGACACCAGCTGAAGCCAGTTCCGACCGCAACCGAATCACCTTGTCACCCGTAGTCAAGGGAATCGTATAGGCAGTATCCGCACCAGAGTTACCAGCTGGCGAGGTACCGGCATCAACGACAGTACAAGTGTTGTTGCTACCGCCAGTGTTCTTGATGTGCAACCAAACGAGACCATTCAGCGTAGATATATCAACAGTGTCCGACGCTGAAATGGCGGCGTAGGTTGGCGTTGCCCCGGCGCTGTTAACGGCCTGGGGTGTTAATGCAGCCATGAATCAATCTCCGTTTTCTTAGACAACGCCGAGGGTGGGCGTACCGATGATTGGCATTTCAATTTCAAATTGAGCGAACTCGCCCTGCTCGCCGCCAACTGTCGGGTAAACCGCAATCACGGTGCCCGAATACTTGACCTTGCCAACCGTGTTCACCTGCGCGTACGTAAACGCGACCTGCGTTCCGGCATTGGTAAACAGATAGGCAGCCAAACCGCCGGCCTGGGGATCCTGCAAGCCGGTGACCTTCATCACCCAGGTTGCAGAGTCGACATCAGAGATGGTGCCGTCCGGTACCAAGGTGCGCTGCTGCTGGACGGGAGTGTCGGGCTCAATCGTCACATCCCAGACTTGATTGGCGAAACTGGTGCCGCCAAGAGTGAAGACGCTGTTCCGCAGAACGAAGGCGCCGGTGTATGCGGGCAATTAGCTCACGCATCCTTTCATTACGGAAAAGCGGGTTTTGGAACTAGAGAGAGCTCATCTATGTCGCCCCGTGTTGTCCATTCGGTACCGCCGCGGGACTCGGCTTCAATCGTGGTAAAGCCCAGTGAGAACCCCCAGCCGGCTTCAACCAAAGCAAGAGCTTTATCGCCACGATTACCGCGCGCGACTAGAAGATGCGCCCACAATCCATCGGAGGCGGATTGCATATCAATGACTCGACCGACGATTAGCGAACTGTCATGCCGAAGCAGCAAACTCAAGGGCTCACCTGACCAGATGAGCGCATCTTTTACCAACGCAATACGTTGACGATTGAGCAATACAACAATGTCCCAAGGAATCGCTCGCCCGTAAATCGTGCGAGCGGTGCGATTGACCTCGAGCATCAGTCGCGAGCTGTTACGTCGAGACCCCAGCTCACCGTTACGTACCGGCCGTTGGAATCCGAGATCGGATCGAACTCGAAGT
>AR_comb_assmDRAFT_10102117_pt1 | contig 13215 bp, 13 predicted proteins | sample ArasoioldDNA_FD_10543 | JGI IMG/M metagenome (IMG submission 10543) | reverse complement strand
ACGCTGATAATCGGCGTCTGTATCGAGGAGTATGTCCCGAGGGCTCCGCTGCAATGTTGCCATGCGTTCCTCCTCCTAAGGGCTCGTCAAAGTTTGAGTACTTGCTGCTAGTTCCCCTGTGCCGGGATGGGATGCGGTCAGGTCCCGACGTGGCTGAAGGTAACGCCGCGCAAAGGGGGAGTCAAGAGAGAACGACAGGTATTTTTGTACTAGGCCTGCAGTGGGAGATTCATCAGGAGCGCACATTCATCAGGATTGCGATAGTAATTGCGGCGAGGGCCGGCGACTTGAAAGCCGAATTTTTTGTAGAGGGCTATGGCGGGAAGGTTGGATTCGCGGACTTCGAGAAAGATCGCGCGGACCGATGATTGCGAAATGTTTTCCAGGAAGTATTTGAGAAGGAACGACGCCAGACCATGGCGACGATAGTTCCGAAGCACGGCAAGATCGAGAATTTCTGCTTCTTCGCCGAGATGGCGCCATTGAAGAACGCCTACAAGTTGACGGTTTTGTTCACAGACAAAGGTAAGGATTTCGCCGATGCGCGCGTGCGTATCGCGCTCCAGATCGCCCGGAGCAGGGGCGGAAAGATTGGATTCGACGAGGATAGAGCGAATTGCAGTGGCGTCTTCGGGACGGCCGGAGCGGCAGGAGTGAGAAGGGTCAAGGCTGGCGCTCATGCCCTTACCGCAGTGACGTGGTCTTTCCAAAACAGTTCGGCGTCGGAGCGGCGAAGGTAATTGGCGTCGAGCGAGACCGCGTCCGTAGTCTGCCCTGTCCGGAGCTTTTGATGCGCGAGTGCGCCAAGCTGGACGGCGAAAGGCGGCTGGACAGGCTCGAGCGTGTCTCCCTTGGACTTGCGGAAGGCCCATCGAGGCTCCGCTTCAAGCAGTTGTGGGTCGGGGGTGCGCCAAAGAACCGGCCAAGTACCACAAATGTCATCCAGGTTGCTCAAGAAATTTTCCAGTTTTATAACGGTTTCGGGTTCAACGGCGACACCCTCACCATCGTATACTGCGGCGAACACCTGGTTCCGGCGGGCATCGAACGAGGCGGCCACGTAAGAGCTGCGTGTGTTAGCGGTGGGAAGTTGCCACAAAGCAAGCGCCTCGAGGCGCGAGACCGCTACGATGGGTTTCTGAAAGACCTCGGCCCATGCCTTCACTGTCGTCAGCCCAACTCGCAACCCGGTAAACGATCCGGGGCCAGAGCAAACCGCGTAAGCATCCAGATCGGCAAGACTTAGCGCCTCTCGCGAAAGCAAATCCCGGACCGCAGGCAGGAGCCAGGACGAAAACTCCTGTTCCGCAGAATGGGACGCCAGCTCAAGCAGTTGTGCATCGCGAAACAGGGCGACGCAACCTCGGGCATCAGCAGTGTCCACCAAAATGAAATGCATGACGCCAGTATAGGCGAATTAGGCAAAAAGAGGGCCGGGCCGGAGTACCATACCGTAAACGTTGAGCAATTTCATGACCAAAACCGCCAGGCGCGGGCGGTAACTCTCTCATTCCAAACGATATATCTTGACTCTCTGCGCACAAACCCCTACACTGCCTTTGGTACCTCAAGGGGGCATCCGAAAATCATGGATTACAAAATTGGCGATAAGGTCGTCTACCCGAACCACGGCGTTGGGGCCATCGAGCAAATCAATTACGGAATCCTGAACGGAAAAACAGAACGGTATTACATGATTCGTATCGTATCGAGCGGCCTCCGCGTGATGGTGCCCCAATCCAACGCACTGAGCGTCGGACTGCGCTCGGTAATGAAAACGAACGATACGAGCAAAGTGCTGGGTTTTCTGGAGCGCGGCAAGCTGAATTGCCACCACGATTGGAAGCATCGCTTTAAGGAAAACTCCGAAAGAATGCGCACGGGCTCGCTACTCGAAGTTGCTGTAGTCCTCAAGAGTTTGTGCTCCCTCAGCCGCAGTAAGCCACTTTCCTTCCGCGAAAAGAAAATGCTGGAACGCGCCAAGTATTTGCTGATCAGCGAGATGGCGACGGCACGGAATACTTCGGCGGAATCGGCGGAAACGATGGTGCTGAAGTCGCTGGCGAAGGCAAAGCTGCAGCTGCCGGTAATGCAGGAAGGCTTCGAGCAGTAAGCAGAAACGATTTTGGAAGAAATTTGAAGGGGCAGGCAAACAGCTTGTCCCTTTTTATTTTGGTGGTGGTCAAGAATCGTGCCGTGAACGCTTACGGCGATTTGCGCGATTGTTTTTTCTCGGTGAAGGAGTTCCCCAGCCGCCTCCTCCGGGAGTTTCGATTCGCAGAGTGTCGCCGGGCGAAGCTCTGAAAGCACTTTTCGCTGCAAGCGTTTTCACGGAGGCGCCGGCCTTCAGCGTATTTTTTCCTGGCGAGCCGGGTTGTCCACCGTGGAGACTGTAAGGAGCGGTGGAGCGGCGATCCGTCAATAGGCCGACTTCGACCGCAGCCCGGAATTCGAGTTCCCGAATAATACCATCGCCACCGCGATGCCTTCCGGCACCGCCTGAGCCGTGGCGAATAGCATAGCGATTCACGCGCGCGGGATAGGCCTCCTCGAAGACTTCTGTCGGCGTGTTCCAGGAATTGGTCAGGTGTGAATGGGCCGCCGAAGGTCCGTCGTGAAGCGGAGAAGCGCCACAGCCGCCGGCAATGGTCTCGTAGTAGGTGAAAGGGCGATTGGCGCGGCGCGGGTCGAAACCGCCGAAGGTGAGATTATTCATGGTGCCCTGACTGGCGGCGGGAATTCTATGAGGAGCGGCTTTCGCGAGCGCACGAAGCAGCGTATCTACGATACGTTGTGAGGTTTCGACGTTGCCACCGGCGACTGCAGCCGGCGGAACGGCGTTGACGATAGTTCCTGAAGGGGCGATGACCGTGAGGGGACGGAGCAGGCCCGAGGTTGCCGGAACGTCTTCCGACAGGAGTGACCGGAACACATAGTAGACAGCGGAAACAGCGATGGCTTCGACGGCATTGAGGTTGCCGGCACACTGTGGAGCGGAGCCGGTAAAATCCACGACGGCCGAGCTGTGCGCGACCTGGATCGTCACGCGGATGCGGAGAGGTCGGGAACCGGCGCCATCGCTATCGAGAAAATCTTCGGCGCGGTATTTGCCGGGTTTAAGCGAAAACAACTCAGCGCGCATCACTTTTTCGGAGTAGTCGAGCAAGTGAGTGGCGTAAACGTCGGTCATCCGGACACCGTACTTGGTAACGATTTTTTGGAGGCGTCTTTCGCCCAAGCGACAGGACGCGATCTGTGCCCCTAGGTCTCCTTCTCGTTCCAATGGAGTGCGGACGTTAGCCAGCAGCAGGCGCAACACGTCGTTGTCCGGTTTTCCGTTGCGAAAAATCTTGACGGGCGGGATGCGCAAGCCTTCTTGATAAATTTCACGAGCGGGACCCATGGAGCCTGCAAGTGCGCCGCCTATGTCGGCATGGTGGGCGCGACTGGCGACAAAAAAGTGCGGGAAGTTTTCGCGAGGCAGAAAGACGGGCGCGACCAAGGTCAGATCGGGCAGGTGCGTGCCGCCGGCAAACGGATCGTTCAGCAAGGCAATGTCACCGGGTGAGAACGACAGCGAGTGACGCGCGGCAGCAACCGATGCCGGCATGGAGCCGAGATGAACGGGCATATGGTCGCCCATCGCCAGGACTTCGCCATTCGCGTTGTAGACGGCGCATGAATAGTCGCGGCGTTCTTTAATGTTTGGAGAAAATGCCGAGCGGCGGAGGGCGGCGCCCATTTCTTCGGCAATAGAATGAAAGATGTTTTTGAACACTTCCAGCAGCATGGCGTCAGGCTTGTTTTTTCTAGAAGCCATGGCGCCTCGCATTCTTGGGGGACATCTTCAGGTGAATTTGTCCGTACACGTCGACACGCGCGCGCCAGTTTCGAGGAAGCAAAGACGTGGCGCTGTACTCCGTGATGATTGCCGGACCGGCGAAGGAGTGCCCCCAGCGCAGAGCTTGGCGATCGTAGAGAGGGATTTCCCTGCCCCTTCCGGTCAGGAAGCACTTCACTTTCGCCAGCGCGAAAGGAGCCGCACCCGCTCGCGATTTCGGAATGCGCGGCAGCGTAATTTCCGGCGAAAGCCCGATGGCACGGCAACGGACGTTGACGATTTCGACCGGGCGTCGCGGTTCGGCGTGACCGTACGCGTGTTCATGCGCGCGGTGAAAGTCTTCGACAAAGTGTGCCGTTGCCTGAACGCTGAGTTCATAGGCTTGTCCGACGTAGCGTACATCCAGCCGCTGCTCGAAGCGTTGCCGAGTGCTTGCAAACCCTTCACTGCGAAGAAATTCGCGCGCGCTGCGTTGCATGCCTATCAGATATCGCTTTGCGCGATCGAGAGCCTCGGCGGGTCCGCCGACGGCCAGCAGAACTGTGCGAGAAAAGTCCCGCACGACGTCGGCGCCGAGGATCCCCACCGCAGAAAGAGCTCCGGGAAAGACCGGAAGCAGGACGCCGCGAAGCTCGAGAGCTTCGGCCAGATCACACGCGTGCAGGCCTCCGGCACCGCCAAAAGCCACCAGAGTGTAGTCGCGCGGGTCGTGGCCGCGTTCGATCGAAACCAGACGCAGGGCACGCTCCATAGCGGAATTGGAGACGCCGATGATCCCCTGCGCGAAGGCTTCGACGCTGGCAAATCTGCCTTTGCGCTTGTGCAGTTCGCGCCGTGCGCGGGCAGTGTCGAGCGGGAATGCCCCGTTCAACAGGCCGCGGTTGCCAAAATGGCCAAGGACAGCGTGGGCGTCGGTTACGGTCGGCGATTCCCCACGGCCAAAGCAAACAGGGCCAGGGTCCGCGCCAGCGCTCTCGGGACCGACACGAAGCGCGCCTCCTTTGTCGAAACGGGCGAGCGAACCGCCGCCGGCACCGACAGTGTGAATCTCCAACATGGGCACGGCCACGGGAAGTCCTGCGACGCGAGCTTCGCTGGTGATTTGCGTTTCGCCCGACAGAAGGGCGACATCGGTCGAAGTGCCGCCCATGTCGAACGAGAGTACCTTATCGAGGCCGGCAAGACGCGCAGCATAAGCGGCTCCCAGGACGCCTCCGGCTGGGCCGGAGAGGACGGTTCGCACAGGTTCGTCGGCGGCGCGTTGTGAAGAGATGATGCCGCCGTTCGATTGCATGACGCCAACGCTGACCTTTGACCTCGAGCGTTCCTGCGTCCAAGTGGAGCGTGCGCAGGCTTGCGTTTCGCGAAGGAACGAGGTCATCACCGGCGCGAGGTAAGCATTGATGACTGTGGTTGAGGTGCGTTCGAATTCGCGAAACTCGGGCAGGATTTCGTGCGAAACGGAGACCAGATAACCCGCACGGCGCAGAGCTTTCGCCAAGGCCGCCTCGTTGCGCGGATTGCGGAAAGAAAAAAGAAAGCAGACGGCGACGGCGTCCGGATGTATTTGTTTGATTTTGCGCAGCAGGCGCCGAATTTCCGCCGGAGCAAGTGCCTTGAGAATGCCGCCGTCCGCGACGACACGTTCCCGAGCGCCGAAGCGGCGGCTTCCCGGTACCAGCACCTCGGTTTTTTGAAAGAGCAGATCATAGAGTTTGGGCCGGGCTTGCCGGCCGATCTCGAGCACGTCTTCAAAACCCGCGGTCGTGATCAGCATAACGCGACCGCCGCGGTGTTCCAGCAGCGCATTGGTGCCGACCGTGGTGCCGCAGACCAGATCGATCTTGGCGGGCGCTTCGCCAAAGAGCCGGCGTTCGACTTGCGCCAGAGCTTTCGCAATCGAGGCCGCGGGCTGCTTGGGCTGTGACGGAACTTTCAAGATCTCGAGTTTGCCGTCGCGTACGAAAACACAATCCGTGAACGTTCCTCCGGTGTCGGTGGCGATTCGCATGAGGCGGCATTTTAACCTGAGCAAGGCCCAGCTCCGAATGCTGCCCGGCTCGGCGAGGGCCTGGCGCTCAGGCCAAAGGCAGAGAGGCCGACGCATTAAGAGACGTATCGGCAAGAATGTGATGCTTAAAGCGAGGGTACGCTGCGGCAGCAATCATCGCTGCATTGTCGGTGGAAAGCGCCGGGCTCGGGAAATAGACCCTGCGGCCAAGAGCGGCCGCTCGTTCTTTAAATGCGGAGCGCAGCTGGCGATTGGCCGCAACACCGCCCGAGACAAGTATCGTCGGCACGCCCAATTCTTCCGCGGCTTTAGTGGTGCGTTCCACGAGTTCGCGAACGACGGCATTCTGGAATTCCTTGACGAGACCCAGCGTCTTCGGACTGCACAACGGCAACAGTTGGTCGAATTTGCGTTCGCCTCGAGCAAGTGCTGTTTCGCGCAACTGAATTTCGGGCGCGTAATCGGGATTTTCCCGAAGGTGGTACAAAACGGCCGTCTTGAGGCCACTGAAGCTGAAATCGTAGGCACTCCCTTTTATATTTGTTGGACCGAACCTTACGGGTGGCGGTTCCCCGGCGGTAGTGGACGCCAGCCGATCCAAAACCGGCCCGCCAGGATAGCCGAGTCCGAGCAGCTTGGAGACCTTGTCGTAGGCTTCGCCGGCGGCGTCGTCGCGCGTCTGTCCAATCTTTCGGTAGCACCAAAGCATGGCTGCATCGTGATTCTCGCCGGCTTGGGGGCGCACTTCGTAGAGAACCGTATGGCCTCCCGAAACGATCAGGCAAACGGCGGGGAGATTCGGAATGTTGCCAGCTTGGTGAGCTTCCAGAAAAACAGCGTGAATATGGCCTTCCAGGTGATTCACAGGCACCAGTGGCTTGCCGAGAGACTCCGCCAGAGTCTTGCCGTAGGTGATTCCGACCAGCAGCGCGCCGACCAGACCCGGTCCGTGCGTAACGCCGATGGCATCGACGTCCTGCAAGCTCAGCCTGGCGTCTTCGAGCGCCTCGCGAACCACCGGCACAATCCTTCGCAAATGCTCGCGCGAGGCCAGCTCCGGCACGACACCGCCATATTTGCGGTGAATATCAATCTGCGAAGCCACCACGCTGGATAGAATTTCACGGCCGTCCGCGACGACCGCGGCGGCGGTCTCATCGCACGAAGACTCAATTCCAAGGATGCGAATGCCCATACCGCAGCCAGCCAACTCCCTCATTCATGCTATCACGCCATTCTCGTCGATCCTTTCGGTCCATGCACGTTACAGCAAGAATCCGATTGAAAATTCTACAGGCTTCTTTAACCTGAAATCATGACCACATCGCCTGCTTCGCACGGCAACATCACCTCGATCAAAAAAGTACGCAAAGCAGTTCTTCCCGCTGCAGGACTGGGAACGCGATTTCTTCCCGCTACGAAAGCGCAACCAAAAGAAATGCTCACCGTAGTGGACAAACCGCAGATTCAATACGTGGTCGAAGAGTGCGTGATCAGCGGAATCGAGCACATCATCATTGTGACCGGCAAGGGCAAGAATTCCATCGAAGATCACTTCGATTACAACCCGACGCTGGAACGCTTTCTGGAAGAAAAAGGCAAAAAGGACCAGGCGGCGCTGGTCCGCCGCATCAGCGACATGGTACAGGTGAGTTACACGCGGCAGAAAGAGCCGCTAGGGCTGGGCCACGCCGTGCTTGTGGCCAAGGACTTAGTGGGAGAGGAGCCTTTCGCGGTCCTGCTTGGCGACGTGCTGATTCCCGGCGACAATCCGGCAACGAAACAACTGGTCGACGTGTATGAGGCCACCGGCATAGGTGCGATTGCCGTAGAAGAAGTTCCGCACGAAAAAACGCAACTGTACGGCATCGTTGCGGGAGACCCCGCGCCCCAGGGACAGTTTGGCGAACGATTGCTGCGCATTCGCGACCTTGTGGAGAAGCCTAAGCCCGCGGATGCCCCTTCCAACCTGGCCATTACCGGGCGCTACGTCCTGCCTCCGGCTATTTTTGGTTGCCTCGAACGAACGCAACCCGGCGCCGGCGGCGAGATTCAGTTGACCGACGCGCTGAAGATTCTCGCCAAGGAGCAAGGATTGTGGGCGTACATCTATGAAGGAATTTCCTACGATGCGGGCGAGAAGCTAGGTTTCCTGAAGGCGACCGTCGAGCTGGCACTGCTGAACAAAGAATTTGGCGAGGCCTTTCGAGGCTACCTCAAGTCCTTGAAGCTGTGACCTGAACACAACCTGCTATTTCTTTTTTGCGGGCTTTTTCTCTTTCGATTCCTTGGCCGAAGAGCTTTCCTTCGAGCCCTCGTCCTTGCCAGAGGAAGAATCCTTTTTCTCCGTCGAATTTGCTTCCGCTGTCGCGCCTTCCTTTGTGCTCGACTTTCCCGCGTAGTCCGTCACGTACCATCCGGATCCCTTGAACTGAATCGCCGGCGCTGTGACCAACCGTTCCACTTTGCCGGCGCAGTGCGGGCACTTTTTCAGGTGTGGCCCCGAAATGTTTTCAATTTTTTCCGTCTTCTTGCCGCACTTCGTGCATTGGTACTCGTACAGTGGCACCGCCGGGCCTCCAGATGTTCGTGAAAGACGCAGTATATACCACGCGGCGGCACAGCGAAAACGCGTGCTAGACTGCTCGGATGGAGTTGCAATCCAACGAACGCACCGGCTGCCTTTATCTGGTGGCCACACCTATTGGGAACCTGGAAGACATTACACTCCGTGCGCTACGCATCCTGAAAGAAGCGGACCAGGTTGCCTGCGAGGATACGCGCCACACGCAAAAGCTACTGCACCACTACAGCATACAAAAGACGCTGGTGAGCTATCACGAGCACAATGAGATGACGCGTGCGCCCGAGTTGGTGCTGGCGATGGAACAGGGTGCGCAGATTGCGCTCGTCAGCGATGCGGGCATGCCTTTGGTCAGCGATCCCGGCTACCGCTTGGTGACCTTGGCTTTGCGGCATCATTTGCCCGTTGTACCAATACCGGGTCCTTCGGCGCTGCTCGCGGCACTTTCGGCATCCGGTTTGCCCAACGAGGAGTTCCTCTTCGCGGGATTTTTGCCGGCCCGCACTGGCGAACGCCACCGCGCGCTTGAGCGCCTGCGCATAGAAGATCGGACGATTATTTTTTATGAAGCCCCGCATCGCATCGAGGAAACTCTTGCCGCTGCTTATGAGGTGTTGGGCAATCGTCCTGCCTGCATCGCTCGCGAAGTCACCAAGCTTCACGAGGAATTTCGCCGTGGCACGCTATCCGAACTTTGCGCTTCCCTTTCCGAAAAGCCCGCGCGCGGAGAAATCACCCTGCTCATCGGGGCCGTGCCGCCTGAGGACCGCGCGGCACAGCGTGACACTTCGCAGAGTCTTGCCGAGCGCGTGGATGAACTGATACGGCAGGCCAAACTGGACCGCAAAGAAGCGCTAAAGCTCGCGGCAAAGGAACGCGGAATAACCAAGCGCGCTGCTTACCAAGAATTACACTTAGACCTAAACGAACCTCAGACCTGAAGATTCGAGCTACGCAGCGGATTCCGAGCGGAACACGCGCTGAAAGCGCGGCCCGGTGAACTGCACCCCCACCAGTTTTTCATCTGGGCCTGAAGCGTTCGAAACGTGAACGACGCGGCCGCGCGTGGCAAAGTTGCCGTCTTCCCGTTTCCACGCCTGTTGCGATGATGTTGGAATACGGATGTCGATGTCCGCGCCGATCGGCAGATCAAACCGCGTTACGAATGCCGCGCCACCACGGCATAGGTTTTCGCTCGAAGTTTCCTCGGTGAAGACTACGCCGCGGGAGTCGCGGCCAGTCACCTGCATCGGCAGGCGCACGGCGATTCTTCGCTCAGTTCGCTGCTTCGAGAGGTGCGTGCTCATTTGCATCGTCGGCCGGCTCCTCATGGGACACGGTCTGATACGGAGCAGTTCGCGCGACCGCCGGGCTCTCGAAAAAACGCTCCACTGCATCGAGCACTTCGCTGGGAGTCCGTGCCGCGTGAACCGTTCGTCTCAGTTCGCCGCCGTTCCCCACGCCATGCGTGAACCAGCACGCGAACTGCTTCATTTTGCCTATGGCGTCCGGTCGATCAGCAGCCTGAATTTCGTTGTAGTAGCCAGAAAGTAAACGGTGCCGATCAGCGTCGCTTGGCTGAGTATAGAAGCCAGTCGCCTGGTAGCTCGCCATTTGCAAAAAAATCCAGGGATTGGTGGCGGCAGCGCGGCCGATCATCACAGCATCGCAATTCGTTTCGGCAACAATACGGGCTGCGTCTTCCGGCGTCTGGATATCGCCATTGCCGATCACGGGAATCTGTACTGCCTGCTTCACAGCTGCAATGATTTTCCAGTCCGCGCGCCCGCTGTAGCCTTGGAGCCGTGTGCGGGGATGCACCGCGACCGCTTCCACCCCGACGGATTCGGCCAGCCTGGCGACCTCCACGGCAACGATTGAGTTCTCATCCCAGCCCGCGCGAAGCTTGATGGTCAATGGAATACGCACGGCAGCACGTACAGCGCGGAAGATTTCACCGAGCAGATCGAGATCGCGGAGGAGGCCGGACCCACCGCACTTAACGACCTTTTTCGCCGGGCAGCCGAGATTGATGTCCACCGCGTCAAAACCGTGGTCCTCGACCATTTTCGCGGCTTCCGCCATCACTTCGGGATTCGCGCCAAAAAGCTGCGCCGTGATGGGGTGCTCGTCGGGCTGAAAATGGAGGTAGCGGAGCGTTTTCTTTGCGCTGCGTGTAATGCCCTCGGAACTGGTGAACTCGGTCATCAGCAAGCCGCAACCACCAAGCCCGCGTATGACACGACGGAAAAGCGTGTCGGTCACGCCAGCCATCGGCGCCAGCACCGTAGCAGGGCAAATCGTCAGGTTTCTGACCTTGTACTCTGCGGGAATCATTGTCTTTACTGTAGCGCAGCCTAGCTGCCCAGGTCTTCTTTTTCGGCGGCAGGTTGTACTACCGGTTGCGCCTCCGCTGTCGCGGCTGTTTGTGCAGCCGGCACTGCGGCGGGTTGGGCTTCGCGTTGTGGTGGCTCGCTACCGGGCTTGCCCGCGCCACGTTGCAGATAGCGATCCAGCTTCAAGAATTTGCGCTGCAGCGCTCCACTGTAGGCCGACCATTCTTCGTCTCCCGATTCCAGTGCCAGTGCGGTCCGCGCCGCGGCCATTTTGGAATCGAGATCGTCCAAGTAATGAAAAACCAGTGCTTCGCGAATCATCGGCAGTTTGGGCGAGCCGAATTCGTATTCGCCGTGATGGCTGATCAGGAGGTGCTGCACCACAGTTTTCAGCTTCGGCGGGAATTCTGGGATCTTGTCGATGGCACGCGATACTGATTCCACCTCCATCACGATGTGTCCGAGCAGCTGACCATGAGTCGTGTAGCCGATCGCGCGTTCGTAACATAGTTCATCCAACTTCCCGACATCATGCAAAATCGCCGCCGTCAGCAGCAAATCCACGTCAAGTTCGGGCTGGTAATGGGCTGCCACGTGTTCCGCCAAGCCGCACAGTCCGACCACGTGCTCCAGCAGGCCGCCCAGATATGCATGGTGCATGACCTTTGCCGCAGGCGCCTTCTTGTAACGCGCAGCGATGGAGGTGTCGTTCAGTACCGACAGTACCAGTGTCCGCAGCCACAAATTGTCGATCGACTGGCCATACACGAGCAGTTCCGCCCACATCTTCTCCACATCCTCTTTGGTGTGCGGAAGATAATCGGCAAGCTCGATTTCATCGGGACGCGCCTTACGCAACTGAATCAGCGCGAGTTGCGTACGGTCGCGATACAACTCGACACGCGCTTCCACCTTGACGATGTCCTCGCGCGCGACTTCCTGAGCCGCCAACTCGAACTTCGTCCACATCCGAGCCTCTACCGTGCCGGAGCGGTCGCAGAGTTCCAGTCGCAGATAGGGCTTACCTTCCTTGGTGTTGCGGAGTTCCTTGGCACTCACCAAAAAGAAACTGGTAATAGTTTGTTCGCTCGTCAGATCAGAGACAAACGCCTTTTTCATTGGCCGGAGGCCGCGCCCGATCGCTTGCCGAACAGCAGAAACTTCTTGCGGCCTTTTTTGGCCTTGTTAGCTTCCGGTGTGGTGTTCACTTCCTGGATTTCCGAGTTGCCGCCGCCGGCCAGCTCCGCGTAGCCGGGCTTGATTACCACGTAGCTTTGTTCGCGGAGCGTTTTCAAATATTCACGCACCGCCGGTTCCAGCTTTTCGTTATAGAGGCGGTCCATAATTTCGTTCTTGACCTTTTCAAAGGACTGCTCGCCTTCGTCATAGTGTTCAAGGACCTGGAAGATGAGATAACCCTGCTTGGTTTCGATTACATCGGTCAGTTCATTCCGCTTCATCTTGAAGACAACATCTTCCAGTTGCTTGGCCAATTCGCCGCGCTTGAAAGTTCCGATGTAGCCACCCTGCTCTTTGGTGGTTCCGTCGGAAAGGCGCTTGGCAATTTCGCCGAAATCTTCTCCATCCTTCACGCGTTTTAGGGCCGTCTCCGCTTTTTTCTTCAAGTCCGGGAGCTCTAAATCCTTTTTACCTTCGGTGTTTACAATGATTTCGCGCAGCGCAACCTGCTCCGGCCGCACAAACTCGGACTTATGGTCCTCGTAGTATTTGCGAGCGTCGCTTTCGCCGATGGAAATATGTGAGCCGACTTCCTGGCTGACAACTTTTTGCGTTAGGACGTGGTTGCGAATGTTGTTCTTGAAGTCTTCCCAGTTCAGTCCCTGGCTGGTAACTGCTTTCTCCAACTCGTCCATGCTCGCCAGCTTGTTTTGGATGCGAATCTGGTCCATCTGCTTTACGACGTCGGTCTCCACGCTGATGCCCAGGTCCTTGCCTCGCTGTGCCAGCAGTGATTGGTCAATCAGGTCGCGTAGCGCCGTCTTTTTGCGCGCCTCGAGCTCGCTCTGCAGTTGCGCCGGCGTACATTTTCCTTGGCAATCCTGGCGGGTTTCCTCTTCCGTTTGCGCCATTGACTTATCGTACTCGGTACGCGTAATGATTTCGTTGTTTACGCGAGCGATGATCTCTTCCACCACGGCGCCGCTGTTTGCGCTTGGCTTGACCGCCGCCGGCTTCGGCTTCGCCTCCTTCGCGGGTTCTTCTGGCGCAGGCGCCATCTTTGGCTGCTCCAGAGTCGGCGCCGGCGGAGCAGGTTCGGGTTTGGGATCCTGGGCCGCCAGGGGCGTCGCCGCAACGAGCAGCGCCAAAAGAGTCCCGGCTAGAACCACTTTCACCGGTTCTTTAAGAAAAGTCTTACTCATTCAATTGCCTCTCAATACTTCAGTTTAGCCCTGCCCTTGAAGCCCGAGCAATACGTTTCTCA
>AR_comb_assmDRAFT_10060194_pt1 | contig 13217 bp, 11 predicted proteins | sample ArasoioldDNA_FD_10543 | JGI IMG/M metagenome (IMG submission 10543) | reverse complement strand
CCGCCGGTCGCGCTCGGCGTGACGAGCGGCGGCGACGTGTTCGGCGGCACGCAGGTCACCTTCACCGACGTCCTCGGCGATCAGCAGTTCAACCTGTTCATCTCGTCGGTGTCGCAGTACCGCACCATGAATTTCACGTGGGTGAACATGGAGAAGCGGCTGCAGTGGGCGCTGTCGGGTTACAACACCTCGCAGTTCTACTACGGCCAGCTCGAAGGCGTCCTCTACGACCCGTACCTGAGCCAGTTCATCGATCGCGATCTGGCAACCGCGACGCGCACCATCCAGGGCGGCACGGCGTTCGGGATTTATCCGTTCAATCGTTATCGCCGCGTCGAAGTGTTCGGCGGCTTCCAACGTTACGAGGAGAGCTACAACGATCCGTTGGTGCAGGAGGCGGCGAACGACTACCAGCAGCAGGTCTACGGCCGGCAGCTCTTCAACAACGGCAACATGGCGCCGTTCGGCGTGGCGTTCGTGCAGGAGACGACGATCTTCCGCGAGTTCGGGCCGCTGTCGGGCAGCACGATGCGCCTGTCCTACGAGGTCGCGCCGAAGTTCGCCGGCATGCTGTCGCGGCAGACGTTCGACGGTGACGCGCGCAAGTACTTCCGCCTCGGCTCCACCGGCCTGCTGGCGGTGCGCGCCCGCGGCTTCAAGAGCATGGGCGACAACCCCGATTTCACGTACTTCGGTGGCAACAGCGAGCTGCGCGGTTACGAATACCTGCAGTTCACCGGCCAGAACGCGTTCTTCGCCAATGCGGAACTGCGCTTCCCGCTGATCGATGCGATGGCCACGCCGATCGGCATCCTCGGCGGCGTGCGCGCCACGCTCTTTGCCGGCGTCGGCGGCGCCTATTTCGACGGCCAGCCGTTCAAGTTCCTCAGGAACGACACGACGCTCGAGCGGCCGATTGTCGGCTACGACAACATCACGCAGGACGTGATTTACGGTCCGGCCGTGTCGGTCAGCGGACTGCGTCTGGTCGACGGCCGCGGCTCTTACGGCATCAGCCTTTCGACCTTCGCGCTCGGCTTCCCGCTGCACTTCGACTGGTCGTGGCGGACGCTGTTCAACAGGGAATGGGAAGACGTCACCTTCCACTTGTCAGGCGGCAGTGAGACGTTCCGACGGCCGAAGTTCACGATGTGGATTGGCTACGATTGGTAGGCCAATAGAGAAACGGGCGAATAGCGCGGGGCCGGCGACAGCTAGGCCCCGCTTTTTCTTTTCAGGCGCTCCGCTCGCCGCTCCTGGGCGTCTCGACAACGCTGCTCATCCTCTGGTGTTTCCACCAGCAGCGGCGGCACCTTGGCAGGCTTCCCGTTCTGGTCCAGTGACACAAACGTCAAATACGCCTTGCTCGTGAGCTTGCGCTCGCCGGTCTGAATCGCTTCGGAAAACACTTCAACCTCGACTTCGAGCGACGTCTGAAACACGCAGGTGACGCGCGACTTGAGGATGATGAGGTCCCCGACCTTGATGGGGTGGATGAAGTCCAGCGAATCAACGCCCGCCGTCAGCGCGAGCATGTTCGTGTGGCGATGACACGCGATGGCGCCGGTGATGTCGATCAGATGCATCACCGTGCCGCCGAGGATGAAACCTAACGGATTGGAATCGTTCGGGAGTACGACCTGGACGGTTTCAGAAGCCGAGTCTTGCCACCGCTTCGCCTTGGGGGTTGGGACCACTCACGAATTGTAGTCCCAAGACCCAAGGCCAAGACCCAAGACCCAAGACCGTTAGTTTCCGGCCTTAGACATTCGCAGCTCGCTGCGATCGAGATCGAGCGAGACGCGGTACGGACTCAGGAACTTGTGGCCGACGATGCCGCCGACCTGGAAGCCGAGGAGGACGCTCGGCGCCTGCAGGTTCAGCACGACCACCGCGAAGTTGTTGTAGTTGATCTGGTTGAACTTGAGGTTGACGCCCGGCATCAGGAACGCGTCGCGGTCCCAGCCCGACGTGCCGTAGACGCGCAGCGCGATCTTGCGCGGGATGTCGTGATCGAGCTCTTCGGCCGTCGTCGTGCTGATCGAAATCACCTCGCCGCCGGTGTCAACGACGAAATAGGTCGGTCGCTTGTTGTTCAACAGGCCGCGGACCATCGACAGGCGGTGATGTCGCATCGGCAGCGTGAACTCCGAATGTTCATCCGGGAGCTTGCGCCCGACTGAAAGCTTGTGCGTCGCGTAGTCGATGGTCATCGACAGCCCCAGCGCGAGCGGCGAGAAACTCTCGGTCTCGCGCTTCGGGATGCCGCGAAGCGCCGGCGCCTTGATCAGCGCCGGGACGTTGCTCAACTTGAGGGTGCCGATCTCCAGGGTGTCGAGGCGGCCCAGCTGCAGGCCGCGCAGGCCCACTTCACCGACGCCGGCACTCAGCGTGTAGGTAATCGGGCGGACCACGGCGCTCGATGCCGTCTGGCGCGAGATCGTCGTCAGCTCAGAGCCGGTGTCGAGCACGAAGTCCTGCGGGCGGCCGTTGTTGACGCGCGCCTTGACGATCACCTTGTCGTCGATGATCCGGAAGTCCACGGTGTGCAGCGCTTCCGCCGCGGCCTCGTCCATGGCGATGGGCTCGCGTTCGCCGAACGATCGCAGGAAGCGGATCTGCGAGCGCGACCACGCCGCCTTGTCGCTGCGATCCTTGTTCGGCAGCAGGTTGACGTAGTTGCCGTAGGCGGCAGCCGCCTGCTCGTAGCGGCGCATGCGCTCGAAGATCGTGCCGACGGTGTGATGGATCTCCTCGTCGCGCGGCGCGAGCTTGAGCGCCATCTGCGCTTCGTTCAGCGCGTCTTCGAGCTTGTTTTGCGACGCGAGCGCGCGGGCCAGGCCGTGATGGCCGCGCGACAGATCGGGCGCAAGCGCGAGCGCGTCCTTGAATTCCTGGTGCGCTTCATCGAACAGGCCCGCCGACCAGAGCGCGTCGGCGTGAATCGCGACCACGTCGGCGCTGCGCGGGGCTTGTTCCTTGAGGGTGTTGGCTTCCTTCTGCGCCTCGATGAACTCGCCGAGGCGGAGCGCCGACTTGACCACGCCGATGCGGGCTTGCACGGCGAGGGTCTTCGAATCGGCGCCGACGGCCTTGCGGAACGCTTCAAGCGCCTCGCGGTACCGCGTTTCTTCGAACAGCAGCGTGCCGAGCTGGAATTGCAGGTTCGCGTCGTTGACGTCGCGCCCATGAACTCCGGCGACCAGCCCCGTGAGGACGACCGCCGCAACCAACGCCAAGCGAGGACGGAATGGCATACACCCTCTACAAGTCAAATGGCCCGGGGGGCGCACACCCTCGGCCGGGAGGAGAGGTTCCCCTCCCTATGAGGGCGATGATAGCGGTTCCGCCGCCGGGGGCAACGTTTATTTCTGGAAGTGTTTGGAGTTGATTTCGATGTAGTTCTTCCACTTTTCGGGGACTTCATCGAGGGCGAAGATGGCCTCGACCGGGCAGGCCGGCACGCAGGCGCCGCAATCAATGCATTCGTCCGGGTGGATGTAGAGCTGCGTCGCGGCTTCGAACTCGGTTTCGTCCTTGCGGGGGTGAATGCAATCGACCGGGCAGACGTCCACGCATGCCGAGTCCTTGGTGCCGATACAGGGTTCCGTGATGATGTAAGCCAAGCTGATCCTCGGAGTTTAGAGTTTCACGTTAAAAGTTAAGCGGTGCTTTCCAATGCGCTCGCCGGCACATGTCCGAGGCGCATCGAAATGCGGCGCGCCAGGTCCCACGCGCCGCGGTGATGTTCCTTCAGGATCGGACCATCATCGGCGCCGTGGCCGAAGACGCCGACGCGCGCCACTTCCTGCCCGGTGTAATCCCGCACCGGCGCGCAGACACAAAAAAGGCGCTGCAGCGCATCGGGCTCGACCGGCGGAGGGCCGAGGCGCACGACGGTGGCTTCGGGTTTCGTGAGCTCGCTCTGCGTCGCCAGACGCAAGCAACTCAGGCGACGCGTCGCCTGGCGCGGCGAGAAGTAGATCGCGCAGTGGCCGGGCATTTCTTTGCCGTACACCGTGCGCATGGCGACTTCGTCGGGACCCGTGCTCCACACGTAGGTCACTTCGCCACTCGACGGGATCGCAATGAACCCGCGATACGGCGTGCGGAGCACGTACTCGCGCATGATCGGGTAGGCGTGCAAGCGAAGCTCGGACTGCCCCAGCGAGCGGAAGCTGAGGTCGAGCATCTTGAGCGTCAGTCCGTAGCGCTGCGTCTCATCGTCCTGCCGGACGTATCCACGTCTCTTCAACACAGCGAGCAACCGATGAACGGAAGAAGCCGGCTGCCGCAATGCCCGAGCCAGGTCCGACAAACTCATCCCTCGGGGGGTCCCGCTGAGGACTTCACACACCTCGAGCGCCTTGTCGATGGAGGTCACGGAGGAGCGAGCAGATTCCATTATGCGGAAAGGTGTTTCAGAATTCGGATTTTAGCGACAGCCCCCTTCCCTGTCAAGGCGTGACAGGCATACGATGAACGTCCCCACTGTGGCGAATACCTTGGTTGGACAATCACTCGGGCACTACAAAATCATCGCCCAGCTTGGCGCGGGCGGAATGGGCGTGGTCTATCGCGCGCAAGACACAAAGCTCGGCCGGCAGGTCGCGCTCAAGGTGTTGCCCATGGGCAATACCGCGAGCGAGGAGGCGATCGAACGCTTCCGCCGCGAGGCGCGCACGGCGTCATCCCTGAATCATCCGAACATCTGCACGATCTACGGCTTCGATGATCACGATGGCCAGCTCTATCTCGCGATGGAACTGCTCGACGGTGAGCCGCTCGATCGCCGGCTGTCGGGGCGGCCGATGGACCTGCGCCATCTGCTCGACATCGCGTCGCAAGTCGCCGATGCGCTCGACGCCGCGCACACCGAAGGCATCCTGCATCGCGACGTCAAGCCGGCCAACATCTTCATCACGCGGCGCGGCCAGGTGAAGGTGCTCGACTTCGGCCTGGCGAAGCTGTCGCCGGAATACCGGAGAGTGGGCCGCCTGTTGGATGCGCGCAACGAGACGAGTCCGCCCGAGCATTTCACCAGCGCTGTTGGAACCACGGTCGGCACCATCGCCTACATGTCGCCCGAGCAGGCGCGTGGCGATGATGTCGATCCACGAACGGACCTGTTCTCGTTCGGCGTCGTGCTCTACGAGATGTCGACGGGCCGCCAGAGTTTCCCCGGACACACCACGGCGGTGGTGTTCGACGGCATCCTGAATCGCGATCCCGTGCCGCCGAGCAACATCAACGCGCAGTTGCCCGCGGAGCTCGATCGCATCGTCTCGAAAGCGCTCGAAAAAGATCGCAGCCTGCGGTATCAAACCGCCGCCGATATCGGCGCCGACCTCAAGCGCCTGCGGCGCGACTCGGCATCGCGCCACGGCGTGCCGACGGCGAGCGGGGTCACGGTGTCCTCGGTTACGGGTGCGGTGACGGTGGTGATGCCATCCGCGGATACCTCGATCGGGGCGCCCTCGGGAATCAGCACCGCGGCAACGGCTGTCATGTCGAGCCCGGCGCAACCGACGCCGCCGAGCGATGCATCCCAGGTCATACGCACCGCGGCGAAGACTCCGTGGATCTGGGGTGTCGGCGTCGGCGTCGTCGCGATTGCGGCAATTGCCGCCGGCGTTGGAGCGTTCCTGGCCAACCGGCCGGAAAACGCCGCGCCGGTCGACCAGGCCGCGGCCGCCACGACTCCTCCGGCGACGCCTCCGATCGATGCCGCCACCGCTTCGGCACCCGCGCCAATTCCGCCGGCCCAGGTGGAGACGCCCGCCGTCGCGCCGAGCGCGCCTCCGGTCGCGCCGCCACCGCCGAAAGCCGCGGCGCCTCCGGGACCGGCAACAACGGGCACAGCCAGCGCGCCTGGAACGAACGTCGCGACCGCCAAGCCCGCGCCGAAGACGGCAGCACCAACGGCCGCTCCCCTCGCAGCGTCCTCGCCGACCTCGTCGAACGATACGCGGGCGGCGCAGCTGCTCGAAGTGGCCAAGGCCAAGCTCGCCAACAACCTGAATGAGCAGGCGCTCACGGATCTGCGGCAGATCATCGTCGACTTCCCCGCCTCACGCGCCGCAGCCGAGGCCGCCTTCATGGCCGCCGAGATCCACGAAAAGGTCGGGCGCATCGATGACGCGATGGCCGCGTATGTGGAGTTCGAGAGCCGCTTCGGCAACGATCGGCGCGCCGCGGATGCGAAGCTGCGGCGATCGGCGTTGCTCGGCCGACAGCGGCAGCCAAAGTCACAAGCGCTCTCGTGGCAGCTGCTGAACGAGGTGGTCCGGGACTATCCCGGCTCGCCGCAGTCGCTGGCCGCGCTGCAAAACAAGCTGCGCATCGAGTCCGACAACAAGGATCTCCGCGCGATCGATCCGGTGACCAAGCAGGACGGCCCGGCGATCGTCGCCACGATGCGCACGATGATCGAGCAGTTCCCCGACACACCGCAATCGCTCGCGGCCCGCAATCGCCTCGCCTTGACGCTGACGCAAATGAACCGCCACAAGGAGGCCGCGGAGGTGCTCGAGGAACTGGGGGCGCGAAATCCAGATGCGCCCAACGATCTGTACTTCCGCCTGGGCGAGATCTACGAGCGCCGGCTGAACGATCCCGTCAAGGCGAAGGAAGCGTACGCGAAAGTGCCGGCGGGATCGCCGCGCTACAACGACGCGCAGAAAAAGCTGAATCGGAAATAGGCCTGCAGGCTGGCAGGCGGTCAGGGACTCTTGATCTCGATGAGTCCGGTCACGACATCCAGTGAAATGACCGGCTCACCTTTTCCGAGCGTCGCTTCACGCCATCGCGGTCCCCAGGTCTCGCGTCGCGTCAGCGGAATGTCGGAATTGATATGACCGTTGAGCGCCAGCGCCAGGATTCGCGCGTCCGCCGGGCGCGCGGCCAACGACAGGCGCACATCGCCGTTGAATGATCGCAGGCGCAGGAGTCCCTTCTCGCTGAGACGCGCATCGGTGAGGGTCACAGAGCCGATGCCGGCTTCGAGACGCAGCGTCCCCGACACGTTCTTGCCCTCGATCGGCCCGCGGCGAATGTCGCCGGTCAGCGTGCCGTGGAACCCGTCGATCGCGATGCGCCCTTCGAGCACCTGAACGCGATCGATCAAGGCGTCGCGCGGCACGCGAACGGTGACGTCGGCGCGAAACGCCGGGTCGGTGGTGTTCTCGGTCTGCAGCGCGCGCACGCTCACGCGCGCCGGTAGTTCTTCGATCGCGACCGCCACCCGTGCCAACTGGGCCTTGTCGGGTGCGCGCCGCTCAACGACGATTTCCACGTCGGGCTTGTCCCAGCCATCGATCCTGAGGCTGCCAACGGTCAACTCGATCGACAGCGGCTTGCCGGCAGGCAGCGGGAATGTCTCGGTCTGGCGGTCGGTGACATCCAGTGTCGCGCCGAGCACGATCGCGACGGCGAGGACGATCCACACGCGCGCATTATACTTTTGCTGATGCAGGTGCTCAGGTACAGGGGTGCAACGGTGCTTGGGTGCGAGGTGCGGATGCTGGTGCGCGTGGTGCTGGTGCTGGTGCTCGTCAGCGGCCGCGGCGCGACCGCACAAGTGTTGCCCGAGGCGCCAATCTCGGTCGCCGGCGGACATCTCGTGTTCGGCGCCGAAGTATCGGCGACGTTCGCGCCGGAGGATCCCGGCTTTTTCAATTACACCAGCTACGAATTCAGCGCCCTGCGCAACCTGCGGCTCAGCGCCTCTACCGAGATCCGCGCCACCGACCGCGTGCAAGTGCTCGGCGAGGTGCGGCTCGATCAGGGTCGCGTGCTCGAAGCCTACGGACTGTTCGTGCGGCTGCGGCCCTGGCCGGCGCGACGCTTCGACATCCAGGCAGGCCGCGTGCCGCCCACCTTTGGCGCGATGTCGAGGACCGCGTACGGCAGCAGCAACCTGCTCATCGGCCAACCGCTCGCCTATCAATACCTGACGTCGATCAGGCCCGATGCGCTGCCGGCGACGCCCGACGATCTGCTGCGCATGCGCGGGCGCGGATGGTTGTCGAGATTTCCGGTCGGCAACAACGTCGACGGACCGGGCCTGCCGCTCGTCAACACGAGCCGCTGGGACACCGGCGTGCAGCTCCACGGCATCGCCGGGATGCTCGAGTGGACCGGAGCGTTGACCGCCGGCTCGCTGTCGGACCCGCGATTCCACGACAACAACAACGGTCGACAGCTCGCCGGGCGGGTGGTGTTGCGGCCGGCAGCCGCGATGATGTTCGGCGTCTCGGCGGCGCGTGGCGCGTGGCTCAACGAAACGCTCGAGCAGGAGGTTGCCGGCACGGCCGAGGATCGAGCGCAGCAAGTGGCGTTCGGCGCCGACGCCGAGTATTCGGCGGGGCCGTTCCTGGTGCGTAGCGAAGTGATCCGGTCGTCATGGCGGTTGCCGCGGTTCGGCGCTTTGCAGCTCGACGAGCCGCTGGCGACCATCTCGTCGCTCATCGAGGGGCGCTACAAGATCGGCCCCGGCCTGTACGTCGCGGCGCGCGGCGAGCGGCTCGATTTCAGCACCGTTCGCGGAGAGCGCGGCCTGACCGAATGGGATGCGCAGACGTGGCGATTCGAGACGGCTGTCGGCTACTCGATCACCCGCAACATCCTCGCCAAGGGCGCGTGGCAGAAGAACGGCCGCGACGGCGGGCGGGTCCGGCGCGACGCCATCGTCGCGGCCCAGGTGGTCTATTGGTTCTGAAGCTCCTTGCGGTGATCGCCAGCCTGGGCGTGATCGGCGCGCATGCGCCGGCGGTGACCGCACAGGCGACGAGCGGCATCCGCGGCCGGCTCGAAATCCGCAAGTTCGACAAGCCCGTCGAGCGGCGGCCCGACGTCGCCGCGCCGGGCGCGGCCGGGCCGCGCGACCTCCCCGATCTGCGCCGCGGCGTCGTCTATCTCGAAACCGCGCCGCGATCCGCTTTTGACGAGCGCGATCCCGGGCACGCCGTCATGGACCAGCGCAACGAGCGCTTCGTGCCGCACGTGCTCGCCGTGATGGTCGGCACGATCGTCGACTTCCCGAACAGCGATCTCATCTACCACAACGTGTTCTCGCTGTCGCGCGCCAAGCGTTTCGACCTCGGGCGGTATGCGGCCGGCAAGTCGAAGGGCGTGCGGATGGATCGACCCGGCGTGGTCCGCGTGTTCTGCGACATCCATTCGCACATGAGCGCGTTCGTGCTCGTCTTCAATCATCCGTTCTTCGACGTCACCGATGTCGAGGGCCGCTTCCAGCTGCCGTCGCTCCCGTCGGGCACCTACACGGTCGTGGCCTGGTACGAGGGCGAGGCACGGGCAACGCGATCGGTGGTCGTCCCGCCGACCGGCTGGGCAGAAGTGGATCTGGTCGTCCCGTAATGCGAGTGCTGGGCTCGATCACCAATCGCATCTTCCTGGCCAGCGCGCTGCTGGCGATTATCTCGATCGGCGCCGCGGTGTATTTCATCAGCAGCCGCATGACCAGCGAGACCGAAGCGGAGCTGCAGGGCGATCTCACTGAGGCGGCCACGCTCGTCGACGAACAGCGTCTCACGCAGTTCGACAACGTCGCCCGAACGGCGCGGCTGATCGCGGACCTGCCGAAGTTCAAGGCCGTCGTCGAGATTGGCGATCGGCCGACGCTGATGCCGATCGCGGCCGATTACCAGGAGCAGGCCGGCGCCGATCTGCTGATGGTGACGGGACGGCACGGCGAGCAGCTCGCGCTCGTCGGCGAGACCGCCGCGGCGCATCCAGTGTTCGCGGACCCCGCCCTGTCCGAGGGCAAGATGGCGCCGTCGTTCTGGGCCCACCCCTACGGAGTTCTCGAAGTCGTGAGCGTTCCCGTCACGCTCGGACTCGAGCGTCCGGAGATTCTCGGCACGTTGACGCTCGGCTACCTGCTCGATGATCGGCGGGCCGCGCAATTCAAGTCGCTCACCGGGGCCGACATCGCGTTTGCGATGGACGGCTCGGTTCGAGCCTCGACACTGGGACCCGGCTCAGCCGAAACCTTGAAGCCGCTGCTGGCGGCCACCACGCCGACGCGCATCAGCATCGACAACGAGGAGTACGTCGCACTGGCGCAGCCATTCGGCCCGAACCGCGGACCAAACGAACCGGCGGCGCTCATCCTGCGATCGCGGAGCGAGCGCATGCGATCGCTCAGCGCGATCCAGGCGGCGCTGGCCGGCATCGCCTTTGGCGCCACGCTCCTCGCCATCGTCGTCAGCTACGGCGTCGCGCGGACCATCACGCGCCCGCTGGCGTCCATCACCGACCACATGCGGCACATCGCGGCGACCGGCGACCTGACGCGCAAGATCGCCACCAAGCGGCAGGCGCGATGGGATGACGACGACGCGCACATGCTGGCGACGACGTTCAACACGCTGACGGATTCGATCGACCGCTTCCAGCGCGAGGCGGCGCAACGTGAGCGGCTGTCGTCGCTGGGGCGGCTGTCTACCGTGATCGCGCATGAAGTGCGCAACCCGCTGATGATCATCAAGGGAGCGCTCCGCACGATGGCCCGGGACGGCGCGACCGCGGTCGACGTTCGTGATGCGGCGAAGGACATCGACGAGGAGATCGAGCGGTTGAACAGCCTCGTCAACGACGTCCTCGACGTGGCACGGCCGATTCGTTTCGACCCGGCGCCGGCCGATATCAACGCGGTGTGCCAGGACGCCGTCGCGGCGGCCAGCGCCGGCCGGCTCAACGGCCCGGTCTCGGTCAGCCTCGCGCCGTCGCTACCCGAGCTCGTCACCGACAGCGAGCGTCTCCGGACCGTGCTCGTCAATCTTCTGACCAACGCCGATAACGCGATCGAGGGCCGGCCGGCCGCGAGCGTCACGCTAATCACGCAGAAGATCGGCGATCGGCGCGTCGCGGTCACGATCCGCGACACGGGCAACGGCATCGCCGAGGATGACCTGCCCCGCATCTTCGATCCATACTTCACGACGCGGCGCGCCGGGACCGGCCTCGGCCTGGCCATCGCGAAGAACATCGTCGAGGGCCTCGGCGGATCGATCAGCGTGGCGACCCGTCCTGGCGCCGGCACCGACTTCCGCATCGACATTGGCGACGCCCCGGCCCGTGCTGAAGGCTGACAGCCGAAAGCAGAGAGCGACACATCCGATATGGCTGGCAGCATCCTGCTCGCAGACGACGAAGAAAAAATCCTGAAGACGCTCGGCCGCGCACTGCGTGACGACGGCCACGAAGTGATCACCGCCTCGAATGCCAAGGATGCGGCGCGGCTGCTCAGCGAGCGGTCCATCGACCTGCTGGTGATCGACTTCCTGATGCCCGATCGCACCGGGCTCGACGTCATCCGCGACCTGGCCGCGACGACACCCGAGTCGGAGCGTCCGGCGGTGGTGATGATGACCGCGCACGGCAGCATCGAAAGCGCGGTCGAGGCCATGAAGCTCGGGGCGCGGGACTACCTGCAGAAACCGTTCGAAGTCGAGGAGCTGCTGGTGCTCGCCCGGCGCGCCCTGGAAGATCAGCGCGCCCGCACCGGCCTCCGCTACCTGCTCAGCGAACGTGACGCCGAGTACGATCACTACGGGATCATCGGCCGCAGCCGCGCGATCCTCGACGTCATCGCCCGGGCGGAGCTGGTCGCCGAATCGAAGAGCACCGTGCTCATCACCGGCGAGACCGGGACCGGCAAGGAGCTGGTCGCGCGCGCCATCCACGCGCGCAGCGGGCAGCGCAACATGCCGCTCATCAAGGTCAACTGCGCGGCCATCCCCGAGACGCTGCTCGAGTCCGAGCTCTTCGGCCACGTGCGCGGCGCGTTCACGGGCGCGACATTCACGAAAAAGGGACGCTTCGCCCTCGCCGAAGGCGGCACGATCTTCCTGGACGAGATCGGAACGATCTCGCTCGCGGTCCAGGCGAAGCTGCTGCGCGTGCTCCAGGATCGCGAGTTCGAGCCGCTCGGCGCCGAACGCACGCAGAAAGTCGATTTGCGCGTCATCGCCGCGACCAATCGCGATTTGCGGCAGCTCGTCGCCGACGGCAAGTTTCTCGAGGACCTGTTCTATCGCCTCAACGTCATCCCGATCGAGATGCCGCCGCTGCGCGACCGGCGCGAAGACATCCCGCTACTGGTCGAGCACTTCGTGAAGCGGTTCGCCGAGCGCACCGGCAAGACCATCGACGGGGTCGACGAGAAGGCGATGACCGAGCTGACGCGCTACGAATGGCCGGGCAACGTGCGGGAGCTGGAAAACACGATGGAGCGCGCGGTGGTGCTGGCACTGGCGCCGCTCCTCAACAGCCGCACGATCTGGTTGATGAGCGCAACCACCACGCCGAGCACCGCGGCGGTGCCGTCCTTGAAGCTGCATCAGAATCTCGAGTGGGCGGAGCGCGAGACCATGCGACGCGCCCTCGAGCAGGCGCGCGGCGTCAAGAAGGACGCGGCCGAGTTGATGGGGATCAGCCAGCGCGCGCTCAGCCACTACCTCGCCAAGTACCGCATCGAAGGCTGATTACGGCCAGCGTAAACACTTACGCCGCCGGAATAACGAAGCACAAATTACAAAGAACGAAAACGGCCGATTTGCTTATTCGTTCTTTGTTATTTGTTATTTCAACTTCGGCATCGACCTTGCTTAATCCCCACCAGTGCTCTACTCACTGTCCTTATTGAGAGATCCAATTGCCGCGGCGGGGACGGCGCTCTTGTTGGGGGCGGCAGCGATGTCTAACCAGCAGGACCCCGCCGCGGCTTCTGCGCCCTTCGACTCGCGACCCGCCGCTGTCCGCAGCGATTCGCTCGCTCAGGACGAGCCCCGCTCGATCGAGGTACTGGCGCAGCGATTCTCGTTCGAGCCGGCGCGCATCGAGGTCACCGAGGGCGAGCGCATCAAGCTTGTCGTCAGGTCCGGTGACGGCGTGCACGGCGTCGAAATCAAGAAGTTCAAGATCAACAAGAAGGTGCCGCGCGGCGGCGATCCGATCACCATCGAGTTCGTCGCGTCGGCGGCCGGTGAGTTTCCCATCCTCTGTTCCGAATATTGCGGTGACGGCCACGAAGACATGAAAGGTATGCTGGTGGTTGCTGCGAAGAGCAAATGACCATCATGCCCACAACACGGTTGCTCCACCTCGTACTCACACTCGTCATCGTCGCGATCCTCGCGCAATCGGCGGCCGCTCAAACGAGCCCGAATGCGACGTCGACAGCGGCGGCAACC
>AR_comb_assmDRAFT_10682755_pt1 | contig 13224 bp, 10 predicted proteins | sample ArasoioldDNA_FD_10543 | JGI IMG/M metagenome (IMG submission 10543) | reverse complement strand
TGTCAAAGTGAGTGGACCGGATAATTTCGCACTCGATCGCAGTTATCCACTCGATGTACGGCCGGCAACCCAAATTCTCACTCGCCGCAGTGTTCGTATGCTTGCCAAGGGTGAGACTCTTACGTTGTCGAACGACATTTTCGCTGATTTTGTTCCGGGCACAGGCCGCGCGGGCCTGTCGGTCGCGGTGTCGACGTCGCTTGATGCGGCGACGCTGCTCAATGCGCTTGATCGGTATCCGTTCGGGTGCTCCGAGCAGATTACCAGCCGTGCCATCGCCATGCTCTATGTCAACGAGCTCGCTGCGCAGGCGCGACTTGCGCCCGACGCCGAAATAGACCAACGCGTCAAGGACGCCATTCCGCGTCTGCTGGCTCGCCAAGCCTCGAACGGCTCGTTCGGGCTTTGGTCGGTGGGTGGGGAGGACCCATGGCTCGACGCCTATGTCACCGATTTCCTTACGCGCGCGCGTGAGCGCGGGTTCGAGGTGCCGGCGGCCGCCTATACGCTCGCGATTGATCGACTCCGCAACTATGTGGCGACCACTCCCGAGCCTGGCAAGAACGGTGGACGCGAGTTGGCCTATGCACTCTATGTCCTTGCGCGCAATGGGGCGGCCCCGATTGGAGATCTGCGCTACATTGCGGACGTAAAGCTTTCTGATTTGGGGACGCCGATCGCCAAAGCCCAACTTGCAGCCGCGCTTGCCATGGTTGGAGACAAGGCACGCGCCGATATCGTTTATCTTGCGGCGCTGGACTCAATTGCACCGAAGCCCAAGCTCGATCTCGACCGCGCGGACTTTGGTTCGGCGCTGCGTGACGCAGCTGCCCTGGTGACGCTCGCTTCGGAAGGGCGCGCGCCGCAGAAAACGATTGACGACGCGGTGCTTCGCATCGATTCCGCGCGGGAACTGAACGCCAACACATCGACGCAGGAAAACGCATGGCTTGTGCTTGCGGCGCGCGCGCTTGCCAAGCAGCTCAACGCGATATCGCTCAGCGTCAACGGCGAAAAACGGCAGGGGGCTTTCTATCGCAGCCTGCGGCCCGAAGATTTGGCCCCCGCGTTAACGGCGACCAACCAGGGCGATGGCAATGTCCAAGCCGTAGTCTCGGTGAGCGGTGCGCCGCTTACACCCGAGCCGGCCGCCGAGCAGGGCTTCAAGATCGAACGCACGTATCACACATTTGATGGCGACAAGAGCGATCCAAGCAAGAGCAAGCAAAATCAGCGATTTGTTGTGGTGTTGAAAGTCACCGAGCCGCAGCCGCAATTCGGCCGCGTGATCATTGCCGACTACCTGCCTGCCGGATTCGAAATCGACAATCCGCGCCTCGTCTCGTCGGGCGAAACAGGAACGCTCGGGTGGATCGCCGATGCAGTGGAACCGGAGAACAGCGAATTTCGCGATGACCGTTTCACGGCAGCGTTCGAACGCAATCAGGATTCGCCCACCGTGTTTAGTGTTGCCTACGTCGTGCGCGCCGTCTCGCCCGGGCGTTATGTGTTGCCGCAGGCAAAAGTCGAGGACATGTACCGCCCCGACCGATTTGGCCGCACTGCCACGAGTACGATTGAGATTGCACCGAAATGAAAATTTGGCGCCCTGTTGTCGCGATCGCCGGCGGAATCACCGCTGTGGTGTTGCTTGCTTTGTCCGCGTGGACCTATTCGTTGGGTCCTCCGCGAGTTGGCAACGACCTTGAATATTCGCACACGGTGCTGGACCGAGAGGGCCGTCTTTTGCGCGCTTACGCCACCAGCGAGGGGCGCTGGCGGCTGCCCGCGACTCAGAAGGATGTCGATCCGCGATTTTTGAAATTGCTGTTTGCGTACGAAGACAAAAGGTTTTTCAACCATCACGGCGTTGATCCTCTGTCCCTGGCGCGCGCCGCTTACCAGTTCGCCGCCAGTCGGCACATTGTCTCGGGCGGCTCAACTATAACGATGCAGGTTGCGCGCTTGCTGGAGCCGAGGGAGCAACGCAGTTTTGGGGTCAAACTGCGGCAAATTGTACGCGCGCTTGAGCTCGAATATGTGCTCGCGAAAAGCGACGTCATTTCTCTCTATCTGGCCCTTGCGCCTTATGGCGGGAATCTTGAAGGCATCAGAGCGGCATCGCTCGCCTATTTCGGCAAGGAGCCGCTCAGGCTTTCCTTGGCAGAGACCGCACTGCTTGTCGCTCTACCCCAGTCTCCGGAATCGCGGCGGCCGGATCGCTTCCCAGAGGCGGCGCGAGCGGCGCGCGACCGGGTCCTTGACCGTGTTGCGGCTGCGGGTGCGGTACCGCGCGACGAAATTGCACGCGCCAAATCCCAACCCGTACCGCGTGAGCGCAAGCAAATGCCGATGTTTGCGCCACACGCCGCCGATCAGGTGGTGGCACTCGAGCCCGACCGCCGCATCCATCGGCTGACCGTCGATCTTCCGCTTCAGAAGGCGTTGCAGGAACTCGCTCGAGAACGCGCGCAGGCGTTGGGACTCGACATGTCGGTGGCCATCCTTGCGATCGACAATGTCAGCGGCGAGGTGAGGGCACGCGTAGCGTCAGCCGACTATTTCGATGCCCGCCGTGCCGGTCAGGTCGACATGACTACGGCAATACGCTCACCCGGCTCAACGCTGAAGCCATTTATTTATGGACTGGGATTCGAGGACGGGCTCATTCACCCGGACAGTCTGATTGATGACAGACCGGTGCGTTACGGCGGCTACACACCGGAAAATTTTGATCAGACATTTCAAGGCACGGTCACTATTCGCCGCGCCCTGCAAACGTCGCTCAACGTGCCTGCCATTGCAGTGCTGGGCAAAGTTGGTGTCAGCCGACTGAGCGCGCGCCTGACACAGACTGGTGCGGCTCTGGTACTGCCAAAAGGAGAGGCCCCCGGGCTTGCAATGGGCCTCGGTGGCGTCGGCGTACGGCTTGCGGACCTCGTCATGCTTTACGGTGGATTGGCCCGGCTTGGCGTGGCGCTGCCGGTGGTCGAGCGGGAAGGGGCATCGGCGACGCCGCGCCGGCTGCTCGATCCGGTCGCCGCCTGGTACGTCAGCAATATCCTGATCGGCGCGCCGCCCCCGGACAATGCGCCGCCGGGCCGCATCGCATTCAAGACCGGGACATCCTATGGCTACCGTGATGCCTGGGCCGTTGGCTTTGATGGTCGGATGACTATCGGCGTCTGGGTGGGGCGGCCCGATGGCGCGCCGGTGCCGGGATTGGTCGGCCGCGGAACGGCCGCGCCGATCCTCTTCGATGCATTTGCGCGGACAGGCTATGCACCGGCGCCTCTGCCACGCGCACCCAAGGGCGTCATTTTTGCAGCAAGCAACCGGCTGCCGCCGCCACTTCAGCGCTTCGGCGGCACAAGCGCGCGCGAGACCACGGCGCCGCCGCGCATCATGTTTCCACCTGACGGGGCACGCCTCGAACTGGCCGGCTCGGGCGAGCACGTTGCGCTTAAAATCACAGGCGGCCATGCGCCGTTGACCGTCATGGTGAATGGCGTGCCGCTTGCCGCGCAAGACGGTCAACGGACTCTGTTCTTTCAGCCGGATGGCCCCGGCTTCGTAAGATTGACGGTGATGGATGCCCGAGGCGTCGCAGACAGTGTTACGGTGCGGCTGCAATAGCTGTCATTTAGCGCATTAAATGATTATTTTCGGAAGCGTTTTCCGTTTTTCAGTCTTGCGTAGCATATGACAGCGCGGGGGCTTGGCCTATTGTCCAGACAATCTGCCGATTCAAGGCGCAATACATTGAGCACTGTCACCGACGGGGCCTGGTTTTCAATTCCGGCGCGTGGACTTTCCGCCGCGGTGGATTTTGCCGTGCGGTCTCATCGGCACGCGGCCGTTTTCCTCACTCTCTTTTCGCTGGTCGCTTTCCTGCCGGGTTTTTTCCGGATACCGCCCGTTGATCGCGATGAGGCGCGTTTCGCGCAGGCTACAAAGCAAATGATGGAAACGCATGAATATGTCGACATTCGTTTCCAGGATGAAGTGCGATACAAAAAGCCGGTGGGTATTTACTGGCTGCAGTTAGCGGCCGTGAAAACCGGTGAGACGCTGGGCGTGCCCCGTGCGCGCACCACCATCTGGCTCTACCGTTTACCGTCACTTGCCGGCGCGACGTTCGCGGTGCTGGTGACTTATTGGGCAGGCCTTGCTTTCGTTTCTCGACGCGCGGCGATTCTCGCGGCGCTGATGATGGCAAGCTCCATCCTGCTTGGTGTTGAAGCGCGCCTCGCAAAAACGGACGCCATGCTGCTTTTCACGTCCGTTGCCGCGATGGGAGCGCTGGCGCGCATATATCTCGCCAGCCGGACAGAGGCGGAGCCGAAGATCGCGTGGTCCACGCCGGCGATCTTGTGGACAGCGCTGGCCGGGGGCGTGCTGCTTAAAGGTCCGCTGGTCCTGATGGTTGTCGGGCTTGCTGCCGCGGCACTCTCGATCACGGACCGCTCGGCACGCTGGCTGTGGTTGCTACGTCCGGTTCCCGGGCTGGCCTGGCTGGGCTTGCTTGTCTTGCCGTGGTTTATCGCGATCGTCGCAAAATCAGGCGGCAGTTTTTTTGTGGAGGCGATCGGCCATGACATGCTGGACAAGGTCACCAGCAGTCAGGAGGCCCATGGCGCGCCGCCAGGCTATTACTTCGTTTTGTTCTGGGTGACATTCTGGCCAGGATCGATATTGGCGGCCATGGCGACGCCGATGATCTGGAAAACCAGATTTGAACCAGGTGCACGGTTTTTGCTCGCTTGGCTCGTTCCGTCCTGGCTCGTCTTTGAGGCGGTGATGACAAAATTGCCGCACTACGTGCTGCCGCTTTATCCCGCCATCGCCATTCTGATAGCGGGCATTCTTGATCAGGGCGTTCTTTACAAAGAACGATGGTTGGTGCGTGGCACCATGTGGTGGTTTCTAGCCCCCACGATCATTGCCATCATCGTGCCGGTTGCTTTCATCATGTTTGGTGGCGATCTCGGTCTCGTCGCGTGGCCGTTCGCTGCGGCAGCTATGATCTTTGGGCTGTTTGCGTGGTGGCTTTATGAAGCCGATGGCGCCGAACGCTCACTGTTGCGCGCGATGGTGGCGTCAGTTTTGATGGCGATCACGGTCTATGCAGTCACTATACCCTCTTTGCCGTCCCTTTTCCCGAGCGCCATGATCGCCGATGAAATCCGTACGACAGATTGTCCGCAGCCGCACGTGGCTTCGACATATGTTTATCAGGAGCCGAGCCTGGTATTTCTGCTCGGGACCGGCACGCGCTTTACCGATGGCGCCGGCGCGGCGGATTTCCTGCGAGCGGGACCGTGCCAATTCGCGCTTGTCGATCCGCGCAGCGCGAACAGCTTTGCGCAACGCGCTGAAGCGAGTGGAACACGCTACGCGCTCGGTCAGCGCATAGAAGGGTACAACATCTCCGTGGGTAAGCCGGTTTCACTGACAATTTTCCGCTCGCAGGCCGGCCCATGAGCATGGTCACTCGATTCAGTTGGATCGAAGGGGATGCGGCTTTGCGCCGCTGCGTTTCCAACATCATCTCGGCGCTGACCTTGCTTGCGCGGCCGGCGCGCATGAATGCTCGGCTCTTATGGCTGAGGGCGCCGCGTGACTTTGCGATCGCCGCCGCGGCGGCAATCATCGTCTTTTTTATCCTGACTGTGTTGATTGATGCAGCAGCCATTCGCGGTGTCGAACGCCTACCGACGTGGATCGTCTCGACGTTCGACGATATTACCGACTACGGAAAATCAGGATGGTTTCTTTGGCCGCTCGGGCTGCTGTTTCTGGCGCTGTCAGCGGTGCCGCCTGTCCTGACTCCGATGTCGCAACGCGTACTGGCCACGATCATGGTGCGGATCGGTTTCGTGTTCGCGGCAATCGCTGTCCCAAGTCTTTTTGTCACGATTGTAAAACGCCTGGTTGGTCGGGCCCGGCCGTTGGTAGGCGGCAGTCTTGATCCATTTCTCTATGACCCGTTCACGTGGCGGGTAGAGTACGCCGGCATGCCGTCGGGCCATGCCACGACCGCGTTCGCAGCGTTGGTTGCGTTCGGCACGTTGTGGCCGCGTTCGCGAACGATCTTCCTGGTCTATGCGCTGTTGATCGCAATTAGCCGGGTGATGGTGACCGCGCACTATCCCACGGATGTGCTGGTCGGGGCTCTGGTGGGTATCGCCGGGGCTGCGATGGTGCGACGCTATTTTGCCCAGCGCCGGCTCGGCTTTTCGATCGACCCGGATGGCGCGATCCATCAATATCCGGGCCCCTCGCTTCGGCGCATGAAAGCGGTTGCCCGCGGGCTTTTGGCCCCATAAGACATCGCATCATGAATTCGATTGATCCGACGGTGTCCATCGTCGTGCCGGTGCGCAACGAAGCCGGCAATATTGCGCCGCTGGCGGCAGAGATCGCCAAGGCGCTTGATGGCCAATGGCGTTTTGAAATCATCTACGTCAATGATGGATCGAGCGATGAAACAGATACGGAGCTTGAGCGACTGAAAGCGCAGCATCCCTGGTTGCGTCATATCCGGCATCGGGAATCCTGCGGCCAATCGGCGGCCGTACGGACAGGTGTGACCGCAGCGCGCGGATCTATTGTGGTGACGTTGGATGGGGATGGACAGAATGACCCGGCCTTTGTTCCTGCGATCATCAGGGCGCTCGAAACGGGGGCGCCTGGCGTTGCATTGATCGCCGGCCAGCGAATTGGCCGCAAAGCGAGTGTGTTCAAGAAATTTCAGTCGCGTATCGCCAATACGGTGCGCGGCGCCGTGCTGCGTGACGGGACCCGCGATACCGGCTGCGGCCTCAAGGCATTTCGCCGGGAGGTGTTCCTGCGGTTGCCGTATTTTGACGGGCTTCACCGTTTTCTTCCCGCACTGGTGCGCCGAGAAGGCTATGCCATCGGATACGTTGACGTTGTTGACCGGCCGCGCGCGCACGGCGTTTCGAACTATGGAATGTGGGATCGGCTATGGATCGGTATTCTTGATCTCGCCGGCGTCTGGTGGTTGATCCGCCGTAAAAAACGAATTCCGGAAATTTCGGAGGAGTAAATGCTGATCGACATCACACATGCCGTCGGCGGATATCTGCACGACGTGTTTTTCGGCAATCTCGATGTAGGAATCCTTATTGGATACATCGCACAGGCAATGTTTGCGATGCGCTTCGTTGTGCAATGGATCGCTTCCGAACGCGCAGGCAGGAGCGTGGTGCCGATAGCGTTCTGGGTGTTCTCGATCGGCGGCGGCCTCATGCTGCTCGGTTATGCGCTTTATCGAAGGGATCCCGTATTCATCATCGGACAGGCCTTCGGCGTTTTCGTATATTTGCGCAACCTGCAATTTGTCCTGCGTAGCGGCGGCACTGCGGCCGCCGCGTAGGGCTAGCCTTTTGCGGCTGCCATTGCCGCAAATCCACTCTCGAGATCCGCGATCAGGTCATCTGGATCCTCAAGGCCAATGTGCAAACGCACAGTCGGGCCGCCAGGGGCCCATTTGGTCGCGGTCCGATATTCAGAGCAATCAAAAAGAATCGCCAAGCTTTCAAAGCCGCCCCACGAGTAGCCGAGGCCAAACAGCGCCAGCTCGTTGAGGAAGGCATGCACCGATTTTTCGCTGGTGGGCTTGAATACGATGCTGAACAGCCCGCAAGCTCCGGTAAAATCCCGCTTCCAGATGCGGTGTCCCGGATCGCGTTCGAGCGCCGGGTGCATCACGCGCAATACTTCCGGTCGCTGCTCCAGCCACTTCGCGATCCGGAGGCCAGATTCATGATGTCGCGCAAGCCGCACACCGAGCGTTCGCAAACCGCGCAGCGCGAGATACATATCGTCGGGACCAACGCACAGGCCCATCGTGTAAACGAGGTCTTTCAAGGCCGGCAGTGTTGCAGCATTTGCCGACACACATCCAAACATGACATCGGCATGGCCGCCGATATATTTCGTCCCGGCCTGAATTTGCATGTCCACGCCTTTTTCGAACGCACGAAAATAAAGTGGCGTTGCCCACGTATTGTCCATCAGCACAATGGCGCCTTTCTCGTGGGCAACCTTTGCAATCGCCGGAATGTCCTGCATCTCGAAGCTTTGTGAGCCGGGAGCTTCGACGAAAACGGCGCGCGTGTTGGGCTTGATCAGCTTCGCTATGCCGGCGCCAATCAACGGATCGTAGTAAGTTGTCTCGACTCCCAGTCTCTTGAACACGCCGTTGCAAAAATTGCGGGTCGGCCGGTAGACACTATCGGGGACAAGAACATGATCGCCGGCGCCAGCGGCGGCCATCAGCGCAACCGCGATTGCCGTCAGTCCCGAAGGCAGCAGCGCTACGCCGGCGCATCCCTCACCATCAAGTTCGCGTAATGCATTTTCCAAAGCTTCCGATGTGGGTGTTCCACGGCGGCCATAGCTGTAGCGGGCACGATGCGCGACCTGATCTTCTGCGGTCGGATAAAGCAGTGTCGAGGCGTGATAGACTGGCGGATTAACGAAGCCGTGAAAGGCCTGGGGATTTCGCCCGGAGGTAACCAAGCGCGTATCCGGCTTGATCGGGCCTTTGGGTTTCTTCGTCATAATAAATAGAAGTCCGGAATTTACAGCCGCGCACTAATGCCGCGCCGAGAACATATACGTCTGCATAACGCGCAAGCGTCAACCCCTTGACCCGGCACGCCGATCGTTCTGTGATGCCAATGGTGGGGGTCTGCGGGAGGGGAAGGCCAGAAACGGACATTAATCACCGCCAGGCAGAGGTCTGGCGGCTGCAATGTTTGGGAGTACCCGCACGGCCGTTACATCCAACCACGTTCTAGAGGAACCGCCCATGAAGCGATTTGTCACCGTTCTCGCCCTTAGCCTCATTGTCGCCGCGCAGGGCGCATCCGCCCAAACGCTGAAGGCGGTGAAAGATCGCGGCATGGTGAATTGTGGCGCCAACGGAACGCTCGCCGGCTTCGGGCTTCCGGATGCGCAAGGGAAATGGACCGGGCTCGACGTTGATTTTTGCAGAGCCATTGCCGCCGCGGTGTTGAACGACGCGGATAAGGTGAAGTTCGTGCCGTTGTCGACAAAGGATCGCTTCACAGCCTTGCAATCAGGTGAAGTGGACGTTCTGGCACGCAACACGACTTGGACGTCGTCACGCGACACTTCGCTCGGATTGAACTTTGTCGGCGTCAATTATTATGACGGCCAGGGCTTCATGGTTCGTAAATCGCTCAAGGTGAATTCGGCGCTCGAACTCAACGGCGCGGCAGTGTGTGTGCAGCAGGGTACGACCACCGAACTCAATCTCGCGGACTATTTTGGCGCCAATAAAATGCAGCTCAAGACTGTGACCTTCGCGACCGCAAACGAAGCGGTGAAGGCCTACGACGCCGGGCGCTGCGACGCCTATACGACCGATGCCTCCGCTCTTTATGCGGAAAGGTTGCGCGTGGCCAATCCGGCGGATCACGTGATCCTGCCCGAGATCATCTCGAAAGAGCCGCTCGGTCCGGTGGTGCGGCACGGAGACGACCAGTGGTTCGACATCGTCAAGTGGACATTGTTCGCCATGATCGATGCCGAAGAGCTCAATGTCACTTCGAAGAACCTCGATGAGGCGATGAAATCCCCAAATCCGGAAATCAAGCGCTTCGCCGGCACGGAAGGCAACTATGGCGAACAGCTCGGCCTGACCAAAGACTGGGCCATCCGCATCGTCAAAATGGTCGGCAATTACGGCGAATCGTTCGAGAGGAACGTGGGCCAGGGATCGCAGTTAAAGATCGAGCGCGGGTTGAACAAATTGTGGAACAAAGGCGGCATACAGTACGCGCCGCCGGTCCGCTGACGGTATTGAACTGAAAGTCGCCGCAGGCGTAAGGCCCGCGGTTCGTCTGCCGAGGGGGCGGTCGCCGCGCTGCAAGCCCGACGAGGGGGACATGTCGAGTGAGCTTTCGGCGCCGTCGCGTCCCGCGCGGGTTGTGTTCTACAACGATCCCAAGATCCGAAGCATTGCCTATCAGCTCTTCCTGTGCGCCGTAGTTGCGTTTCTGGTCTACGGCGCGGCCAGCAATGCAATCGAGAATCTCACCCGCGCCCACATTGCTTCGGGATTCGGATTCTGGAATCAGACCGCCGGGTTCGACATCAGCCAGACGCTGATCGAGTATTCGGCGCGGGCGTCCACCTATGGCCGCGCGTTTTGGGTGGGACTCCTAAATACGTTGCTGGTTGCGGGGATCGGCATCATCTTTGCGACAATTTTCGGTTTCGTCATCGGAATATCGCGGCTGTCGCGCAATTGGTTGTTGTCGAAGGTTGCCGGCTGTTACGTCGAGACCATCCGGAACCTGCCGCTGCTGCTGCAATTGTTGTTCTGGTACAATGCGGTGCTCAAGGCGCTGCCGGACATTCGAGAGAGCATTGTCATCGGCGGCGTTGCGTTTCTCAACAATCGCGGACTCTTTCTCCCCCAGCCGATTTTTAAAGATGGTTTCGGTGCGGTCGAGATTGCCATTCTTGGCGGCCTTGGGGGCGCGATTGCATTTTATGCCTGGGCGCGCAAACGGCAGGAGCGCACGGGACAGCAAGCGCCGGTCCTGCGGGTTGCGCTTTTCCTGACGATCGGCCTTCCGCTCGTTGTGCTAGCGCTCGCCGGCTTTCCGATCGGTTTTGATTTTCCGCAATCCGGCCGATTTAATGTGACCGGCGGAGTAGAAGTGCTTCCGGAATTCGCTGCGCTGCTTTTCGGTTTGTCGATCTATACAGCTGCGTTCATCGCAGAAGTGGTACGCGCCGGCATATTGGCGGTGTCTCGTGGTCAGACGGAGGCGGCCTATTCGCTCGGTCTGCAGCCGAGACCGACGCTTCGTTTGATAGTTGTGCCGCAGGCAATGCGGGTGATTATTCCGCCGCTGACCAGCCAGTATCTCAACCTCACCAAAAATTCGACGCTGGCCGTGGCGATCGGCTATCCCGATCTGGTGCAAGTTTTCACCGGCACGGTGCTTAACCAGACCGGTCAGGCGGTTGAGGTGGTCGCCATAACGATGCTGGTTTATCTGACCATCAGTCTCGGCACGTCGTTTTTGATGAACATCTACAACAGCCGCATGGCGTTACGGGAGCGGTGAGGGTGCCTACAAGATGACCATGGCCGAAGGCGATCTCGCCGTTGCCCAGCTGGCATTCGTGCGCCGCGCAACCATCGCGCCGCAACCGCCGCCGGCGACAATGACCGGCGCTATTGGCTGGCTGCGCGCGAACCTCCTGTCCACGCCGTTCAATATTACGCTTACGCTGATAATTGCGCTGTTGCTCGCATGGGTTATCCCCGAGCTGCTCAGGTTCCTGATCCTCGATGCTGTGTGGACGGGCGTCGACCGCAACGCTTGTCTGGAAAGCGTACAACATCGCGAGATTGGCGCATGCTGGCCCTTTGTGCGCGAATGGCTGCCATATTTCATCTATGGCTCCTATCCCATTCCCCTGCGCTGGCGCGTCGATGTGTTCTTCATAATGTTGGCGATCGGGATCGTTTGGTTGCTTTGGCTTAACGCGCCACGGCGAGATATCGGCACTGTCTTCTTTTTCGTGGTGCTCCCGATCGCGTCGTTCATTTTGCTTTCGGGCTGGGCGGCTATCGGCTTGCAGCCGGTAGACACGGTGTTGTGGGGCGGGGCCCTGGTCACAATCGTGGTCGCCTCGGTCGGAATCGTGTTTTCGCTGCCGCTTGGAATACTCCTGGCGCTGGGCCGTCGGTCGCGTATGCCCGCGGTTCGCACTTTGTCGGTGATGTTCATCGAGTTTGTGCGCGGCGTGCCGCTGGTCACCGTGTTGTTCATGGCGAGCGTGATGCTGCCCTTGTTCGTGCCGGAGCAGTATTCTCCGGACAAATTGCTGCGTGCCCTGATTGGTATTGCGATCTTTGCCTCCGCCTATATGGCGGAAGTGGTGCGGGCAGGCCTGCAAGCCATTCCGAAGGGCCAATATGAAGGCGCGATGGCCGTTGGGCTTGGCTACTGGCAGATGATGCGTCTGATTATCCTGCCGCAGGCCTTGCGGATCACCATACCGAACATCGTCAATACCTATATCGGCCTGTTCAAGGATACGACGCTTGTCTTTATCGTTGGCATATTCGACTTGCTGCGTACGATCGAAGTTGCGCGCATCGATCCGAAATGGGCAACGCCGGTGACGAGCACGACCGGCTATGTTGTTGCAGCCATCTTTTATCTGATCTTCTGTTACGCCATGTCGCGATACGCGCGCGCAATGGAAGCGCGTCTCGCCAGAGGCGACCGACGTTGAGGAAGCGCTTATGAACGTTGCCGAAAATTCAGGGTCGCTGCTCAAGCCAGCAAAGCTCAACACGGCGGTTGCAGTTGAGATAACAGACCTCAACAAGTGGTACGGCGACTTTCACGTGCTGCGCGACATCAGTCTCAAGGTCATGGGCGGGGAACGCATCGTGATTTGCGGGCCGTCTGGCTCCGGCAAGTCGACCATGATCCGCTGCATCAACCGACTGGAAGAGCATCAAAGCGGTCACATCGTGATCGACGGCGTGGAAGTGACGGCGGACTTGAAGAAGATTGACGAGATACGCCGCGAGGTCGGAATGGTTTTCCAGCACTTCAACCTGTTCCCGCATTTGACCGTTTTGGAAAACTGCACGCTGGCGCTGATCTGGGTGCGCAAGATGCCGAAGAAACAAGCCGAGGAAATCGCGCTGCACTATCTCGATCGCGTTAAGATTCCGGAACAGGCCGGCAAATACCCGGGTCAACTATCGGGCGGTCAGCAGCAGCGGGTAGCCATCGCGCGCGCCCTCTGCATGAACCCGAAGATCATGCTGTTTGACGAACCGACATCGGCGCTCGATCCGGAAATGGTCAAGGAAGTTCTCGACACAATGGTGGCGCTTGCTCATGACGGCATGACCATGCTGGTCGTTACCCATGAAATGGGGTTTGCTCGTCAGGTCGCCAATAGGATCGTGTTCATGGATGAAGGGCAGATTGTCGAGAGCAATGTGCCGGAGGAATTTTTTGCGCACCCGCAGCACGAACGCACAAAATTGTTCCTGAGCCAGATCCTGCACTAAAGATCTGACGGCGAGCCCAGCTAGTCTTTCGTGACCGGAAGATCCGGCCGACCACCCCATTCAGCCCACGAGCCGTCGTAAATGCGCGGCAGTGGCTTGCCGATGGCGTC